>Ga0105245_10000624_pt1 | contig 32143 bp, 23 predicted proteins | sample KBSM54metaG_FD_81523 | JGI IMG/M metagenome (GOLD analysis project Ga0105245, IMG submission 81523) | Miscanthus rhizosphere microbial communities from Kellogg Biological Station, Michigan, USA - KBS M5-4 metaG | ecosystem: Host-associated > Plants > Roots > Rhizosphere > Soil | place...
AAGCGTGTTTCGGTTCCTTTCCAATACGGGAGGCCTATGCGTTTCCGCTCCAGACCCTCGTCCTTGCATTCTCAGCAAGGAGCCGCCACAGTGGCCAGGTATTCCTAAGGCCGGATGTGGTCGGAACCTATGCAAGCATTATAAAGAGGAAGCGGAGCACGTGCACTTTAAATGTTTTGGGCGCAAAGTGAGGCTGAGCAGGTCTTTATAGCCAGAGCACCATCAGCACATCGTCAATGTATTGATCGCCGATCTTCAACGAGTGCGGCTCGATTCCATAGCTTTCAAATCCCAGGGCCTTGTAGAGTCGCTGTGCAGGTAGGTTCGCCGAGGCGACCAGCGTAATCTGCTCGATGCCATCGATTTCGCGAGCACGGCGGACAATCTCTTTCATCAAAGCGCTAGCAATGCCTTTGCCCCGCGATTCAGGCCGCACATAGACGCCCCAGATGTGTCCTTTGTGGCGCTCTTTATTGTTGGGACGGCGGAAGAACCCGGCGGTGCCAATCAACTTTCCATCGTCAAACGCGCCAATAACGAAGTTGCATGTGGCATCGCTCTTGCTCAAGCGGTCTCTTGTGGATTCGACCGTAGTCTCCAAATGTTCCTCGGCTGAATCGGCAAAAGAAGCAGGATCGTTGCGGAGGGCTTCAAGCCGCAGATGCCAGAAGACTTCAGCATCATTGGCGGTGAGGAGGCGGAGTTCCATAGGGAGACTGTACCAATGAATCAGAGTCTTTGCTTGAAACGCTCTGACCTATCCTGTGCTACGAACTTTGCCACGCGGCTGCTGGTTTTCGTGACGTCTTGCTGGCAAGAAAAAGAGGATCAAGTTCATTCTGGGAAGACTGTCTTAGGACCAATCCAAGAAGCAGCGTGCCAACGGAAAGCGTGTGGAAACACCCGAATGGTTTTATTTTCTTGATCAACAATAAAGCTTGACTTACCCCGCTGCCTTCGGCAAAATGCGGCAACTAAAAAGTGTGGGTTGTACGCGGGGCATCTGCGTGAAGAACCATTTTGACCCGCTCACGCAAAAGCAGTGGGGCCTTTCCAAATAAATAGTTGCAGAGTAAGCGCCAGGAAAAGCAGTTGGGGCACGGATGCACGCTGCTAGCCGCCATTGAATTTAGGCTGCAAGAGGAGATTCCGGCGAAAGGTTATCTCACTCGCAGCATGGATAAGCGGGGAAGCTTTGTCCGCCAAACCGTTCATCCCGATGTTGTCTCATACAGTACCATTTGTTGCTCCCTGCTTCTTCGTCTTTCTACATAAGTCGGCCTCAAATTTCTAATTGATGATTTGCAGCGAAAGGAGCCGTTTATGAAGTCGTCCACGATAAAGTTGGGTTTGCCGGTCCTGTTGATGATTCTCCTTCTGTCAGGGACTTTTGTTTGGGGGCAGTTGGGAACCTCAACGATCCGAGGAACGATCACTGATTCTTCCGGCGCCGCGTTACCAGGCGCTACCGTGACCATTACGAACCTGCAGACGAACCTGTCAAGGACGCTGACCACCGGGCCGGCCGGAACTTACTCCTTTGAGTCCATCCTGCCGGGTGAATACAAAGTGGAGATGGAAGCCAAGGGGTTCCGAAAGAGTGTGGCGCCCCGGGTGCAGGCCCTGGTCGGCAGCATTGCCGAGGTATCGCAGTCATTGAAAATCGGCGAGGTCAAGGAAACGGTGGTGGTCGAGACTACCGCCAGCGACATCCAGGTCAACACGCAGGACGCGACGCTGGGGAACACTATCGCGAACCGGGAGATCAACCAATTGCCCATGCGCGACCGCGATGTGCTGAGCCTGCTGACGCTCCAGCCGGGCGTGACCCAGGACGGCTACGTGGCCGGCGCGCGCAGCGATCAATCCAACATCACGCTCGACGGCGTTGATATCAATGATGCGCAGAGCAACGCTATCGACGGTCCTGTGCTGAGATTGAACGCGGAAGCTATCCAGGAGTTTCGCGTCGAAACGGTCAATTCCAATGCGAACGAGGGCCGCTCTTCCGGCGCCCAGATCAACCTAGTCAGCAAGACAGGCACGAACAACTGGCATGGGGCAATGTTTGAGTGGTATCGCAGCACCCTGGGCAAGGCCAACGACTGGTTCAACAATCGTGACGGCGTTCCCGTTGCTCCGCTGGTGCACAACCTGTTTGGCGGGTCGCTGGGCGGTCCCATCAAGAAGGACAAGGCGTTCTTCTTCTACGCTTACGAGGGACAGCGGGAAGCAAGGTCCACACCTGTAACCCGGGTTGTTCCGCTCGCCAATTTGGGGCAAGGCACCATCAAGTACACGTACTGCGTGGACCCGAGTTGTTCCACTACGGCAGTGGGCTCCCTCAACCTGGCTCAAAATCAGCAGGTGTATTCCGACACAGGCATTAACTCGGCCGCTCTGTCCGCTCTGGCCCAGGCAGCGCAAAAGTATCAAGCGAACGATACCTCCGTAGGAGACGGATTGAATACGGGCGGATTCCGCTTTAACGCTCCGATACCGACACATCTAAATAACCATTACGCCAGACTTGACTTTACACTCAACAGCAACCAGAACTTGTTTGTCCGGGCGAATGCGATCATTGATCATGCGACACTGGCCCAGTGGCTCCCGGATAGCAAAGCCCCGTCGCTGTGGAGCCATCCGTTTGGTATCGCAGCCGGACATACATGGATGATCAACAACAACCTGGTAAACAACATTCGCTATGGATATACACGCCAGGCCTTCACCAGTGCCGGTGACAGCACGGGAAACGACATCAGTTTCCGTTTCGTGTTTCAGCCGAATAGCCAGACGCATGATGTAAGCCGCGTGACCCCTGTCCACAATATTACCGATGATGTTTCCTGGACTCACGGAAAACACGTCTCCCAGTACGGGGTCAATTTTCGCGCGGTCAGTAATGGTCGCGTAAGCTTTGCCAACGCCTTTGACAACGCCGTCACCAACCCCTCGTTCTATCTCGGGGCGGGCGACCATGTTTCCGGATCCTTCCAGGATTTCTTGACGGCAAACAGCTTGCCTGGCGGGGTAAATGGTCTGGACGGAGGCGGCATCACAGCAGTACAAAACGCAGCCACGGCGATCATCGGCAGGTTTTCGCAATATACCGCGAATTTCACGTTCGGCAAGGACGGCACTTTGCTGGCGGCGGGAACGCCCAGTACGCGAAACTTTGCCACGCAAGCCTACGAAGGATACTTCCTGGATACCTGGAAGTTCCGTCCGCACCTTACCTTCACTTTGGGGCTTCGCTATAGCCTGGAACGCCCGGTATATGAGACCAGCGGGTTTGAAGTGCAGCCCACGATACCGCTCAGTGTGTATTTCCAGGACCGCCTGAACGCTGCGGCCCATGGCACAAACTTCACCGATCCGATCACCGTCAATCGCTCGGGCCCGGCGAATGGCGGCAAGCCGATGTACGACTGGGACAAAAACAATTTCCAACCGCGTGTAGCGGTGGCGTGGTCGCCTAACTTTTCAAGCGGATTGCTGCACAAGCTCTTTGGCGATGGCAATACATCCGTCTTGCGCGGCGGCTTTGCGATGACGAACGACTACTACGGCCAGGCGCTGGCGGTGGACTGGGACCTGAATAATACTCTCGGGTTCACTTCGAACTTCACCACTCCGGCGAATACTTACGATACACAAGCGTGCTCCACCTGCTCGGGACTGGCGCCGCTGTTTACCGGTTTCAACCAGAACGTCCACTCGCTTCCGAATGTGGTTGTTCCGGGTAACCTCTCATTCCCGTTGTCGCAACCACTTGACTTTGGAGAGCGTATCGAGACCAGCGTGGATTCAAAGCTGGTGGCGCCGACCGAATATACCTGGAACATGACTTTCGAGCGCCAAGTCAGTTCGGGGACCAAACTGACTGTCTCCTATATCGGGCGGAAGGCGCAGAATCTGCTCGCCCGCCGCGATGTGACCGCGTTCAATAACGTTGTGGACCCGAAGAGCGGCATGGACTGGTACACGGCCGGCACCGCTCTGGAAAAACAGCGCCAGCAGGGAGTGGCCACGGCCAATGTTGGCACCATTCCTTTCTTTGAAAACCTCTTTCCCGCCGGCCTTGCCTCCATCATGAATTCGACCTTTGGCCTTGACCCGGTATGCAGCGGCTCCAACCCGGGTTTTGTTCCAACGTGGACAAACACCCAGGTTTTCTACGCAATGAACAGCCGGACACCGACAAACCCCTGTGCGTTCTTTGCCGGCAATGACTGGACGGATACACAGGCTTTGGTCGACCAGGTGATGGATTCGATAGGCGCACCGACCCGGTTCATGCAAGCGCAATATGGCGCGCTCTCCGCCTGGAGCACGATCGGCAATTCCTTCTACAACGGTCTTACGGTCAGCTTGCGGCAGCGCGTCAAGAGTCTGAGCCTGGACGTCAATTACACGTTTTCCCACTCATTGGATGACGCTTCTGGCTTGCAAACTGAAACTGGATTTGGCGCCGCGTTTATCGTCAATCCCATTCGGCAGAACACCTGGTACGGCAATTCCGATTTCGACATAAGGCACCAGATCAATGCCGCCGCGGTCTGGCAGATGCCGTTCGGCAAAGGCAGGGCCTTCCTGAACGCCGGTAATCGCCTTGTCGATGCGGCGGTGGGTGGTTGGCAGCTCTCGACCATCTACCGCTGGAACACGGGATTGCCTGTGGGTGCTGGTACCATGCCTTACGACGACGCGCGCTGGGCCACCAACTGGAACGTCCAAGCCAATGTGACGCCAACGACCGCGATCAGCACTTGTCCGGACCGCAGCAATACGCCGAAGCTTTTCGGAGGTTGCGACCTTAAAGCCATCTACCAGAGCTTCCGGAATGCATTCCCCGGCGAAGCCGGCCCGAGGAATTATCTCCGCGGACCGGGATATATGAACGCCGATATGGGCCTCAGCAAGACCTTCGACATGCCCTTTGACGAGAAGCAGAAGCTGCAGCTTCGCTGGGACGTGTTCAACGTGGCGAACTACCAACCGTTTGGCTCGATTGACACCAGCCGTTCGGGCTTCGGTGTAGCTCGCGATCCCAAACTGCGCAATTTGACTCCCCCATCGAACTGGGCAAACTTCACGGCCATTCAGGGCAGGCCGCGCGAGATGCAGATCGCGCTGCGGTACTCCTTCTAGGTCTAGCTGTGCAGAGTTGGGGTCTTTAGGCCTCGGCTAGATCACTTCAAACCGCCGGAGAACGAGAGTTCTCCGGCGTCTTTTTGTTTTTGCATTAAGGATTCAACGGGCGGATTGCCCCTGCCTCAATGCGCGCGAAGAAAGAAGAAGAAATTCTGCAACTCCCCTTACGATCTTTGCCCTCGTGGCGGTTAAGTTGTTGGCTGAATGCTGAGCGCTGAAAGCTGATTGCTAGTCACATCCCATCGTAATTCGGGCCGCCGCCGCCCTCGGGCGGAACCCATGTGATGATCTCGTAGGGATCCATGATGTCGCAGGTCTTGCAATGCACGCAGTTGGAAGGGTTCAGGTGGATCACTTTGCCTTTGGGCGCTGAGGCGTCTTCTTCCATCTCATAAACGTTGGCGGGACAGAAGTTCTGGCACGGGTTGCCGAATTCCGTGACGCAGCGCGTATTGCAGATATTGGTGTCATGGATGATCAGGTGCGAAGGCTGATCTTCTTCATGCTTGGTGCCGGAATGGTAGAGATCGGTCAGCTTGTCGAATGTGAGTTTGCCATCGCCTTTGGCCTTGCCCAGCAGATGCGCGCGATTGCCACCGTCGGCAGGAAGCTGGTCAAGGTGCTTCATTCGCGTGTGGCCGGCGTGCGCGGGATAAATCTCATGCAACCCGCGTCCACCGGTGAGCTGCTGCAAAGCCGTGTGCATCATGCCTGAGACGAGTCCGTTTTCAAAGCCCTGATGGAAATTGCGCACTTCCCAGAGTTCGTCTTTGATCCAGCTGGCGTCTACGCTCTCTTTATAGTGACTGAGCTGGGCTGCGCTGAAGTTGTTGTGAAGTAGCGCGTCGAAAGCGGTTTCCGCGGCGAGCATACCGCTCTTGATGGCCAAGTGAATGCCTTTGAGACGCTGCGAGTTCAGAAAGCTGGCGGAGTCGCCGACGATCATCCAGCCATTGCCCGCCAGAGGCGGCATGGAGAACCATCCGCCATAAGGAAATGTTTTGGCGCCGTAGCGGATCATCTTGCCGCCGCGCAACAGTCCGGCGATGAGCGGATGCTGTTTGAAATCCTGCAGCACGCGCTGGGGATCGAGACGCGGGTCTTGATAGTCGAGGCTGGTAACGTAGCCGAGCGAAACAAGATTGTCTTTGGAGCCGTAAATCCAGCCACCGCCATATTCTTTTGTGGTGAGCGGCCAGCCCATGGCATAAATGACCTGGCCTTTTTTGATGGCGCCGGATGGGACTTCCCACAGCTCTTTTACACCGATGCCGTAAACCTGCGGGTTGAGGCCCTTCTGCAAGTCGTATCTGGCGACGAGCTGCTTGGTCAGCGAGCCGCGCGGCCCTTCCGCCAGCACCGTGATTTTCGACTTCACGGCATAGCCGGGCTCGAAGGTGGATTTCTTCTGGCCATGCTTGTCCACGCCTTTATCATCCGTGCGAATACCGATGACCTGGTCGCCTTCTGTCAGCAGCTCAGAACCGGCAAAGCCGGTGAAGACGGTGATGCCGGCTTGCTCGACTTTTTCTCCCAGCCACTTCACAAAACGATTGATGGAGATCACGTAATTTCCATGGTCCTGTAAGGGCGGCGGCGTGAGGGGCAGGCGGTGCTCGCTTTTTTCCGTAAGGAAGTAAACGTCTTCATGCGTGACTTCAGCATCGAGCGGCGCTTCGTCGCGCCAGCCGGGAAGAAGCTCGTCCATGGAGCGAGGATCAAGCAGCGCGCCGGAAAGCGAGTGCTGGCCAAGTTCACGGGCCTTCTCCAGAACATTGATGTTCTCTTTGCTCAGCGGCGCTTCAGGATTGCGGCGGTTGTGGCGGTCGATCAGCTGCGCAAGACGGAGCGCGCAGGCGAGACCTGCAGGGCCGCCGCCAACAATGGTTACGTCCGATTCCATCTGCGGACGCTCAACACCTTCAAGAGGTTTGCGAAAAGTAAGCATTCAGCACTCAGCAGTCGGCATTCAGCCCTGACACCCTTAAGATGGAACAACGAAAACCTTTGAAACACAGAGGAACAGAGGACGCGGAGGAAGTTTTTCTGAAATCCCGATCCTGAGCGTTCTTTGCGAAGGGAGGGAACCCTATGACTACAAAAACATATAAGGTTCTGATAATGAAATCTCGAAGTTGCGCTCCTGAAAAGCGTCATTCGCATAGCGATCCCTCGCTCCGCTCGGGATTAAAAACATAATTTCCTCCGGTTACTCCTTTCCTCCGTGTTTCAAGGTCTTTCGTCCTAGTCCATAGGTGTGTATAGCTGAATGCTGAGTGCTGACTGCTAATTGCTAACTTCCCTTCGCCTTCTTCACTTCTTCAGTCAACGCGGGCAGAATGTCAAACAAATTTCCTACCACGCCGAAGTCGGCGATCTCAAAAATTGGCGCTTCAGAATCTTTATTGATGGCGATGATGCTGCGCGATCCCTTCATCCCGACAATATGTTGAATCGCGCCGCTGATCCCGACCGCAAGATAAAGCTTGGGTGAAACGGTTTGGCCGGAGCTGCCAATCTGGCGATCCATGGGAAGCCAGCCGGAGTCGCAGATAGGACGCGACGCGGCAATCTCGCCGCCAAGAGCGTCAGCCAGCGCCTTGGCCAGCTCGATATTTTTCTGCTCTTTAATTCCGCGTCCCACCGAGACAATAATTTCAGCCTGTGTGAGGTCAACGGCCTGCTTGGCTTCTTTGAAAGGATCTTCAGGTTGGTTGCGCTGGACGCCATCGGCGACATTAGCGTTTACAGTTTCAACCGGAGCGGCGGAAGCGCCGGCTTCAGCTTTGTCTCCGCGGAACGCGCCCGCCTGGAAGGTAACAAAGTGCGGCGCGGGACAGGCAAAAGAAACATCGGCCGCGAACTTGCCCTGGAACATCTGGCGGGTAAAGACCAGCTTTTCACCGTCTTTGCGGAAGCCGATAGCGTCACTAATGAGCGTGCGCTGGAGCGCCGTTGCCAGTTGCGGAGCAAAGTCGCGCACCTGGTAGGTGTGCGGCATCAGCACCAGCGTGGGCTTCTTCTGGTTGATAAAGTCTTTGAGCGCGGCGACTACGCCATCCGGTTCGTATTTAGCCAGCTTGGGTGAATCGATCACCGTGACCTTGGCAAGTTTCTTTGCGGCGATTTCCGTGGCGATGCCGGCGATGCCGCTGCCAAAGAGTGCGGCTTCAACCGTCGCGCCGGTTTCAGCGGCAATGGCCTGCGCGGCCGCAATGGTCTCCATGGAGACGCGGTTCAGCTTGCCTTCACGTTGTTCAGCAATTACAAGGATTGTGTCTGCCATCTAGTTTATTTGCCGTTTCTTTTTGATAAATCCGAGAATGAGTAGACCCAGGGCGATTACGACATCGGCAGCAAAGAGGCCTTCCATGAGGCCGCCGCCGGAGCGGATGTCCCAGCCGACGAACATCATCCAACCGAGACCTGCAATGAGCATGATGAGGCCCAATACAAGAAATGTTGAACCCGTTTCATGTTCGGTTATTGGCTTATAATCTCCGCCTTCAGGGTCATATTCCATGCGTTCCATGGGGCGCTCCTTAAAACGAAATTTGCCGGATCAAATCACGCGCACGTCGTTGCGCAGCTTGTCCACAAGTTTTTTGGCGATCTCTCCCGGCGAACCTTCAAGCATCTCAGTCTTCTTGGTCTTTTGCGGGACATAAAGCTTTTCAATTTTCTGCATGTTGTCACCCAGCGCGGACTTTACTTCGTCCATGGTGACTTTGCGCAGAGGCTTGTTCTTGGCCTGCTTGATTCCCAGCAGCGTGGCATAGCGCAGCTTGTTGATGCCTGACTGGATCGTCAGCACCGCGGGCAATGACATACTCACATGCTGGAAGAAGCCGGATTCCAGCTCGCGCTTGACCTTGATGCCACTATCCGATTTCTGGATTTCCATGATGATGGTGGCGTGCGGCCAGCCCAGAAGCTCCGCCATGATCACGCCGGTCTGGGCATAGCCGTAGTCGTCCGATTGCAGGCCGGTAAAGATGAGATCGAACTTTTCATCTTTGATCGCCGCGACGAAGGCCTTGGCCATGTTGAAAGCGTCCAGCCCGACAAAGCCGTTATCTTCAAGATGAATAGCGCGGTCCGCGCCTTTGGCCAATCCTTCACGCAGCACCTGCTGCGAACGCGCAGGCCCGGCGGTAATGACCACGACTTCACCGGTGTGCTTTTCTTTTTGCCGCAGCGCTTCTTCCAGGGCGAAAGCGTCCGGTTCGTTGACTTCATAAGAAACGTCGTCGCGGATCCATGTGCCGCTTTCATTGAGTTTAAGAGGCGCGTCTTTTTGCGGGACCTGCTTCATGCAGACCAGAATCTTCATATTCAGTGTGTTCCTGTTCAACAGCTTAGATGCGAGTTGAGGGCGGTCTGTCAGCAGCGCCGCCGTCGCTTTGCGAAACCAGCAAGTATAAATCAAATCGCGCGGGATCGCCGACAGGGCAGAATCGGAAAAGCAAAACCCTTAACCACAAAGAACACGAAGGAACACAAAGGAGAGGGGCGTCGAGATCGGACGATCGGGTGATCGCGCGTGATAGCTCGAATCTGAAAACCCTCACCGCTGATGAACACTGATAGGAAATCGGTTGATCTGGTGATCCGGTGATCTGGTGATTGCAAAAGATCAAAACCAGAGGTCGCCGACATCGCACGTAATTCGCCATGATCGGAAATCACTCTATACCATCTGAGAGCTGCGAAAAGTTACGCAAAGAGAAATCCCTACCGGGTTGGAAGCCTCCGATAGGGATCTCTCTCTTCGCTCGAGATTAAATTTTCCGGCTGGAAACCTCCGGTAGGGATCTCTCGCTTCGCTTCGAGATTAAAGTGCTAATCTCTTCCGCAAGCCCCGTTACCCTTGTCGCCGCCATTGCCGCTGCGCTGGGGAATCACGCCTTCTGCAAACAGGCTGGAAAGATCGTTAGCGCGAATTGCATCGCCCAGGAAGAACGGATTGGTAACGTGGAAAATTTCCTGCATGGTGCGCAGATCGGACGAATGAGTGAGGAAGACGTCGCTGGCGAAGGGACTGCCGCCCACGTTGGGATGCGCCTCGGGCGAAATGACGATCTCACCAATGGTGTGCGTCAGGTCATCCGGGTTGTCGCCGGGAACGCCGTCCTGCTCAGATTCGTCCCACCAGATGATGATGGCGCCATGGTCCTGGTAGGCCCTGGACGCCATGATGACGGGAATCACCTGCTGCAGAAAGAAATCGCCTTGCAGGATCTTTGCCGGATCGCCAGTCAGCCCTTTGAAGCCGGCAGCCAGGGTTGTGTGCTGGTCATTGAACTGGTTGGGAGTGATGAAGTTGTATTGGGCCACGGCGTTGCCGGCCAGATCGACGAACAACTGCTGCAACGGAGCGTACTGGAAGCGCAGCGGGTTCGACGTAGTCAAATCATTGCCGCCGTTGGCGTCAGTAAAGTACACCTGCGGATTGTGCTTTGCGGCATAGTTAAACTGAGTGGAACCATTGAATTGATTCACGCCGTTGATAAAGTTTCCGGAGAGGCTTTTCAGAGGAACGGTCCATTGATCGCGCGGGCGAACAACGTTGTCAAAAGAAGCGCCGTTCGGGACCAGGTCGATGTCTTCCTGATACGATCTCCAGCTCACGCCGCATTGGTCAAACAGGCGCGTAAGGTGCAGTTGATTGTCCTGGTTGCTGATCTGCCCGGTGCCACTCGCAGGAGCAAAGGGATCGTTGTCATTGAATACGCCAAAGTTCGTGCCGGCTTCTGCCCAGATGTAGTTGGGCTCAGATGGGTGAATGTGGGGGTTGGCCCCGCCCGCAGTCGCCAGAACATTGCGATAGTTCGTGGCAAAAGCCGTCTGCTGGCTGATATTGACCTGGCGGCCATTAATGACAGCAGTAGCAGTTCCGTTCACCAGGCTGTTGATGAACGGCGCAGCCGGATTCTGAAAGATCTGCTGGATTCCGCCGCTGAACTGGTTGGCGGGCTGGGTCCAATTGTGGTTTTCCATGGCGATCACGAAAACGGTTTTGATTCCGTCTTTGCCATCTTCCGCGACGGCGATCAAGTGGCCCACTGTGAATAACAAGGCTAATACGCCCAGCATGCCGAGACGTCTGACGTGCGACATTGATAGCTCCAAATATTTAGGATTGGCGGCGTGCGCTGACTGGCGATCTTCTTGAAGGTGATCGGGGGGACCAGCGCGCCACGGTTCAAGGGATAACAGGGCTGTATGGATGTAAGGTGAAGAGAATGTTACTTTTCGATGAAAGGCTGGTTAGACGTTATTTCTCATCGGCGCAATCCCATGTTTCGCAAGACGCTTCTAGCGGCACGCCTTGCAGCCAAAATGCCAGACGCAAGAAACGGCTTGGGATCGGCTGAGTTCCACCAGCCGTAAGACTTAGCGCGGGCGATGTGGCTGAGAAAAGTCGTTCGGCTCAGGGAACGCTGGTGTTTTATTTCGCGAAAGCACGCAGCATAGTTGTGATAGCCGACCCAGGTTGTGCCGTCGCGCTGTTGCGGAGGGGCAAAACCGGGAGCGTTATGTGCGGAGAGTCCGCTTGCCAGATCGAGATAAGCAAGATAAGGCAGGTTCACGCCTGCATCCGCAAAGAGGCCGTTGTACCAGGGCAGGCGCGTGTTCATCTCAATAAAGTAGTATCCGCCATCTCTGTGGCGATACTTGAACTCGAGCGATCCCAGGCCGCAATATCCCAGAGCCAGAATCAGTTTGCGTCCGGCAAGCTCCAGCGCTTCGTTGTACTCCGTTTGCCCGTAACACATGCTGCCGTATCCCGCCGGATACTGCCGCAGCTTGCGCACCGTGGAATATCCCGCGATCTCTCCCTGAGTGTTGACCAGCGCCGTGTACTGGAAGACCTGGTCATCATCGCCTTCAATGAGCTCCTGCATCAGCGTGGCGCCCTTCATCTGCGGATAACGGCCAAAAAAATCCTGCGCTTCCTGTGCGTTCTGCGCCACCAGCACCTTGGCCGACTCTACTGGAAACCCGGCGGTGTAACGATGGATAGGCTTGATCAGCGCGGGGTAGACAAAGTCGCGTGCAACTTGCGCCATGTCGTCTTCTGGACGACTGATGTGCGTGCGCGGAACTTTTATCCCCACGCGCTCGCAGAACCGGACCATGGATCCTTTATCCACGATGGTGGAGAACAGATGCGCCGGCACCCAGTGAAACAGAAACCGGCCTTTCAGTTCTGCCTGGCGGTGGGACAAGAAACGGGCAAACCAGTCGGAGGTCGCAAACAAGACCGGCTTGTGTGTGAAGCGCTCACCCCACTGCAGCATCAGCCGGCACAGGACATCTTCGTTGGCTACGCTGTCTCCGGCATAAGCTCGCGGCTGTGTAGGATCGTCAGGATAGACAAAGCATTCGCGCACATACTTCGAGTAGCGCAAGGGATCGCGCAGCTTGTCATTGAGCGCGTAGACCGGAACGCCGTGCGGTCCAACGCTGCGCGTAATGCCGTAAGCGGAAATATCCAGTCCTTCAACAAACACCGGCGAGATGTCGAGCGGTGCGGGCATTTATTTGCTTTCGGCGTCCGCGGCGGATTCTTTCTCGCTGCCCTGCGGTTTGGATTTCAGCTCCAATGGCGCGCTTTCATCTTCCTGGCGGCCCAGCAGCTTGCGTGCCGCGTCCCGCGCCGCGATGCGCGCGGCATACAGCAAGGCTCCGTACAAATTTTTGCGGAAGATAAATATCCGATAGTTGGTGCGCCGCGCCGAAGCCCAGCGGCTCTCGTCCCATGTGGCAGGCCCCACGAAATCAAATTCATGCAGCCCACGCTGCGGAGTCTGGCTAAGAATCTCATTTACCAGCAACTGACCGGGACCGTGGCGGCGGAAAGATTCGTCATAACCGGCCTTGGCAAGGAAATAGCGCCCGCGAAGATTGAAACCAAAGTGTCCGGCAATGGGCTTGCCATTCAGCTCAAGAAAATCCAGCGAGAGATATCCATCGCGCGCGGCGGCCTGCGCTATTGCGTCATAAAACTGGCGCGTGTGTGGATCGCACTTGATTGCCGTGCCTTCCGCGCCTTTCCACCCGGAAGCTTCCAGCGCATAAAATTTTTTCAGCGCCTCAGGATCAGCCTCTCTGTAATGTTTCAGCTCCAGAGTTCCCTGCTCTTCCAATTGGCGCTTTGCCCGCCTCAGGTGCGAGCGAAACTTGGGCCGCGTGCCGGCAAGCCAGGGAGGCTGCGCTCCGGACTTATCGGAAGTCGAAGCCGCTGCCGAAGCCTCGATCGGTAGGTACAAAGTTTGTGACGTGCGCTTCCGCGCCGTGTGATATCCATTGGCTTGCGCCAGCGCTGCAAGACGGTCCATTGCGCTGCCTTCAACAACATTGGCTACGTCGATCAGGTGCCAGCTCGGAAGATTTTTTGCGGCCTCCCAGAGTGCCTTAAGCACGGTTGCGCCCTCTTCTCCCAGACAAACGGTAAGGCTGGCGCGCAAGCAATGCACATTGGCCGGAAGCGTGAGCTGAACGATCGGCAGGCCGGACATGACGGTACGACGACGAACCAGCGGCAGAATGCCTCGCAGCCGCTCGCCTGCCCAGGCGGAGATAAGGACGACATCAGCCTGGGGCTCAAAAGCTTGCAAGTACGCCTGCGCCCATTCGGGACGATAGAACACTTCTTCGTCGCCTGATTCGTCCCACAACCGCCGCCATTCGCCCGCGATCTGCTCAACCAGCTCAGGCCCGCCGCGCTGCACGCGCACGGAGAGCTTTGTTCCCGGAATAGCTTGCTCTTGGGCCGCCGTCATTTTTTGCTTGCTCTGCTGTGGAATCTATCAGACTCGGGAGGCACTGCGCCAAGCACGCAAGTACTAGAGTGTTTACAAGAACAGTTCCCTTAGTGGTTTGCCTCTAAAAACTTTTGCATGTTGCCGCCTTGCAAGTTCTTGAACTCAATGCAGCTAGAGATACGTTCCAGGCTTTGTTGCAAGGCCCGCTCCGCGCCCGGAGCGCGGTGATCGGTAAAAAACTGTTTGATGTCATCGCGCTTCTCGAGAGAACAGAAGCCGCCCAGGGCTGAGACCGCGCCTCCACCGCCGAACGTCGTCACTTTTTCCGCCAGCGAATCCCAATGGGCTTTCAGGTACTCCCAAGCGATCTCGCGCGCGGGAGATTCACCGAGAAGGGCAGAGAAGATGCGGACGTAATCCTGCTGGCGGATTTTGCCCTGGTCGATGAGCGCCAGCGTTCGCTGGGCCAGCTCGGGCTGACGGAAGGACGTGAGCGCGAAAAGGAAGTGGTAATAGTCTTCAGTGTTGTGCGCGCTGGCCATGGCTTGTGTGAACTGCTCATACAGCGCAGTATTACCATTTTCTGCCGCAACAGCGAGAGCCGGGCCAACGATGGTGCCTTCTACTGAGCCCGGATCCTTTATATAAGACTGAGTGATTTTCTTGGCCGTGGCGACGGCATCAGGATCGCCGGAGCTGCCAAGAATTCCCAGCAGGCTGGCGCGGAGGGCTTTGCGCTCATCGTCATCATTCGCGGAAGAGATCCATCCAATCTCCTTGGCCAGCGGCGCGAATTGCTGCTGAACAATCGCCTGAAAGTCATTTTGCTTCTGCTCCGGCACCAATGATCGGCCGATGGTGTCCATGTGATCGGCAATAAACTCAACCACCAGACGGTTGCGGTCAGCGCGTAACCCTCGGACGATCACCAGGAAAGGTTCCACCGGCTCTTTGCCGGCACGCACCATCGCCCAGAGATCTTCGACAAATGCGATTCGCTCTGGTACCGTCAACTCTTTTTCAGCGGCCGAGCCAACGGCCTTCAGATCTTTGAGATCCTGGTAAAACACGCGGTAGTAGCCTTTAGCGTCTCGGTTGGCAAAAAGCCAGCCCGGGCATGCATTCGTGTCGAAGCGCGCCGTCTGTTTGTCCACAAGGTAGCAAGACGATCCGCTGTTAGCTGGGGCTTTTGTACAGATGGGAATCGACCACACTTGGCCTTGCCTGGCTCCGTCGGCAGATGACGACAAAAGAAATCTCTCCTGTGAGAGTTCCAGCGTTTGTTTGCCGCTTGTGCAACTTCCGCTTACCGTCACCAGCGGCACGCCGGGCTGCATCACGAAAGTCGGCATGATTTTGTCGACGGGCTTGCCGGAAACTTTGGCCATGGCCTGCCAGAAATCCGCGGAGGTGGCATTGCCATTGGCATGCGCTTTCAGGTAAGCATTCACGCCGTTGCGGAATACCTCCGGCCCCACATAAGACTCCAACATGCCTAGCACTGCCCCGCCTTTTTGATAGGTAATGCCATCAAACATTTCTTTGATTTCAGCCGAGGTGCGGGGATCGCCATGGATGGCCCGCGCCGCGCTCAATGAATCCTGCGCGATGACGCGCTGCGCCGTGGCCGCTTCATCGTCCTCAAGATGCCACTCAGGATGCCATGCAATGATCGGCTTGCGCTCCATCCATGTAGCAAAGCCTTCATTGAGCCAGATGTCGTCCCACCACGCGGCGGTCACCAGATCGCCAAACCACTGATGCGCGATTTCATGCGCCACCACAGTGGCGTGGCCGCGCTTGCTGAAGACTGAGGCGGTCTTCTCATCCATAAGAAGCGCGGTATCGCGATAGAAAATGGATGCGGTGTTCTCCATGCCGCCCCACTCATAGTCAGGGATAGCCAGCATGTCGAGCTTTTCAAACGGATACTTGATGCCGTACCACTGGTTATAGAAATGGACGGACTGGGCTGCGGCCTCCAGCGCAAACTGGCCATACTGCTTCTTGTCCGGCTCAGCACAGACGCGGATTGGCGTGCCGTCAACGGTGCGCTCCAGGCATTGCCAGTCGCCGATTGCGAGTGCCACAAGATAAGTAGACATCTTGGGCGAAGTGGAAAACGTGATCTTATGCCGCGTTGATCCGGGCAGCGGCTCGTCTTTTACAATGCGCCCATTGGAGATGGCTGTATCGCTCTTGTCCGCGATGACAGAGAGATTGAACGTGGCTTTGAAAGCGGGCTCATCAAAGCCCGGAAACATCATGCGGGCATAGGTACCTTCAAATTGCGTGACCGCGTACTGCCGCCGCGCGGATTTGCTCAGATAGAGTCCGCGCAAACCAGAGATGAGTTTGCCGGAAAATTTCAGGTGCAGACTGACAGCGCCCTTGGGCACCGGCTTGGTAAAAGTGAGTCGCACCATTTCATTCGGCTGGTCATACGTCACCTGCGCAGGCAGAGCGGACATATCGAACCCCGGGAGCGCTTCAGCCAGGGAGATTTCCAGTCCTAGAGAATTCAGCACAATCTCACTGGTGGCCTGCTGCACATGCACGTTGATTGTCTCTTCACCGGTGAACTTCTGCTGGCCGATGTCAGGATCAATAAACAGCTTGTATTGGGTGGGAACAACCGTCGTAGGCAGCCGCTGCGCATTGAGACTGATTGCTGAAATCGAGAGGAAGAGTGATGTTAAGAGCGTAAGCCGCGCGCGAGCAAAGAAGAAAGTAAGCATGAAAGACATCGCCTCCGGGAAATGGCTATCTCCAGCGAACTACTCTTTCGCGGAGGCCGCGAACAGATTACTCACTTTTTGAACTGACGCTTCATCTTCCGCATTCAGGCAGTTCTGTGATCGGTCAATTTGGCGCATCAGGCCGGTGAGCACCTTACCGGGTCCCACCTCGATGAACGTCTGCACTCCCAGCCCAATGAGCGTCTGCATGCATTTGGCCCACTGCACAGCGCCTGTTACCTGGCGCACCAGCGCCTGTCGCGATCCCTCGCAGGTTGTCCTGGGTGTTGCGTCAATATTGGCAATCACCGGCAACTCGGGATTGTTGAAATGAAGCGTCTGCAAATCTGCTTCCAGCCGATCTTGCGCCGGCTTCATCAACTCGCAATGGAATGGTGCGCTCACCACCAGCATCACAGCACGCTTGGCTCCGCGTTGTTTCGCGAGATCGGCGGCGCGTTCAACCGCCTTTTGGTGTCCTGAAATCACAATCTGATCAGGTGAGTTGATGTTTGCCGGAGAAACCACTTCGCCTTGCGCGGCGTCTGCGCAAACCTGTTGCAACTGGTCCAGTGCCATGCCCAGGATCGCCGCCATTCCACCTTCACCGGCCGGCACAGCTTCCTGCATGTAGCGTCCGCGATTGTGGACTGTACGGACGGCGTCAGCAAAAGAAAGTGTCCCTGCGGCCACGTGGGCGGAGTATTCACCCAGGCTGTGTCCTGCCGCAAATTGGGCAACAATTCCCTTCTCCTGCAACACGCGCGCAACGGCCGTACTCATGGTCAGGATGGCAGGCTGCGTATTTTCCGTTAGCTTAAGCTGATCGTCAGGGCCTTCAAAGCAGAGTTGCGAGATGGAAAACCCGAGAGCATCGTCTGCTTCCTGAAATGTATGTCGCGCCACAGGATAGAGCGAAGCCAGCTCTTTTCCCATTCCTGCTGCTTGTGATCCCTGTCCGGGGAAGAGGAAAGCGACCGGGCCATGGCTCATGCGGATTCTTCCGCCCCGCCTGCGGCGCCAAGCTCTTTTTCTATGTTGGTGTTGATGCCCGACTCATAAAATTCTTTCGCCACGCGGATGGCATTCTTCATGGCATTGGCATTCGAGCGTCCGTGTCCGACAATGGCCACGCCTTTCAGTCCAAGCAGCGGTGCGCCGCCGTATTCCGCGTAGTCGAGCTTGCGTCCGAAGTTGGTAAACGCTTTGCGCGCCAGCAGCGCGCCCACCTGTGACGTGATAGTCGAAGTCAGTGATTCTCTGAGCAGGAAACGTACCGCTTCCACCAGGCCTTCTGAAATCTTCAAAGCTACATTTCCCACAAACCCATCGCACACGATGACATCGACCTTGCCGTTATACAGGTCACGGCCTTCAACGTTTCCCAGAAAATTCAGCGGAAGGTCCTTGATCAGAGTATGTGCCTTGCGCGTGAGGTCGTTGCCTTTGCCTTCTTCTTCACCAATGGAAAGAATTCCCACGCTGGGCTTGGCGTTTTTGAAGATCGCGCGATAGTACATTGCGCCCATCAGCGCAAACTGCGCCAGGTTATGCGGCTTGGAATCCACGTTGGCGCCCACGTCAATCAGAATGGAAGGCTTGTCCTTGCCCGCTTGAGTAGGAAACACGCTGGCCAGCGCGGGACGGTCAACTCCGGGCAGCGCGCCCAGCACCATCTTGGCTGCCGCCATTGCTGCGCCCGTATTGCCGGCAGTTACAAACCCGACGGCTTTCTTTTCTTTCACCAGCCGCAAGCCAACGTGCATGCTGGAATCTCTCTTGGTCCGCACGGCCTGCACGGCCTTTTCTTCCATTTCAATGACTTGCGTCGCGTTTACCACGTCAATAGGAAGGTTGCGCGCTGTGGGATGGCCTGCAAGCTCGCGGCGCAACAGTTCTTCCGGCCCCACCAGCATAACCCGCACGCCATAATGGCGGGCGGCCAGCAATGCCCCTTCAATCTCGGGCCTGGGATGCCGGTCTGAACCCATTGCATCAACGGCTATGACAGTTTCCACTGGCGTTTGCACTTAGGCGTTTTCTTTAACCTGCGCTACTTCCCGGCCTTTGTAGTAGCCGCACTTTGCGCATACGCGATGCGGCATCTTCTTCTCGTGGCAGTTGGGACATTCCGAAGCGGAATGCGCGGTAAGGAAGTCATGTGCGCGGCGACTCGAAGTGCGTGCTTTTGAGTGCCGCCGTTTTGGATTTGGCATTGTTTCCCTTTCTCCTGGCGCCGGCACAAGCCTGAGCGCGAATAATACTTTTATCGTTCCAATTTCTTGCGGATATCTTCCAGCGCCGACCATCGCGGATCAGGCATCGCCGTCACGCAGTCGCAGCTTTCCACGTTCAGGTTCTTGCCGCACTGCGGACACAGCCCTTTACAGTTGGCGCGGCAAAGCTGCTTCACCGGCAAAGCCAGCAGGATCTGCTCCTTCAAAACATCTTCCAGCAACAGTCCTTCACCTTGATAATAACCAATCTCGGTGTCGGCCTCGCTGATTGCGACTTCATCCCCTGCCGCATCCACGCCCAGAGGCCGGTAGAGCAAGTCAAATTTTTCCGCCAGCGCATTATGCACCGGATCAAGGCAGCGGGCGCATTTGACTTCTACTTCTGTCGAAAAGCTGCCGACCAGCCTGATGTCCTCTACCACATTTCGTCCGCCGCGGTTTTCACGAATCAGTTCCGCGCGTCCTGCCGATTTCAACGGCGCTGTTTGAATCTGGTCTTCCAGCAGTTCAATCGCGCCGGGCGCAAAAGTCTCGTCAAATTCAAGGTTTCGGAGCTCAAGATCCTTTACTTTTATGAACATAAGGGGCGCTCCGGAAAATTTAGTGGCTCTAGTTTTGTCGGGGGAACGCTGGGACGACCGGCGGCCGATGCCTCACGATCGTTGACAATACTTTAAGAATAAGGGCGCTTGCAGAGAGTGTCAAGGAACGGGCTCAGCCCACCATGCTCATGTGGCACCGCCGCCCTCGGCGGTGCTCCCGATGTCCCGATCACGGCGATCAACCGATCTTTGGACCCCTCCCCCCATCCCCCAACTAGGAATCTAAAGCGCTTGCACTCGCCCATCCCAAGTCATCCCAGATAGGCGTGGGTTTCAGGGCTTCAGGTTTCGATTTTCCGATCACCCGATTCCCCGGATTACCGGATCACCCGATCTAGGCGCGCTCCCCGCCCCTCCCCCCTCTCCCATGCATCCCAGATTGGCGTAGGCTTCAGAGAGGTCATCCCAAGTCATCCCAGATTGGCGTAGGGTTCAGACATACACCCTCAATTGGCGTAGGTCTCAGAGCTTTTCCTCTGTGTTCTTTCGCGCCCGTAGCCTGCCCTGAGCCGCCGAATGGGTGGTCAAAAGGGTGTTGGGTTTCCTGGCTACTAGCCCGCAGCTAGAGGCTAGAAGCTTCTTTTGTCAAAGACCGTCCACCACACTGCTTTTCCGCTCTGGAGCGAATCTCTAACTTTACCATTTGTTCGCCACGTAGTCAAGAGAAAAATCGCAGCGATCAGTTTGGATTTCAACCGCAGCGAAGATCGTTTCTTTCCTCGAAATCATTTCGGACTTGTCATCCTGAGCGCCGCGCGAGTCCCGCGAAAGCGGGATAAGCGCTAGTCGAAGGACCCCGAGGATGTGTCTCCTGCCCATGCCAGTTTCAGGGAGTTCTCTCCATGCATTTTGCACCTAACCTGATTTCTACTCTGGCAATTCCATGTGGCCCATCTCAGCCGGATACTGAGCGCGCAAGAGACGTAGAAGAGCTATCCACGCTTCGGCATGCTGCATTGCTGCCTGAGTGACTTTGCGGCTCTTTACTCGAAATCGTTTCGGACTTGTCATCCTGAGCGCTGCGCGAGTCCCGCGAAGCGGATAAGCGCTAGCCGAAGGCCCCGAGGATGTGTTTCCTGCCACGCCAGTTTTAGGTTTCTACGAAAGGGCCAAGCTCTACGCTTGCTCTCAAAGGCGATGACACAGCAGTTGCAATTGGAATCCAGCGCCGTTAGGCGCGGCAGCGAGCTTTAGCGAGCTTAGCCCAGCATGGCCCAAGGCGCGCAACGCGCGCTGCAGGGGTAAATGCTGGGTAAAGCAAGAAAAAAATCTTCCTTGCGCCGCAGGCCTGGGGTCCCCGACACGCGTTTTCGCGTGGCGGGGTGGAGGCCCGCCGCGCAGCGAAGCGGAGCGCGCTAGATTTTGATGGTCTGCCGTTGCTTTGCTATCCTTGCCGGCGGCCCTTCCCCATGACTTATTTTCACGCGGTCGATTCCATCCCTTGGATCGGCAGCACCATTGTGGAATGTCTAATCGTAGGTGTCATGCTGCGCCGTAATTTGGTGCGTCAATTCCCCATTTTCTTCAGTTCGGTTGTGTTCGATCTCTTGCGCGAGATAACGTTTCCGGTAGTTGCGCATTTCAGTGCGCTTGCCTATGGATACTGCTTTTGGTTTTCCATTCCCGTCGAATATGTCATCGCCTTTGGAGTGATGTGGGAAGCGTTCCGTTATGCGCTCGGCGCTGATAGGAAAATTCCACCTAAGGCTATGGGATTTTTTGTTTTGGCGAGCATTGTGTTGGTGGGGCTTGCGGTTTTTCTCGTTCTCTATCCTGATATTCCAACCAGCAACCTGAGCGGGCTGGTCTTGACGTTGCAGCGAAGCATCGACCTGCTTCGGTGCGGAATGTTGCTGTTACTCTGGATATTTGCTGCCAGGCTCGGCATCTCTTGGCAGCATCATGTTTGGGGAATCGTTTGTGGCCTCGGCATCTATTCCGTCGGCGGATTAATAGTAGTGGCCATTCATGCTATTACAGGCACTGTAAGCGGTGACTGGCTCGGCCTTATCCGACAGTTCAGCTATCTTGCCGCCACAATCGTTTGGATAGTCTATTTATGGCGGCCGGAACCGGAACGCGGACCTCTCACCCTGAAAGAAATCTCTTTCATTGACTACGCTTTCGACACTTATCATAAAGTGCTGACCGGAATATGGAGGCTGTTAGATGGTACTCCACGTTAGTTTCTTCGTCTGCATTGGATTCATGACCGCTTGTCTGCTGTATTTGATCGTTTACAGCTTCATTCGGGAACGAGCACCGGATGTCAGTTTCGATCACGCCGCAGACCGGGTGCGCCGGATTACAAATGAATTTCTGGAACTCCAGCAGGCGCAAGGCAAGGAACGCGAGGCGCTGTGCTGGCAGATCGCCGCGCTGATTCGCGAAGATTGCCAAGGGCTGCTTGATTTCATTGATCGCGCCTGCTCTGCTCGGCCACCTCAAAATGATGAGATTCGCGAATTGATGCGGGCCGCGCACGCAAAGGGGCTCGGAGTGTATTGGAAGGCCACCGGACTTTTGTTCTAGAGCGTTTCCTGAGTGTATCCACTACACAAGTCGCAGTTAACGATCCATCTCACTCCCGCGACACGCCATCCTGAGGCGAGCCACGCGCACTGCGAAGTGTTTCGACACGGTTTCCGCGAAGCCCGAAGGATCGGCTCCGCTGCACAGTAGGGTTATCCAAGGCTGCTAGAGGATCGGCGGCCCTGAAGAGCGGAGCGGATTTGGGACTTGTGAAAGGGAACACTATCCCGAAAACCAAAGCCCGGATGCCAGTCCGGGCTTTGATACTTTCGTATTTGTCAGGTGCACACCGGAAATGAGTGTGCTCCAATGGAAATGCATTTTCTTGCTTTGATGATTCGGTTAGAGGTTGCGGGTTTCAGTTCCGGTAGCTTCCTGCACGTTGCTGGCAAAACGGTCAGCTTGTCCGCGAATTGCGGAAACCGTGGTGCGGACCTTGTCGCGGCCCTGGTTCGCCAGATCGCGAGCTGAGTCCGCCAGATCACTGGCCCGTTGTGTGAGATTCTCGCGGGTTTCTTCGCCGCTCATCGGGGCAAAAAGAATCCCCAAACCAATACCAATTCCCAACCCTGCCAAAAAGGATTTCATGCTTAAAACTCCTGGTGGATTTGGCAGCCAGAATTGAGTGCCGCCTGCTTATAGAGATGCGGATTCACCGCGAAGGTTGCCGCTAATTCCAATGCTGCGCGCGGAGTGTGGTTTGTGCTCTGATCAGTTCTGGATTCGCCGAACTCTTACTTGGACTTGCCAAGTTTCTGCCCTGCAACCTGTGCAGCAGGACTGCGTGGATCGTCTTTTTGCAGTTGTTGGTAAATCAGAGTTGCCTGTTGGGGATCAGTGCTTTCGTACATTTCGGCTAGTTCCAGCTGCGCCTGGGATTTCGGTACCGTCACCGTCGGGTGCTCTGAAATATCTTTGTAAATCGCAATCGCATCCGGCGCACGGTTGGTCCCTCGATAGATAGACGCCAGCGCCATCTTGGCCAGGGCTGCCACGTCTTTGTCGCTGAAATTCGATGCGGTCTTTAATTCTTGTTCCGCCCCTGTTTTGTCGCCCGCCTGCATGTACGCGATTCCGCTCATATAGCGCGCAATTTTTCCCGGAGAGACCGTGGAGTATTTGTCGGCGATGGCCTGGAACTGCTTTTGCGCGGCCTTGGCGCGGTCAGCATTCGTTGGAAACGTGGGACCGGAATCTTCAGCTGGAGGCGGCGAACCTGCCGGTAAAATCTGCGCCTCAAGCGTGCGCATGGCCGCGGACAATTGCGTGTTGGCCTCATCCGATTGGCGGCTGCGCCACGTGATGACCCCTGCCGTTAACAGCACGGCCAATAGCGCAAGGCCCACTGTCCAAATCACCGTCTGGCGGTGACCGGTGGCCCATAGCGCTGCGCCCTGGGCAGTTTCAGCAAACTTATCTTCTTTCAATTGACGACGGGTATAACCTGGCACTTGGAAACCTTTTCGGTAGGATAAGTGGCAATGAAACCTTGAGTTTAGCAGGGAAATAGCGCACTCGTCAAACCAACTCTCCCGCAAAAACATTCTCTTCACGGCACGGATCTACAGTGGCATCAGTTTTGCCTTTAGGGTCTTTAATCCGCGAGCATCCGCGCAAATCCGCGGTAAGCTCTTGCCTTTGGTTTTCCGCGTAAATCAGTGTTATATGTGGTGAGATTTGGGTTTTTGTTCTTATCCTCTTTGCCTGTTACTGAGGGCGTTACAACCATACCATTGGAGCGGGCTTCCTAATATTGTAGGGAAACCCTGGCTAAAAATTTAATCAGCGCTTTTTTCGAGCAGCGGGCGCTCACCTGAGGCAGCAATGCGCAAACTTGGTATCGCAATCGCCGTCATAGTCGTTTTATTGATCGCTGCGGTCCTTATCGTGCCGCACCTGATTGACGTCAATCAATATCACGGGCAAATCCAGTCGCAGCTTGAAAAGCGGTTGGGAAGGCAGGTGACGCTCGGCAATATGGGCCTGCGTCTCTTCCCGCCGGCGTTCGATGTCGAGAACACTACTATCGCAGAAGACCCTCATTTCGCCACAGGCCGCCCCTTCGCAACGGCAGACAAACTGGCCGTAAGCGTCAAGTTCTGGCCGCTGCTGCGCAAACAGCTTGACGTGAACTCATTGGAGCTGGTGCATCCACACATTGAGTTGGTTCGCAACGCCCAGGGTGTCTGGAATTTCGCAACCTTGGGGCAGGAATCCAAGCCCACAGCCGCGCAAAAGCCGACGCCTACCATAACCACTGGGCCTGCAGGTTCGACGCAACCCGAGAACAAGCAGCCCGCGGGCCAGCTCACGCTGGCGAATTTGTTCATTAATGACGGTCAGGTTGCGATTACCGATCTGCAGAAACATCAATCGCGCGCAGTGTATGACCACATTGATCTCAATGTGAATGATTTCGCCCCTGATCAGCGATTCAGTATGAAGCTCACGGCGCATCTTCCCGGCGAAGGCAAGCAGGCAATCTGGCTGGAAGGAAAAGGCGGCCCGATTAAAGAAGCTGACATGCTGAATATGCCGTTTGATGGCACTTTACGGCTCGATCAGGTTTCCACCGGCGCGGCGCAAAAATTCTTGAACTCGCAATCGCTCAACGGCATTGACGCGGTAATCACCGGCAGCGCCAGCGTAAAAAATTCCGGAGGCAAGCTGGCATCGAATGGCACGATGAAAGTGGAGAATACGCGCATTCGCAAAGTTAATGTCGGCTATCCCATTACGTTGGATTACGACGTAACCGATGACCTTACCAATGACGTGATCCAGATCCGCAAAGGCAATCTGAAGCTTGGCGGCACGCCGGTAACGATTGCTGGCACCGTCAACAGCAAGCCGGATCCCTCGCAAATTAATCTCAGACTCACGGCGTCGAACGCATCAATTGGTGAAATGGCGCGGCTGGCCTCGGCTTTTGGCGTCGCCTTTGATCCCGGCGCGGACGTGAAGGGGACAATCAATGCCGATCTCCAGGCCCACGGGCCGGCGAATAAACCGGCCATGAACGGACAGATCTCAGCCAAAAATCTTGACATCAGTGGAAAAGATATTCCGCAACCAGTGCACGTGAATGACATCGAGCTCACGTTAACGCCGGATACGATCCACTCCAATGATTTTGCCGCTACCACTGGCTCCACCAGCGTCAACGCGAATTTCACACTGTCCAATTACAGCGGCAACAACAGCACTATCAACGCCGCGCTGCGCGCGCCCAATGCCCGCCTTGGAGAAATCCTGAATATCGCCAGGGCCGCGGGGGTGAGCGCCGTGAATGGCGTCTCTGGGGATGGGGGCCTGAGCCTCGATGTGCATGCACAAGGCCCGACGAAAAACATGTCGGCGCTCAACTTCTCCGGCACCGGAAAGATCAGTAACGCCAGCCTGAAGCTGCCCTCGCTCAACCAGCCGCTCCAGGTGCGAAACTCTGACATTCAGTTCAATAAGAATTCCGTTGTGTTGCAGAATATTTCCGTTGGTCTGGGACAGGCGACCGCCAACGGCGCGGTGACGGTCAGGAACTTTGAAGCGCCGGTGGCGCAATTCACGCTGAATGCCGGCGGCCCCCTGGGCGAAATCCTTGAACTTGCCAGGACAGCCGGCGTAAGTGCCGTTGAGGGCATTTCTGGCGATGGAACTCTCGCCCTCGCTGTGCGTGGGCAGGGGCCAATTAAAAACATGTCGGCGCTCGATCTCTCCGGCACAGGAAAGATCAGTAATGCCAACCTGAAGCTGCCCTCGCTCACCAAGCCGCTCCAGGTGAGAAACTCTGACATTCAGTTCAGCAAGAATTCGATTGCGCTGCAAAACGTCAATGCCGGCATTGGACAGACGAATGCCACCGGCGTGCTGACGCTCAGGAATTTTGATGCGCCACAAGTCCAGTTCACGTTGAACGTCGACAAAGTGAATGTTGCTGAGCTGCAGCAGATCTTCAACGCTGCTCCGGCTCAGCCGAAACGCGCTGCCCTGGAGCATGACTTCTGGAGCATCGTTCCCAAGGCCAACGCGCAAGCCAATAACAGTGCGCAACCCAGTCTGCTCACCAAAATGACCGGCGGCGGGACCGTCGCGGTCGGGGTAATTCAGTACGACGATCTAATTTTGAACAATGCCCACTCGAACGTAACGCTTGACCATGGCTTGATCAAGATGAATCCGGTGACGGCTGATCTTTACAACGGAAAAGAGAGTGGCTCCATCACCATTGACATGCGTCCGGTGCAACCCGTGTATACAGTCAATCTGAAGACCGACAAAGTCGATGCCAACAAACTGATTTCGTCCGTGTCCGACGTGAAGCAGACCATCTATGGCATGCTGGCCTCAAATGTGAATGCCAGCTTCAGTTCTTCTTCATCCGCCAACATCGCGCGCAGCCTCAATGGCAGCATGGCTATCAACCTCACCAATGGCCGGCTCATGAACATCAATCTGCTTCATGAACTTGCATCCGTGGGAAAGTTCTTAGGCGCTAACTTTGATGCCGCTAAAAACTTCACCGATCTTGTCCAACTCACCGGCAATTTTGACGTGAAGAATGGCGTGGCCCAGACCAACAATCTGAATGCCATAATCGACGGCGGCACGTTGGCGGCCGCTGGGCTAGTCAATCTTGCCGACCAGTCTCTCAACCTGCATGTAACAACTGTCCTGAACAAGGCCCTTAGCCAGCAGGTGGGCGGCACACAAGTCGGCGGCTACATGAACACGGCCCTGGCCAACAATCAGGGCGAGCTTGTGATGCCTGTGATCATCACAGGAACATTCCAGCATCCGCGTGTTGCGCCCGACGTACAACAGATCGCCAAGATGAAATTAGACAATCTGCTACCCAGCAGTAAAAATCCGGGCCAGCTAACGACGGGAATTCTGGGCGCGATTCTGGGGAACAAGAACCAGGGAGGCACGAACGGCCAACAGCCCGCAGGACAACAGCAGAAGGGTGGAATCGGCGGCATTTTGGATGCGATCAGCGGGAAACAGCAACAACAGAATCAGACGAACCAACAGCAACAGAACCCGGCGGTCGGTAACAATGAGGGACAGCAGCAGAATCCGCGGCAACCGCAGCAGCCGCCGAACCAACAGCAAAGCACTCCCGCAGCCGGTGCAAATCAAGGACAGGAGCAGCAGCCGCAGACCAATCCTGCAGCGGATGCCAATCAAGCCGAGCAACCCACCGCTACACCGACCCCTGCTGCTCCCAACCTTGGCGATGTGTTGAATCAGGTGCTCAACCGGAAAAAGAAGGCCAGCCCCACGCCGACGCCACAGTAGCAATTGGCAACTAGCAATTAGCAGTTAGCAATTAGCAGATCAAGGATGTGCGCACAAGGTTTTGTCCCGAAGATGGTCTGCCTGGGACAGATCACCCGATCAACAGATCACCCGATCTATGGTTCTCCCCAGCCGCCGCCTCCGGGTGACTCGATCCTGACCTTGTCGCCTTTTTTCAGGCGCACGCTGCTTTTGCCCGCAAGCGTTTCACGCGCGCCGTTCTGATGGACAACTTCGGTTCGTCCTGGCGCGCCGTCGGAGCCGCCCTGCAACCCATATGGACCACGACTGCGACGATCGGCCAGCAGCGTAACCTCGGAGTCTGCCAGCAACTCCACTTCGCGAACAATGCCGTCGCCGCCACGGAACTTCCCCGCTCCGCCGCTGCCCTTACGCAAGGAATATTCCGTCACCCTGAGCGGATACGCATACTCCAACGCCTCTGCCGGAGTATTGAGCGAGTTTGTCATGTGCGTATGCACGCCGCTCACTCCATCTCGATCAGGACGCGCTCCCATGCCGCCGGCAATCGTTTCGTAGTAGGCAAATGGCTCGCCGGTGCGTTCGTCGATTCCGCCGATGGTCAAATTATTCATGGTGCCGGAAGAACCGGCAGGCACTCGGTCCGGCATGGCCTTCGCCAGAGCGCGCAGCAACACATCGACAATGCGCTGTGAAGTCTCAACGTTTCCACCTGCGACGGCCGCTGGGGGCCTCGCATTCACCACTGTTCCCTTCGGCGCAATCATCCGCACTGGCCGCATCAGCCCTGCTGCTGCCGGAACATCTTCCTGCAGCAAGCAGCGGAAGACATAGAAGCATGCTGAGAAAGTAATCGCGTCCACGGCATTGATGCTGCCCGCAACTTGCGGTGAGCTGCCCGTAAAGTCGACAGTCACCAGCGGCTTGCCTGCTGCCGCCTTTTGAAAGGTAAGTGCCACCGCGATCCGCACCGGACCCGAACCTGCGCCATCGTCATCCAGAAAATCTTCCGCTTCATAGCGGCCATGCGGGACCTTGCTCAAAAATGCCCGCATCAGCTTTTCGGAATATTCCTGCAACTCACCCATCACCTGCTGCACGCGCGCCAATCCATAACGCTCCGTGATCTCCAGCAAGCGCGCTGCGCCGGTATGGCATGCGGCAATCTGCGCGTTTAAGTCTCCTTCGCGCTCTTCCGGCGTACGCACGTTGTTCAAGACAAGTCGAAAGACGTCATCCTGCAACTCGCCTCCGGCAATCAGCTTGATGGGAGGAATGCGGATGCCTTCCTGATAGATCTCGCGGCAGATTCCCATGGATCCCGCATATGTACCGCCGACATCTGCATGATGTGCGCGCGATGCCACATAAAATGCCGGGTTCGCCGCGCCCCTGTACTTCCCTTTGCGGCCAACGAAAACCGGAGCAACCAGCGTGATGTCAGGCAAGTGTGTGCCGCCGCAGAAGGGATCGTTCAGGATCGCCACATCCCCCTCGTTGAGCGTAAGCGTCTCTACCGCCGCTCTGACTGACATGGGCATCGATCCCAGGTGCACCGGCATATGATCGCCCATGGCAACAACTTCGCCAGCGCCGTCAAAAACTGCGCAGGAATAATCGCGGCGTTCTTTGATGTTGGGAGAGAAAGCCGTTCGGCGCAGGGCCGCGCCCATCTCTTCCGCAATGGAGTGGAAGAGACTTTTGAAAATTTCCAATTCAACCGGATCGCGCATGGAAGATTAGTTTAAACAAACCTTGCACTAATGACACTGATCGAACTGGATCAGATCAGTGAAAATCAGTGTGATCAGTGAAATCAGCGGTAAGGTTTTACGAATGAGAGTTCCTGATCAGCAGGTCGGCCGCCACAAACACAAAAAACACCACGGCAATCACGCCATTCATAGTGAAAAACGCCGCGTTCAATTTGCTGAGATCGTCCGATGCGACCAGCGAGTGCTCGTACGCCAGAAGCGCAGCAACTACAACAACTCCAGCAATCGCCAGTTTCCCAAGTCCAAACACTACGACCAGCGCAATCAGCAAGCCCAACATGATCACATGCAATGTCCGCGCAACGATGAGAGCTTTGGGAACGCCCATGGCCTGTGGAATGGAGTTCAGCGAATTGGCGCGATCAAAATCAATATCCTGGCAGGCATATAACACGTCAAAGCCGCCCACCCAAAAGGTCACAGCTGCCGTAAGCAGCAGAATGCGCGGATCGAGCGAACCTCGTACGGCGATCCAAGCCGCCGCTGGAGCAATGCCCAGCGCGAATCCCAGCACCAGGTGCGACCAGCGCGTGAATCGCTTGGTATAGGAATAAAACAGCACTACCGCAAGCGCCACCGGAGAGAGCAGCAACGTTACGCGATTGAGTTTGGCCGCTCCAACAATAAAAAGCAGACAAGCCACAATGACAAAGACGGTCGCAAATTTCTGAGACAGCGCACCGGTAGGAATCGCGCGCATGGCCGTGCGCGGATTTGCCGCGTCAATTCTTGCGTCCGCAATGCGATTGAACGCCATGGCGGCGGAGCGCGCGGAGATCATGCATAGGACGATCCAACCCAGCTTGGCTGCGGTGGGCATGCCTCCGGCCGCGAGCATGGCAGCGCAGAGAGCAAATGGCAGGGCAAAAATGGAATGCTCCCACTTGATCATCTCCAGCGTGGTTTTGATGTTGGTGAGAAGAGACACAGATCATTTTAACGGAAGCATGCGCGTTTGTGATTGCATAGCTCTTCGCTTTGGCTCTTGGCTTCTGGCATTCAATTTTTATGAGGACGCAAAATATCCAAAAGATCTTGTCAGGGGATACAGATCGTTTTGAAGCTTCGACACAAAGCCAAAAGCTAATGGCTAAGAGCTAATAGCTGTTCTACGCCACAAATCCCTGCTCGCCAATCAACGGCACAAAGCGGCAACCTTCGAGCGTACGCACGCTGATACTCCCATCTGCACTCCGCTGCACGAGCTGTAGAACTTGCTGATCGGCTTCTCCTACCGGAACCAACAAGCGCCCGCCAACTGCAAGCTGATCCATGAGCGCCTGGGGGATGCGCGGAGCTGCCGCCGATACAATAATGGCATCGAAAGGCGCGGCTTCCGCCAGACCAACCGAGCCATCGCCGGTAACGATTTTGGCATTGCGATAGCCCAGCCGTACCAGTGTCTTCTGCGCGGCCTCAGCCAGCGACGCATATCGCTCCACAGCAAAAACCTGGCTTGCCAGCTCCGCAAGCAGCGCAGTCTGGTATCCCGAACCGGCGCCAATTTCCAGCACGCGGTCTTCCGGCTTGATCTCCGCGGCCTGCACCATGGCAGCAATCATGTAAGGTTGTGATGTTGTCTGCTTTTCAGCAATCGGAATGGGATGGTCGGCATAGGCTTCATTCCAATTTTGCTGGCTTACGAACTCATGCCGCGGCACTTTGCTCATGGCTGCGAGCAGGCGTTCATCGCGGATACCCCGCTGGCGCAACTGGCTTTCCACCATGGAGAGGCGCTCCGTCGCAAACGGCTGTGTTCCATTGCCATTCATGCGTCACTTCTTGCGCCTGCGTATGTGGACGTCAAAACCCAGCACCCCGTTCTGGTCACGCACCGCTACGATTGAGACGTTCTTATCAATATTGTATTCCACCTGAATTACCGTCTCAGCCGATTGCGTGAGGCTGGTGACGTAAGTAAAAGTAATGTCATTGCTGATCTGCTGTTCAATCGTCACGCGCGCGCTGGGATTGTTTTCCGACCCGATAAACTGTGGATCAATTTTTACCCGGCTGGCGCCAAAGAGCCGCTGTACGCGGTCACTGAAGGTAGCATTGAGCGCCTCGCCCAGAATCGCGTTGGAAGCTGACGCCGTGTCATTCGCATTCACGCCGGGCTGGCTCGCGGTGTAAACATTTTGGCCGCGTGTGCGTCCAAAGGCCAGCAGCGCAATGATGTCAGAATTGGCCAGCGGCGGATCAGAGCGGTACGTCATGCTGATTCCCTTGCCGCCAATCGCCTGTCCATGCAGTCCGATCGTTACGTCGTAGCCCTGCACCCGGGCAGACATATCAAGATTAACCACCGGCTCAATCGACAGCGGATTGCTGAAGGTAATGTCACCGCGCTCCAGCTTATACTTTGTGCCATTGAAGAACACATCGCCTTCAGCAATGTTTACCCGCCCCACAATAGCGGGACGCGCCGCAGTCCCGCGGACATGCAGGTCAAGGTCGCCGGAAAGCTTGGCCAGCGAAGTTTCCACCTGCAACTCCGGCGTGGAAGTAATGTGCATATCCAGCCGCATGTTGTCCAGAAATGGGTTCAGCGTGGAGATGATCGGCGCTTTTTTGCTCTGCGCCAGATAGTTGGCAAAATCAAAATGCGGATTCATGCCAAACCTGGTGATTAGGATATCTCCAGAGAGCAGTGAGCTTTTTGCCGAACCGGTGTAGCGCAGCGTCGCATCGGCAGACGAACTTACACCCGGCGGATAGCGCAGCCGCACGTCACTGCCTTTTGCGGTGAGGTCAAAATAAATTCCGTTGCGATAAGCAATAAACCCGCCGACATCGAGCTCGCCGCCACCGGTGTGCGCCGTGAGCTTCTCAATCTGCATGCGGTCCTGGGCAAATATCAAAGCCCCTTTGATGTGGCTGAGACCGTTCGGCAGGTCTAGCAGCGAAGCCGATGCGTCTTTTACCTCGAGTCGTCCGCTCAATTGCGGGCGCGCCGAAGGTCCCGTGATATTCACCGTGAAGGTCGCGGGGCCATTTGCCAACAGGTTGGGATTGAATCCCTGCAACAGCTTCAGGTTGAAGCGTCCAAGC
>Ga0105245_10000625_pt1 | contig 32141 bp, 26 predicted proteins | sample KBSM54metaG_FD_81523 | JGI IMG/M metagenome (GOLD analysis project Ga0105245, IMG submission 81523) | Miscanthus rhizosphere microbial communities from Kellogg Biological Station, Michigan, USA - KBS M5-4 metaG | ecosystem: Host-associated > Plants > Roots > Rhizosphere > Soil | place...
CAAACAGACCCCGGACGTCTCCGCAGTGGCTTTGATCGGCGGCCAGCGCCGCGAGATTCGCATTACTTTGAATCAAGCGCGCCTCGCCGCCTACAATCTATCGCCAGTGCAGGTCGTAGGAGCGCTGGGTCTTTCCAATCGCCGTCTGCCCGCGGGCCAATTCGCGAGCGGCAACCAGCAGTTTCTCATGGAAGCTGGGCAGTTTCTGCGTACGGCGGACGATGTCCGCAATGTCGTTGCCGGAGTTGCCGGCGACAAGACGATCTTTGTGCGCGATGTCGCCGAGGTGAGCGACGGTGGCGAGGAGCCTTCGCAATATGTCCGCTATTCGGATGGTAGAGGCTCTTTCCCGGCCGTGACTATAGCCGTGTCCAAGCGCAAGAACACCAACGCAGTTACGGTGGCCCAAGACGTCCTCAGTCGCGTGGAGCGGCTGCGTGGCAGTGTCATCCCCGCGGATGTCGAAATGACCGTGACGCGAAACTATGGCGAGACGGCCAAAGAAAAATCCAACGAACTGCTGTACCACATGCTGATCGCTGTGATTTCCGTCAGTGTCCTCATCGCATTCGTATTGGGACTGCGCGAATCCCTGATTGTATTTACAGCGATTCCCGTGACGCTGGCGCTGACGCTCACCGTCTTCTATCTCTATGGCTATACGCTGAACCGCATCACCCTCTTCGCCCTGATCTTCTCCATCGGTATTCTGGCGGACGACGCGATCGTAGTGGTAGAGAACATCGCTCGTCACTGGAGAATTCCAGGCAATCAGGCGAGGCCACCCTGTGAAGTGGCGGTCGAGGCGGTGGACGAAGTCGGCAATCCGACGATCCTCGCCACGCTCGCGGTGGTGGCGGCCATCCTGCCCATGGCTTTCGTCGGTGGCCTGGCTGGGCCGTACATGCGGCCCATTCCGATCGGCGCCAGCGCCGCGATGCTCTTTTCCCTGCTGGTCGCTTTCATTGTGACGCCTTGGGCCGCCGTACGGCTTCTCAAGTCTGGCGGCGTACGCCACATGGGCGAGCGGGAGGCCTTCGCGACGCGTCTTTACCGGCGGGTGATGGCAGCTCTGCTGCACCGGCCTTTCGTCCGGCGGAGCTTCGTCGCCGGCATTGTGGTTCTGCTACTGGCCTCCTGTGGGCTGTTCTACACCGGTTTCGTCAAGGTCAAGATGCTGCCGTTCGATAACAAGAGCGAGTTTCAGGTGATTGTCGACATGCCGAACGGCACCACGTTGGAACAAACGGCTAGGGTGGTGCAGTTGCTAGGCGAGGAAACGCACAAGCAACCAGAAGTGGTGAACATCCAGACGTACGCAGGAACGGCTTCGCCCTACAACTTCAATGGCCTGGTCCGTCATTACTATATGCGCCGCGGACCCAATGTGGCCGACATCCAAGTGAATCTATTGCCGAAGGGCAGCCGGGCTCTGCAAAGTCATGAGATTGCCAAGCAGGTGCGTCTGCGCCTGGAACCCATCGCTGAGCGCTATGGCGCGCGAATCAAAGTGGCCGAAGTGCCGCCTGGACCGCCCGTGCTCGAAACACTTGTCGCGGAAGTATACGGGCCAGCGATGGACCGGCGGATCGAGCTGGCGCGGCACATCCGCGATCTGTTCAAGCAGACCAAAGGCGTCGTGGACGTCGACTGGTACGTGGAAGACGATCAAATGAAATACCGCTGGCTCGTGGATAAGGAGAAAGCCGCCCTTAACCGTATTTCAGAAGACGACATCGCACGCGCGATGCAGATGGCCTCCACTGGCTATCAAGCGGGGTTATTGCACCAGGACGCGGAGAAGGAAGATGTTTCGCTGACCGTGAGGCTGGACCGCGCGACTCGATCCGATATGGAGAGCATCCAAGGTCTGAAAATAGGGGCCCTGAAGATCGCCGGCCGCAATGGGCCAACCGTGTCTCTAGGCGAATTGGTGCACTTGGAAAACGTGGTCGAGGACAAGAGCATCTATCACCAGAACCTGATGCCGGTGACGTACGTAACTGGCGACATTGCAGGAGAAATCGAAAGCCCGGTCTACGCAATGCTCAAACTCGGGCCGGAGATCGACAAGATCAAAATCCCTGAAGGTTACGTCATCGAGCAGCACATGGCTGCTCTTCCCTCTCACCCGGACCGCTACTCGATGAAGTGGGACGGCGAATGGCACATCACGTATGAGATGTTTCGTGATCTTGGCATTGCCTTTGCCTTCGTCTTGATCTTAATCTATGGACTCGTGGTGGGCTGGTTCCAGTCGTTCTTGACGCCGTTGATCATCATGGCGGCGATCCCGTTTTCGCTGGTGGGCATCCTGCCGGCGCACGGCTTGCTGCACGCGTTTTTCACGGCGACCTCGATGATCGGCTTCATCGCGGGCGCGGGCATTGTTGTGAGGAACTCGATAATCCTGGTGGACTTCATCGAGCTGCGGTTGCGCGAAGGGATGCCGCTAGACCAGGCGGTGATCGATGCCGGAGCCGTGCGTTTCCGCCCGATGACGCTGACGACCGCGGCCGTAGTGGTCGGTACGTCCGTCATACTGTTCGACCCCATTTTTCAAGGCCTGGCGATCGCGCTGATGGCCGGAGAGATCGCCTCTCTCCTGCTTTCGCGCATGGCCGTTCCAGTCCTGTATTATCTGATCCACAAAAATGCACTCGGCTTCAGTAGTCGAGTTGTCATATGCGCACTCACGTTGGGCGAGGATGCGTTTTGCGTCGGATCTCAGGAAGAAGATCATCGATGATTACTATCTCTGTTCTTGCTCGCGAGTGGTCTGGCGTTCGCTCCCGAATGGGATGCCGTCCAACGGCTTCCCACAGCGCAGAGAATCGAGGCAATCGAACGGAGCGGGAGCAGCAGGCTACGAGCGATTCTGGTGTCGGCCAGTCCCGACTCCGTGGTGGTGGGTCGGGGCTCTTGGCAACGCCGGTGACTATCTCAAATTGCGCTCTATAAAAGGCGTACGATACACTTGGCTATCGTACTCGTGGCTCCATCCAGAGTTGACAATGAAGCGTTCGCTGCTACCTGACGGTTGGGCCACGGTCTGTGCGGTTTGTCGCGCCCCTGTCGGTGAAAACGCCACCGTGAATGTCGGGAGCTCTAGATTTGACAAGCTGTTCGGGTTGTGGAGTTGGACCTACTTTCCGCGACCGACTCCTGGGGACCAAGCTAAAATTCATGATGATCCAGACTATTTCGATCATCCCTACTTTGAGTTGCGAAGACGTGTTACGCCCGTGCAGCGGCGCAGGTGTCGTGACATCTTTTCGCGGCTCTCGATTGCCTGCGGATTGATCGCCTGCGGAACCAGAAATGGCCAATGTGATGGCCGTGCGATCGGAAACTGAATCCCTCTGGAGCCTGGGGCTGTTTTCGAACTTGCCTCTGCTCGGCGCGGTCACTCTGACGATCTGTTTGCAGATGGCCGTGATCTATTGGGCGCCGTTCCACGAGGAACCGCTCCTTTGAGCCTCAACGAGTTAGTGTTCGCTCTGGCGCTCTGCTCGCTCGTACTGGTCGCGCTCGAAATCGAGAAGTGGCTGGCCCGGCACAGGCCCCAAACTTCTTAAGATGGGCGCTTCGGCGCACCGCCTGCGCTCTTTTGCGCAGGGGGCCGCGCTGAGAGACTCAAATCCCTTGCTGGCGCTTCAAGGAAAGGCATCCAAAGTGCACTTTCCAAGTCGTGAACCCGGCAACCGAGTTGTCCCCCGGCACCAATCTGACCGGCAAAGACCCGGTCTTCCACATCCACGGCGTCACAAAAATGTATCAGATGGGCGACGTAGAGGTCCATGCGCTCCGCGGCGTCGATCTGGACCTCTATGCCGGGGAATTCGTGGTGGTGCTGGGGCCTTCCGGCAGCGGAAAATCGACTCTGCTCAACATTCTGGGAGGCCTGGACGTACCTACCGCCGGCGAGGTTCATTATCTCGACCACCAGTTGACCAGCGCAGGAGACGCGGCGCTCACGCGATTTCGCCGCGAGCATGTCGGGTTCGTCTTCCAGTTCTATAATCTGATCCCGAGCCTGACGGCCCTGGAGAACGTCGCTCTGGTCACGGAAATCGCGGAGCACCCGATGGATCCGGAAGAAGCTCTTCGGATGGTGGATTTGGGGGAACGTCTACACCACTTTCCTTCGCAACTCTCTGGTGGCGAACAACAGCGGGTGGCCATCGCGCGCGCTGTGGCGAAGCGGCCCGACATTCTGTTATGCGACGAACCCACGGGAGCGCTGGACTATCCCACAGGGAAGCTCGTACTGGAGGTGCTCGAACGGATCAACAAGGAACTGGGAACCATCGCGGTCGTGATCACCCACAACGCCGCGATCGCGGGAATGGCCGACCGAGTGATTCGCGTGGGCAGCGGGCGGATCATTGAGATCGCTCGCAATGAACGGCGAATTTCTCCGTCGGAGCTGAGTTGGTAACCATGACGGCGCTCCATCACAAACTGATCCGTGACCTGAGCCGAATGACGGGGCAATTGATCGCGATCACGGCCGTCCTGGCCTGCGGTATCGCGACCTACGTAACCATGCGTTCTTCGTATGACTCGCTGCTCTTCGCGCGATCGGAGTATTACTCCGCATACCGGTTCGCGGATGTCTTTGCGCATGTGAAGCGGGCTCCAGAGGCGCTGGCGCGGTCGATCGCTGAGATCCCAGGCGTGGCTGCGGTGCAAACGCGGATCGTGACCGATGTCACGCTCGATGTGCCCGGTCTGGAGGAGCCTGCCACGGCCCGGCTGGTTTCGATTCCCGCTCGCCGCGTTCCTCTTCTGAACGACCTGTTCCTACGTCAAGGCCGTTACATCGAAGCGGACCGCCGCGACGAAATCGTGATCAGCGAAGCTTTCGCGGCAGCCAACCAGCTGAAGACCGGCGACAGCGTGGATGCCGTGGTGAACGGCAAGTGGGAACGGCTCCGCATTGCCGGCATCGGGTTATCGCCCGAGTACCTGTATGAAGTGAAGCCGGGCGAGATTTTTCCCGACAATCGCCGATTCGGCGTGCTCTGGATCCGCCGCGAATCCCTGGAAGCCGCATTCGACATGAAGGAGGCGTTCAACGATGTCGCGCTCTCACTTGCACAGGGCGCCAGCGAGCCAGAGGTAATCGAGCGCCTGGATCACCTACTCGAACCTTACGGAGGGCTGGGCGCATACGGACGTTCCGACCAGATATCTTACCGGTTCATCGCCGACGAGCTGACGGAACTCCGCACGATGGGACTTATACTGCCAACGATATTCCTTGCGATTGTCGCGTTTCTTTTGCATGTAGTGATGTCGCGCCTGGTGACTACGGAGCGGAGCCAGATCGCCGTGCTCAAGGCATTCGGATATGGGTGCCTGGAGATCGCCGGACATTACCTGGAATTCGGCTTGCTCGCGGTGCTGCCGGGATCAGTGCTGGGGATCGCCGGGGGCCTGTGGCTGGGCTCATTATTCACCGGCGTCTACGCGCGCTATTTCCACTTTCCTGTGCTGAAACTACAACCCAATGCATACCTGGTGTTATCCGCCGTGGCTGTGGGAGCCGGCGCGGCCTGCATCGGCGCTCTTTCGGCGGCCCGACGGGCCGTGGCGCTTGCACCTGCCGAAGCCATGCGACCGGAGTCGCCGGAGAAGTTCCGGGCAGGCGTGCTGGAACACAGCGGACTGATGACGTGGCTTGCGCCGGCAACGCGAATGATCTTCCGCAATTTGTCCCGCCGGCCCTGGAAAGCTCTGGCGACTGCACTGGGCATCGCACTGGCGGTTTCCATCCTGGTGGTGGGCCGCTATACGATCGATTCTGTCAACTATCTCGTCGACCTTGAATTTCGAATCATGCAGCGGGAAGACCTCACGATGGCCTTTCAGGAGCCGCGTCCCGAGCATGCCCGCTATGAATTGACGCAGCTTCCTGGCGTGCTTCAGGTGGAAACGTTTCGCGAAGTTCCGGCGAGGTTGCGCTTTGGACATCGGTCGCGCAAATCGAGCATACTCGGCACGTCCCGCGAGGACACGCTGCGACCTTTGCTCGACCGCAACCTGACCCGGGTCGAGGTTCCCTCCGAGGGGATCGTACTAAATAGCCGGCTGGGCGAGATCTTGGGCGCGCCGCCCGGTAGCCAGCTTCAGATCGAAGTGTTGGAAGGTGCTCGACCCGTACGCGTGGTTACCGTCGCCGGATGGGTGGAGCAACCGCTCGGGCTGGGAGCGTACATGCAGGCAGACGCGCTGCACCGGATGATGCGCGAGGCAGGCACCATATCCGGCGCGCACCTGATAGTAGATCCCAGACAAGCCGCGCAATTGTATAGCCTGTTGAAGCGCACGCCTTCCATCAGCGCCGTAGCCGTTAAAGACGTGGCGCTCGCCAGTTTCTGGAAATCCTACGGCGATACACTCTGGATCTCGACCACTATGCTGGTGGCCTTTGCGAGTGTGATCGCTTTTGGAATCGTCTACAACGGCTTGCGGATCGCGCTATCGGAGCGCGGCCATGAGCTAGCCAGCTTGCGTGTCCTGGGTTACACGCGCGTGGAAATCGGGCGGATCTTGCTGGGCGAGCAAGGGCTCCTGCTGGTGCTGGCGATTCCGTTTGGCTTGGCCCTCGGCTATGGACTTTCGTTTCTCACTTCACACGCCCTGGCGCGTGACCTGATCCGCTTGCCTCTGGTGATCGGACCAATGTCCTACACGTATGCGACGGGGATCGTGCTGGCGGCTGGCCTGCTGTCAGGTCTGGTAGTCATCCGAAGGCTGGCGCTATTGGACTTAACTGACGTGCTCAAGTCCAGGGAATGAGGCTGTCATGAAACGCATCATCAAACGATTGTTCGGATTGGCCGTGGTCCTCGGGATGGTGGGCTTGATTGCGTGGACGCTTCGGCCCAAACCGCTCGTAGTCGAAACCGGACTCGCAGCGCGCGGCCGCATGCAGGTGACTATCGACGAAGATGGACAGACTCGCGCGCACGACCGGTTTACGCTGGCTGCGCCCATCGCCGGCCGGCTTTCCCGCATCCGGCTGCACGAAGGAGACGCGGTCACGCCTCAAACCATCATCGCCACCATCAGCCCTTTACCGATCGATGCGCGTGAGGTGGCGCGAACCAAGGCGGAAATTGAATCGCTCGAAGCGCTCAGGAAGGAAGCCCTACAGTACGTGGAACGCGCGGAAGCGGATCACGAGCAGACGCAACGGGACGTGGCGCGCTACACGGACCTTCAGCGCCAGGACGTGGTGCCGCGCCAGACGCTGGAGCAGGCGCAGACGGCAGAAAAGCGGGCGGCGAAGGAGGTAGCCGGCGCGCGGTTTAAGGTTCAGTCGGCCGAGGCCGAGATCGCCCGCGCACGGGCTGGTCTGATCTCGATCGAAGAGACGCAGGAGAAAAGCGCCAGGATAGTGGAATTGCGATCGCCCGTGGTCTCGCGGATTCTGCGGATACTGGAGCCGAGCGAGCACGTGGTGACCGCCGGAACTCCGGTGGTTAGCCTTAGCAACCCGAGCAAGATCGAGATCGTCATCGATCTGCTGTCCACGGATGCGGTCAAAGTGAAGCCGGGAGCCGCTGTCAGCATCGAGGGCTGGGGTGGATCGAAGGCGCTGCGCGCGCGGGTTCGCATGGTGGAACCGTACGGATTCACGAAAGTCTCCGCGCTGGGTATCGAGGAGCAGCGCGTGAATGTGATCGCTGATTTCCTGGATCCACCTGTGGGTTTGGGTGACGGTTATCGCATTGAGGCGCGCATCGTGATCTGGGAGAGTCCCGACGTGCTGATCGCCCCCGGCAGCGCACTGTTTCGCGATGGCGATCGCTGGAGCGTTTTCGTAGTGGAAGGCGGGCGGGCGCGCCGAAAGTCGGTGGAAGTGGGACACCGCACTGCGCTCGAGACCGAAATCATCCGCGGCCTGTATCCGGGAGAAGTAGTCATCCTGCACCCGCCTAACGATCTCAAGGAGGGAGCCGCCGTGGCCGGCAGATGACATATTGAATGAGCTTCGTCTATGTCACCCTATGGGCGGCCTGCTAGACACCGGTCCAGGCTGGGATCGTCTTCGTCAGCAGGTGACGAGGTCGGTGTGCGCGAAGCCCTTGGAGTAGTCGAGCACGGAGATCACGATCGGTGTCACTCGGAATATGCGCACGTCCGCTGCAGTCGGCATTGGCAACGGTATGGAGGCCTGCTGGGGATACTTCAGCATCAGTAGGTGCAATACCTTCTCCGCTTCGGTTGGATCGGTGACAGCGTGTGCACGCGCGGCCATGGAAAGTCCTCTAATCTCCATCACTTGAGGCGTGTCGTGATCGATCGTGAGCGATACGCGATTATCTCGCGCGAGATTCGCCGCCTTCTGGCTGTCCGGACCGCAAAGGAAGTAAAGCGTCAAGCCTTCGTTCGCATAGCCCACCGTCGTCGCCTGCGGCCAGCCATCTGGCCTTAGCGTAGCGATCGTCATGATCCGGTGCTGATCCAAAAGCGTAAGTATCTTCCGTCGAATCTCTTCGTCCATTTGTGATCCTGTGCTACCGTCAGCGCCACCCCTCCCGGGTCAGAACTTTGAAATTCTGGCGCTTATCGTTCGTCACGGTGAACGCCTCCACCTTGATCTTCTTGAACTTGTCGCTACCCTTGATTTTGCTTTCGTAAACGATCCGGTATTGTGCGGCAATGCTCTGCATGATGCCCTCCGTCACGTCGTGAAAGGCATTCGTCATTTTCGGGAACCAGGCAAAGCCGCCGCTCTTCGCCGCGAGCATCTGAAGGAACGCCTGCGCCTGTATGAGCTGCATCTGGCCGTACGATGTCATGTAAGGGTCGTAGGCGCCTCGTAACAACGAGCCTAAACCCGCCGCAAACACGGTCACATTGTCGGCTTCGATCTTTTTCTTCACATCGTCCATGTTGTGCTCGCTGAAGGTGTCAATGCCCGATCCGACCACAACCAGAATGCGCCGGCCGGGTAATCGCCCCATTTTGTCCAGCATTTCGTAGACGGCGTCGTAGGTATTGACTTCGTTCCAGGTGGCGGGGCCGAGTGCGGCATACGTCTGTGTGATCTCTCCGAGCTGCTTGGTGAAGTCGGTGTGAATCTCGAGCGTGTTCGCAAACGTAGCCAACGCGTACCAATGGCCCTCGACTCCGTGCGCCTGGAAGCCATCGAACACGTAGGCGATATCCTCGAGGAAAGCGACGGACGAAGCGCTGTACTCGACCAGGAAGGCGATCGACGCGGGTTCTTCGGGTTTTTCCAGCCGGAACTCGCGAGACTTGCCATCTTCCGACAAACGAAAGTTGCCGCGCTGTAGGCCCGTGATCAGTTTCCCGTCCTTCTCCACATTTAGGTAGAGAGAGACCGTTTCAGTCTTGCTACCAGCTGGCGCGTCTACCGCGGCTGCCGCGCTGCAGGCGGATGCCATCGATAGGAGCCCTATTGCGGCGGCTACTGACCGGAAGTTGTAGCGAGTTTGGTTCGCGGAGCGGCGCATATCGTCTCGATTGGTTGGTCGGGTTCGTAAACCAGCTTCGTAGTGGGCGCGCATCCCTTTTCAGGCGCGAGCAAGCTGGGCTTGTCCTTGGCTTCCTCCGCGGCCTTGGCAGTCACTTTGGCTAACGCAGCCTTCATCGCCTTGAATTCGTTCGAATCGACGATAGTGGCAGGCTTCTGGCCTAGGTAAATGATCTCGCGCTGCGATTCCACCATGCGTTGATAGAACGGCGGATGAGAACGAAACCAGCTGGCTCCGTTCACGTAACCTTCCTTCGTGGCGATCTTGTCGAAGAAGCGAATGAATCCGCTGGTGTCGTAGCCGGCGTTCCAGGCGTATTGAATCCCCAGTTGATCCGCCTGCTGTTCAAAGTCACGGCTTACGCCCAACAGAGTTAAGTCGAGCATCAAGCCCAGACCGTAGAAGCTGTACTGCAAGGCATAGTATGTGCCAATACCAGCCGCGCCTCCCGTAAAAATCACCGCCGCGATCTGCGCGGCTTGAAACATAATGCCGGCGATAGTGGCCTTGGTCATCAGCTTGTGGCCGTGCCGCCCTACAACGTGCGACATTTCGTGGGAGATTACACCCGCCAGCTGAGATTCATCCTCGACGGCTTCGAGCAGGCCCCGTTCGATGAATACGAATCCCCCGGGCAGCGCGAAGGCGTTGATCTCTTTGGAATTCAGAACGGTAACTTGCAGGGGTACCTGCAGGTCAGACTTCGCAGCCAACTTCTGGGCTAGTCCGCGAACGTAGCTCAGCACCGCCTGATCCTCTACCTCCATGGGCATGAGTCCGGTCCGCTTCAAATCGCGGATCGCTTCCTGACCGAGCTTGATATCGTCTTTCTGGCCGGACTCGATTTCGCGGAAGCCGATGTCTTCGACGTCGCTCCAGCGGCGGTTCTTGTAAGTCCCGTCCGCGAGGCTCTGGCGGATTTCCTTAAGATTTGCAGGCCATTGCTGAATCAGGTCCAGCTTGGCCTGGCGGTTGGCGTAGGCTACCGGAATGGCGTGCTGGGATATGACGTCAGCCTGGCTCTTGAGCGTCCGCGCGTCCTGGATCTTGCAGTGAAGCGTGTGCCGCTGATCATCAGTGATCTTGGATTTCAGGCTCTTCTGGGCGTCGTCCACCGAGCCTTGATACTCCTTCGCGGTCGCCTCGAACCGCCCAACGCAAAAATCCTGCGCCTGACGGAGATAGTCGTGCATACGGGCGATTTGGGTCTCACTGTATTCCAGCGAAGGGGCGATCTCAAAGAGCGTCAGATACGACTTCTTGAGATCTTCTTGCAAAGGTTCGAAGACACCAACGACTGGTTTTACCGTCGGAAGTTCCACGCGATGGCGCCCACAGCCCGCCAAGTTTGCAATCAACAATTCGGAGCACAGCAGCGCGACGAACGCTCTTAACCTAGGTCCGGCCATGCCATCCTGCCTTTCGGCAGCAGAAAGGCAATCGTCATACCAACCTCGAACCTATTGAAGGGAATACACAAAGCGCTGGCGGTGGATTCCCCTGATCCGAGACCTGGGGCATATCGCTCACCTTGGGGCTAGATTCATACCGAACAATGGTGTAGTCGCCCGTCATGCTGACGCATTTCGATGCGTCGGGTGCCTAAACCCTCGGCGCCGCCAACTCTTGTTGCCGTGCGTATAGGTCTAGTGATCATGGGCCGGGCTTCCACGATGAATGGAGTATCCTGCGAATAATGCGCGTTCTGGCCGCCAAGATATGTCACTGCAGGCCGGGATCGTCCGAGGAGTGCCGGCATGAACCAATCTGACTCGCGCAGAACCTTCCTGGCCACCGGGATTGGAGCGGCAGCCTGGGCTCTGGGGCCTGCCTCTGCGGAAACACAAAACCTCGTGTCCTTGACGCTGAAGCAAGCTTCCGAGCTTTTGCGGAGAAAAGGAACCTCATCGGTCGAACTCACCGAGGCTTGTTTGAAGCGAATTGATAAGTACAATCCTCTAATAAACGCGTTCATCACCGTCAACGGCGAATCCGCGCTCGCCACAGCCCGGGCGATGGATGCAGAGGCACGGCGAGGCAAGTGGCGAGGTCCCTTGCACGGCATTCCAATCGCTCTGAAGGACAATATCGATACGGCTGGCGTGCGAACCACCGGGGCGAGCGAGTTGTTCAAGGACCGCATTCCAACAGAAGATGCCGAAGTTGTCCGCAGGTTGAAGAATGCTGGTGCGGTCATCTTGGGCAAGCTCAATATGCACGAGTTCGCCTACGGCCCGACCTCCGCCGTTACGTACTTCGGGCCGGTCCATAATCCCTGGGCACTGGATCGGATTTCTGGGGGATCGTCGGGCGGTTCTGCTGCGGGAATCGCGTCCGATTTCTGTTTCGGCACGCTCGGGACGGACACGGGCGGCTCGATCCGGATCCCGAGTTCTGATTGCGGCGTGGTCGGATTGATGCCCACTTATGGACGCGTCAGCAATCGGGGAGTCATTCCCATGGCATGGACGCTTGACCATGTTGGGCCAATTTGCAAGACAGTCGAGGACGCGGCACTGATGTTGGGTGTCATCGCTGGTTACGACGAAATGGATCCAACGACGGCGAATGTGCCGGTTCCGAACTACAGACCCGCACTCAGGATGCCGGTTTCCAAACTGCGCTTGGGCCTGCCACGAACTGGCTTCTTCGACAGTCTGGATCCTGAGTTTGCCAAGGCGGCCGAGGCCGCCATCGAAGTTCTTCGCAAGCTGACGGGTAGCGTGGCGGACGTGCAGCTTCCTCCCGCGGTTAGCGCCCAAACGATTTGGGGCCCTGAAACTTACGCCTATCACGCGAGGTGGCTCACGGAGTCCCCAGAAAAATATCAGGCCGCTACGCGTACGCAGATGATCCAGACCAACAACAATGTGAAACAGGAAGCCTACGCCCAGGCGCGGCGTGAGGTGGATTTGGTTCGCAGAGAGATCAGGAAGACGTTCACAACCGTGGACCTTTTGATCACACCTACGATGAAGGTTCCGCCCGCCACCATCGCATCAACGCTAAACCCGTCCGGGCCGAATGCTCAGGCAAAAGGAGCAGGTCGCGGCAATCCTGGAGCAGGCAACCTCAACAGCCCGGGAGCGTTTGACGTGTACGGACTTCCGGCCATTACCATTCCTTGCGGCTTTACGAATTTGGGTCTGCCGATTGGACTCCAGATTAGCGCGGCGCCATTTGCGGAAACCACGATGCTGGCTTTGGCGCATGCATACGAGCAGGTGACTGAGTGGCACACCAGGCGGCCGAACATTAAATCCGCTTGAGGTGTTCCGTATCGAGGTGGACATAGGAGGTTTTTATGAAGCTGGTCCTTGCTCTTACGTTGGCCGTCACCGCTTTCGCGGAAACCTACCGATTCGAGCCCAAAGAGTTCTACAACACGTTTTCCAGCGCCCATAAACCGGTGCTGTTGATCAAGGCTGGTGACCACGTCGTCACCTCTACTATCGACGCAGGCGGAACCGATTCGGCTGGCGTTCGGCGTGGCCAGGGACCCAATCCTCAAACCGGCCCCTTCTACATCGAAGGCGCCGAGCCGGGCGATACCCTGGTGGTTCATTTGCTACGCCTGGAGACCAACCGCACCACCGGCTTTTCCGCATCGCTCCTGGCACCCTACACTGCCGATCCGGGCTTTTTACGGCTCGAAGCATCGCGGGAGCCTAAGGCCGCGAATTGGCATATCGACAAACAAAAGGGTGTCGCCTATCTCGACCCCAGCGAGTTTAAAGGGCCTCGCATTGAATTGCCTCTGCGTCCGATGCTGGGCTGTGTCGCCACCGCCCCGCCCAATAAGGCGGCCATTCCCACCACGTTCCCCGACAACTTCGGCGGGAATATGGACTACAACGGCATGGGCGCCGGCGCTACGCTGATGCTGCCAGTGTTTGAACCGGGCGCTCTGTTCTTTTTGGGCGATGGCCACGCCCGGCAAGGCGACGGCGAAGTGGTGGGCAGTGCGATCGAGACTTCACTAGACGTGGAGTTCTCAGTAGATCTCATCAAACAGAAGAAGATCAACTGGCCGCGCCTTGAGAACGAGGATTTTATTATGGTACTAGGCAGTTCGCGAGCCCTCAACGAAGCACTACAACACGCTACCACTGAGCTGATGCGCTGGCTGATGGAAGGCTACGGGTTCGACGAGCGTGGCGCAAGCGTGCTGCTCGGCCAGGGGATGGAGTACGAGATCTCAAACGTCGTCGATCCGGAGTTCACCATCGTGGCGAAAATGCGCAAACGATTCCTCGGACCGGCGCGTTAGACGGCACGTCGCCCGTTAAAGACGCATTATCGGCAGCTAGTCCTCGCCAGCCGCCGAACCGAAAGTTCAGAGCAGACTCTACCCCTATTGACAGCCTATAAGAGCCTGACTATACTCTTATAGTCTGTCTATAGAGGGTTCATGAAAACACTTGCTGCTTTTCTGCTCATCGCTGTCTCGCTATTCGCGCAATCCAAAAGGCTGCAGCTTACGTTCGAGATTGTTTCCATCAAGCCCCACAAATCAGGCGGCGATCCGACGATGATGCCGTTGGGTTTGGTAGGCGGTCGCTACACCGTCACGAATGCGCATTTGCGACAGCTCATCGTGGCAGCGTATTTGGATAGCGTATTCGCACTTCAGGCGGCCGAAGTTAATGGTTTACGCGGGTGGGCCGCCACAGATGGGTTTGACGTCCAGGCGCAAGCCGAAGCCGGGTTCACGCCGTCGAAGCAACAAACAATGGAAATGCTCCAGGCAATGCTGGAAGACCGGTTCAAGCTAAGGATCCGGCGTGAGCCTAAGAGCGTCCCGATTTTCGCCCTTGTTGTTGACACGAACGGCTCGAAACTGAAAGAGACTCAACCGGGCGCCGGTCCGCTAGGCGGGCCCTCAGCAGATCCTCCGGGACCGGGACACATCCGTGCCAACTCGATAGCAATGCTCATCCCAGTTCTCGGTCTATCCGCGGGTCGGAAGGTGGTAGACAAAACCGGTCTCACCGGTCTCTATCAGATCGATTTGAACTTCGCACCCGATCCGTTGCCACCGGGCGCTGATCCCAACCTCCCCTCGATATTTACCGCACTTCGAGAGCAGCTGGGCCTGCGGCTCGTCTCGGAAACAGGGCAAGTGGACGCGTTCGTCGTGGAGTCCGTCGAAAAGCCGTCCGAGAATTGAGTTCAAAGGAGACCCATGGGGAAAGACAAGGCTGAGCTTCTGCAGGGCACTCTCGATTTACTGGTACTTAAGACGGTCGACACGATGGGTCCGCTCCATGGCTGGGCCATCGCCAAACGCATCGAGCAGATCGCCCAGGAGCTGTTGGAGCTGAAATACGGGACCTTGTATCCCGCGCTCATGCGGCTGGAGCTGAATGGTTGGATCTCGTCGGAGTGGGGCATCTCGGAGAACAACCGCCGGGCGCGCTTTTATTCCATCACCAAGCAGGGCCGCAAGCGGCTGACGCTCGAGGCAGAGAATTGGGAGCAGATGGCGGCGTTCATCACCCGCGTGCTCGACTCGAACCGATAGGAAAGATCAAATATGCAGTTTTCGAAATTTACTGCGCTATTCCGGCGGCGGCAGTTGGTCCAACGCGTCGATGAGGAACTCCAGTTTCCGGGCTTTGCAGAATTTCCTGCCAAACACGCCCTCTACGGGCGCTCAATGAGGGAAATCTAGCTCAAGGAAGGCGATTGGCCACTAATGACCCTTGCCGGATGGCCCCGGACGCCTTACTCTTGGCAGGCAAAGGAGCACTGGCATGAGCGTTCGTGAGTCACGGAACGAAGCACCGCTGGAGTCCTGGAAGGACATCGCGTCTTAATCTCCAACGGCAGGTTAGGACAGTCCGCCGTTGAGAGAAGGAGGAGGGCCTTCCAGTCCACCGGCATAGCCACAAGAGCCGTTCGAGCGTGTACGCTTACCCAAATGAGATCGACGCTTGGCGGCTGTCGCGCAATGTAGTCCCTGAGCCGCCCCCGGCCCGGCCTCTGTTGGAAAATACCCGCCTTCGCGCTGACGATGCTGTTGTGCTTGGTCATGGTCGGCAACGGAGTTCGCCCGGTGTCGGCCCAGACCAAACAGGCGGCGCGGCAGGTCTGGACGGGCGAAGAGGTCGAGACAAGTGGCTCGGTCCAGGGCGACGGTCGGTTCTTGTCTTTCAGGGACTTGAAAACGGGAATGCTGGCGATTCGCAATCTCGAAACGGGAGAGAATCGCCTCCTGACGACGGACAGCAAGGCGTGGGAGAACGGGTTCGTCGAAGGATCGATCATCTCCTCCGACGGACGGCAAGTGGCCTACGCATGGTCCGCCTCCGGCGCGAATGAATCCTATTTCGAATTGCGTGTGATTTCGACTACAGGGGGCAAGGCTGCTGCACGTGTTGTTTACCAGAATAAGGACTTTTCCTGGATGCAGCCGATCGGCTGGCTGCCGGATACGAGCGGCTTTTTGCCTATTTTACGCGACCCGATTAGACTCATCAGATCGCGCTGGTCCGCAGCAACGGGAGCGGAGCCACTATCCTCAAGAGCTTTGACTGGCGCTCCTCGAACAAGTTGAGCGTTTCCCCCGATGGTCGCTATATCGCCTATGATTTTCCGCCGAACGAAGACAATTTGGAACACGATATCCACATTCTGTCGGCGGATGGAAGCCGCGAGGCCGGGCCGTCCAGAGCCCCGCGGACGACCTGGTGCTGGATTGGACTCCGGACGGAAAAGCGCTACTTTTCACGAGCGATCGTACCGGCAGCCTCGGCCTTTGGAGCATCGCGGTCGTCGACGGGAAGCCCAACGGCCAGCCCGCGCTCTTGAAAACGGATATAGGTAAGATCACGTCGCTGGGTTTGAGTTCCAAGAGGACGCTCTATTATTCGATGGCGACGGGAGTGCGCGGGATGGAGCGCGGAATCGCCGACATATACACGGTGTCGATCGACCCCAATACTCTCAAGCCAGGCTCCGAACCGGCTCCAGCCGCACAGCGTTTCCTGGGCACCAACTCCGGGGCCGACTGGTCTCCTGATGGCAAGTATCTGGCCTATGCCTCCAAGCGCGGGTCCGTGTGGCAGAGCCCGAGCGCCTTACGATTCATTCGCATCGCTCTCGGCAGGAAGTTGTTCTTCGACAAACATCTCTCAAGTGATGAGACTCTCTCATGCGCAAGCTGTCACGATCCCAAACTTTCCTTCTCCGACGGGCGCAAGGTGGCGCGCGGGATCAGCGGTCAGGAAGGCACACGCAATGCTCCAGCGATCATTAATCGCGGCTAGGGAGGACGTTCTTCTGGGACGGTCGCGTGAAATCGCTGGAGCAACAGGTACTGGAGCCGATTCTGAACCCGAAGGAACTCGGCATGACCGAGTCGCTCGTCGAGAGCCGCACGCATCTAAGAATCGCCGGCGTGACGGCGGCGCTGGCAAGCTTCGTGAGGACCATTCGCTCAGGAGATTCGCCATATGACCGCTACGCAGCGGGAAACCAGCACGCCTTAGACGATGTCGAAAAAGCAGGATTGGCGATCTTCCGCGGCAAGGGGCGCTGCGCTACTTGTCATGCAGGACCGGACCTGACCGACGAGGCGTTTCACAACACGGGCACCGCCTGGCGCGACGGCGTACTTCATGACCCGGGCCGTTTCACGGTTTCGGGTAAGGCGGAGGATCGTGGGGCGTTCAAGGTCCCAACTCTGCGGGAGGTCGCGCGCACTGCTCCGTACATGCACGACGGAAGCATTCCGACGCTGGAAGACGTGGTCGATTACTATGATCGGGGCGGGAACTCGAATCCGAATCTAGACGAGGATCTGCGGCCACTGCATCTGACTGCGGAAGAAAAAAGCGCTTTAGTGAAGTTCCTGCGGTCGCTTTCCGGCAACGTTCGCGAAGGCAAGCGGTAGTCTCGGCTTCGGGGATGAGCAGAATCATTCCTACATCTCGATCGAGACCATCATTCAGAGGCGTTTCAATGTCAGAGGATCGAGTTGGCCCGAAAAGTATTTTTGTAAAGCAGTCTTGAAGACTTGATTGTCAAGCGCGACGCTTGCAAACAAAGTCATTGAAGATCTGAACTTCAGGTCGTCAGGGTGTCCGAAGATCTGATTGATCGAACGCCCCTCAATCAGGTTCACAAGCTGCGTACACTCCCTCAGTCGCGGCCCCAGAACAGCGTGTTCCAGATACGCTTCAGCTTCTTGTCGCGATGCGATTCCGAATGCAGTCGCCATGTGACTGTGTCCCAGGCCGCGAAGCTGCGGAAAAATGAACCACATCCAGTGCCCCTCTTTCTGCCCGTTGTGCAGCTCCACCAATACCTGTTCGTACACGGGATTCTGGGCGTCTACAAATCGCTTCAGACCATGAGGTTCGCTCATGAATCGCATTCTACGCTTCGGCATTGTTGCCAGGATCACATCGATTGTGCGGTCGCCGCCGATCTCCCAAAAACCGTACGAGCGATGAAGCAAATCCGTCGGTTACTATAGTGGTTCTAATGGGCTCAAGAAAGTCGTCGATGCGGCCCTTGATCGCCGCGTTTGTGCTGGTTCCCTTCCAATTGGGCGCCCAATGGCTCGACCTACCAACGCCGGGCATTCCACGGACCGCTGACGGCAAGCCCGACTTGAAGGCGCCACTGCCCAGAACGGCGAACGGGAGGCCCGATCTTTCCGGACTGTGGCTCCCGGATGGGAATATGTACTCCGGGAACCTAATTCAGGACGTGAAGGACGAAGCGATCTTCCGGCCAGAGGCGGAGGTTCTCTATCTGACGAGGGTCGGGAACTTCTCGAAGGACGATCCGCACTCGCGTTGTTTGCCGGAAGGCCCTCATCAGATCTTCGGCACCGGCGGCCCCGATCACTCGCTCTACAGAATTATGCAGTCGCCCAACATCGTCGCGATACTTTTCGAAGGCGGTGGATTCCGGCAGGTCTTTCTGGATGGACGGAACCTGCCGAAGGATCCAAGTCCGACCTGGAACGGTTACTCGATCGGTCATTGGGATGGAGACACGCTGGTCGTCGAAAGCAACGGGTTCAACGATTTAAGCTGGCTCGACGGAGCTGGGCACCCTCACACCGAGGACCTGCGAATCACGGAACGATTCCGGCGGATCGATTTCGGACACATGCAGTTTGAGATCACCTTCGATGATCCCCAGGTGCTGGTAAAGCCGTTGAGCCGGTCAATCGACGTCAAGTACGCGGCCGACACCGAGATGCTCGAATATGTCTGTAATGAAGGCGAGCGCGACGCCGTTCACTATCAAGGCAAGACGCGTGAAGGTATCAAGATCAGCCCCGACATCCTCGCGCAGTACGTCGGGACCTACGAGTCCAAAACCGGCACGAAACTTGCGATAGTGCTTTCCGGCGGGCAGCTCTTTATGGGCTCTTTTCCGATGGCGGCAATATCGGAGAGGGTCTTCGAATCGGCGGACTCTAATGTCGAATTCTTCATGGGCCCTGACGGTAGGGTTACGCACCTCATCGATCACGCCGTCGAGGGCGATGAACCGTTTGAACGTAAACCTTAGCGCTTGTGTTACGGCGTCTATCCGTCGACGCAATCCGCAAAAAAGCAGCTAATGGATTGCCGACGAGCTACCCGAAGAACTCGTCTCGAATGAAACCGATACCGGTCTTTATTTCCGCCGCCAGTCCGAAGCTGAAATCGTGAAGACGGTGCGGCAAAAAAAGGTTTCTTCGCTTGACTCCGTCGCTTCCGACCCCCAAACTGATCTGGTCAGGAACACTCCAATGTTGAAAGCATCACTCACCGCTATCATCCTCACCGCGACCCTGGTCGTCGCCCAAACCTCCCAGGAAAGTTGGAAGGGTGACCTTACCGGTGTCTGGCAAGGCCCTTACACGGGCGACCTCACCCGCAACACTTCGGCCAAGTTGACCCCCTGGGGCGAGGAGCAGTTCAAGAAGTTCGACGGTACTATCGACCCCTGCCTACCCGTCGGCGTTACTCGCCAGATTAACGCACCCGACCCGATTGAGATCGTGCAGACACCCACCCGCGTCGTGATTCTCTACGAGTCCTGGCATATCTTCCGCTCAATCCCCACTGACGGCCGCCCTCATCCCAAGAATCTCGATCCGACCTGGTTCGGCAATTCCATCGCGAAGTGGGAGGGCGACACGCTAGTCATCGATGTGACGAATTTGAACGATAAAACAACGCTCGATACGGTCGGCCATCCGCACAGCGATCAGCTTCACCTGGTAGAGCGAATTCGCCGCAGCGGCCTCACCACCGCTTCTTATGAAGTAACGGTGGACGATCCGAAAACCTACGTCGAGCCGTGGACGCAGAAGCGAGTGCTGCAACTAAAGCCAGGGCTGGAATTGATGGAATACGTGTGTCTGGAAAACGAGAAGGACCGCAGCCACCTGAAGGGGATTAAATAGCGGAGTTCATCAACCAATCCGATCCCATCAGTCTTAGGCGACGCACATCCGGCGTGAAATCCAAGATTATTCACGTCCTGGGTCTGAAGATTGAGAGGCAGAATCGTGAGCGCATTTACTCCGTGAAGGACTGAATCCTTCGACTGGCTGTTTCGCGCCGCCGAGCATCGTCCTGGCGGCGTTCTTCATTGGCGGGATCCGCAGAATCACTGCGCGCCGCCCTAAGCCGTAAAACCATTGCTCCCGCCTTGTTCTGAAACCGCTAGTCTTGTGAGCACTTATCCACGACGCCGAGTTCTTCGTGGAGAGATTCCAGCCCAGCGATCTGACCAGTTGGAACTGGCTCAAAGCGTCGTTTGAGTTCCGGTCCGTTCCAGCAACACCTGACTTATCTCCTCCAGCGCGTAACCAACGCGCCAGGGATCCTCTGCGCAAAATCAACGCGGAGCTTGGCTTTATCGCGCAGCCGAGCGATCCGTCGGCAAGCCGCGGGCCGCGAGAGCCTTCCGCAGCAAATCCGCGGCGACGGGGAAATCCTTCCGGTTATTGGCAATGTACAAGCCCCCGGCGACCATCAAGGGCGTCCACCCCAGCTGATTCTTGGCGTCCAACTGGGCGCCTTGATCGATCAGATATTGCGTGATCGAAGGCTGGTTGCAGATCACCGAGCCATGCAACGCCGTCATCCCGTTGAAGCGCGGGTCGCCCACGCCTAAGTCGAGAATATCCCTGATATTGTCGGGATACGTCAACAGGGTCCGCTCTGGAGTTCCGGTCATAGGATAGTGTCCGAAATCCGTGCGGGCGTTCACGTCGTTGCCAAGCTGAACCGCGAGCTTCACGGCCTCTAAACGCTCGGCCTCGCTCACACCAGAAAACGGTCCCGCTGTTTCGCCTTCGTAGTAATCCAAGCAAGCCGCGGCCATCAGAGGGGTTACGCCGAACTTGGTCGGCATCTTGGGATTCGCGCCACCCTCGACCAGCACGCGCATCATGGGGGCGTCTCCGTTGCGCGCCGCAAGGTAGAAAGGCGTGGCTCCGTTATAGGTCAGATAATGCCGCCCGATCGCTACGTTGGGAGGTTGGCGCGCGAGCCCTCCGCCGGGAGTGAACCGCCCTTCGTTCCATTGAACCAGCCCGTTGGGATCGGCGCCCTTGGCCAGCAGTTTCCTGGCGATCTCCAGATGTCCCACGCGGCCACTGGGCTTGGGTGGAGGCTGCGGGTCCACGCCGGACATGGCGAAATCCGGCGGCGCCCCGGGTTGGTGCAGCCAGACCACCGTATGCAGTGGGAACCCGCGCGGGTCGCGTTGATTCGGATTCGCCCCAAAATCGAGCAGCATGGATGCCAGATCGAAATCTGCGTTGAGCACGGCCATGTTCAGCGCGGCGGTTCCGTCCGGAAGCGCGTCGTTGACGTTAGCGCCGTGCTGCAACAGGTATTTGACGGTATCCATCTGGTTGTTCCGTACCGCGAACAGCAGTGCCGTGAATTGGGCCTTCGAGCGCGCTTTCAGATCGGCGCCAAATTCCAGCAGCATTTCGGTGGCTTTGGTGTTACCCCGGCCGGCCGCAAACATCAGCGCGGTTTGTCCCTTGAACGCCTCGATCGCATTGACTTTCGCGCTCCGGCGGAGCAGCGCTCGGATGGCGTCCGTCTTGCCGTTCAGGGCAGCCGACATCAGCGCGGTCTGATCCTCTTCCGAGGTGCTGTTGGGATCGGCTCCGGCTTCCAGCAGGCGGTCGACGATGGCGGCGTTCCCCGTAGACGCGGCCAGCGCAAGCGGGGTAATTTTGTAGCGCGATGCCGCGGTAGCGTTGGCGCCCGCCGCCAGGAGCAGGTTCACGATTTCGAGATTTTCGGTTTGCGCCGCAAGATGCAGCGGCGTGGAGCCGTCCGGGTCAGCGGCACTGGCGTTTGCACCCGCGCGCAGGAGCGACCGGACCGCCTCCGCATTGCCTTTCGTGACGGCTTCTTTCAGCCGGGGGTCCATCGCCGCGTGGAGTTGTAGGGTTCCGGCGAACAGCACCGCGGCCATCAGCAAGTAGCCTCTCGATCGCATCGGCGAGGTCTCCTCCTCAGTTATCATAAACCCCCGGTGCGAAGAAGTATAATTGGTTTCGCCTCATGTCGAAAGGGATTCCGTTCCTGTTGCCGGCGAGTCTGGTGTGCGTGGGAGTAGTGTTTGTCGCAAGCCGCGGACTTTCGCAATCCTCGACTCAGGATGCCCGCACCGAGGCAGAAGCGACCCTCGCAAAGTACTGCGTCACGTGCCACAATACGGCGCTCAAAACGGCGGGGCTGGTCTTGAATCCCGCGGGCCTGGCGCAGCCCGGCGTCAACTCCGAGACCTGGGAAAAGGTGCTCCACCAGTTACGAGGGAGCACCATGCCGCCTCCCGGCGCCCCACGCCCGGAGGCTGCCCTGTACGGCAGGATGATGGATTATTTGACGCGGGAGCTGGAGCTTGCCGCAAGTGCGAAGCCGAACCCCGGGGAGTTATCCCCGGTGCATCGCCTGACTCGCACGGAATATCGCAACGCGATCCGGGATGTGCTGGCCCTCCGGGATCTTCCGAAGGAAATGGATTACGCAACCTTGCTGCCTGCAGACAACAACAGCAGCGGGTTCGACAATCTGGCAGATACGCTATTCGTCTCACCCGTGACCATGGAACGTTACCTGGAGAGCGCCCGTAAGATCAGCCGGCTGGCGGTGGGAGATCCAAACATCGGAACGCTGGTCAACATCCATCTGACGCCGGTTCGCCAGCCCCAGGACGCGCGCAATGAAGCTCTCCCATCTGGGACCCGCGGCGGCACAGCGCTGCAGGGATATTTCGCCTTGGACGGCGAATACCAATTTCAGGTACAGACCGCCGGAGCACAGCGGGACACGCATCAACTGGAAATCAACGTGGACGGGGAGCGTAAAGGACTGGTGGCCGTTCGAGCCGGCTTGCCGAACGATGATCCCGACGCCCCTGCCTCGCCCAACGCCGCGAACTTTCGTTTCAGCGTGAAGGCTGGACCCAGAACCGTGGGAATCACGTTCATCGAGCGAAGCCAGGCGCTGGCGGAATCTCCACTACGTCCTCCTGGACGATCCAGGGGCGCGCTTCCTTCCGTTGTGAGCGTAACGATCACCGGCCCCTACAACCCCACAGGTCCGGGCGACACGCCCAGCCGCGAGCGGATTTTCGTGTGCAAACCTACGAATGCGGCCGCTGAATTGCCTTGTGCAAAACGCGTCCTGTCCACGCTGGCGCGCCGAGCCTATCGCCGTAACATTACGGATGCTGATCTGACCCCTCTACTGCAGTTCTACGAACAGGGCCGCGCGCAGGCCGGGTTTGAAATGGGCGTTCAAAGGGCGATCGAGCGTCTGCTGGTCAGTCCGCAATTTTTGTTCCGGATCGAATACGAGCCTGCCGGGGCGGCCCCCGGCGCGGTGTATCCCATCAGCGACTTCGAGTTAGCCTCCCGACTGTCTTTTTTTCTTTGGAGCAGCATCCCGGATGACATTCTGCTGGACATCGCCGCCGGTGGCAAGTTGCATGAGCCCGCAGTCATGGAGCAGGAGGTGCGGCGCATGCTGGCCGATCCGAAATCGGAATCGCTGGTCAGCAATTTCGCCGCCCAGTGGCTATTCCTTCGGGACGTGGAAGGGAAAGATCCCGACTTGTACGTTTTCCGCGATTTCGACGAAGGTCTGCGAGCTGCATTTGTCCGTGAGACCGAACTATTCGTCAACAGTATCTTGCGCGAAGACCGCAGCGTGCTCGACCTGATGACCGCCAACTATACGTACTTAAATGAGCGCTTGGCCCAGCACTACAACATCCCGAACGTAACCGGCAGCCAGTTCCGCCGGGTGACGCTGCCGGAGCGGAGTCCGCGCGCCGGACTGTTGGGGCAAGGCAGCGTCCTGATGCTGACCGCTTATACAACTCGAACCTCAGCCGTATTGCGCGGTAAGTATGTACTAGAGAATTTGCTGAACTCTCCACCGCCGCCACCGCCGCCAAATGTTCCCTCTCTGAATACCGCAGGAGCGGCATCCGGCGAGACGCTCACAATGCGCGAGGCGATGCTTCGGCATCGCGCCAATCCAGCGTGCGCCGGTTGCCACGCGCGCATGGATCCAATCGGATTCGCGCTCGAAAATTTCGACGCCGTGGGACGATGGCGGGACGACGACGGCGGCAAGGCCATCGACGTGGTGAGCGCTCTGCCCGACGGCCGCAAGATCGAAGGTGTTGATGGCGTACGGCAGATGATTCTGGCACATCCGGACCAGTTCGTGGAAGGGATGACCAGCAAGCTGCTGATGTACGCCCTGGGGCGCAACGTCCAGTACTACGATGGACCGGCCGTGCGCGCGATCGCCCGGGAATCCGCCCATGCGAATTACACCTTCGCTTCTCTGGTCCTGGGGATCGCCAACAGCGTGCCGTTTCAGAACCGGGTCGTCCGGCTTCCCAAGCCAACCGCCGGAAAGTAAGATACTGGACAATAGATCAGGAGCCCTTCAATGACGTTCCTTACCAAGAAATCGCTGCCTCGCCGGACGATGCTCAAAGGTTTGGGAGCTAGTGTCGCCCTGCCACTGCTCGACTCGATGATCCCGGCGCTCTCCGCGCAGGCGAAGCAGGCTCCGCCCCGGCTCGGTTTCGTGTACGCTTCGCACGGCGTTATCTTCTCCCAGTGGAAGCCGGCCCAGGTGGGGAAGAACTTCGAACTTTCCGCGAATCTAAAGCCGCTGGAGCGCGTACGGGATCAGATCAACGTCCTGACCAATCTCTCCCATTTGGAGGCGGATACTAAGGGCGACGGCAGTGGCGATCACAACCGGGCGGCAGCGGCATGGTTGACCGGTGTACATGCCTACAACCGCACTCGTCCCGGCGCGGAGATTCGACTGGCCACCACTGCGGACCAAATTGCAGCCAGGCATCTAGGCCGCGATACGAAGGTGCCCTCAGTCGAGATGACTCTCGACACTGCATCCCAAGGCTCCTGCGATTCCGGCGACTGTTTCTACGTCAACACGGTTTCCTGGCGCAGCGAGACGTCCCCGAACTCACCCGAAAATCACCCGCGGGTCATCTTCGAACGGCTGTTTGGGGATGGTGGCAACGCGGAGCAGCGCCAAGCCCGCATCAAGAGTTCGGGCAGCCTTCTGGATTCCGTGCTGGAGGAAACCGGCCAGCTCACGAATAAACTGGGGCGGGCGGATACGGCCAAACTGAACGAGTATCTGGATTCGATCCGTGAGGTCGAACAACGCATCCAGAATGCCGAAGCGAAAGTGGGCGAGTCGGTCGAACTGCCCGACCGGCCGGTCGGTATTCCAGGGACATTTGAAGAACACGCCAAGCTGATGTTCGATCTGCAAATCACCGCGTTCCGAGCCGATATCACGAGGGTCTTCAGTATCATTCTGGCGCGGGAATTGAGCGGGCGGTCCTACGCTAATATCGGTGTCCCCGGCAATCACCATCTGATTTCACACCATCGCAACGATCCGCAGTTGATGGACCAGAAGGCTAAGATTGACACCTACCACGTGCAGTTGTTGTCGTATTTTCTTGAGAAGATGCGCTCCACGCCGGACGGAGACGGTTCGCTGCTGGACCATAGCTTGATCCTTTATGGCAGTGGACTGGGCGACGGAAATCTCCACCGGCATTCCGATTTACCATGCCTGCTGGCGGGAAAGCTGAACGGCAAGTTCGAGACCGGGTATCACCTCGACTACAAAGAAAACACGCCGATGGCTAACCTGCTGGTAACCATGCTGGACAGCGTTGGCATTCCGATCGATAAGATCGGGGACAGCACCGGCCGCCTGTTGCTGGATTATCGGAAAGTCGGGTAAACGGGCGTAGCGGTTTCACCCGCTGACGACTTCCACCGGAAGGTTGTGCAGGTCGCGAAATCGGAGTGTGCCTTTTTCGCTGCCGGCTTCCACCTTTATTCCGAGTTTTTGAAGACGCGCCGTCGCCACCGTGCGATCAAACCCTGCGATTTTTACGCAAAAGTGGGAAAAGCCGGGCTTCTGGCCGGGTGCCGCAGCCTCTAAGGCAATCTTGGTGTCGGCGAGCTTGAACCACACACGCTCGGGATTTCGCTCGCGGGACTCCTCGGCCCCGCACAGTTTGCGATAGTGCGCTGCGGATTTGTCCACGTCAGTCACTGACAGCGTGATGTGGTCGAGACCAATGGGGATCAGCGCGGCTGGTTCCGGAACTACGCGCCCGCCGGGCATAAGGGTATCGAACAACCCATGGGTCGCGTTTACCAGCTGTAGCCGCAGCTGATCGGGATCGGACAACATCGGAAGTACGCCCGGGGGCGCGGCAAGACCAGCGGCGGTGATTTCCGCCTTGACCTCGGGCTTGCCAAAATCGGCTTCCACGAAGTCGATGACTCCGGCGGCGATATGGTCGATATACGGGGTTGCATTCGCTTGTGGTCCGAACGCAATATAAGCCGCGCCCAGACGGACATAATAGCGTTGCACGCCGGTTCTCTCATGGAATAACTGAGGATCGAAAATCCGGCCGTAGAACGTCGCCGCTTGCAGCGAATCCGGAACCGTGATGGACAGGTGGTCCAGTCCGGAGCTGTGCAACGGCAGCAGCTTTTGCTGAGCGGAGCCATGGGTGATTAGGAAGGAACTGGTGGCTAGCGTGGCGGCGCGAGCGAGCCATTGACGTCGGTTGACACCGATATTTCCGGACTTTTCGGTTAGTGGGTTCCGCACGGGAACAGGCTCCAATCTGCTCCATCTCCCTGTTGATTCAGGCCCGCGCAGGCAGGTAGTCCGCCGGCAAACTGTTTCTCCATCCGGCCAAAAACTTCGTCTGATTTCAACAGGGTTGGCTGTCCGAGACCGAAGCCCGCTACAAACAGCAGCCACGCAGCGCCAATGATACAGCCTCGCATGGACAGAGTGTACCGCATGGACGCTGTGGGGAGGTGTCCCTGGCGAATTGCGGAACGGAGTCGAAAATCTTCAGATTCTCGATTTTTCAGCAATCGTTGCTGTCAAAAACATCAGTTCATGCGGCCCGCATGTGCTCTTTAGCTGTTTCCTAGAAAGTGATGCGGGCGATCAGCGTTCCGGTTCGCGGCAGTTGGTATAGCTGCCCGATAGTTGCATTCGACGACACCGTCGGCGCCGTGTTTGGACCTGACACCGTCAGGTTGATCGCACCGAATCCGCCCGAGTACTGCCCCGCTTTGTTCTTGCTGGGTGTGGTCGCCGGAGACGTAGTGCCCGGGTTGCCAATCTGAAGGCGGTTGAAGATGTTAACAAACTCGGCCCGGATTGAGAAATTCGCTTTTTCCGTGATACGGAACGTGCGTCCAAAGTTGAAATTCTCCGTCGGACGCCGCGCCGCCCGGAAGTCATTGTAATATGTTCCCGTTGCCGGACCAAACGTGCCATTCACCGGGTTGGTCCACGCGTTGGGATTCAGAACAAGGTCTGTGTAAGGGTTGATGCAACCGCAATTCAGGTCCTTCAGGTACAGCGGTTGCCCGGGCACCCGGTACTGTTCGCTGCCTCCGATGAAGTTGGTGTTGGTAGCCGCAGGTGGGGTGAGCAGCAAACCGCTGGCGTATTGCACATAGGCGCCAAAGGACCAATCTTTGGTGGCGAGTACGGCCAGGCGGTTGTGGAAGTATGTCTGCGTCGTGTAAAGAATATTGACGTTGAAGACGAATGGCTGGTCGGTGGACTGAAGCGACTTTATCGATCCCGCGAACAGCTGCGGACGGATGCTTGTGAATGCCCGGGACCAGGTGAAGGTGCCGTTCACCTGCAAGCCGAGCGAGAACCTCTGGGTGCCCTTCATCTGCAGCGAGTCGTACCAGGTGTTGCCCGTGGACGAATTGGTGACCGCAATGGTGGAGAACTGCGGGTACGGGCGCAAAGCGTTGGCCAAAGTATTAGTAGTCGAATAGCCCGTATACGGTTGAATGATTCCCAGTCGGCTGGTGACAGCCGTGGAGCCGATGGTGCTTCCCAGCAGCAGGTTGTCGGCAGCGTTGGTGTACGGCGACAGGCCCAGGGCCGAGGATGGAACCTGGTTCAGATAGCCCAGCGGACCAGGCCACCACACGCCGCGGTTTGCGACGTACGATGCTTCGATCACCAGATTGTGGGTGATCTCGCGCTGGATTCCGAAACTATACTGATTCTGGCGCGCGGGGCGGGAAGCGTTGCGATCGAGCGAAGCCAGGAAATTGCTCGATGTCGCGCCGGGTAAAGGAGTCTGCGCCGAACTGAAATTCGGCCACACAGGCTGCGGCACGGTGCCTGGAGCGTTCACGTCCCCATAGGCGTTCACGCCCGTCGGAGTGTTGGTCAGGTTCGCGGTGTTCTGCAAATTGATGTCCGGGGGAACGGCGTAGGCAAGGCCCCAGCCGCCGCGCAATACAGTCTTAGAATTGATCGCGTACGCGATTCCCAGCCGCGGCGCCGCCGCATACGGATAGTTCGAAACGAAGGTGCAGCCGCAAGTAGCCTCAAAGATCGCGGCGCCGATTCGCCCGCCGGCCGCTGGATTTGGAATCAGTCCGAGATTCGCCGATCGGCCGTGTTCCTCCTGGGCCGCCGTGGCGTAGTCCCAACGCAGCCCGTAGTCGATGGTCAGCTTGCGAGTGACTTTCCAGGAGTCCTGGACAAACATCGCCCACTGCCCCTTGTGCATCTTGGCATTCACCGGAGCGTTCTGCGTCGCAGTGGTGACAGCGCCCAGCAGGAAGCTCGCGTAAGCGAATCCCGGAGAGAAAGCGCCGGTCACGATCGAAGCGGGAAGGGAGGTCGCTCCTGCACCGAAGGTCAGGCCGACACCCGTAGGAGGCGCCGTAAATTGCCCTTGGTACCACATTTCCGCGCCGGCTTTATAGGTATGATTGCCGCGCACCCACGTCAGGTTCGCATTGGCCGACGGCCGCTCCGTGTGCGTAGCGGCGTGCGCCAGGGCATTCCCCAATTGCTGCATCCCCCCCAGGAGCACCGGAGTCGTCACGTTGGCGGTGATTATGGTCGGGAAATTGAAGCTCCCCTCGCAGTTTTGCAGCTGGATGCTCAAGCAGTCGAAGCGCTTGCCGCTATTGGTGTAGGGTCCGTTATCGAAAAAGAAGATATGCGAGTACCCGACCGCCACATGCGCCAGCAGCGTGGGCGTCACCGTGTAGTCGTAATTGAGTCGGTACACCGGACCGCCGATCGGTTTGGACCCGCGCGCCCCTGTGAGGATGTCCGGGAGACCGTCGGCGTTCCCATTAGGAAGGGTGAACTGGGCGTTCGTGACGGTGTAGTTATACAAGAAAGACAGTTTCTGCTTCGCCCCGACGCTTTGATCGACCTTGATGGAGGGGATCTTGCCGATGCGCTGGCCCGGGCTGTAGCCGTTGTAGTTGTTGTACAGCTCGCCGTTGGATAACGGCGGTAGAAGCTTTTGGATTGCCACCGCCACAGGGCTGAACCGGGTGGCCGGAATGATATTGTTTTCGAACACGTTTGCGATTCCCACTCCAGCCGCCGTAGTGCTGCGCGACAAGGGATCATAGATGGCGTTGGCGTAGATGGGCCGACCCAGGCCGTCGGTCGCAATGGGCGTTGACTGCACGCCCAGCGAAGTGTTGAAGGCAGCACCTCCGTTGGGCGAAATCTGCGAGAAATTGCCCGCTTGATACTGCGCGTTGGGGAGCGTGTCGGTAAACGTCAGAGCTTGCGATTCTCGGAAGTATTCGTCGGAGAAGAAGAAGAACGTCTTGTCTTTCCCGTTATACAGCTTGGGGATGATCACCGGACCGCCGAAGGTCCCACCCAGGTCGTTGCGGCGGTTGCGGGGACGAAATTTTCCTCCCTCCGGAGTAAAGGAGAACGGCATCGCGGCGTTTAACGCCTCGTTCACGAAATACTCGTAAAACGTCCCGTGAAAGTCGTTGGTGCCGGATTTCATCGTGATGTTGAACAAGCCGCCACCAGCCTGTCCATATTCCGCGGCGTAGTTGCTGGTCTGGACCGCGATTTCCTGGATCGCATCCGCGCTTGGCTGGCTTTGGGTGTTCGCGAAGGCCACCGTGTGGTTGGTGTTATCCAGGCCTTCGATGCGGAACGCGCCCGTGTTGGTCGGTGCGCCGTTCACGATCATGGCAAAGTTCGGGATGAAGCTCACTCCGGGAACAAACACCGCGGAGTTATACGGATTGCGAATCCCGTTACTGCCCGCGTTCTGGCCGCCGATTCCGAGGATCGGAAGGTTATTGAGCTGCGACAGTGTGACGTTGTGCGACATGTCGCCAGACTCGGTCTTGAGCAGCGTGCCTTCCGCTGTAACCGTCACCGCATCGGTAGTCGAGCCCACCTCTAGAGCCAGATCCAGAGGCAGCGTCTGCCCTGCCGCGACTTCCAGGCCGGCCCTGGTCAGTTTCTTGAATCCCATCACCGTGACCGTGACCGAATAGGGTCCGGGCGGCAACCTCAGAACCGTATAAGCGCCGGTTTCGGTGCTGGTGGTCGGATAGAGAACGTTGGTCTCCGCGTTTCTTACTTCTACCGCGGCGCGGGCAATGACGGCGCCCGCCGGGTCGGAGATCACGCCTGTGATCGTGCCTGTGCCAGCTTGGCCAAACGCAGCGATCGAAATCAACACAAAACAACATCCGACGATAAATATTCGCATAGCCCCCCTCGAATCGGCGATCGATTTCCCCGGCTTCCTCAAACTTCCGTTAAGGGCAGGGGAGCATACGCTCGCGACGCACTCCCAGTCAAGTCAGTGTATATGGTACACGTGTTAGCGCATGATCCGCTAGGGGCGCGCTTGTCACCTGCAGAGAGAGGCTTATCCTGATGGCAGGACGTTCGTTGCCGACCAACGGGAGGCGCAGCCGCACCGCCAGGACGGATGTGTTGCAACTTTGAATGGCTGACAGACCCGGGACCAGGACAGGTTGGTATCGCGATCTTAGGTAGCCGACCGAAGAGCTTCTTGATGAATCGGATCTGACGGAGAGCGTCATCATCGCTCACCCATCGAATCTGCCCCTTTCGGATCATGTTGATCGCCTCATAGCCCTGGATGGTTCTGCACTGCCCCAAGATTCTCGCGAAACGCGGTGTTGGTTTTTGTCCTGCGAGGGTTTCGATCATTGGTGCCTTGCTGCTGGCCCCGCGGCGACCACTCTCTGTATTGCCGAACTGCCTCACCGCACTGCTGCGAGTTTTTCAAGTTCTGCGCCATGATGCCCCGCATCCCAAAGGCGGCGTCGTTGGTGGCCGAAATCTGGTCCGCAGCTAGTGGCAGCCAATCCCCCCACTGGCTGGTTTCCGAGATGGCCGCCGTCATCGCCGGGGTAGTAGTGTCATAAGCAGGGGCGATGCTAATTTTTGCGACGCCACGATTGGCCAACCCACGCCACAAGTGTTCCACGTCGAACGCATACGCCTGCGCAAAACCCGCGACGAGCGACCCCTGCCTCGCTTGTCCGATCCTAAGATTCTGCGGCTGGAGAGCCATGAGCTTTTCATGGACGAACCTGTCGGGGGGGTAGTTGGGAGGCAAACCGGCGTATTGCCAACCATGACGGTGAAGGCCTTGCTATCCGGCGCTACCAGAGACAACTCGAATTAGCCCTCCTCGCCGACGCGCCAACCTTGCGGCAGCGCGTAGGAGAAGACTTGCCCCCTGGCAATTGTGAGGTCCGTGGCAGAAGTCTTTGCGGCGGGGATGGCGTCCGGAGACGGAGACCCGGAAGTGAGCGGTTTTACTACGTGCATGCCCGGCGGAATTCCTTCCGCAACGGCCGGCCCACTTGAAGAGGCGCACGCGGTGAGCAGGATACAAAGGACGGCTATCGCGCTGAGGTTTTGGGAAACCGACAATGGCATGGCTTCTCCCCACCGGCGTGTTTGCTGTAGGCTTCGCCCGTCCGGCCTTTGCCGATTAGAGAAAGGATCTGGTGGGAACCGAGTTTGTAGTCGCCAGCCAGGGGCATCTTATGAATCAGTTAAGTTTACCCGATCAGGAAGCTAACAGCTCCTGAATCACGGCGCATCCGGAAGTAACCGTACTGATCCGCCCGCCCGGCAGGCTGAAGAAATGCGAATCGTTGTATAAGTGATCGGCGGCACCGGTGCCACCGGACGATCAGGCTATCGAGTGTTAACTGAGTTTGGACTCCAA
>Ga0105245_10000633_pt1 | contig 31998 bp, 25 predicted proteins | sample KBSM54metaG_FD_81523 | JGI IMG/M metagenome (GOLD analysis project Ga0105245, IMG submission 81523) | Miscanthus rhizosphere microbial communities from Kellogg Biological Station, Michigan, USA - KBS M5-4 metaG | ecosystem: Host-associated > Plants > Roots > Rhizosphere > Soil | place...
CCGAAAACGCGATCCGATAGCCGACGCCCGGCGGCGATCGCCACCGGTGTGAGTTGTGCACGGCCCGTGACGTCCCCGATGGCATAAGTGTGGGGGACGTTCGTTCGTTGCCATTCATCGACCAGCACGTGGCCCGCGTCGTCGCAGCGCACGTTCGCGGTTTCGAGCCCCAGCCCGCTCGTATTGGCGGTGCGCCCAATGGCCCAAAATAGCGCATCCACCTGGGACAAGACCTGGCCATCATCCAGGGTAATCACGCGCTTTTCGTCGTTTCCGAGCGTCACGCTGACGACCTGGGCGTTGCGGACCAGACGGAGCCCCGCCTTCTCGAATTCGTCACTCAGCGCGTGGCCGAGCAGCTCGTCGAAGCCGCGGAGCGGATGGTCGTGACGCATGACCAGCGTGACGTCGCTGCCGAGCCCGCGCAGCACACTCGCGAGCTCGACCGCGATGTAGCCAGCTCCCACCAGCACCACGCGCTTCGGCAAGTTGTGCCGCGCGAAAAAACCATCCGAGGTCTCCCCGAGCTCCACTCCAGGCACTGCCGGCAAGCTCGGACGGCCGCCGGTGGCGATGAGCACATGCTCCGCTTCGAAGACCTGATCGCCGACCTGCACGCGACCCACGCCCGTGAAGCGAGCGTGCCCGCGGATCAGTTGCACGCGATCTTTGCCCAAGTTCTCTTCGTAAATCTGGTGGAGTCGCGCGATGTACGCTTCACGTCTTTCGCATAGCCCCGCAAAGTCGTGCGCGCCCACCTGCACGTCGAAGCCGTAGCCGCGGGCGGCCTCCAAGTGCTCCGCCACTTCGGCGGCGTTCCACATGATCTTCTTCGGTACACAACCGACGTTGACACACGTGCCGCCGAGCGCGGCCGCCTCGACGAGGGCCACTTTTGCGCCGTAGGAAGCCGCACGACGCGCCGAGGCGAGGCCGCCGCTCCCGCCACCGATGACCAAGTAATCGAAGCGCTCCATGGCTCTGTACATCGAGCTTCGGGCCTCGGTTTGCAAGTCTTAACGCGGGTCCGTTCTCTCTTCCCAGCCGATGGTGTATTCGTCCTGCTTGGCGCTTCGTCATCGGCAGTTTCCGCGATTCTTCTTCACCGGGCTCTGGCTCGCGCTCGGGGCGCTTGGCGCGTGTGGCTTTCGCAGTGATACGGCGGCGCTCGACCGCCTTCGCCGAGAAATTCGCCAGCAAACCGGCAGCGAGGCGAGCATCACCGTGCACACCACCGGGGACGCGACGAGCGTGACCATCCGACTCGCGACGCTGCCGAACGGCGATCCGAAACTTGCTCAAGCGCAAATCGAAGCACTGACGAAGACGGAATTCCCGAAAACCAATTACGTGGTGCTGCTCACGCAGCAATGAGCGACTCATGAGCGGAGCGTCTGGGCTGCGTGTCGCGGTGATCGGTGTCGGGGCTATGGGTAGTGCCCACGCCAGCGCCCTCGCCGAGGGACGCATCGACGGGGCTCGCTTGGTTGCGGTGTGCGATCCGGATCGCGTCGCGCGGGAGCGATTTTCGGACGTGGTCGGGTTCGGCGACTCGAATCAGCTCTTCGCTTCGGGGCTGGCCGAGGCGGTGTTGATCGCGACGCCGCATTGGGACCACGCGCCGATCGCCGTGCGCGCGCTCGAGCAAGGCCTGCACGTGCTCACCGAGAAGCCGATCGCCGTGCACAAGGCGGACTGCGAAAAGATGCGCCGCGCCTACGAAGAGCGGCCCAACGCCGCACAGGTGTTCGCGGCGATGTTCAGCCTGCGCACGGATCCGCGTTACCTGAAGTTGCGCGAATTACTCGAAGCTCGGGAGCTCGGCGTCGTCCAACGCATCAATTGGATCAGCACCGATTGGTTTCGCCCCGATGCCTACTATCAGAGTCGCCCCTGGCGCGGCAGCTTTCGCGGTGAAGGCGGCGGCGTTTTGCTCAATCAATGTTCGCACGTGCTGGACGTGTGGCAGTGGCTGTTCGGGATGCCGAAGCGGGTGCATGCGTTCTGCGGTTTCGGTCGTTTTCATCCGATCGAAGTCGAGGATCAAGTGACCGCGTACCTGGAATACGAGGCGGGTGCGACTGGCGTCTTCGTGGCTTCGACCGGTGAGGCACCCGGCACCAATCGCCTCGAAGTCACGGGTGACCTCGGTCGCGTCATCGTCGAAGCTCGAGGCCTGGCCGTCACGCGCAACGAGCAGTCCGCGACGCTGTGCTCCCAGCGCAATCCAGCCAGAAATAGCGCACCGCGTAGTTCGCTTTCGAGTATCCCCCTCGCTCCGCAGCCGCAGCCACGAGAGTTCGTCATCCAGAACTTCGTGAACGCGGTGGCGTCTCGAGTGCCGTTGATTGCGCCGGCCATCGAAGGGATCCACAGCGTCGAGCTGGCGAACGCCATGGTCCTTTCGGCGCGCCTGAAAGAAACGGTCACACTGCCAATGGATTCGGCGCGCTACGCGGCGGAGCTGGAGCGGCTCGTCGCAAGTTCTCGCTGACTCCTCTTATGCCCTTCGTGGCAACAGCCGTTCACGGGAGAGGACACGCCCGCGAACGTCATGGACAACCTTCTGCCCGTTCGATCGAGCCGGCGCTCGCTTCCGCCGCCATCCGACGACGATCCTTCGTTCGTTTCCGATGAGGGCGACAGTGCGATCTTCGAGCTGGCGGAAACGGCCGTGCTCCTCTTGGCCACAGACGGCGACGATGTAAGGCAATCGCGGCGCGCGCTCGAGGACGACGGCGCGGTCATCTGTTACGCCTCTGCCGCAGTCGCGCTCGACAAGCTCAGCTTCTTGCCCCGGGTCGGCGTGATCGAGCTCGGCCTGCCGGGAGCTTGGTCGCTGTTCGAGCGCGTGAATGCGGCAGCGGGCGCGATGCAAGTCATCGCCATTTTGGAGCCGGGCGAAGCGGAAGGTCCGGCGCTGGCTGCCGGCGCGACCTTGACGTTGCACCGCCCGTTCGATGCCGAGACGCTCGTGCTCTGTGTGCGTCGTCTGCGCGCGCACGTCGAAAGCGAGCGAAAGTCACGCGCCATTTCGCGGAGCGCGCGGCGCAGCGTGCCCGCGCCGATGATCGAGTCGGTGCTGGCCACCATTGGTCACGAGATCAACAACCCCCTCTCGGCGGCGCTCGCGAGCGTGGAGTGCCTGCGCGAGTCCGAGTCCGCGCGTAGCTTGAGCGAAGACGAACGGCGCGAGGCGGTCGCGGATACCACGCTCGCCTTGCGCCGCATTCAGAACGTCATGAACGCGGTGACCGCGCTCGTCAAAGGCGCTCCGCCGGCGATCGAGCTCGTCTCCCTGTGGGAGTCGGCCGAACGCGCCATCGACGCGCTGTCCCCGAGCCACGTCCGCATCGGGCTCGCCGGGGACCAACAGCTTTGCGCTCTCGCCAATGCGCCGTTGCTCGAGCAAGTGATCGCCAATCTGGTGGCCAACGCCATCGAAGCGAGCTCCGGCCTTTTGCTGCCGCAAGTCATGGTGCGGATTTATCGCTCGGGGGACGAAGCGCGGATCTCGGTGCGTGATAACGGCCCAGGCGTGCCCGAGGCCTTGCGCGCCCGCATTTTCGAGCCCTTTTTCACCACCAAAGGCGAGGGCGGAACGGGCCTCGGGCTCGTGCTCGCGCGTCACGCGGTGGGCCGCATGGGCGGCTCGCTATCCCTGGGTGCGGGCGGCGCGGTGGGCAACGGCGCGGTGTTCCGCGTGCGCTTACCCACCGGTTGAAGCGGACGCGCCCCGGCGAGCGCTACTCGGCGAGCAGCGCCAAAAAGCGCGCGCCATAGTGCTCGAGCTTGGTCGGGCCGACCCCCGAGATCCCCAAGAACTGCACGTGATTGAGCGGTTTGCGGCTAGCCATTTCGAGCAACGTGGCGTCGGAAAAAACCACGTAGGGTGGCACGCCGCGTTCGCGCGCGATCTCTTTGCGCAGCGCGCGCAGGCGATCGAAGAGTGAGGTATCGGCTTCGTCGAGCGGCGGCGGCGGTGGCGTCGCTGAGCTGCTGCCACTCGTCCGCTTGCGTGCGGCGCGCGCCAGCGCTCGCTCCTCGGGGCTCAATTTGGCGGGAGTTTGCGACAAAAGCTGGAAATCTTGGCACACGTCGCAAGAGCTGCCGCAGGCGGCGAGCTGTTCCCCGAAGTGCGCGGCCAATTGCGCGTGGCGGCAGGCGCGAAGCTCAGCCATGCGAAACACCTCGCGCGATTGGGCGCGAGTGCGTTCGGCCTGTGCATCGTCGTCGCTCGCGTCCGCAAAGCGATCGTAGGCTTTCACCTCGGACCAGGAATAGAGCAGCACGCAATCGCTCTCCAAGCCATCACGGCCGGCGCGGCCGAGCTCCTGGTAGTAGCCTTCCACCGAGCGCGGCATGTCGTGATGGATCACGAAGCGCACGTTCGATTTGTCGATGCCCATGCCGAACGCGATCGTTGCCACCACGACGTCGATCTCGTCGTTTTGAAAGGCATCTTGCACTTGCGCACGCCGATCGGCATCGAGCCCTGCGTGATAGTGCCCGGCGCGAATGCCGTGCTGCTTCAGATATTCCGAGGTCGCTTCGACGGTCTTGCGGGACAGGCAATACACGATGCCGCTCTGCTTCGGCCACTGCCGCGCGATCGCGAGCGTGGCTTCGCGTGCGGTGCGGCCGAGCGAATCGCCCTTGGCGAAGGCATGGAGCCGCAGATTTTTGCGAAAAAACGAGCCGCGAAAGCGAGCCGGTGAGCGCATGCCCAACTGTTCGACGATGTCGCTCGTGACCTCGGGCGTTGCGGTGGCCGTCAGCGCCAGCACGGGCACCTTCGGAAAACGCTGTTTGAGGCCCGAGAGGGTGCGATACGCGGGGCGAAAATCATGTCCCCAATGGCTGATGCAGTGCGCCTCGTCCACCGCGATCAAGCTCAAATTGAGTTCGTTCAGCGTACGCCCCACCGAGGCTTCGAGCCCTTCGGGCGCGCAGTACAAAAGCTCGTAGCGGCCCGCGCGGAGTTCCGAAACCCGTTCGCGCCGAGCTTCGGGCGTGAGTGAAGAGTTGAGGTAGGTCGCGCGCACCCCTACCTCGGTCATGGCGTCGACTTGATCTTTCATCAAGGCGATGAGCGGCGAGACGACCAGCGTGAGCCCGCCCAAAATGCGCGCCGGGATCTGGTAAGTGATGGATTTGCCGGCGCCCGTCGGCATGACGCCGATGCAGTCTCGACCACTCAGCACGGTGTCGATGATCTCGCGCTGCCCCGGACGAAACGCGTCGTAACCAAACGCCTCTTTGAGGACCACCCGCGGATCGGTGGCTCGATGCGCTGCCGCGCCTGCGCTGAGCGCCCCCGCAATTCCCTTCAGCATGTCCAGCAGGTCGGGCGTGAACGCTTGTGGGTTGCGCTTCCAATCGAGGCGCAACGCCGAAACCTGCGCCTCACACGCGCGCTGTTCGCCAACGGAGAGCGCAGCGCCATGGACGCGCGCGGAGAGCTCTGCGACGGCTGCCGCGACCGACTCGGCGGTGAGTGGGCGCCCGCTCGAGTCCGTCGTGTCCGTCAAAACGCCGGCCCGTGCAGATCGACGAGCCCCTCGGGCCACGGACGCTCGCTGAGCGCATGCACCAAAGCCAGCGGCATCAGCCCGGTTTCTTCACGTTGCGTCACGGGATCCAAACGGCGAATGGGCGCACCGATGGGCCTATAGCCGCTCGACGCGTAGACCGGCACTTCGCCGAACAGAATCGCGTAAAGACTGCCGTTTTCGAGCAAATTTTGCTCGGCGACGCGCAGCAAGAAGCCCACGTGTCCGCGACCGCGCTGGGTTTCGTGCACGCACACCTCCGCGATGCCTCCCACGACGAGCTCCTCGCGGGCGACGGTGACGCGCTTCACGTGCACGGCCAGGTGCGCCACCAGTTTCCCGCTGCCGTCGCGGAGCAGGTGGCGATGCAGCGGCATTTCTTGGGCAAAACGCCGCTCCTTGAAGAACGCCGTGTGCGGCCGGTCGAAGCAACCCGAGATCAGCTCGCGCAGTTCACCGTCCAGAGTGGCGGAGATCGCGGGTTCGCGGGCGTATTCCAAGCGTAAAGAGGCGTCGGCAGGCTGCATTCGAGCGCCGGCATTGTGCGCCGGAACGGCGGCCTAGGCCACGGGATTTCCCTCGCTAATCGGCGCGTTGGGGTGTCAGTCCCGGCTTCGCAAGCGCGTGCCGTATTCCACCGACAGCCGGATTTCCCCGGCCGCGATGTTTTTCGGGGCGTCCGGTGCGGTTCGTAGAACTTTCGCGTTGGCGAGGCGTCACAAGAGCAGCCCGCGTTGCTGGGCTTTCGGGAGCGAGCTTTTCGCTGACCCTTCAGGGAGGATTTTCCTATGAACGCCGCCTTACGTCCGACGTCCGTCTACCTGCGCGCACTCAGTGTCATCGGCCCGTGTGCCGCGCTGCTTGCTCTGCTCGTGAGTGGTTGCTCGCGGAATGTGGCGCCCCGCGCGTCGTCCGCGAAAAACGTGGCCCCCGTAGGGACCTCGCCAACGCCTGTCACCCCCACGACTCGCACCGTCGAACGCCCCCAAACAGCGTCGACGGAAGAGTCGCAACCCGGGAGTGTCAGCGACAAAGCGAAACGCGACCGCTCCGACGAGCCGGCACCCGCTGCGCCGCCGATCGACGAGGGAGCACCTTCGCCCATGGCGCCCGCCGTCACGGCGCCCAAGGCTCAGGCTCGAGTCGAGGGCAAGGCATCGGCTCCCGTCCGTGGCTTGTGGCTGAGCGGCGTGGGCGCCGGCGGCGGAGGCCTCGCTATCGGTGCTGGTGCGAGCACGGGTTTCGGATCTGGGCATGGGCGCTTGAGCGGCTCGCACGTGAGTCGCTCGCCGGGCATCGTCGCTGCGCCGCCGCCCGCCGAATTCAACACCGAGAACTACGCCCACGTTGCGGAGAATCAATTCCTCGCCGTTGCCGACCAACCGCTATCCACGTTCTCGATCGACGTCGATACCGCTTCCTATAGCAACGCTCGCCGCTTCTTGAGCTCCGGCTCACTGCCGCCGAAAGACTCGATTCGCGTGGAAGAATGGCTCAATTACTTCGGCTACGATTACCCGGAGCCGCTGCCGAGTGAGCCGTTTTCGGTCACGAGCGAAGTCTCGAGCTGCCCGTGGAACGCGGCGCATCGTCTGGTTCGCCTCGGTTTGAAGAGCAAAGAAATCTCGCAAGCAGAGACTCCGGCACGCAACCTGGTGTTCCTGGTCGATGTCTCCGGCTCGATGATGCCGGCCAATCGCTTGCCCTTGTTGAAGCGCGGTCTCGGGCTCTTGGTGCGCAACCTGCGTTCGAAAGACACGATCTCGATCGTGGTCTACGCCGGCGCTGCGGGCCTCGTGTTGCCGCCGACTTCCGGCGCGAACGCCGCGCGCGCGCTCGATGCGCTCGACCACCTAGAAGCCGGCGGTTCGACGAACGGCGGTGACGGCATTCGCCTCGCCTACTCGCTCGCGCGCCAAAATTTCAAGAAGGGTGGCATCAATCGCGTGATCTTGGCCACCGACGGCGACTTCAACGTGGGCACCTCGAGCGAAGGCGAACTGCAGCGCCTGATCGAGGGCGAGCGCAAATCCGGCGTGTTTCTCACGGTGCTCGGCTTCGGCGAAGGCAACACCAAAGACAGCACGATGGAGCTCTTGGCCGACAAGGGCAACGGCAACTACGCGTACATCGATTCGCTCGCCGAAGCGCGCAAAGTGCTGGTGCGTGAAGCGGGCTCGACCCTGGTTACGATTGCGAAAGACGTGAAACTGCAGGTCGAATTCAACCCGACGCGCGTCGCGAGCTACAAACTCATCGGCTACGAAAATCGCCTGCTCGCCAAAGAAGACTTCAACGACGATCAAAAAGATGCCGGCGAAATGGGCGCTGGCCACACCGTGACCGCACTGTACGAAGTCGTGCCGCGCGGCGAAAAGGCCGACGCGCCCAAAGTCGACCCGCTCAAATACCAGAGCGCGCCCAGCGTGGCGCCCGCGGCCTCGAACAACGAATTGTGCACGGTCAACATCCGCTACAAAGCGCCCAGTTCCGATTCCAGCCTCAAATTCTCGCGTGTCGTCGGCGACAACGCGTTGCCCCTCGCACAAACCAGCCCCGATTTCCGCTTCAGCGCCGCCGTGGCCGAAGCTGCGCTCGTGCTGCGCGCTGCGCCCGGCCTGAACGGCGCCACGCTCGACTCCGCTCGCGCCCTAGCCCAAGCCGCCCTGGGCAACGATCTCTCCGGCGATCGCCACGAATTCATCTCACTGCTCGCCAAAGCGCAAAGCCTCAGCGGCCCGACGAACTCCGTCGCCATCGCCGCCCCTTGATTCATCTCTAGTTGCTCCCAAAAGTTCACGCCGGTTCACGGCCGGCGTGCTCGCGCCCCGCGCTCCGCGCGCCGGGCCCCTCCAGCGTCAGCTCCGCTGCCGCGAGGGGCCCATCCTCCCAAGCGTCGTGACAGCGTCGTGACGGACACGGGATCCGTGCAGGCAAATTGGTAGGTCTCGAGCCAAACCCGACGAGGGTCTACGCCGTGCAGCGGGGCTTGTCGGAAATCCGACAAGGGGTTCACGCGGCGCAGCGGGGCTTGTCGGAAATCCGACAAGGGGTTCACGCGGCGCAGCGGGGCTTGTCGGAAATCCGACAAGGGGTTCACGCCGCGCAGCGGGGCTTGTCGGAAATCCGACAACGGTTCACGCGGCGCGAGGGGGCATACCGACCGAACATCCTTCGAGCCCGCTGTCGCTCTGCCCTAATTCTCGCGGATGGAGCGATTCGACGAAATTAGCCGCGTCAAGGATGGGCCCCGCGCGCGAGCGCAGCCACCGGGTGGCTGCGGCTACAGCTTGTCTTTGAAGATGAGCTTTCGATAATACGAGAGCTCGGCGATGGAGTTCTTGATGTCGACCAGGGCGTCGTGTTCGCCGGCGGTGGGCTTCGGGAACACGCCGGCTTCGCCGTACCAAAGCTTGGCCAGGATCTTGAGCGACGTGACGTCGATCGTGCGATAGCTCAAATAACCGGCCAAGCCGGGCAGCCAGCGATCGACGAAACGCTTATCCTGCCCGATGCTATTGCCGCACAAAATGGCTTGAAACGGGCACCAACCCGTCACGCGCTCGAGCAATTTCCGTTCTGCTGCGCCGAGATCCAGCTTCGAGGCGCGCACGCGTTCGGTCAAGCCCGTGTTCTGATGCATGTCCCGCACGAACGGCGTCATGCGCGCGAGATCGGCTTCCGGCTGCCAGATGTCGCACACGAACTCTTCGAGCGGTTCCAGATTGGCGTTGGTGATGATCAACGCGGCCTGCAGGATCACGTCGTTCTGTGAATCGAGCCCGGTCATCTCCAGGTCGAGCCAGGCCAGGTTGCCGTCTTTTTGCGTGCGGAGGATGCGTTCGGCCATGGGAAATTCCAGATACTAGGCAGAGCTCGCTCTTTAGCGCGCCTTTTCTTTCGCGGCTGCCGCTTTAGGCAACACGATGGTCGGGTCCTTCTTGCGCGGGCGGTACACGACGAGCGTCTTACCGATGACCTGCGCCACCACGGCTTTGGTGGCGGCTTCGATCGCAGGTCCGATGGCTTCGGCCGAGACCTCCTCGTTGCCCGTCACCTTCACCTTGATCAGCTCATGGGTGCCGAGCGCTGCGTCGATGGCTTCGAGCACGGAGGCACTGAGGCCCGCTTGCCCAATTTGGACGAGGGGCTTCAAGGAATGGGCGAGGGAACGAAGGTAGCTACGCTGCTTACCCGTCAGCGTCAGCTTGGTGCGGCTCGGTGTCACCAAAACGTCTTAACCCGGCCCTTCTGCGGTAGCCAACCGCTTACTGGGCCACTTGGAAAGTCCCGGGCGATTCGGGCTCGAAGGCTTCTGAGTGCGCGCGTTCGACGCTGTGGCATGCTGCGCGCCGGAGCAAAAACAGGTGCGCATCATCTACGGAGTGGTCGGCGAAGGCATGGGTCACGCAACGCGCAGCCGAGTGGTGCTCGAGCACCTGCTTCAGGCGGGGCACGAGGTGCGCGTCGTGGTGTCGGGGCGCGCGCATCGTTTCCTCACCGAGCGTTTGACGGCGTACCCGAACGTGAGCGTGGAAGAAATCCACGGCCTCACGCTGAGCTACTTCGGCAACTCACTCGATCGCTCGAAGAGCTTGTTCGAGAACTTGCGCAAGGCCCCGAAGGGGCTCCAAAAGAACATCAAGGTGTATCGAAAGGTCGCCGAAAGCGGCTTCGCCCCCGAGCTCGTGATCAGTGATTTCGAATCGTGGGCCGCGCTCTACGCGCTGAACCACCGCTTACCCGTGATCAGCATCGACAACATGCAGGTCATCAATCGCTGCAAGCACGATGCTGCGGTCACCAAAGGCAAGAACTTCGACTTCGAGCTCGCTCGCCTGGCCGTAAAAGTGAAGATGCCGGGCGCGTACCACTACCTGGTGACGAGCTTCTTCTTCCCACCCGTGCGCAAGAAATACACCACACTCGTACCGCCGATTTTGCGCCCGGAAGTGATCGCGGCCAAGCGCGAACCCGGCGCGCACGTGCTCGTGTATCAAACCTCGCCCTCGAATCAGATGTTGATTCCCACGCTGAAGAAATTGCCGTTTCGCTTTCGCGTGTACGGCATGGGCAGCGAAGGCCAAGAGGGCAACGTCAGCTTGTGCCCCTTTTCGGAGACTGGTTTTCTCGATGATTTACGCACGGCACGGGCGGCGGTTGCGGGCGGCGGTTTCAGTTTGCTCAGCGAAGCGGTCAGCCTGAAAGTGCCGCTGCTCTCGGTGCCGGTCGCGCACCAATACGAGCAAGAGCTGAACGCACGCTACTTGGAGCAGCTCGGTTACGGCGCGTGGGCGAACAAACTCGACCACGATGCCTTGGTCAGCTTTCTCGATCGCGTCGATGTGCATCAAGCCGCGCTCGAGAGCTACCCCTCGCGCGACAACTCGAGCTTGTTCGCGTGCGTCGATGAGCTGCTCGCGCGCGCTCAGCAAGGCGAATCTCGGCCCGTGTCGCTTACTGCCGACGCCCCCGGCAAGTGGCAGTCTGAAGCCGCCCCTGAGTGATGCCAGAGGAGCCCTCGCGCGGCGTTTGGCTCAGGCCAAATCGCGCGCGGCGGTGAGCGCGGCGTTGTAGCCGCACATGCCGTGGACGCCGGCGCCCGGATGCGCGTAACTCGAACACAGGTACACGCCCTTGACCGGCGTTCGATAGCGAAAGTACGGAAAGACAGGGCGAAACAACAATTGCTGGTACCAGGCGTTGGTTCCGCCTCCCAGATCACCGCCGATCAGATTCTCGTTCGTGGCTTCGAGATCGGGGGGCGCACACACGTGGCGATCCAAGATCGTGTGCGTAAAGCCTGGGGCCAAGCCTTCGATCCGCGCGGTCACCCGGTCGGCGAACGATTCGCGGTGTGGATCCCATCCGCCTTCGGGCGAGGCAGGCACGCGTGTGTAAACGTACAGCGTGTGCTGGCCGAGCGGCGCGCGTCGCGGATCGCACAGGCTCTGCTGGCCCACGACGAGGTAAGGGTCGCGCGGCAGCTCCCCCCTCCGGACTTCCGCCGTGAAACGGCCTAAATCGCGCAGGCTTTCACTGGCGTGGACCACGGCGCTGTCGCGCGCTTCGGGCACGCTCCAGGGCACCGGATCCGAAAGCGCATAATCGACCTTGAAGGTGCCGAAGCCCTGCTCGAACTTCGACATTTTGGCGCGCAACCAGACCGGAACGTGCGCGCTCTCGAGCAGCTTCAAGTACAGCGTGGGCGCGGCGGTGTCAGCCAGCACGGCCAAGCGCGCGCGGATCTCTTCGCCCCCTTCGAGCCGCACGGCAGCGGCCCGGCCGTTCTGCACGATGATGCGTGTCACGCGCGCGCCGAGCCGCAGACGACCGCCGCAGCCCTCCAGCAAAGTGACGAGCGCGTTGGCGATGCTCTGCGCGCCGCCGACCGGCACCGCATAGCCGCCGGTGCTGGCCGTCATGCCCAGCATGTAGCCGAGACCGGCACCGAACCAATCCTCGGGCCCCACGTCCACGTGTAAACCCAAGCTCGGCAGCACGCGCCGAGCGGCTTCACTCTTGAATAGCGAGCGCGCGAGGCTTCCGCCGCTGCGCGCGAAATACCAGCCGATTTTGGCCAAATTCCGCAAGCCGAGCCGCAGCGCAGGCGTGAGCGCAGGGAACGGGCCCAGTAACGTTTGGAGCAACTCGGGCTCGATACGGCGGTGGAACTCGGCGAGTTTGCGCCACGCCGCGCCGTCCTCCGCGCTGCCGAAATGGGCGGCAGCGAGCTCGCTGTCGCGGGCGATGCACGCCGAGCTGCCGTCGAGCGCCGGATGACAGCTCTCGAATTTGGCGTGAGCCCAAGACACGCCGGCCTGGCTGACGTCGATCTCGCGGAACGCGGGGCTCGTCTTGCCGAACGGAAAAAATCCCGCGCCCACGTCGTGCACGAAGCCGGGGCGCGTGAGCTCCGCGCTGCCCAGAGCGCCACCGGGCCGCTTGGCGTTGGCCTCCACCACGAGCACACGAAAACCGCGCCGTGCCAGGGCATTGGCCGCGACGAGGCCATTCGGGCCAGAGCCAATCACGATCACGTCCGGGTCACGCACGCGGCGCAGCCTAACCCTACTTGATCAGTTACGGGCAGCAGATCTCGATCGGCGCGAGTCGCCATATGCCGCGAGACGAAAAACCGGCGAAACCGGCGCACGGCTAGCTTGCGTCAAGCGAAGGTCGACTCCACCTTGCAGCCCGCCCGCCCAGGAAAACACTCGTGCGCAGCCGAAGAGCTTCGGGTGGGACACAAGGGACTAAGTAGCACTAGTCGCTCAATCAAAGAACGGCAAAATCGGCGAGACGCCGCGCGCGTTCAAAAGTGTCCGCTGAAATCCAAGCGTCCGGCCGAAGCAGAGAACTCTAGCCCTTGCGCCTGATCCGGCTGCAAGAGCAACACGACGCCCGAGATCGCCGCGGCGGCGCCGAGCCCAAAGCCGATGCCCTCTTCCCAATGGCGCGTCGTGATTCGCTGCTTCACATCGGCGGCGCTCGCTTGCGGCGTGCCCGCTGACACGCTGCCGTGGAGCTGAGCCTCCGAAACGCCGGCGGCGAGGCCCACCGTCGCGCCCGCAGCACCGAGCCCCACCAAACCCCACCCCAGCCAGCGGCGGGTCCGCCCGTCGTCGGCGTGATCGGTGCGTGCGTCGTTCGGATCGGGACGAATGGGCTCGACCCAGTTGGGCCCGAAAGGCAAGGAGAACAGCGTGCCATAAGCGTGCGTGGCGGCGCCGCGCTCGGCTACTGCCGAACGTTCGGGGGTGAGGCTCGCAATGCTCACGAGATCCTGACCGGGCGGGATCGCAAACTCGCTGTCGTCCCCGACACGCCGGAGATAGAGCAGCTCGGTCTGCGCGGGTCGCAGCAGTGTCACGCTCTGATTGGGGCCGTTGTTGAATTCGGCGACTTGGACGCCGCGGCTGTCTTCGAGCCGGTAGTGCGCGTGCTCCGCGCCGCCCACGACGATGCGGTGCCCCGCGAAATTCCGCAGATCCACGAGCGCTTCACCGGCACTCGGCGGCCGCGCATACACCTCGGGCCGAAAGCGATCGCCGGGAATGGCGGCGTTCGCGCGACGCACGAACGACGCGATCTCGGCGTAGGTGACCACGCCATCGCCATCGGCGTCGGCGGCGCCGTACAAACCGGATCGCACTTCGTGGCTGAACACGCCGCCTTCGATGCCTGCCCACTCATGGCTCTCTCGGGCCGACGCCGTGGAGAACAACAGCCCGACGTTCGCGTGCGGCCGGATCCCGGCGTTGCTCGCGAAACCGTGCATTTCTCGGCGCTTTCCACCGGGGCCGCGGGGCGTTGCGAGCAAGTAGGAATAACAAGCGTCGACGATCACGTGGTACTCGCTGGCCTTGATCTTGTCGAAGATCAACGCATCCAGATCGCTGCCGAACACGTGCGAGTTTTCGAGCGCCAAATACGCGCGCCCATTTTCCACGTTGCCGTGCCCCGAATACACGACGTACACGACCGTGCGCACGTTGCGCCGTTGCGCGAGCGTCACGTCTGCCTCCAGCTGAGCCAAGGCGCGCGTCAGCTCGGCTCGGGTGGGCTCGCGCGCTTCGGCGGCCGCCTGAGGATGAAGCCGCTCGGTGTTCTCATCCAAGCGCGAAAGCAGATACGTGCGTGCGCCCAGGCCGCGAAACAGATCTTGATACTTGGCGGCGTCGTCGTCCGCGTAGCGAAGCAATGCCGAGTCGGCGTCGACGCTGTGGTTCACGCCAATGATCAACGCGAAGCGCGCGGTGATCGGGGGACGCGCGGGCGGTGTCGCGTGCGCCACGCTCGGCGCGGCGAGCAGCGCCAGAGCCAAACCGCTGCGAACGAACCCTCGAGTCATCGGTTCACCTGAAACGCACGTTCCAGGACGAACGCATCCCCGTGCTCGAAACCGTCCACCAAGCTCCGCTGGTTCTGGCGCGCGCTTTCCACCGCTTGCTCCACGGCGCGCACGTGCAACGCGTTCCGCGAAAACAGCGCAACGATGCGCAATTCATGCCCGTCGAGCGGTTGCGAGATGGCTTCGGTGAGCTCGCGAATGCTCGGGCTCGCTCCCACGGCAATCGCCTGCGGATCGCCCGCCGGGTCGGTCCACGCCGGGTGGTACCAGCAAATGTGGCCGTGCTCATCGACCCCGAAAATCATCAGATACGGATAGCCGCCCGGATTCGTGTACGCAAATGCGAGCTCGTCCGTGCTTTGGATCACGTCTGCCGCGAGGTTCGATTTGCCCGAGGCATCGACCCGGTACACTTCTAGTTTGGGCGCTTCTTGCTTGAGTGAACCGCGCGCAGCAAATTCGGCTGGCTGAGTGTGCGGGCGGTAGTTCGGCCAAAGCACCAGCAACGCCGCCGCGGCGACGGCCAAGAGCACGCCGCTCGTGCGAAAGTGATGCGGCGTTTCGTGCAGGCCGAGGGCGCGACCGATGCGCGCTTGCTCACCGAGCACCGTCGGATCCAACTCCGAGAGCAGCAGGTGGCGTTCGTAATACTCCCGACACGGCACGCACGAGGCGCAATGCTCGTTCATTTCGTGCGCGGCTTCCGGCTGAATTCGGCCGGAAAAGTGCTGTTCGATCAGACGGCGGATCGCCTTATGGCTGTTCACGGTTTGCCTCCCAACCGAGTAGGAACGCGCGCAGCAGCTTGCGGATGCGGAGCTCCCGGTAGACCAACGTGGTGCGCGGCACGCCAGCCGCGCGTGCGGCGGCGCGCTGATCGAGCTGCTTCACGAAGCGTGCTTCGAACACCGAGAGCCACTCTGCGGGCAACACTTGCTCGCGAAACCTGCGCAGCAAGGCGCGTGCATCGATCTGCGGCTCGAGCTCCACGGCCACCGATGACTCGCCCGGCACGAGGCCGAGCGGCGTTTCGCGGGCACGGCGTCGCGCGTAGTCGATCGCATGATTTTTCGCGACGACGAAGAGCCATTTCCCGAATGCGCCCGAATGGTACGAGCGCCGCAGGTTCTCGTCCGAAATCAGACGGAAGAACACCTCGTGGATCACGGTCTCGCGATCGGCGCCGCTCAGCACCGGTGAAACGGCCGATTTGACGGTCTGAAAATGCGTCTCGTACATCAGGGTGAGCGCCGCCCTCGACCCGCGATGGAAGTCCGCCATCCAGGTCTCGTCCCCACAAGTGACTTTGGGTCGATCGGGCAGCATCTTCGCTGGGCTTGCGAAAGTCAGCACCCCCTACTAACGAATGGGCGCCCGCGAATGGACGAAGCGCCGACTATTCGGCTGTTTTCGCGGCTTTCCGAGCCCCGCTCGCGGGTATATCGCTGGCGCTCCTGCGCTGTCTAGGCACGAGTGCCCGAGTCGCGGGCCGAGCGGTGCTTTCCATTCTCAGCGGGACGCGCTATGCCCAATAGGTGCTCGCCCTCGGCATCGACCCCGGTACCCTTCACCTCGGGTGGGGAGTGGTCTCGCGGGAGGGGAACCGGCTGTGCCACGTCGCCCATGGCGTGATCCACTTAGACGGGAAAACCGCCATTGCCACTCGGCTCACACGCATCGAAGTGGAGCTCGGCGCGGTGATCGAGCGTCACCGGCCGGAAGTCGGCTCAGTGGAGAATTTGTTCTTCCACAAGGACGCGCAGGCGGCCTCGAAGCTCGGACACGCGCGCGGCGTGGTGTTGTTGTTGCTCGCGCGTTCGGGAGTCGAGATCGCGGAGTATCCACCGGCGCGCGTCAAACGCACGATTGCCGGCTCCGGCCAGGCCGACAAAGCACAAGTCGCCATGATGGTGCGCGCGCTCTTGTCGCTCGATGCGTTGCCCCCGGCGGATGCCGCCGATGCTCTGGCCCTCGCCATCACCCATTTGCGGATTGGCACCCTGATGGAAGCGCTGCGTCCCAAGGACGGCACGAGCAAAGTCACCGCCAGCGGTTTGCGCGCCTTGCTCGGCAAGAAGCGTCGTAAGCGCGCCTCGCCTCCGCCCAAACTGCGCTGAGCCATCCGGCGTTTGCGGGGATTTGCCCCACTTTCGTTACAGTGCCCGTAGAATGCTGCAATTCGAGCAAGCTTCGGAATCCCTGGGGCGTATGGAACGTCTGAATGATTGCAAGCAGTGTCGTTAGCTGCCATTTACCCCTCAGGTTAAGACCATGATTCGGCGTTCTTTTTTGGTTGGCTTATTGAGCATTGCGGCCGCATCCACGGTCGGCAGTTCCGCATTGGCAGATGACGCGGCGAAGAAGCCGGCTGCAGCGCCCGCGGCACCGCCCAGCGCGCCCGGGCTGACTGCCATCCAGATCGCCGAGCGCGTGCAAACCTTTTACGACCGCTCGAAGACCTTCAAGGCCGGTTTCAAGCAGCACTACCGCGTGAAGGCCTACGACAAGAGCATCGACAGCCAAGGCTCGGTCGTGTTCGAGAAGCCCGGCAAAATGAGCTGGCGCTACACGAACAACGGCAATCGTGTCGTGTCCGACGGCAAGCTCATCAAGGTCTACGAAAAAGAAAACAAGCAGATGTACGAGCAGCCGATCGAGAAGAGCCAATATCCGGCTGCGCTCTCGTTTCTGGTGGGCGGCGGCAATCTGAAGCAAGCCTTCAAGTTCGAAAAACTCGACGCCAAGCAGATGGGTTTCGAGGGCGGTTACGTGATCGCGGGTGACCCGCTGGAAGCCTCACCCTCGTATCAAAAACTGGTCTTGTACGTGGATGCCGGCACTTACCAAGTTCGCCGCGTGCTCTTGGTCGACGCTCAGGGCAATCGCAACCGCTTCGATTTCTTGAATCCGGAAGTGAACACGAAGGCGCCCGGTGGCGAGTTCACGTTCACCCCGCCGCAAGGCACGCAAGTCATTCGTCCGTAAATCGCGGCTGCTCCCGAACCTCGGGAGTGGTGACTACGCGCGGCGAAGTTTGACGTCCGCCTGCTCGGTCACGAGCACATAGGGGCGGCCTTGGTTCGAGTAACCGAAGGAGCCGGAGTTCGCGTAGCCCGGCGCTTGATCGACGTGATGCGTGTGTCCGAAAATCACGCTGGCAGCGCCGGTCAACTCGCGGACTCGGTCCGCGGCGTGGCGAAGCCGTTCGACGGGCAAATCTTCGTAGCGGTTGCCGGTGCGTTGTACCGATTGCAGCAAGTAGAGGCCGGCGAGCAAACTCAGCACGCCCGCCGCCCGGCTCTTCCAGGTGAGGTAGGCGGCGGCACCCAAGAGGCCGCTGGAAGTGGCGAACACGCGGTCGAAATAGAGCCGCATGAATGTTTTCAAGAAATCGCGATGGGTGGGTACCGCGCCCGTCTCCAGCAGCACGCGCAAGATTTCGGGATCGATCTCGACCAAGCGCGCGAAGTTTTCGAGCGCCGCTTCGCCCGCGCGCTGTTCGGCCTGAAAGCGCCCTCGAGCTCGCGTCTCCATGCACAAGCGTGCGGCTACCTGGAACCATTCGCCGATGATGAGTGGTGTGCGCGCTCCGTAAAGCCGAAAGGCTTTGCTGATCCCGGCGAGTGGCGTCGTGTCGTGCGCGTGCGAAAAATGATGTGCGCCGCTCGGGCGCACGAAGCGCCGAGTGATGGCGACACCGAGCGGTTCGGTGTCCGTGCTCCATTGCGCGAGGGGATGGGCCGGAGCATTGTCCGGATCGTAAAAATGCCCGTGTTCGATGTGAATTCCGCCGCGGCGCACGAACCAAGCAGAAATCTCGAATGGCGCGTCGTGGGTCAACGCAAGTTCGCTCAAGAGGGCCGAGCGCAGCTCGGGCTCGAGCAACTCCGCGTCGTGATTGCCGGCGATCAACGTGAGCGGGTGGCCCGCGCTCAGGTGTTCGCGGATCGCCGAAGCGAGCTCGGGATAGCTGCGCAGCAAACTCGACACCGCCGCGGTAGGCGACCCTCCAGCGGGTTCCCACGAGAGATTGAACACGTCGCCTGCCAGGATGGCTTCGTGACCCGAGTGCGCGCGCAATAGCCGAGCGAGCGCGTGGGCGGTGTCGTGCGTCGCATCGAGAGACAAGTGCACGTCGCTGGCGACGATGAGCGGGCGAAAAGCTGGCAAGAGCCCGAACTCTAGCAGCGCCGCTGGAGTGCGGGGGCAGGCGCGGGGGCCGCTGGGGCAAAGCCCGCAAATTTTCCGGAAAAAATGGCCTGGAGCGAGACCGAAATGCTTCTTTTCGCCGAGTTCCGCGCGTGTATGCTCACGCCATGCAGAAGGCTTTGCAGCGCATTACCCTCCAGACGGAGAAGCTCGTAGGGCGAGCCGTCAATCGGGTGTGGCCGCTGTATCAAAAGTACAATGAGCGCTTCCCTGGCGGAAGGTTGCAACCGAAGTGGGCTCCCGCGCCCTTGCTACGCAAGAAGGAACGGACGAAGCCGCCTCTCGGTTGGCCACGTCGGACGGACTCGCTGTGCCCGCAGTGCGTGAAAGAAGTGCGCGCGGCCGTGCTCTCGGGAGAAGAGAATCTCCGTGAGTTCGTGGAGGGCAATCCGGGCGAGATCAAGGCGGATATCCTGGAGCGCGACGGCCAGGTGTTGATGGTGAAAACCTGCCCCAAACACGGCCGATTCGAGGACGTGATGAGCACCGATCCCGCGTTCTTGGCGCGCATCGAGAGCCTGTTTCCGGGGCGAGATTTCGAAACTCCCAAAACGGCGCTGCGCAACCACGGCAGCTCGACGATCAAGTACGGGCGCGGTTCGGTGCTCACCGTCGATCTGACCAACCGTTGCAATATGATGTGCGACCCCTGCTTCATGGACGCCAATCAGGTTGGCTTCGTGCACGAGCTGGAATGGCCGGACATCAAAAAGATCTTGGATGACAGCCTGGCGATCAAGCCGCGCCGGCAACTCAGCGTGCAATTCTCGGGTGGTGAGCCCACTCTGAGCCCGTTTTTCATCGAATCGGTGCGCTACGCACGTGAAGTCGGCTATTTCTGCGTGCAGTGCGCCAGCAACGGCGTGAAATTCGCGCAAGAGCCGGAGTTTTGCCACGAAGCGAAGCGCGCGGGCCTCCGGCTCTGCTACCTGCAATTCGACGGTGTCACGAACGAGGCCAATAGCCACCGCAAGGTCGGCAACTTGTTCGACGTGAAGCTACGCGCCATCGAAAACCTCGCCGCAGCCGGCATTGACGTGGTGCTCGTGGTGACCGTGGTGAACGGCATCAACAACGAGCAAGTCGGACCGATCGTGCAGTTCGCGATCGACAATGCCGACAAGGTGACGGTCGTCTCGTTTCAGCCAGTGAGTTTCACCGGGCGGGACGAAGACATCGACGACGAGCGTCGTCAGCGTGAGCGCTACACGCTGAGCCAGCTCGCTCACGATCTCCACGATCAACTGCAGATCACCGAGCCGTTGCGGGATTGGTTTCCGCTTTCGGCGATGAATCCGTTCAGTGACGTGGTCGATCTGCTGCTCGGGCAAAGCGCCGAATTCGGCGCTTTGAAATGCGGTTGCCATCCCAATTGCGGCATCGGTACTGCGCTCTTGGTCAACAAGAAGACCAAGCAAATGGTGCCGGTCTCCCAGTTTTTGAACTTGGACCAGGTGCTCTTGGATCTGCAAGGCATCGCCGACGCGGGCCAAAACAAGACCCAAACCGTGGCGGGCATTGCGCTCTCGTTGCTTCGCAATTTCAATCCGGAGCGTGCGCCCGAGGGCTACAGCTTCACCGAGTTTGCTCGCCAGTTCTTGAGCCAGATCGGCGCCAAAGGCGGCAAAGTCGGCGATAGTGAGGGTGACGCGCGCGAGTTCGAGTGGCGTTTCCTATTCGTCGCCGGGATGTGGTTTCAAGACCTCTTCAACTACGACTTCCGACGCACGGAGATGTGCATCATTCCCTACGGCACGCAGATGGGAGAGATCTCGTTCTGCGCCTACAATACTGGCGTGGGCTTCCGACAAATCATCGAAAAGATGAAGAAGACCGCGACGGTTGCCGAGTGGTATCGCACGCGCGGCCGGCACCCCGTGTATGCCAAGAACCAACACCTAGAACTGCCTGAGGGGCCGCTCAGCGTGATCGTGCGCGAGCAGCCGGGCGTTCTGGCAGATTTGGGCTCGAATGCCGTGCCGGATGGCAGAAAGCGCCTGCGTCTAGTCTCGTAAGACGTTTTTGGCTATCGTCGCGGGTTATCACATGACCCCCTCCGAAAAGAACATCGTCAAGTCTCTAGTTGCGGTTGCATGGGCTGACGGCACCGTGAAGGAGCCGGAGGTCGGCATGATCGACAGCCTGCTCTGGGCATTCGACGCGAGCGACGAGGACGAAGCCGAGATCAAAGAGTTCGCCAAAAAGAAGCGCACGATCAAAGACGACGTGCCGCTCGACAATCTGGAGAAGTCGGATCGCGAATTGCTTTTGGCTCACGCCGCCTTGCTGACGCACGCTGACGGCAAGCAAACCAAGGCCGAAGAGAAAATCCTGAAGGATCTGGCCGAGCACTTGGGCTTTTCCAGCGCCGAATCACGTCCCATCATCGAGCATGCGCGCGAGCGCGCGGAAAAAGCCGCGAACTAACTCGAGCCCTCGGTCGGTTTAGGCTCCGATCCCGAACTCGGCGGTTCTAACGCGCTCGACGGTCGACTGGGCCGTCGAATGGCGGGCACTGCATGCGCCCGAAGTCGCTGAAGCGCGCGCCGGGGAGCTGATTTTGGAGCTGCTCGGCGGTGCGCGCGCTGCCCGCGAAGGCAACGCAGGTGATCAGGGGGGAAAGCTCCGAAAGGCTGGCTCCGAGCTCGGGGACACAGCTCACGTGCAAGTGGCGCCCCACTGGCGGCACTTGAAATTGCCCGTTTTCTGCGTAGCTCACGAAGCCGCGCCCGGCCTCGAACAGATCACCCGCGTAGGCCGCGGCGTCTCGGTAGGCGGTGCTTGCGGCGGCTTCGGTGGGGTCGAGCTGGCCGCGCGGGATCTGCTGTTCGAGCCGACCGAGTTCTCCGGCGAGGCGCTCCGCGAAACGCCTGCTGAACTCGGCGCTGCCCCGCACCAAGACCGCGCGCGGGCTGAGGCAGCCGCGCTGGTCGAACAGCACCGTGTCTTCGGCCAAGCCACGAACGATCCGTGTTAGTTCGGGCGCGTCGGGTTCACCCTCGAGAACAGCTAGCCCGATGCCCGAGCCGTGACCGTGGAGCGTCACGCCACTCGGCAGCGCCTTCGCCACTTCGTGCAAGGTTTGGTCGCTGCCGTAAGCCCACAAGTGATCTCCCGCGCGAGGCGAAAGCTCCGCCTTCAATTCGAAGCTGTGAGGCGCGCCCGACCACAAGAGTTCGGCGAATTCCGGCTCTCGCCGCGAGGCACGAACCTGCACGTTGGCCGACGACGCCAACCCGATCGCGATTGCGCGGTGCGCCGCCACGAACACGTTGGCCGAGAGCAGCACGTGCGCCGTGTTCGACTCGGGGGTGGCCAGCAAAAGAGCAGTGATTTCGGCTTCCGAAGGCGTTGCCTCGAGGCAGCGTGCGAGCGCGAACTCGACCCCCTGCGCGCTGAGACCCGTGGAGCGGATCAAACGCTCTCGCGCCTGCTGCCCACGCGGCGAATTCGCCTCGCGCAGGCTGCGGGCGGAGGCCAGAAGTGGCTCGAGCCGCGCGCGCCGAGCCACGAGGCTGGCTTGCATCACGCGCCTCGCGCCGCCAGGTACTCTTCCACTGCCAACGAACAGCCGCGGGGCGGCGCGCCGGGAGCGCGCCCCAAAAGCTCGATCCCGCCGCCCGTTCGCCGCACTCGATCTTGCGTCTGAATGGCGATGGCCGAATCGACATTGCCGAGATCGATGATGCGCGCGATGCCCACATCGCCCGGATCAACCGGCGAGAGTGACACCGGATCGACCGGCAACACGTGCAACCAAGGCGGTTCCACGTACGTGCCGTGCCCGCCCGAGTGCGTTGCCGCCAGTGCCGAGCCGGGGAGGGTGGCTTCGTACAGCTGGCTCGTGAGTTCGGTCATGCCGTACTCGCCCACCACGTGCGATTCGGAAATGCCGAAGCAGCTGGCGATCGACGCACGCAGCTCCGGTGCCGAAATTTCCCGGGTTTTTCCCTTGAAACCACCGGTTTGCATGACCACGCTGCGCGGCGGCAGTGTGAGCTCTCGTCCGTCGCGGCCATCGAGCAGCGTGACGAGCGCGAACGAGGTGGCGAGCAAGAGCAGGCTGGCACCGGCGGCCCGCGCATTTTCGGAGGCTTGCTCGAGTGCGTGCCATTTGACGCCCTGTTCGTCGATCAGCCAGCGCTCGGGCGCGCGCGGATCGCTGTCGGCGCGCGCATCGAATTCACTCATGAACAGGGCCATCATATAGCCGAGTGAGGAGCGAGGCGGATCGCCGAGCTCTGGAGCAAGTGCCACCACGTGCACCGGATCGGTACCCGAGAGTAAAGCAGCGCGACCGGCAGCGAGGGCGACGACACGATAGGTTTCGAGCGCACGAAAGGCGTGAATGCCATGTCCGGCGCCGGTGGTTCCGCTCGTGGCGAAGCGTGCCGCATCTTCGCCCTCTGGGTGAACCGCGACGCGGGACAATCGAAAGGCGTCGCAGGGGACACCGGGGATCGCTTCGATGCGGCTCAGGGGCGCTCCGACTCGAGCGCACAAGCGGGCGAACCCCGGTGAGTACTCGCGCTGAAACTCCGCGATTTGCAGCGCCAAATCGCCGAAGGCATGGGCGCTCTCGCCGCGCGCGAAGTGCTGCACTAAAGCGTGTAGTTCCGCCGAACGCGAGAGGCGCACCTGCGCTCGGTTCATAGGGAGGCCTCGAGCTCGGGGATGATGTCGAACAAGCGCTGCTCATTGATGTTGAGCGCGGGAGTGAGCACGAGCACTTCGCGGCGGCCGCCGCCAGTCGACGTGATGTAGCCGCGTTCGAGCAGCGCGCGTGCGAGCAGCGAGGCGCGACCCGGGTGTGCTCCCAGATCGATGGCGATCATGAGCCCGGCCCCGCGCACGCGCACCTCGGTGAACCGCGCCAATCGAGTCTCGAGCTCGCTCACGAACGCCCGTCCCACACGCTCGGCTCGCGCAGGCAAGCCTTCGCGCGACAGCACATCGAGCGTGCAGATGCCAGCAGCGCTCGCCAGCGCCGCCCCGGCGAAGGTGGACGTATGGACGACCTCTGCTTCCTGGCGCCACGAGTTCATGACTTCGGCGCGCCCCACGAGCGCGCTCAGCGGCAACCCACCGCCCAAGCCTTTGCCCAGGCACACCAGATCGGGAGTGCACGCTTCGCTCAGCGAAAACAGCATTTTTCCGGAGCGACCGAGGCCAGTCCAGATCTCGTCGGCGATCAACAGCGCGGAATTTTCGCGCGTCAATCGGGCGAGTTCGGGCAGAAATGAAGGCGGCGGAACGACGACGCCGCCGCGCCCCAAGATCGGTTCGACGAGCACGGCGCCGATGCTCCCGGTGCCGAGCGCGAGCAGCACGGCATCCAGGGTTGCCGGCAATGTCGCCTCGCTCGCCGGATAGTCGACGAACGTGACGTGCGGATTGAGCTGCGCGCTGAACGGCGCGCGATAGCTTTCGCGCAGACCGCAGGCCGCGAGTGGGCCATAGCCAAGCCCATGATAAGCCCCGCTGAACGCCACGACACCGGGCTTGCCCGTGTACAGCTGAGCGGTTTTGAGCGCCGCACTCACCGCGTCTGCGCCGGATTGCCCGACGATGACTTTGGCGTTCGGATCGGGATGTAGGGCTGCGAGCCGTTCGAGCAACGCCACTTTTGCGTCCGCCGGGTACAGGTCGCCGAGGGCTTGGAGCAATCGTGCGGCCTGAAAATCCAGCACTCGGAGTAAGCTCGGGTGGGAGTGCCCGATCAGCATCGCGCCAAATCCAGCGGCGAAGTCGACGTAGCGATTGGAGTCGACGTCGATGACGTTCGAGCCTTTGGCGCTCGCATACACGATCCCGGAGGCGGGAGTTCGCCCGACGCGCTCCGTGATCCCCGACGGGCTCCCAGCTTCTACCTTCGGTGCCGGACCCATGGGCGCCGCGCGATGTGCGTGACGTACGAGCCAGCTCCGCGACGAGGGGCCCGGCGGACGACACGAGATGTCCGGCGGATCTTGCCCGGGTTCGAGTTCGAGCGGCGGCGGGATTTCGCTGAAGCTCATCGGTCCTTGGGGCGGGTTACCGGCGTTCTCGCCAAGGCGCAAGGGCACTGCCGATAGGAGCCGCAGGGCGCGCGCCCCTGGCGCTGAGCTACGCCTGGATCGAGTTCAGGAACAGACGCGATTTCGGCCGCTGCGCTTGGCTTGGTACAGCTTCTCGTCGGCGCGTTGGATCAGATCGCTGGCGGCTTTGTCGTCCTGCAGCAGGGCGCAACCGATGCTGATCGTGACTGGGATCTGTTCGCCTTGGAAGGTGAACCCGTGGCTGCCCACCCGTGAGCGCAGATTTTCGGCGAGCGCCGCCGCGCCAGCGAGCGATGTCTCGGGCAGCAAGATCACGAATTCTTCGCCGCCGTAGCGAGCGAACACTTCATCCCTGCGGATGCGATCTTGGACGATTCGTGCCAGTTCGCGCAGCACGTAGTCGCCAGCGAGGTGACCGTATTGGTCGTTGATGCGCTTGAAAAAGTCGATGTCGAACATCAACACGCTGAGGTCACGCTCGTAGCGCCGCGCGCGGATCAGCTCCTTCTCGAGCGCTTCGAACAAGTACCGCTTGTTGTGGATCTGGGTCAGCCCGTCCACGATGGTCATGCGGTAGATTTCTTCGTGGTACTTGGCTTCGGCGTCGGCGCCGGACAAGAACTTGAGAATCGCCGGTCCGACTTTGATGCGGTCGCTGTTGTTGAGCAGCGCTTCGCGCGCAATCTGCTCTTCGTTGACGTAGGTGCCGTTGGTCGACCCGTCATCGACGACGTACCAAGCGCTGGTCCGGCGTTCGAAGTGCGCATGCCGCCGGGACACCGAATCACCCTCGAGCACGATGTGATTGTCGGCTCCACGCCCCACGCGCAGCGGGCTACGATCCAAAACGAAACGCTTACCGAGTAAGCCGGGCTCCGCCGTGTAGATGACGACCAAGCAATCGTTGCTCGGCGCATCTTCGGGAGGTGGCGCTTGCACCACCTGAGTCACCCTTGTTTTTTCGTCGTAATCGCTCACGGAACGCGGCCTCTTGGCGTTAGCGCGCTACTTCAACGGAACCGGAAATTTTCAAAACCGCTACGCTAGGTTCCCGCGCCTTGTATCTCTGTTCGAGCACGACAGCTATCGGCAGTAATTTCCACACACTACCCGAACCTTCCAAGTTACTCCGCGCGCAAACTTTCCGTCAAGGCCCGCGCCCTTGACCAATTCTACATCCGCGCCGCGCTTTTGATAGGGCTTGATGGCGGTTTGTGCGGCTGTCGCGCGGGCTTCGCGAGCGCTCGTTCTTCCGCGTGCTCGTCCGCGTGCTCGTTCGCTCGTGCTTTCGTTCGCTCAGGTAGCGATTCATCCCACTTTCGCCCCGAGTCTCGAGGTGCGGGGCGCGGGCGTGGGGCAGGCATGTTGGCCTCAGGTAGGTGTGTGTCGGCCAACCGGCGCACAGGCGAATCGCGGCTTTCGCGCTCGGCCTTCGCGCTCGGCTAGCGCGCTCGGCTAGCGCGCTCGGCCTTCGCTCCGTTCGAGGTGAAGCGAATCTGCCGGTGCTGAAATGGCGAAAGGCGAACCGCAGAAGCCAGTTCGCCTTTCGTGTTTACCGTGCGCGGCTCGCTGCCGGCGCAGACGCTCAACGCGTCATCGTGACTTTGGACAGACCGCGCGGAGCATCGGGGTTGTGACCCGCGGCAACCGCGAGCGCACCGGCGAACAGCTGACCCGGCACCACCGATACGATCGGCGATAGCCACTCCGGCATCCCGGCGGGCAACTCGATGCGTGATTGCGCGCGCGCTAACACCTCGGGGTTATCCGAGAGCGCGAGTACCTCGGCGCCACGTTGCTCGAGTAGGGAGAGCAGCGCGGGCAGGTCGGCTTGCGTGCGACCCGAGGGCGCAACCAGGATCACCGGGAAGCCGTTGTCGATCATGGCGACGGGGCCGTGCAGCAGATCGGCAACCGAGTAAGGCTCGGCGACGAAGTAGCTCGTCTCCTTCAACTTGAGTGCGACTTCGAAGGCCGTCGAGTAGTTGAAGCCGCGACCCAGCACGACCAAGCGCTGCGCGTTCTTGAAGCGCGCGGCTTGCGCACTCAGGTCGGAGTTCTTCTCGATGACTTCGCTGACCCAACCCGGCACGCGTGCCAGTTGTGTCCAACGCTCGGGGTTGCCTTCGAGGGCGGCGCTCAACATGGCCAGCGCGAACAGCTCCGTGGTGTACGTTTTTGTCGCGGCAACGGCCTTTTCTTGCCCTGCGAGCAAAGGCAGCGTGTGGTCCGAAGTTTGCGAAAGCGGCGAAGCCGGCTCGTTCGTCACGGCCAGCGTGGCGCCGCCTTGCTTGCGCGTCTCGATCAGCACGCTCACGATATCCGGCGATTGACCCGACTGACTGATGCCGATGGTCAGCGCGCGCGATAGCTTCGGCGGTGACTCGTACAGAGTGAAGAGCGACGGCACGGCGAGCGCGACGGTCAAGCGATTGTGCGCGCCGAGCACGTACTGCGCGTAGCGCGCCGCATTGTCCGAGCTGCCGCGAGCGGCGATGAGCACATACTCAGGGCCAAATTTCTTTATCGCGATGGCTGCTTCTTCCGCGGCCTGCCGACCTTTCACGAGCAGCTGCTCGAGGACTTGCGGCTGCTCTAAGATCTCTCGTTCGTATTGATTGCGGGGTTCCATTGTTTTCTGGAGAAACATCTTAGCAACCGGTCCGCCACCCTGACCGTGTTTTACTCTTCAATCGAACAAATGATCATTCGAATGATACGAAATGCACAGGCCAGCACGGCTCCCTTTGGTACGGTATCCAGGGAAATCAGGCCCGTTCCGCACGAATCGGCAGCTGTGCAAACCAGTGAGCGCCAGCAAGTGGACCAGAGCGAGACACCCCAGCAACTCAGGCGATTGCGTCACTCCTTGGCGTGGTCTTTGTGCGCGTGCGTGTGTGCCAGCTTGTTCGCTTGCAACGTGTACGACTCGTCGCTCTTGCAAGCGGGCTTGTCGAGTGGCGGCAACGGCAACAATAGCGGCGGCTCGTCGACGACTGGCGGCGCAGGCAATGTCGCCGGCGCGTCGGGGCTCGGGGGCAGCGGAGCGGTAGCGGGCGCCGGCCAAACCGGTGGTGGTGGCACGCACGTCGACATGGGTGAAGCCGGCATGGCGGGCGTCGACACTGGCGGCTCGTCCAGCACGACCGGGGGCTCTGGTGGTTCAGGCGGCGTGGAGTCAGGCGCCGGCGCAGGGGGTCTCGTTCAGGTCGGCGGCAACTCCAACGGCGGTTCCGTGAGCACCGGCAGCTCGGTGATCGACGACATGGAAGATCAAGACCGCTACATCTCGAAGATCGATGGGCGCGTCGGTGCTTGGTACTTGGCACCCTGCAAGGGCGGCACGCAAACGCCCGCTTCCAACGTCGTCCCGTACATGTCGGGCATCTCGGGCGGCCGTTCCGGCAGCCTGTTCGCGCTCCACTCGACCGCAGCGACGTGTTCGGGCGGGGCGCTCGTGGGCCTCGATCTGAACAACAAGTCCGCGCGCTTGGTGTACGACGCGAGCAAGTATTCCGGCGTCCATTTCTGGGCAAAAGTCGCCAGCTCCTCGCCCACGGGCGTGAAGTTCGCAATGCCCGACACGCACACCGATCCGATGGGCGGTCAGTGCGACAAAGTGACCGACGCGGGTCAGTGTTACGATCACTTCGCCACCTCGTTCGTCTTCACGACCGAGTGGAAAGAATACACGGCGATGTTCGTCGATCTGTCCCAGGTGGGTTGGGGCAACAACAAGGTCGATTCGCTCGACGTGAAGAACGTCTACGGCATCGAGCTCAGCTGGATCACGCCGGCGATGGATTTGTGGATCGACGACATCGTATTCCTCAACAAGGGCTGATGCGCGAGCCTGGCTGAAACGAGCCTCGCCCGCGTCCTCGAACCGAATGCTACGACGAGAGCAGTTTCTCCCCTATCCGAAGAGTCTCGATGTCGCGGCCGGGGGCTTCTTGCTGCCGCTCGCCCCGCCCGTCGCGATCCAGAACGTCACTCGCAGCACCGCGCTCGTCACCAAACTCACCACGGCGCTCCGGGCGCGCGGGCTCGAACCAGTGTTCGACGCCGCCGCGCCCGCCATCCGAGTCACGGTCACGGCGTCGGCAACGCTGCCCGTGGATGGCTACGAGTTGCACGTGACCGAGTCGAGCGTGCAGGTCAGCGCCAGCAGCGAAGCGGGCGCTTTTTACGGCATTTGCACGCTAGCGCAGCTCATCGGCCTAGCTCCGGAGGATGGCGCCGGCGTGCGCTTGCCGGCGCTCGTGATTCGCGATTTTCCGGATTTCGCCGCGCGCGGCGTGATGCTCGACGTGAGCCGCGATCGCGTCCCGCGGATGGACACGCTCTTTTGCCTGATCGACAAGCTCGCCGGCTTCAAGATCAATCAGCTGCAGCTCTACATGGAGCACACGTTTGCGTATGCCGGCCACGAAACGGTCTGGCGGGACGCGAGCCCCTTCACGCCGAGTGAGCTCGACGAACTCGATCGCTATACCGCCGACCGTTTCATCGAATTGGTCCCGAACCAAAATAGCTTCGGCCACATGCAGCGCTGGGTGACGCACGCGCGCTATCGCCCGCTCGCCGAGTGCCCCGATGGCTTCGAGCACCCGTGGAACCCCACGCGTGAACCGTATGGGCTGTGCGCCACCGATCCGGCGAGCCTCGCGTTTCTGGACGAGCTCTACGGCCAGCTACTGCCGCATTTTCGGAGTACTCAGTTCAACGTCGGGCTCGATGAAACCATCGACCTGGGGCTCGGGCGTTCGGCGGCCGAATGCGCGGAGCGCGGCACTGAGCGGGTGTACTTGGAGTTTTTGCATCGCATCCACGGCTTGCTCGCCGCGCGCGGAAAAAAGCTGCAATTTTGGGGCGATATCATCAACAACAAGCCCGAGCTGATCCCGGAGTTGCCGCGCGATGCGGTGGCGCTCGAATGGGGCTACGAGGCCGAGCACCCCTTCGCCGAGCGTGCGCAGCGCTACCGCGAATCGCAGCTGCAATTTTACGTGTGTCCCGGCACCAGCAGCTGGAACAGTATCGGTGGGCGCACGGGCAACGCGATCGCCAACATTTGCTCCGCGGCGACGGCCGGTTACGACAACGGCGCCCATGGCTTGCTCGTCACCGATTGGGGTGACAACGGTCACCTGCAACCTCAACCGGTGAGCGAGCTCGGGCTCGTGCTCAGCGCGCTCGTCAGTTGGGACGTGAATGCGGCTCGGCAGCCCGAAGCCATCCCGCTTTCGGCCCTGCTCGATCGCTATTCGTTTGCAGACGAATCGGGCACGCTCGGGCAGCTCGTTTACGACCTCGGGCAAGTCTACGCACTCGCCGGGGCCCAGGAGATCAATTGCTCGCTCTTGTTCTCGCTGCTCACCTCGCGTGATGGTCACTACGATCCGACCCGCGTTTCGATCGAGAATCTAGAGAGTGCGCTCGCCCGCGTTCGTGAACTGCGCGGGCGGCTGCCGAGTGCGCGGCCGTCGGGTCCGGACGGCGCCTTGGTTTTGGAGGAGCTGGCCTGGGTGGCCCGAGCGATGGAGTTTGGGTGCTTGCTCGGCCTGGAGCGCGCGGCCTTGGGGTTCGATGCGCCCTTGTCGCAAGTTCCCGCTCAAAAACGACTGGTTTTGTCGCGCATGCTGGCGGAATTGCTGGAGCAGCACACGCGCAACTGGCTGCGCCGGAGTCGTCCGGGCGGCCTGCGTGACTCGCGGCGTCGGCTCGAGCAAACGCTGATGCAACTCGTGCCTTGAGCGTTGCTCCGGCGTGTGCGGCACTCCGCAAAGGAGTAATCTGCACGCAGTTTTCTAGGAGGCCTCGTGCGTCAGGGATCCGTTCTTGCTTCGGTGTTGAGCTGCGCAGTCGCAGCGAGCGTGGCTAGTTGCGGTCGAGCCGAGCAGCGTGCGCCAGCGACCGGTGTGGCCCCGCCGTTGACGACAGCGTCAACGCCGCCGGTCGTTCCGCAGGCGAGCGCGAGCGCGAGCGCGACGAGTAGCGGCGTCGGCGCGCCGGCCATGCCGGGCAAGAACGTGCCCGCGATCAAGGTCGACACCGTGGGCTACCCCAGCGCCTGGCGCAAAATCGCGATTTTCAACGTCGAGCCGACGGGCGCTGTAGTCCGCGACGACGCGGGGCAAGTGGCCTACACCTTTCGCCCGGCCGATCTCAAAGATCGCGGCAAAGACGCGGCGTCACAAGACCTCGTGTGGCAGGCGGACTTCAGCGCGCTCGAGAAGCCGGGGCGCTACACCATCGAAGTGGGTTCGAGCAAATCCGATCCATTCACGATCGGTAAACACGTGTATCAGCCCGCGCTCGAACTCGGGCTCAAGCACTTCTACTTTCAGCGCTGTCGCACACCGCTGGAAAAACCGTATGCCGAGTACGAAGGCAAGGCCTACACCCGTTCGGCGCCCTGTCACGTGCACGCCGACGACGGCTGGGATTACGCGACTTACCCGGAAAAGAAGCGCAAATGGCAGCTCGTCGCCGGTTGGCACGACGCGGGCAACTTCGACATGTACATCCCTTCGACGGGGCCGACGGCACAAGCGCTACTCATCGCTTACGAGTCGCACCCCACACTGTTTTCGGATGCCACCAACATCCCCGAGTCCCACAACAAGATCCCGGACATCTTGGACGAGGTACGTTGGGGGCTGTCCTGGATCTTGTCGATGCAGGAACTCGACACCGGTGCATTCCGCGCGCGCGAAGCCGTTTACGCGTGGTCCGACCCAGACCCCGTGAAGGAACGGAAGACGCGCTGGGTGGCCGGCGTCGGCACCGCGAGCACCGCTAAAGCGACCGCCGTGCTGGCTCAGGCTTCGCGGCTGTACAAGAAGTTCGATCCGGATTTCGCTGCGCGTTGTGAAAAAGCCGCTCGCGCTGGCTTCGCCTTTTTGGAGCAGCACCAGGAGCGCATTTTCGTCGATGGCAAAGGCAGTGGCCAGCCGCTCTGGGACGACGATCCCGAATATTCCGAAGTGGGTGCTCGCTTCAGCGCCGCGGTCGAAGTCTATCGCGCATACCGCTTGCCCGCGGCTTTAGCGCGGCTTCGCAGCTACCTCGGTGACGCCCAAACTCAGCCTGCGAAGTTCGTGGAAGGGGGCTGGCCGAATCTGAGCCGCTTCGGCTTCATGACGCTCGCGCAGGATACCCTCGCGCCCGTCGAACTGCGTTCCGAAGCCAAGCAGCGTTTGCTCGCCGCGGTGGACACGCTGCGCGCGCCGATCGAGCGCGACGGTTACGCTTGTGTGACAACCCCAGAGGGTTATTACTGGGGTCACAATTCGATCCTGCTCGAGAAGGCACACGAACTCGCGTTTGCGTCGCGCCTGGA
>Ga0105245_10000636_pt1 | contig 31917 bp, 22 predicted proteins | sample KBSM54metaG_FD_81523 | JGI IMG/M metagenome (GOLD analysis project Ga0105245, IMG submission 81523) | Miscanthus rhizosphere microbial communities from Kellogg Biological Station, Michigan, USA - KBS M5-4 metaG | ecosystem: Host-associated > Plants > Roots > Rhizosphere > Soil | place...
CGACGTCTACGGTTTGTCCCAGCGTCTGGGCTGGCCCCGCCTGCTTGCTCTCGCCGAGCAGAAGGATGGCGGCTTCAGCCGGGAGCGCCTCGCCGAGTCTCTCGGCCGCATCGACCGCCTCGACCAGGCCGACTTCGGGATTGACGATGCCGACTACCAAGCGCTGCGAGCCTGGGTGGACCAGACTCGCGACACCCTGGAGCGGCGACCGTAAAAGCGAACGGCCCGGTCGTCGCCTGTAGTCGGGAGCCGACCATGGCATCCATCGAGAAGACCGACACCAAGAGATGGAGAGCGCGCTACCGCGATCCGTCGGGGCGGAGCCGTAGCCGGACGTTCGACGCCAAGGCAGAGGCCCAACGGTTCCTGAACGGTGTCGGCGCCGACATGCAGCGGGGCCAGTGGGTCGACCCGGCGCTGGGGACGACGAAGCTGGCGCACTGGGTCGAGGAGTTCCTCCGCACCGCACATGACCTCGACCCGAGCACCCGAGCGACCTATGAGCGCGACCTGCGGCGGTACGTGCTTCCCCGCTTCGGTGAGACGGCGATGTGCAAGATCCGCAAGCTGGATGTCCGGGCCTGGATCAACGACGAGCTGGCCCAGGGGCTGGCGGCCAGCTCGGTCCATCGGCACTTCCGCACCCTTCGCCGCGTGCTCAACGTCGCCGTCGAGCACGAGCTGCTGGCCCGGTCGCCCTGTGTCGGCCTTAGCGGGCCCAGGGTCGAGGCGACCGAGATGCGCTTCCTCAACGCCGAGGAGGTGCGGCGGGTGGCCGAGGAGCTGCCGCCGCAGTTCCGCACGCTCGTCTACACCGCCGCCTACACGGGAATGCGCTGGGGGGAGCTGATCGGCCTTCGCCGAGGAAGGGTCGACCTGGCCGCATCGGCCATCACCGTGGTCGAGCAGCTCGTGATCCTCGACGGCAGTTGGGTACGGAAGACACCCAAGACCGCGGCCGGACGGCGACGGATCACCTTGCCCGCCTTCCTGGCCGAACTCCTCGCCGTCCAACTGGAGGAGCGAGCCGGGCCCGGACCCGACGGCCTGGTGTTCCCGAACCGAGCCGGGAACCCGATCCACCCGTCGAGCTTCAACGGCAACCACTGGAAGCCGGCCAAGGAGCGGGCCGGCATCGAGGGCGTCAGATTCCACGACCTCAGGCACACCGCGGTGGCCATGGCTATCGCCGAGGGCGCCCACCCCAAGACCATCCAGGCCCGGATGGGCCACGCCAGCGTCCAGATCACCCTCGACCGCTACGGGCATCTCTTCCCCGAGCTCGATCGGGCCGTGGCCGAAGGGCTCGACCGCACCTTCCGCGCCGCCCTCCGGGTTATTGACGGCGGCCTCAGCGAGGCCCCTCGTGACACGGCCAGGACACAAAAGACACGCGCAGGCCACGAAATCGGGGTATCTGGCGGTCACCAGCGGTCCCTGCCGGTCAGGCCGGAAACCGGCTCTGACCAGCAGTTTTGCATGGAGGCGGCGAGCGGAATCGAACCGCTGTACAGGGCTTTGCAGGCCCTTGCCTAAACCACTCGGCCACGCCGCCCTCGGGGCGAGCTTACCCGGGACTCCGGCCGTGCTCGGGCCGATGGTGACCGTACACTCCGGGTGGTGGCGAGACGGACACTTCTCATCCTGACGGCGGTGGGCCTGGTGTTCGGCGGGTGCTCGTCGTCGAAACCCACGACTTCGTCCCCCACGTCGAGCACGACGCCACCGGCCGAGACCGAGGCCCATTGGCCGGCGCCGGCCGACCCGATGGCGAGGACGGTTGCCGCCGGTCTCGTCCCGGAGACCCACGAGACCCTCCAGCACCATGTGCACGCCCACCTCGACGTGTTCGTCGACGGCATCCACCAGATCGTCCCCGCCGGCATCGGGATCAACATCGACGATCCGGCCGTCCACCGCGGACCCGGTCCGTCCTACGGCGGCATCTCCGTCCCGTGCGAGACCCCGTGCATCTCACCGCTCCACACCCACGACACCACCGGGGTTCTCCACACCGAGTCGGCGGTCGACGTCGACAACACCCTCGGCCAGTTCTTCGTCGAGTGGGGCGTCACCCTCGACGGCCACTGTGTGGGCGAGTACTGCAGCCCCGACCGGGCCGTCGCCGTCTACGTCGACGGCCGACCATCGGCCACCGATGCCACCGCCGTCAACGGCATCGCCCTCCTCGACCGGCGGGAGATCGCGATCGTGATCGGCACCCCTCCGGCCGAGGTCCCGAGCGCGTTTCCAGCGGCCTAGATACCGGCCCCGCTGCCGTACATTCGGTGGCCATGGCGACGTCGCTCGACAGCACCGCCAGCGCCGTCGGCCACCAGTTGGCCGAGCTGGCCGGCAACCACCGCTCGGGCGTGGTCCAGTCGTCCCGGTGGACGGAGCGAATGCTCGAGTGGGCCATGTCGCACCCGTCGTTCAAGACCCAGCTCTTCCGCTTCGTCGACGTCTTCCCGGCCACCACCAGCGACGCCGACGTGTTGCGCCACCTTGACGAGTACTTCCAGGGGGCCGACGTCCCCAAGGTCCTCGACCTCGGCCTCGACGTGGCCGACCACGTCCCGTTCGGGAAGGCGGCGGCGGCCACCATCGCCCGTCGCAACATCACCCGGGTGGCGGAGCAGTTCATCGTGGGCACCGGTCCGGCGGACGCGGTGAGCGGCCTCCACCGGCTGTGGCGGGCGGGCAGCGCCTTCACCGTCGACCTCCTGGGCGAGAAGACGGTCACCGACGCCGAGGCCGACGAGTACGCGGGCCGGGTCAGCCGGCTGCTGGCCACCCTCGTCGCCGAGACACCGCACTGGGCCCCCGACGACCACCTCGAGTTCGACGATCTCGGCCGCCTGCCCCGGGTGAACGTGAGCGTGAAGCCCACCGCCCTGTCGGCCCGCTACTCGCCCCTCACCCGGGCCGAGGGCCTCGAGCAGGCCAAGTCCCGGCTCCGACCGATCCTCCGCCAGGCGATGGCCGGCGGCGCCTTCGTGCACTTCGACGCCGAGCACTACGACGTGAAGAGCCTCACCCTGCAGCTGGCCCGGGAGCTGCTCGACGAGCCCGAGTTCGCCGACCTCGACGCCGGCGTCGTCATCCAGGCATACCTGAAGGACGCCCGCGACGACCTGGCCGACCTGATCGCGTTCTCGTCGGGCCGGGCCCGGCCCGTCACCGTCCGGCTGGTGAAGGGCGCCTACTGGGACACGGAGACGGTGCTGGCCCGGGCCGAGGGCTGGCCGGTGCCGGTGTTCGAGCGCAAGGCCGAGACCGACGCCAACTACGAGCGCTGCATCCGCCTGCTGCACGACCACCACGGGGAGGTGCGGGCCGCCTTCGGCAGCCACAACCTGCGCTCCCTGGGCTACGCCGTCGCCTACGGGCGGTCGAAGGGGATTCCCGACGCCGGCTACGAGGTGCAGCTCCTCTACGGGATGGCCGAGCCGCTGCACACCGCGGTCCGCAAGATGGGGCTGCGGCTGCGGGTGTACGCCCCGGTGGGGGAGCTCGTCCCGGGGATGGCGTACCTGGTGCGGCGGCTGTTGGAGAACACCGCCAACGAGAGCTTCGTCCGCCGCCGCTTCGTCGAAGGCCGGGGGCTGGACGAGATGCTGGCCCCGCCCGACGTCGACACGCTGCCCCCGCCCGAGGGCCCCGCCCGGCGGCCGCCCACCGACCCCCGGGCGCCGGGCGACTACGACCCGGAGCCTCTGGCCGAGTGGCGCCGGGCGACGGTGCGGGCGACGTTCGCGGCCGCGGTCCAACGGGTGTCCGACACGGGTCTCCTCGTGCGGGTGCCGGCGGTGATCGACGGGCGGCCGGTGCACACCGCGGCGGTGATCCGCTCGGTGGATCCGGCCGATCCGAACACCATCGTGGCCGAGTCGGCCTCGTGCACGTCGGAGGAGGCGGAGGCGGCGCTGGACGCGGCCCGGCGGGCGTGGCCGGGGTGGCGGCGGACGCCGGCCGGGGAGCGGGCGGCGGTGCTCTTCCGGGCCGCGGAGTGGATGCGGGCCCGGCGCCACGACCTGGCCGCGCTCGAGGTGTTCGAGGCGGGCAAGCCGTGGAAGGACGCCGACGCCGACGTCTGCGAGGCGATCGACTTCCTCGAGTACTACGGGCGGGAGATGGTGCGGCTCGACCGGGGCGGGCCGGTGCAGTCGCCGCCGGGGGAGCGCAACCGCCTCCGCTACCAGGGCCGGGGGATCGGGCTGGTGATCTCGCCGTGGAACTTCCCTCTGGCCATCCCCACCGGGATGGTGTCGGCCGCGCTGGTCACGGGCAACGCGGTCCTGTTCAAGCCGGCCGAGCAGACGCCGGCGGTGGCGTCGAAGCTGGTCGAGGCCCTCACCGCGAGCGGGCTGCCGCCGGGTGTCCTCGCCTTCCTGCCCGGCGTGGGCGAGGACGTGGGCGCCTACCTGGTCGAGCATCCCGACGTGTCCTTCGTGGCCTTCACCGGCTCCAAGGCCGTGGGCCTGCACATCATCCAGGCCGCGGCCGTCCACCGGCCCGGGCAGCGCCACGTCAAGCGGGTGGTGGCGGAGATGGGGGGCAAGAACGCCCTCGTCGTCGACGCCGACGCCGACCTCGACCAGGCCGTGCCCATCACCATCGGGTCGGCCTTCGGCTACGCCGGGCAGAAGTGCTCGGCTCTGTCCCGTCTGATCGTGCTCGACGAGATCTACGACCAGCTGGTGGAGCGGGTGGCGGGGGCCGCCCGCCAGCTGCGGGTCGGCCATCCCCGGGAGATGGGCACCGACCTCGGACCGCTCATCGACGCCGAGGCCTATCAGCGGGTGCGCTCGTACGTGGCGCGGGCGCCGGCCGAGGGGCGGGTGGTGGCGGCCCGTGACGACCTGCCCGGCGCAGGGTGGTTCGTGGGACCGACGGTGGTGGCCGACGTGCGGCCCGGGAGCCCCCTGGCCACGGACGAGATCTTCGGGCCGGTGCTGTCGATCCTGCGGGCGTCGTCGTTCGAGCACGCCGTCGAGCTGGCCAACGCCACCGACTACGCCCTCACCGCCGGCGTCCTGTCCCGGTCGCCGGCCCACATCCTCCTGGCCGAGGCCGAGTTGCGGGCCGGGAACGTCTACGTCAACCGCTCGATCACCGGCGCCGTCGTCGGTCGCCACCCGTTCGGGGGCTACGGGCTGTCGGGCGTGGGATCGAAGGCGGGCGGTCCCGACTACCTGCTGCAGTTCCTCGAGCCCCGGGCGGTCAGCGAGAACACGCTGCGCCAGGGCTTCGTCCCCGGCGACGACGACGGCAGATCGCGGTAGGGGCCTGCGATCCACGACTATCATCCCGCACCAGGAAGACCTTCGGACGCGTAGCTCAGCCCGGTAGAGCGCCTGCTCGACACGCAGGAGGTCGCTGGTTCAAGTCCAGTCGCGTCCACGGCCCGAGACGGCCACGTTTGGCGATGGCGGGCCGGGGGACACCGCCCTCGTGACCGATCGTCAGGGCGAGGACCTCATGGACCGGGCCGAGGACGCGGCCGGCGACCTGGCCGAGAGCGACTGGTTCAAGCGCCTGGCCCGCTTCGGGATGGTGGCCCGGGGCGTGCTCTACCTGGTGGTGGCGCTGCTGGCCATCCGCATCGCCACCGGGGACTTCGACGCCCGTGCCGACAAGCAGGGCGCGCTCCAGACCGTGGTCCGCCAGCCGTTGGGGAAGGTCCTGGTCGCCATCCTGGCCGTCGGCTTCGCCGGCTACGCCCTGTGGCGCTTCGTCGAGGCGGCCATCGGACCGAAGGACGAGGACGACCCGCGCCAGGCCGTCCTCAAGCGCATCGGCTACGCCGCCCGGGGGCTGCTCTACCTGGGGCTGTTCGCCACCGCGGCCAAGCTGCTGGTGGGGGCGGACGAGGGCCAGGAGCGGGAGAACGTGGCCACCGATTGGACGGCGCGGGTGCTCGGCTGGCCCGGCGGCCGGCTGCTGGTGGCGGCGGTCGGCCTCGGCGTCGTCGCCGGCGGCCTGTACGTCGGCTGGCGGGGCGCCCGCCGGAAGTTCGCCAAACGGCTCAAGGGCTACGAGATGGACCCGGCGGAGCGGCGCTGGATCCTGCGCCTGGGTTCGGTCGGCAACATCGCCCGGATGGTGGTCTTCGTCATCATCGGGGTGCTGCTGGTGGTGGCCGCGGCCCAGGCCGACGCGGGCGAGGCGGTGGGGATCGACGGCGCCCTCCGCCGCCTGGCGGCCCGCCACTACGGCCCCGCCCTGCTGGCCGTCGTCGCCCTCGGCCTGGCCGCCTACGGGCTCTACTCCCTCGCCGAGGCCCGCTACCGCCGTCTCCCGACTCGATGAGGCGGCGTCGACGGCCGTTCTTGGGTGTCAAAAGGGGCGCTCAGCACCCCTTTTCCGACCCACGACGGCGGACAGAGAGCGGGTGGGGCGACCGGCTGGCGACGGCCGCGTCCCGCGTCGCCGACCACTCCCTCCTGTGGTGGGGGGTGGCGGCACTGCTGGCGGCCGGCGGCCGGTTCGGGCGGCGGGCCGCCTTCCGGGGCCTGCTGGGCGCGGGCCTGGCGTCGGCGGTGGCCAACGGCCCCCTCAAGCTGCTCACCCGCCGCCGCCGGCCGCAGTCCCGCCGCCGCCTGCCGGGTGTGCGCCGACCGCGCACGTCGTCGTTCCCGTCCGGCCACGCCGCCACCGCCTTCGGCTTCGCCACCGGCGTGGTCCAGGAGCTGCCGCTGGCCGGGGTCCCGGTGGCGGCGCTGGCCGGGTTGGTGTCGTACTCGCGCGTCCGCACCGGCATGCACCACGCCGGCGACGTGGTCGGGGGGGCGGTGGTGGGCATGGCGGCCGGTGTCGCCACCCGTCGGTTGTGGCCGGTCGCGCCCCACGAGCCGGCCGAGGCCAGGGCCCTCCTCACCCGGGCCCACGTCGACCCGTCCCCCGAAGGCGCCGGGCTGGTGGTGGTCGTCAACGCCTCCGCCGGCAGCGGGGACACGGTGGCCGACGAGCTCCGGGCCGAGCTGCCGCGGGCCGAGATCGTGGAGATCGAGTCGGGCGACGACCTCCTCGAAGCGCTGGAGGCGGCGGCCGACCGGGCCCGCGCCCTGGGCGTGGCCGGCGGGGACGGGACCGTGAACGCGGCCGCGCAGGTGGCAGCCGACCGGAAGCTGCCGCTGCTCGTCGTCCCCGGGGGGACGTTGAACCACTTCGCCCACGCCCTCGGGGTCGACACCGTCGCCGATGCCGCCGCCGCCGTGCGCGACGGCCGGGTGGTGGTCGTCGACCGGGCCGAGCTGGCCGGGCAGACGTTCCTCAACACCGGCAGCATCGGCAGCTACACCGACCTGGTCGACGCCCGGGAGAAGCTGGAGGATCGCATCGGGAAATGGCCGGCCATGGTGACCGCCCTGGTCGGCGTCCTGCGCCACTCGGAGCCGGTGGCAGTGGAGCTCGACGGGGTGCCGACGACGGTGTGGATGGTGTTCATCGGCAACTGCCGCTACCACCCGGACGGGTTCGGGCCCAGCTGGCGGGAGCGGCTCGACGACGGGATGCTCGACATCCGCATCGTCCACGGCCACCCGTGGTCCCGGGTGCGGCTGCTGGCCGCCGTCCTCACCGGGACCCTCGGCCGGTCCCGGGTCTACGAGCAGCGGTGCGTGGCCCGGATGGAGGTCCGATCCCTCGACGGGCCGCTGCGCCTGGCCCGGGACGGGGAGACGTTCGACGGCCCCGCCGCCTTCGCCATCTGCAAGGCGGACGAGCCGTTGCGGGTGTTCGCCCCCGCCCCGTGAGCATCGGCGTGCGCGAGGCCTTCCACCGCCGCCTCGACCCGGCCGGGCGCTACGGGCTGCGGGTGACGCTGTTCGCGGTCGCGTTCTCCCTGGTGGCGGTGCCGTTCGGCCTGCTGGTGAGCCAGGTGCGGGGCCGGGGCCGGCTGGTCGACGTCGACACGGCCGGGCTGCAGGGGCTGCACCGGTGGGTCCGGAGCTCGCCGGGCGCGGTGGGCCCGCTCAAGGTGCTGACCGACCTGGGCTCGCCCCTCTGGCTCTGGGTGGTGGTGATCGTGGCCGTGGTCGTGCTGCTGCGGGCGGGGCGGACCCGGCTGGCGGTGTTCATCCTCGTCACCGCCATCGTCGGCAGCGGCATCGACACGGTCGTCAAGCTCGTCGTCGACCGGCCCCGGCCCTTCTTCGTCGACCCGGTGGCCCACGCCCGGGGCAAGAGCTTCCCGTCCGGCCACGTGATGTCGTCGACCGTGGTCTACGGGGCCGTGCTGCTGGCGTTCCTCCCGGCAGTGGCCCGCCGGTGGCGGCCGTGGCTGGCGGGCGGCGTCGGCCTCCTGGTGGCCGCCATCGGGTTCAGCCGCCTCGCCCTCGGCGTCCACTACCTGAGCGACGTCGCGGGCGGCTTCGTCCTCGGCCTGGCCTGGCTGGCCCTGTCGACGGCCACCTTCAGCATCTGGCGGGTGGAGCGTGGTCGGCGCCCGGTCCGGCCCGCGGAGGGACTCGAACCCGAGGCCGCCGTCGACCTGAGGAAACAAATTCCCACATAGTTGAGTACAAAGGTCGGGAATCGGTATTGTGTGAGCCATGAGCCGCACCATCGACGTGGAGGTGGGGCCCGGCTCCATCAGCCCCGCCGCCCTCGCCGACATCCAGAAGTTCGAGCAGATGCTCGCCCTCTACCTGGCGGGTGACCTCGACGAGGACCGCTTTCGCATCTTCCGCCTGAACAACGGCATCTACGGCCAGCGCCAGGGCGGCCACAACCAGATGGTGCGGATCAAGGTGCCCTACGGGGCCATCACCGCCGAGCAGCTCGACATGATGGCCCACATCTCGGAGACCTACTCCCGGGGTTGGGGCCACATCACGACCCGCCAGAACATCCAGTTCCACTTCGTCGACCTGGAGCGGGTGCCGGCGCTCATGCGCGACCTCGCCTCGGTGGGGATGACGAGCCGGGAGGCGTGCGGCGACACCGTCCGCAACGTCATCGGCTGCCACCTGGCCGGCGCCTGCCCGTTCGAGGTGCTCGACATCAGCCCGTGGGCGGAGGCGGCCTTTAGGCACTTCCTGCGCCACGGCTACTCCCAGCGCCTGCCCCGGAAGTTCAAGATCAACTTCTCCGGGTGCGCCACCGACTGCGGCCAGGCCATGTTCAACGACGTCGGGGTGATCGCCGTCAACCGGCCCAAGGACGACGGCTCGGTCGAGCCCGGGTTCCGGGTCTTCGTGGCCGGCGGCCTGGGCGCCAACCCCCACCCGGCCCAGGCCCTGGAGGAGTTCACGTCCCGGGACGAGCTGATGGCCACCCTGGAGGCGTGCCTGCGCACGTTCGACCACTACGGCAACCGCGACAACAAGCTCCGGGCCCGGATGAAGTGGCTGGTCGACACCATCGGGATCGACGAGCTGCGGCGCCGGATCCTCAAGGAGCGGCGGCTGCTGCTGGCCACCACCACGTGGCCGGGCGGGGTTCCCGACCACGTCCGCCAGGAGGGCGACGAGCCCGCGGGGGCGTCCACCACCATCCCCCTCACGCCGATGGGCCAGGACGTGGGCACCAACGTGGTCCTGCGGGCCACGCACCGCTACGGGCGCTGGGACGAGGCCAACGTGGTGCGGGGAGCGGCCAAGGGCACGGTGTCGGCCTACGCCTACGCCCGCCTGGGCGACATCACCACCGCCCAGTTCCGGGCCATCGCCAACATCCAGCGCCAGCTGGGCTGCGACGTGCGGGTCACCAACCGGCAGAACTTCGTGTTCCGGGGCCTCACCGAGGACCAGCTGACGGCCCTGTTCACCAAGCTCGACGCCATCGGGATGGCGATGCCGGGCGCCGAGCTGGCCCGCGACGTGGTCAGCTGCCCGGGCGCCGACACGTGCAACCTGGCCGTCACCCAGTCCCGGGGCCTGGCCGACGAGATCGGCAAGGAGCTTGAGGAAGCGGGGCTGGCCGACGTGGGCGGCGTCCGCATCAACATCTCCGGCTGCACCAACTCGTGCGGCCAGCACCACATCTCCGACATCGGCTTCGTCGGTGTCGAGCGGCGGGCCTACGGGCGGTCGGCGCCCGGGTACCAGATCATGCTCGGGGGACGGGTCGGGTCGGCCGAGATCGAGTTCGGGCGCAAGACGATGCGGGTGCCGGCCAAGCGGGCGGGCGAGGCGTCGGTGCGCCTCATCGGCCGGTTCGCGGGCGAACGGTCGGCGGGGGAGACGTTCGGGCAGTGGCTCGACCGGTCCGGCGGGCCCGAGGCCATGGCCTCCTTCCTGGCCGACCTCGACCACTTCCCGTCGCCCGACGAGGCGCCCGACTTCTACGTCGACTACGACGAGACGGGTCCGTTCAGCGCCGAGGTGGGCGCGGGGGAGTGCGCAGGGGAATGACCGCCACCGCCCCCGACCTGGCCGACCTGGCCACCCTCTCCCGTCGCTTCGAGGGCGCGCCCGCGTCCGAGGTGGTGGCATGGGCCGTCGACACCTACGGCGACGGGCTGGTGCTGGCCTCGTCGTTCCAGGACTGCGTGATGCTCGACATCGCCCTGAAGGTGGCGCCCGACCTCGAGGTCGTCTTCCTCGACACCGGCTTCCACTTCGCGGAGACGTTGTGGTTCGCCGACCGGATCAGGCAGCGGTACAAGATGAACCTCACCGTCATGCACCCGGCGGTCGAGGTGGGCGACCTGTGGCAGCTCGACGTCGACTCGTGCTGCGGGGCCCGGAAGGTGGAGCCGCTGGCCCGGGCCCTCGCCGGCCGGTCGGCGTGGATGACCGCCGTCCGCCGGGTGGAGGCGCCCACCCGGGCGTCGACGCCCATCGTCAGCCTCGATGTCGGTCGGGGCCTGGTGAAGGTCAACCCCATCGCCGCCTGGACCGACGACGACGTCGCCGCCTACACCGCGGAGAACGACCTGCCCGTCCACCCGCTGGTCGACCGGGGCTACCCGTCGATCGGCTGCTGGCCGTGCACCCGCCCGGTCGCGCCCGGTGAGGACCCGAGGGCCGGCCGCTGGTCGGGCCAAGCCAAGACGGAGTGCGGCCTGCACGCCTGATTTTCGGCGCCGAGTGTGCAGCTACGTGGCTATAGCCCACGTTTCTGCACCGTGGAACTCCGCCAGCCGGGCCACCTCCTGCTCGGCCTGGTCCGTCACCCACCTGGGGACCTTGGTGAAGGGGTCCATCGTGACCGTGAGCCGGGTGCCCTTGCGCTCGTGCCTCCAGACGCCGACCATGCGGCCGTCGACGAGGAGGACGGGGGACAGCCAGCCCTGGGGGCGGTAGACCTTGGCCCGGTAGGGGCCGGGGAGGAGGTTGTCGGCCTGGTGGGTGGACGCGACCACGTACTGGTCGAAGGCCGGTAGGAGGCGGACGACCCGGGCCGGTGCACACCTGGTGGCGGCGTCGACGTCGGCCGCCAGCAGCCACATCGGGGTGCCTTCCACGTCGACCTCGGCCACCTCGTCGCCCAGGGCGGCGACGCGCCGGCCCGCCTCGGCCGGGCTGACGGCGAACCAGCGGGCGTAATCGTCCCTGGTGGCGGGGCCGTTGACGGCGAGGTAACGGCGGGTGATGGTGGCCACGGCCTCGTCGGCGGGAACGATCTCGAGCTCGGTGAGCCACTGGTCGGGGCGCACGAACGTGACGTTGCGGCCCCGGGTCGGGCCGAAGCACAGTTTGCCCTGGTAGGTGGCGGGCTTGAGAGTCGAGCCCCAGCTGCCGAGCAGCTTGTCGGCCAGGGCGGGGGCCTTGGTGATGCGGGCCACCTCCGCGGCCAGCTCCTCCCGGGTCAGGGCCTGTCCGTCGAGGGCCTCGGCGACCGCCGCGATCATGCGCCGGAGGTCGTCCTGGGAGATGCCGAAGCCTTTCGACCACGCTGGCTTGAGGTAGTGGCGGTAGGTCGACAAGGCGCCGAGCCACAGGCCGTACTCCGACGACCGCAGGAGGTGGAGCGTCCCCCGCATGGCCCACGACTTGACCAGGGTGCGGTCGTCGGCGAGGGCGGTGGCGACGGCGCCCGGTTCGAGGTCGGCCACCCGGGCCCAGGCGGTGAGCTCGGCGGAAGACGTCAGCTGGGCGTGGAGGCCGCAGACGTCGGACACCACGTCGAGCAGCGAGGCACGGGGCGCCCGCTCGGTGAGGTGGTGGCGGGCCATGCGCCAGGCGCCGACCTGGTCCCACGTGAGCACCCGCCGCAGCCTACGCGGGGCGGCGTGGATCAAACCGCGGCCCAACGCCCTCTAGAAGGGAAACCCGTTCCCTTCCGCCGAAAGGACGTCCCGATGACCGCAACCCTGACCGAGCCGCGCTTCGCCCCGACCGCGACACCCACCCGTGACCCGGGACGGCCGCGGTCGCACCGGGCCCGGAACAGTTTCGCCGTGCTGGTGGTCGCCGGCCTGCTGGCGGTCCTCGGGGCCGTGATGAGCAGCAACGCCAACTTCTCCAGGAACTACGTCACCGACCAGCTCAGCCAGGAGCGGATCAACTTCAAGCCGGTGGCCGCCCTCACCGACGCCGAGCGGCAGTCGCCGTGCGTGGTCGCCAACGCGGGCAAGGCCCTGACCACGGGCAAGCAGGCCGAGTGCTTCGCCAACGACTACCTCGGCCTCCACGTCAGGCAGATCGGCGGGGGCCAGACCTACGCCGAGCTGGGCGTCGTCCAGATGGACCTCCAGGCCAAGGTCGCCGCGGCCCAGGCCAGTGGCGACCCCGCCCTGGCCGACCTCCAGAAGCGGCTCGCCGCGCTGTCCGCCCAGCGGGAGCTGGTGTTCAAGGCGGAGATGCTGCGAGGGACGCTCCTCACCTCGTTCGGGTTCAGCAGCCTGGGCGAGAAGGCGGCCCAGGCGGCCACCGTCGCCTACGGCGGGGCCGGGGTGATGGCCATCGCCTCGCTCGTCGGCTTCGCGTCGGCCGCCACCCGACGCCGCCGGACCAGCGCCTGGGGGTAGCGGGGGCGACTCCATGAAGTTGCGGGTGTGGAGGGCCGACAGCCCGGTCGACGACGAGCGAAGGCGCCTTCGTCGCGTGCCGCTCCCCTAGAATTGGGGCGTGGACGACGACACGGGAGCGGCCGTGGAGTCGCCGGGCGCGGCCCCCACGATGGGGCCGTGGACCGAGGCCGAGCTGGCCCGCCTGCTGCAGGCGGAACGAGACGCCCGGGCCGCGGCTGAGCACTCGGCCCAGCGCCTGGCCGAGCTCCAGGCCGTCACCGCCGGCCTGTCCCAGGCCCGGACGCCCGAGCAGGTGGCCCGGGTCATCGTGGAACGGGCGACCGAAGGCTCGGGCGCGGCCAGCGGCGTCCTGTGCCTGCTGGCGGACGACGGTCGGACGATGGAGGTCGCCCGATCCGTCGGCTACGACCCCGCCGCCCTCGAGCGGTTCCACACCTTCCCCCTCGAGTCCGACCTGCCTGCGGCCGACGCCATCCGCACCCGCAGCATCGTCTTCCTGGGCTCCATCGCCGAGCGGGACGAGCGCTATCCGGCCCTGCAGGGCATCCCTGCCACCAACCGGGCCTTCGCCATCGTGCCGGTCTGCGCCGGCGACGACCCGGTGGGCGCCCTGGCCCTGGCCTGGGCCCACGGGAGGACCTTCTCCGACGACGATCGGCGCTTCCTCGACGCCATCGGCCAGCAGGCGGGTCAGGCCCTCGACCGGGCTCGCCATTACGCGGCCGAGCACGAGTCGGCCATCCGCCAGGGGTTCCTGGCCGAGGCCAGCCGGGTCCTCAGCTCCTCCCTCGACTACGAGGAGACCCTGGCCCGGGTGGCCCGCCTGGCCGTTCCCGACATCGCCGACACCTGCACCGTCTACCTGGCCGACGACGACGGGGTCCGCCTGGTCGTCACCGCCCACGCCGATCCCGAGCTCGACGCCCTCCTCCAGAACCGGGCGGCGCGGGGGCGACCGACGACGAACCCGCTGCTCCTGGGCATTCTCGCCACCGGCGAGCCGGTCGTGCTGCCCGACCTCTCCGACGAATCGTGGGCCGGGCTGGCCCAGGACGCCGACGAGCTCGACGTGCTCCGCCGGCTCGGGATCCGCTCGGCCATGCTGGTCCCCCTGTCGACCCGTGAACGGCGGATCGGCATCCTCGCCCTCACCGTGAGCACCGGCGACCGCCGCTACCGCCGGACCGACCTCGCCTTCGTCGAGGACCTCGCCGGCCGAGCGGCGGTGGCCATCGACAACGCCCGGGCCCAGGCCGCCCGGGCCGAGGTCGTGCGCACCCTCCAGCGCAGCCTCCTGCCCCACTCCCTGCCCCTGCTCCCCGGACTCGAGGTGGGGGCCCGCTACCACCCGGTGGGCGGTCGCAGCGAGGTGGGGGGCGACTTCTACGACGTCTTCCCCCTCGGCCGGGGACGGTGGGGCGCCGCCATCGGCGACGTCTGCGGCAAGGGCGTCATGGCCGCCCAGCTGACCGCCCTCGCCCGCTACACGGTTCGCACCGCCGCCCGCGGCGAGGCCCGGCCCTCGGGTGTGCTCGAGGTCCTCAACCGCAGCCTGCTCGACCACGAGACCGGCGACCGCTTCTGCACCATCGCCCAGGTGTTCGTCGACACCGGTGAGGAGCCAGTGCGGGTCACGATGGCGTGCGCCGGCCACCCCCTGCCCCTCCTCGTGGACGCGGCGGGGGAGGTGCGCCCGCTCGGGCGGCCGGGGACCGCCGTGGGGCTGTTCGCTTCGCCCACCGTGTTCGACGACACCCACCGGCTGCTGCCGGGCGAGAGCCTGGTGCTCTACACCGACGGCCTGGTCGAAGCCCGCTCACCCGACGGCACGTTCGCCGACGGGCTGCTGGAGGAGGTGCTCCACCGCACCCACGGGCGGCCGGCGGACGCGGTGGCGGCAGCCGTCGAGGCGGCCATGCTGGAGTTCCAGGGGGGCCACCCGCGCGACGACATGGCCGTCCTCGTCATCCGGTCGCCCCGGCCCCGGTTCCGGGAACGGGTGTCGCCGTCGGCCGAGAGCCTGTCCGTCGGGCGACGTCGGCTCGGCGCCTGGTTGACGGCCAACGTCACCCAGGACGAGGACTCCGTCGCCGACGTCCTCCTGGTGGCGGGCGAGCTCGGCACCAACGCGGTGCGGGCCGCCCGCAGCGGGGTCGAGCTGCGGGCGTGGGCCGGCCCGGGGGAGGTCACGGTGGAGGTCACCGACGACGGCCACGGCTTCGACGGCCTCCTGCCCGGGGTCGACCTCGCCCCCGACCCCGTCCTGGAGCGGGGGCGGGGGCTGTTCCTGGTGCAGTCGCTGGCCAAGGAGACGCGGGTCCAGTCCGGGCCCAACGGCACCCTCGTCCGCTGCACGATCGCCCTGTGAGGTGGAGTTCGAGACCCGCGCCATCCACGCCGGCCAGGAGCCCGACCCGACCACCGGGGCGGTGACCGTCCCCGTGTACCAGACGTCGACCTTCGCCCAGGCCGCCCTCGGTGACGATCCCGAGTACTCCTACGCCCGCACGGCCAACCCCACCCGGCGGGCGCTGGAGCGGTGCCTGGCCTCGCTCGAAGGAGCGGCCCACGGCCTGGCCTTCGCCAGCGGGATGGCGGCTGCCGACGCCGTCCTGCGGGGGCTGGGCCCCGACGACCACCTCCTGCTGCCCCACCAGGGCTACGGGGGGACGTGGAAGCTGGTGTCGCGGGTGCTGTCGGTGCCGTTCGACGCGGTCGACCAGTCGGACCTCGCCGCGGTGGCCGCCGCCTGGCGCCCGGAGACCCGCCTGGTGTGGGTGGAGTCGCCCACCAACCCGACGCTGGGCATCGTCGACATCGCCGCCCTCGCCGCCCTGGCCCACGAGCGGGGGGCGCGCTGCGTGGTCGACAACACCCTGGCCACGCCCTACCTCCAGCGGCCGCTGGAGCTGGGGGCGGACGTGGTCGTGCACTCCACCACCAAGTACCTGGGCGGCCACTCCGACGTGGTGGGCGGCTTCGTCGCGTGCGACGACGACGACCTGGCCGCCGCCCTCACCCTGGTGCAGCACGCGGCGGGCGCGGTGCCAGGCCCGATGGACTGCTTCCTGGTCCTGCGGGGCGTCAAGACGCTCGCCGCCCGCATGGACCGCCACTGCCGCAACGCGGGGATTGTGGCGTCGGCCCTCGTCGCCCATCCGGCGGTGAAGGAGGTGCGCTGGCCGGGGCTGGCGTCACATCCGGGACACGAGCTGGCCGGGCGCCAGATGCGTGACTTCGGCGGGATGGTGGCCTTCACCCTGGCCGGGGGCGAGACCGCGGCCAAGGCCGTGGCCGGGCGCGTCCGCCTGTTCACCCTGGGGGAGTCCCTCGGGGGGGTGGAGTCGCTGGTGGGCTATCCGACGCTCATGAGCCACGCCGCAGTGGCGGGGACGCCCTACGCCGTCGACCCGGCCCTGCTCCGGCTCTCCGTGGGAATCGAGGACCCCGCCGACCTGGTGGCCGACCTCACCCAGGCGCTCGACGGCCTGGGCTAGCGACGGGCGCCGCCGGCCGGGCTAGTCGGCGGCGGGGACGTAGATGTCGTCGGGGGCCAGGTCGTCGGCGACGTCGTCGTCGAGCGCCAGGCCGATGGGGGCGGCGTCGGGATCGGGGATGGCCGCCCGGTCGGACGGCGGTCGGCCCCGGCCGCCACCGCCACCACGACCCTCGCGCCCGCCGGCCTTGTCGCTCACCGTGCGCTGGGTGTAGGGGATGAGCGCCACCTCACGGGCCGTCTTGATGGCCACGGCCACGTCCCGCTGGTGCTGGACGCACGTACCGGTGGTGCGGCGGGCCTTGATCTTGGCCCGGTCGCTGATGAACCGGCGCAGGAGGTTGACGTCCTTGTAGTCCACGAAGACGATGTGGTCGCGGCAGAAGATGCAAACCTTGGGCTTGCCCCGCCGGTTGAGGTCGCGGACCGGCGTCCGCTTCTTGCCGCGATCGCGGTCGTTGTTCCGTGCCATTGCCAGCCAGTCTAGGTGACTCGGCCGGGGGACCGTCCCACTGTCGCCTCAGTCGAGGAAGAACCCGTACGGGCTGGGGCGGGCGCCGGTGGCGAAGCGTTCCTCGAAGTGGCTGGCGTAGATGGTGGCGAGGAAGTCGGCCCGGTTCTTGGTGCCCGTCTTGGCGAACATGCTGATGAGCCAGTCCTGCACCGCGAACGCGTCGACCGCCAGGATCTGGGCGATCGTGCGGGTGGTGCGGCCGGTGGCGTAGAAGGGCAGGATCTCGACTTCGTCCTCGGTGAACTTGTAGTCGTCGGCGATGCGCGGGTCGAGCAGGACGAGGCGGTCCTCCTCCACGATGACCGCCAGGCTCCCGTCGGTGCCGGCCGACGCGTGGAGCGTGACCGACCCTTCCTCGCCCGCCGGGAGCAGGGTGTGAGCCAGCCCGTCGCCCGCGTTGTAGGCGGCGACCACCTCGGCCACCGCCGCCGGCACCGCCGAGGGGTCGTCGACCGTCTCCAGCCGGGCCGCGGCCGCGGCCGTGGTCTCGGTCACGGCCCCATCGGCCGACACCCGGAGCAGCCCCGGCGGCCGGTCGAGCGTGCCCGGGTCCTCCGCCGCGGTGCGAAGCATGCGCAGTCGGAGGAGCTCGCCGAAGGGTTCGAGGGCGTCGCGCACCGCCCGCAGCTCCTTGTACACGAAGGGCTCCGCCGGCCGCTTGCGGTAGAGGGTGAGGATGCCCCAGTTCAGGCCTTCGGACCGCACCACGGCCCGCAGCTCGTCGGTGAGGTCGAGCTCGCGCAGCAAGGTGTCGTAGCGGATGCAGCGGGACAGGTTGCCGCCGCTGGTCGTGTGCAGGTTGCCGATCGGCATCTGCTGCATGAGCAGGTTGGGGAAGCTGTTGAGGTCGTCACCGCGGAACTCGAGCTCGAGCGCCTTGCGCTCCCGCGCCGGGCTGGACTCGATCCCGATCACCGACCGGCTCGTCCACAGCAGGGTCGGCGGATCGATGGTGCAGAAGGTGGAGGCGTCGTAGCCGAGGAGGGGGCGCAGCCGTTCGTCGAGCTGGGGCCACACCTGGGAGAGGTCGCCGCCCTGGCGGGCGACCTCGTTGACGAGGGGCTTGAAATCGGGCCCGGGAGTAGGTGCCATGGCTCGCCAACCTACCCCCGGCCCGAAAGGACCGTGTCAGGCGGGGTCGCCCATGCCGTCCTTGATGATGCCGATGAGGTTGCCGTCGGGGTCGTTGAACATGGCCATGGTGACGACGCCGGGTATCTCCGTCGGCGGCATCACGGTGGTGCCGCCCAGGGCCTCGGCCTTGTCGAGCGTGGCCTGGAGGTCGGCCACGGCCATGTAGACGGTGACGTAGGTCGCGCCCTGGGGGTTGGCCCCGACGCCGCCGCCGATGCCTTTGTCCTCCTGGGCCGTCACCACGCCGTAGTTCATGGGATTGGCCGCGTCGACGTTCCAATCGAAGAGCTCGCGGTAGAACGCCTGGGTGGCGGCGGCGTCCTTCCCCATGATCTCGAAGTGCAGGACGGGGTTCGGCATGTCTCCTCCTAGTGCTGGAACCGCCGGCGGATGAGGTTGAGCGCGCTCCCGGCCCGAAACCACTCGACGTGCTCCTCGGACAGGCTGTGGACGCACTGGAAGTCGACGGTGGTCCCGTCGGGCTTGTCCAGGCGGCAGTCGACGGGCACGCCCGGCGCCAGCCCGGCCAGCCCCAGCACCGAGATGCGGTCGTCGGCCTGGATCAGGTCGTAGGTGGCGGGGTCGGCGAAGACCAGGGGCAGCATCCCCTGCTTCTTGAGGTTGGTCTCGTGGATGCGGGCGAAGGAGCGGACCATGATCACCCGCCCTCCGAGGAACCGGGGCTCCATGGCCGCGTGCTCCCGCGACGACCCTTCCCCGTAGTTCTCGTCGCCCACCGCCACCCACGGCTGGCCCGCGTCGCGGTAGTGCTGGGCCACGTCGGGGAGCGGCTCGGCCTGCCCGTGGATGGCGCACAGGCCGGTGCCCGGCTCCCCGGTGAAGGCGTTGATGGCGCCGAGGAACAGGTTGCGGCTGATGTTCTCCAGGTGGCCCCGGTAGCGCAGCCACCGTCCGGCGGCCGAGATGTGGTCGGTGGTGCACTTCCCGACCGCCTTGAGCAGGACCCGTAGGCGGAGCAGGTCGTTGCCGTCCCACGGCGGGAACGGCGCCAATAGTTGCAGCCGGGAGCTGGCGGGGTCGATGACCACGTCGATGTCGGAGCCGTCGGCGGGCGGCGCCAGGTACCCCTCGTCGCCGGCCACGAAGCCGTCCGCCGGCAGCTCCTGGCCCGTGGGCTCGGCCAGGCGGACGCCGTCGAGCTCGTCGGCGAGGGGGTTGAAGTCGAGGGTGCCGGCCAGGGCGTAGGCGACGGTGGTCTCGGGGGAGGCGATGAAGGCGAGGGTGGAGGCGTTGCCGTCGTTGCGCTTCGGGAAGTTGCGGTTGAACGAGCTGATGATCGAGTTGGCCTCCCCGTCGACCACGTCCGACCGGGCCCACTGCCCGATGCACGGACCGCAGGCGTTGGCCAGCACGCTGGCGCCGATGGCCTCCAGGTCGGCCAGCATCCCGTCGCGCTCCACCGTGGCCCGTACCGTCTCCGAGCCGGGGGTGATGAGCAGCGGGGTGCGGGTGCGCAGGCCGGCGGCGGCCGCCTGGCGGGCCACACTGGCGGCCCGGCTGATGTCCTCGTAGGACGAGTTGGTGCACGACCCGACCAGGGCCTGGGACAGGTGCAGGGGCCAGCCGTTGGCCTTGGCCTCGGCGCCCATGGCCGAGACCTCCCGGGCCAGGTCGGGGGTGTGGGGCCCGACCACGTGGGGTTCGAGGGTGCTCAGGTCGATCTCGATCACCCGGTCGAAGTAGGCGGCCGGGTCGAGGTCGACCTCGTCGTCGGCCCGGAGGTCTGCCGCGATCAGGTCGGCGGCGACGGCCACCGCCTTGCGCCCGGTGGCGTCGAGGTAGACCGCCGTGCGCTCGTCGTAGGGAAAGACCGAGGTGGTGGCGCCGATCTCGGCCCCCATGTTGCAGATGGTGGCCTTGCCGGTGGCGCTGATGGCCGAGGTGCCGGGTCCGAAGTACTCGACGATGGCGCCGGTGCCGCCCTTGACGGTGAGGATCTGGGCCACCCGCAGGATGACGTCCTTGGGCGACGTCCAGCCCGACAAGCGGCCCGCCAGCCGGACGCCGACCAGGAGCGGCCAGCGCAGGCCGAACGTTCCGCCGGTCATCACGTCGACCGCGTCGGCCCCGCCCACGCCGATGGCCACCATGCCCAGGCCGCCGGCGTTGGGGGTGTGGCTGTCGGTGCCGATCATCATCCCGCCGGGGAACGCGTAGCGCTCGAGGACGACCTGGTGGATGATCCCCGACCCCGGCTGCCAGAAGCCGATGCCGTACTTGGCCGAGATGCTGGACAGGAAGTCGTAGACCTCGCGGTTGTTCTCCTTGGCCGACAGCAGGTCGGCAACCGCCCCCACCTGGGCCAGGATGAGGTGGTCGCAGTGGACGGTGGTGGGTACGAGGACCCGGGGCAGGCCGGCGGTGGAGAACTGGAGCAGCGCCATCTGGGCGGTGGCGTCCTGCATGGCCACCCGGTCGGGCTGCAACTCGACATAGGACGTGCCCCGCCGCAGGGAGCCGGCGTCGGGTGGGGGATCGCCCGCCAGGTGACCGTGGAGGATCTTCTCGGCCAGGGTGAGCGGCCGCCCCAGCCGGTGCCGGGCGGCGGCGGCCCGTTCGGCCAGGCGGGCGTAGGCGGCCTCCACCAGCGTGAGGGGGGTGGTCGGTTCGGAGGTGACGGGCGTTTCGATGCCCCCCAGATTACGCGCCCGTGGTGAAGCGTCTCCTCGCCGCGCCCGTAGGCTGGCGGCCATGGCAGAAGACGAGGAGGGCTCGCCCCCCCAACGGCCTGTGTCCCGGGGCCCCCGGGTGGTCACGGGCGACATGAAGCGGTCCACCCAGGCGTCGCGGGTCGTGACCGGCGCGTCGGTGAGCCCCCCGGCCGGCGATGACTCCGCGGAGACGGTGGTCGGGCCCGCCTCCCCACCTCCTCCTCCGCCGCCGCCCACCCCCACCCCGACCCGGTCCCGGCGGCGGGGCGCACCGGCCCCCCCGCCCGAGTCCGAGGCCGAGCCGGCAGAGACGGCGGGGGCGGAGCCGACGGAGCCGGAGCCGTGGCGGCCGATCGAGGTGACCCGGAACATCCCCGCGGCGGTGCACCGGGCCGACGCCCCGCCCCCGCCTCCGGCGGGCAAGGCGCCGAAGCCGGGGCGGCCGCCCACGGCGGGAGGGGGCGCGGGGGAGAAGGGGTCCCTGGCCGGGATCGCCCTCGTCCTCGCCCTCGTCTCGCTCGTCTCGGGGGGCGTGCTCGCCATCGTCGCCCTCGTCGTGGCCGCGAAGGCCAAGAAGCGCGGTGGGAAGCGGGGGCTGATCACCGCCGCCCGGCTGGTGGCGGTGCTCAGCCTGGCCGCCTGGCTGGCGGTCGCCGGTGTCGTGATTGCCAACCTGGCCGCGCCCGACGGGGTCGACTACGCCAAGCTCGAGGCGGGGGACTGCATCGACACGCCCGCGGGCACTGAGGTCCGCCGCCTCACCGTCCGGCCGTGCGACAAGCCCCACGACGCCGAGGTCTTCGCCGTCGTGATCCACCCGGCGGGGCCGAGGGACGCCTTCCCGGGCGCCACCGCGCTCCTCGAATACGCGGCCAACGCCTGCCTGGGACAGCCTTTCGTCGACTACGTCGGCATCCCGAGGGGACAATCGCAGCTCACCGAGTTCGAGATCGTGCCCGAGAGCGAGGCCTGGGCCGAGGGTCGGCGGGGCCTCGTGTGTGCCGTCGACAACGCCGACCGTTCCCCGCTCACCGCATCGATCAAGGGCAGCGGCCGATAGGGCCAATGGCGATCGCGACCCGGTGGCCGGCGGACAATGAGCCCGTCGGCGAAGGGTTGTGATGTCGAAATCAGGTCGCGTTTGGTCGCCGCCGCAGGCTGCGATAGCGTGGCCGCGACCGGTGGGGGCCGATCGATCCCCGTCGGGCGATACCTGAATCCACGCCGTGGGTCCAGGGGACAAGGGGGCAAGGCTTGCCGGTATACCCGCTGCTGGCGCTGTTGTGGGCGATGGTGCTCCTCCCGCCCATGGTCCGCCGGCGCACCCGCAAGCGATCGGAATTCCCCGAGTTCGACCGGGCCCGACTGAGCTTCGTCGGCGCGACCGACGTCGTCGGTCACGATCGCGACGAGCCCTCGCCGGCGCCCGTCCGGCGCACCGCCACCCAGCGCCGCCGGCGGGTCTTGGCCCTGATCGCCATCGCCATGGTGGCAACCCTCGCCGTCGCACTTGTCGTCGGCACGCGGGTGGCCTGGGGAATCCATCTGCTGTCCTACGACGTCCTCATCGCCTATGTCGGGCTGCTCGCCCGATCCCGCGACAAGCAGGCGATTCGCGTCGTCGCCGGGCCCCGGATTCAGCCGCTCCCGACGGCCCGGCCCCGGTCGGCCCCGGCGCCATCCGCACCCGTCCCCCAGCTCGTCCTGCTGGAGGCCGCGTCCCGCTAGCCGGCTAGACGGTCCGCGGCGCCAGCCCCCGGGCGACGACGTCGAGCATCTGGTCGACGATCGCCTCGGGGTCGTCGAAGGTGGGGAAGCCGGGGACGGAGATGAGCAGCGACGTCAATCCGTGGACGGTCGCCCACAGGATGGTGGCCACCCGGAAGGGATCGTCGGGGGCGAACATCCCCCGGTCGATGCACTCCTGCACGTTCTCCACCAGCGACTGGAACGAGCGCATGCCCGGCAGGAGACCGGCCTCGAAGTCGTCCTGGGAGAACTCGCCCTTGCCCATGAGCATGATCCGGTAGTGCTCGGGATGGGCCACGCCGAAGCGGACGTAGGCCTGGCCCCGGCCCCGGAGCCGCTCCAAGGGGTCGTCGATGCCGGCGGTGGCCTCCGCCACGACCACGTCGAGCTTGCGGAACTGCAACTGGCAGACGGACCGGATGAGCTCGTCCTTGTCGGCGAAGTGCAGGTAGATCGACGGAGGGGAGACGCCGACCGAGTCGGCGATGGCCCGGATCGACACCGCCGACTCGTCCCCGGTCTCGAGCAGCAGCTCCTCGGTGGCGATGAGGATCTCGTCCCGCAGTCGGTCGCCCTCACCCCGCGGGGCGCGGGCCCGGCGGCCGACGGGCACGGACGTCGGGCCGGCGACTATCGGACCGTCTCCAACGGGCGCTCCGCCGGCTCCGGCTCGGCGTCGCTGAACCCCCACCGCCGGTAGACCCGGCGCAGGGGCGCCGGCGCCCACCAGTTGGCGTCGCCCGCCAGGCGCATGAACGCCGGCACCAGGACGGCACGGATGAGGGTCGCGTCCACCAGGACCGCCATCGTAAGGCCGATCCCGAACAGTTTGATGAACGACACGCTCGACGTCCCCATGGCGATGAACACGATGGCCAGGAGGGCGGCGGCGGCGGTGACGATGCGGCCGGTGCGCTCCAGGCCCACCGCCACCGCCCGCCGGTTGTCCCCCGTGCGGTCGTACTCCTCCTTGATGCGGGACAGGAGGAAGACCTCGTAGTCCATCGACAGGCCGAAGGCGATGCAGAACATGAGGATCGGCGTCGAGATGGCGATGTCGCCGGTGGGCGTGAAGTCGAGGAGGCCGGCCAGGTGGCCGTCCTGGAAGATCCACACCATGGCGCCGAAGGTGGCGCTCAGGCTGAGCAGGTTGAGCACGATCGCCTTCGCCGGCACCAGCACGCTCCCGAACATCAGGAAGAGCACGACGAAGGTGACGACGGCGATGATCCCTGCCGCCAGCGGCAGGCGTCCGAGGATGGCGGCCTTGGAGTCGACCAGCTCGGCCGACGGACCCGCCACCTCCACCCGGAACGGGGCGTCGAGGGCCCGGACGTCGTGGACGAGGGCCTCACCCGCGGCCGACAGCGGCTCCACCGAGGGGACCACCGAGAACCAGGTGCCGTCGGGCGCGGCGAACCGGGCCGAGGCCTCGTTGGCCGGCGCCACCTGCACGCCGGCCAGGTAAGAGCCGCCGATGGCGTCGACCCGGGCCACCCCGGGCAGGCGGGACACGGCGGAGGCGTAGGCGCCGACCTCGGCCGCGTGGGTGGTCGGGTCGCCGATCCCCCGGGCGACGACCTGGACCGCGCCCGCCTCGTTGGACGTGAAGTTGGCCCGGATCTCGTCCTGCACCTGGCGGCTGCTGACGGACGCGGGCAGCACCCGGTCGTCGGGCAGGCCCAGCTGGACGTGGAGGAAGGGCAGGCCGAGCACGACCAGCAGGGCCACCACCGAACCGCCGAGCACCACCGGCCGGCGCATGACGGCCACCGCCACCCGGTGCCAGAACCCCTCGCCCACCTCCTTCGGGTGGCGGCGGAAGACCGACCACCGGTCGATCCGGGTGCCGATGGCAGCCAGCGTCGCCGGCAGGACGACCACCGAGATGAGGGCGGCCATGGCCACGACCGCGATCCCGGCGTAGGCGAAGGAGCGGAGGAAGGCCATCGGGAACACGAGCATGGCCGCCAGCGACGCGGCCACCGTTCCCGCGCTGAACACGACCGTGCGCCCGGCCGTGTCGACCGTGCGGACCACGGCCGCCGCCGGTTGGAGGCCGTTGCGCAGCTCCTCCCGGAAGCGGCTGACCACGAACAGGCTGTAGTCGATGGCCAGGCCCAGGCCCATGGCGGTGGTGAGGTTGAGGGCGAAGATCGACACGGTGGTGAGCTCGGCCAGCACCCGCAGCACGAGGAAGGTGCCGATGATCGACAGCACGCCGATGCCCACCGGCAGCCCGGCGGCGACGACGCTGCCGAAGACGACGACGAGCAGGAGCAGGGTGATGGGGATGGCGACCGACTCGGCCTTGGCCAGGTCCTTCTCGACCGTGCCCCCGATCTGGCGGAAGACCTCGGCCTGGCCGCCGACCCGCACGTCGAGGGCCCCGGTGTGGCGGGTGAAGGCGGGGGAGAGGGTGTCGACGCGGGCGTCGACGGTGTCGTCGTCGCCCGCGATGCGGGCCAACACGAGCGCCTGGCGGCCGTCGTTGCTCCGCAGCGGTGGGACGTTGCCCAGGGTCCAGTACGAGGTCGCCTGGTCGATCCCCGGCTCCGCCGCCAGCTCGGCGGTGAGGGCCCGGCCCTCGGCGGCCGCGGCCGAGTCGTCCACCGTGCCGCCGATGGCCGTGACCAGCAGGACGACGTTCGGCGCGCCCGCGTGGAACACCTTGTCGACCACCGACCCCGCCCGGCTGGACTCGGAGCCGGGGTCGTTGAAGCCGCCGGCCGAGAGGTGGTCGGCCACGCCGCCGCCGATGGCCCCGGCCAGGGCGAACAGCACGACGGCGGCGACCAGGATGGCCCGCCGCCGCCGAACCGTGAACTGTCCCAGACGCACCAACATGCCGGCCTCCCGTCGTCGTGACACTCGTGAGCTAGTGCCACTAACTTAACGCCGTTATCCATCGGAGTCCAGAGCTTTTTGGGCCGTGCCGGTGGCGGCTGCCGGTTGGTGAGGGGCCGAGTTCGGCGCGGCCCCCAGGCGGCAACCGGTGACGAATTCCGGCGCCATGGCCCCGGAACCCGTCACCAGTTGCGGAGGGGTCAGACGGGGGCGGCCACCTGGCTGGCCCGTTGCTGCTCCAGCCGCTTGATGAGGTCGACCGGGGCCACCAGCCACATGGCGTCGACGGTGGTGTCCCAGTCGGCCAGCAGCGCCGCCGCCCGGGGTGAGCCGGTGAGCTCGGCGTGGCGCTCGATGCGCCACCGGAGGTCGTCGAGGAGGTCGGCGTCGGGGAGGGCGACGTCGACGAGGGCCGTGTTGAGGCGGCTGGCGAGCTTGCCCTCGGGGTCCCAGACGAAGGCCTGGCCGCCGGTCATGCCCGCGCCCAGGTTGTAGCCGACCGGTCCCAGGATCACGACGCACCCGCCGGTCATGTACTCGCACGCGTGGTCGCCCACGCCCTCCACCACCGCCGACGCGCCCGAGTTGCGCACCGCGAAGCGCTCGCCGGCCGAGCCGGCCACGTACAGCTCGCCGCCGGTGGCGCCGTAGAGGCAGGTGTTGCCGGCCAGCACCGGGTCGCCGGCGTCGTTCTCCGGGGGACGGATCACCAGCCGGCCGCCGGCCATGGCCTTGCCCACGTAGTCGTTGGCCTCGCCCACCAGCTCGAACTCGATGCCGTGGCCGAGGAAGGCCCCGAAGCTCTGGCCGGCGGAGCCGTCGTAGCGGACGGCGACCGTCCCCGGCGGGGGCGTCTCGCCGAACTCGAGGGCCAGGGCCCCGCTGAGGGCGGCGCCGATGGTGCGGTCGGAGTTCCCGATGGGGTAGCGCAGCTCGAGGTCGACGCCGTCCCACATGGCCTGGAAGGCGTCGGCCACCAGGCGGTCGCCCAGCGCCGAGCGGGGCCGCTGGATGGGCAGCGGCCGCACGAAGTGCCGGGCCGCGTCGGGGTCGGACGGGGGGACGAGCAGCGGGCTCAGGTCCATGGTGTTGGCCCGGGGGTCGTCGCCCGCCCGCTGGCGGAGGCACTCGACCCGGCCGATGGCCTCGTCGAGGGTGCGGAAGCCGAGCTGGGCCAGGTGACGGCGCACCTCTTCGGCGATGAACACCATGTAGGCGGCCACCCCCTCCGGCGTCCCCGCGAACTTGGCCCGGAGGTGGGGCCGCTGGGTGGCGATGCCGGTGGAGCAGGTGTCCTTGTGGCAGGCCCGGAGCATGATGCAGCCCTCGGCGATCATGGCCGCGGTGCCGAAGGAGTACTCGTCGGCGCCGAGCAGGGCGGCCATGATCACGTCGCGCCCGGTGAAGAGGCCCCCGTCCATCCGCACGCGCACCCGGTCGCGCAGGCCGTTCTCGACGAGCGCCTTCTGGGTCTCGGCCACACCGAGCTCCCATGGCAGGCCGGCGTGCTTGATCGACGACAGGGGCGAGGCGCCCGTGCCGCCGTTGCAGCCGCTGATGTGGACCACCTCGGCCAGGGCCTTCACCACGCCGGCGGCGATGGTGCCCACCCCGTCCTCCGCCACCAGCTTCACCGACACGTCGGCGTGGCGGTTGACCTGCTTGAGGTCGAAGATGAGCTGGGCCAGGTCCTCGATGGAGTAGATGTCGTGGTGGGGCGGGGGAGAGATGAGGCCGATCCCGGGCTGGGTGTGGCGGAGGGCGGCGATCTCCTCCGACACCTTGTTGCCCGGGATCTGGCCCCCCTCGCCCGGCTTCGACCCCTGGGCCATCTTGATGTTGAGCTCGTCGGCGAAGGCGCAGTACTCGGGCGTGACGCCGAAGCGCCCCGACGCGATCTGCTTGATGCGGCTGTTCTTGTCGCCCTTGGCCTGGCCCCGGGTCTTGAACCGGGTGTAGCTCTCGCCCCCCTCGCCGCAGTTCGACAGTCCCCCGATGAGGTTCATGGCCTCGGTGAGGGTCTCGTGGGCCTCCCGGCTGAGGGCGCCGTGGGACATGGCCCCGGTGGAGAACCGCCGGGTGATGGCCAGGGCCGGCTCCACCTCGGCCAGCGGCACCGCCGGACCCGCCGGCACCAGCTCGAGCAGGTCGTGCAGCTCGGTGGCCGGCCGCCCGTTGACCAGGTCGGCGAAGCGCTGGTACGTGTCGGCCCCGTCGCCGTCGGGCCCGGCGCCGTTGCCGTTGCCGTTGGTGCTGGCCCGGAGGGCGGACTGGAGCAGGTGGGCGGCCTTCATCTCGTTGAGGGCCTTCACCACCTCGTCGTTGTGGGTGTGGAACTCGCCCCGCTTGCGGACCCGGTAGTAGCCGCCCTCGGCCAGGCGGCCGTTGGCGTGGCGGGCGAGAGCGTCGGCGCCCAGCTCGTCCCAGCCGATGCCACCCACCACCGAGGGGGTGCCGGGGAAGCAGACGTCGATGACGTCAGGACCGAGCCCGATGGCCTCGAAGATCTGCGCCCCCCGGTAGGAGTCGACGGTCGAGATCCCCATCTTGGACATGATCTTGAGGACGCCGTCCTCCATGGCCGCCTGCAACCGCTCCTGGGCCTCGGGCCCGGACAGGTCGACGTCGGGGTTGTAGTCGGCCTCGTGGGCCACGGTCTCCAGGGCCAGGCCGGGGCAGATGGCGTCGGCCCCGTAGCCCACCAGGCAGGCGACGTAGTGGGTGTCGCGGGCGTCGTCGGCCGAGATCACCAGGCTCGTGTCCGACCGCAGGCCGGAGGCGACCAGGCGGGAGTGGACTGCCCCGGTGGCCAGCAGCGCCGGCACCGCCGCCCGCTCGTCGTCGACCCCGCCGTCGTCGACGATGAGGATGCCGGTGCCCGCCCGGGCCAGCGCTTCGGCCCGGTCGCACAGCCGCGCCACCGCGGCCCGGAGCCCACCCGGGCCCTCGGCCGCGGGGAAGGTGGCGTCGAGGTGGGCGACGCCGAAGCCGGGGTCGGAGACGAGGAGGTCGACCACCGCCGACGGGTAGAGGAAGAACGACTTGAGCACCAGCAGCCGGGTCGCCTCCGGCCCCTCGGCCAGGATCGGGCTGCGGGGCCCGAGGCACGTGCGCAGGCTCATCACCAGCCGTTCCCGCAGGTGGTCGATGGGGGGGTTCGTGACCTGGGCGAAGCGCTGCTTGAGGTAGTGGTGCAGGGGCCGGGGGCGGCCGGCCAGGTGGGGGAGGGGCGAGTCGTCGCCCATGGAGTAGGTCGGTTCCTTGGCGTCGTTGGCCATGCGCCGCAGCACCATGGCCAGCTCCTCCTTGGAGTAGCCGAAGATGGCCTGGCGCCGTTCGATCTCGTCGGGCTCGGGGGTCTGCTCGATGGCCCGGCCCTGCGACATGTCGCGCAGGCCGTCGGCCGCCCACCGGGCGTAGGGGGCCGCCGCCGCCACCCGCTGCTTGCACGCCTCGTCGTCGAGGAAGCCGCGGGTGGGATCGACGAAGAGCATCTCGCCCGGACCGAGGCGTCCCCGGGTGACCTGGCCGTGGCCGGACACGTCGATGGCGCCCGCCTCCGAGCAGCAGGCCACGAACCCGTCGTCGCAGGTCGAGTAGCGCAGGGGCCGCAGCCCGTTGCGGTCGAGCGCCGCGCCCACGCCCACACCGTCGGTGAAGACGAGCCCGGCGGGGCCGTCCCACGGCTCCATGAGGGAGGCGTGGTAGCGGTAGAACGATCGCACCGCGGGATCGAGGTCGCGCTCGCCCTCCCACGCCTCGGGGATGGCCATGGCCACCGCATGGCGGACGTCGCGCCCGCCCCGGGTGAGGAGCTCGATGGCGGAGTCGAGCTGGCCCGAGTCGGAGTCGGACACGTCGAGCACGGGGTGGAAGAGCTCCTCGGGGCCGAGGCCGGCCCCCTCCGTGCCCAGGACGGCCCGGGCCCGCATCCGGTTGACGTTGCCCGCGAGGGCGTTGATCTCCCCGTTGTGGCACAGCATGCGGAAGGGCTGGGCCCGCTCCCACGTCGGGAGGGTGTTGGTGGAAAAGCGCTGGTGGAAGATGGCGAAGGAGGCGGTGAAACGCTCGTCGGCCAGGTCGAGGTAGAAGGCGCCCAGGGCGTCGGCGGTGACGAGGCCCTTGTAGCAGACGGTGCGGAACGAGCACGACACCACGTAGGTGCCTTCGGTGGCGGCGTCGATCCGCCGCCGTAGGCGGAAGGCGGCCTTCTCGTCCGCTCGCTTTCCGGGGGCGCCGGCGCCGGCCAGGACGGCCTGCACGATCCGGGGACGGGTGGCGAGGGCGAGCTCGCCCAGCTCGCCGTCGTCGGTGGGCACGTCCCGCCACTCGACGACGCGGATGCCTTCGGCCGCGGCCGCCGCCTCCACCGCCGCAGTGGGGTCGGCTCCCCGGACGAAGAGCATGGCCAGGCCGTGGGGCGTGCCGTCGGGCTCGCGGCCGAAGATGGCGGCCGGGATGGGGACGAGCAGCCCCGAGCCGTCGCCGGAGCGGGCGTCGGCGGCCAACGCCCCCCGGTGCTTCACGCACGCCAGGCCCCCGAGAGCGGCGGCGACGATCATGCGGGAGGAACGCCCGGTGGCGTCGGCGACGAAGCCGATGCCGCAGGCGTCGTGCTCTGCGGCACGGATTGGGCTCATGCAGGTGGCCTTCCTCGACGGAGGTGTGCAGGAACCCGGGGCGCCCCCTCAGGAAGCTTCGGGAAGCGGGAGAGGCGCCATTGCCGCTGCCCCGGTGAGTCGTCCCCAGGATACCCGACGGCGGAACCCGGGCGCGGTGGACAACGGCACCGGGTCGCCTCGGGCGACATTGGCGCCGATACGCTATCTTTCGTATGATGTCGTGCCTGGCAAGGGGTCCCATGTCATCAGATGTTTGGCGGAGGATAGCGATGGTCGCGGGGCTGGCCCTGCTCGCGGCTACGGGCTGCACAGGGGTGGGCGGAAGGGAGGCCCGCCTCGGGCGTCGGGAGCCCCGGGTCGCATGGCGGCGTTCGGGCGTCCACTGGGTGTCCCAACCGACGACGGTGGGTGGCCGCTTCGTGGCCTACTTCGAGCGCGAAGGCTTGCTGTCGATCGCCGCAGTCGACGCCACGACCGGCGAGGTGGCCTGGGAGCTACCGGCGTCGGTGTCGGGTCTGACGGGGGGCGTCGCGCTCCATGTGGAGTCCGACGGCCGTCTCGTCTACTTTGGCACACCGGTCGACCCTGTCCGCCTCGACCCGAGCGTGTTCGTGGTTGCCGTCGAGGCCGCCACAGGGGCGGAGGTGTGGCGCACGACCACACCGCTGATCTTGGCTGACAGCCTGTACGCCTGCGAGGACGACCGCGACTCGTTGTGCGTGTCGGACGAGCGGCCCGGTCCCGATCGAGCGCTTCGCATCGCGAAGGCGACCGGCGAGGTGACGTCGCGGGCGGCAGGGGCCGAGCCGCCCGCCATAGGCCGCGCCCTCGGCTCGGGGCTCTACGACCTGGGCGGTCGCGACCCCGAGGTCATCGCCGCCATCGATGCGTCGGGCCGCACGCTCTGGACGAGGACGGCGGGCGAGCTTTTCCGGGGACGGCCGGTGAGCTCCGACCACGGGTGGAATTGGGACAGGTACGGCGACGTCTTCGTCGGCTCGTTGGGCTGGATCGACCTCGACGAGGGCGTCACCGATCTCTCCCGGGCGAGCATCGCCGGGGTGGACGCGGCTACCGGAGCCGTTCGATGGGTCGACGACGGCGCCGAGCTCGGATGCGGCGTTGGCGGTACCCAGCCCATCCGCTGCCGCCTGACCGGCACCGCGACCCAGGATCCCGACGTGATCGGCGACCTCCCCGTGGTCACCGGTCTGAGGGTGGTGATGGAACGGTTCGATCCAGCCACCGGGACCACGCAATGGCAGGCCGACCTGGGCCCGGCCATCTCGCTCATCCTCGACACGGCGCCGTTGGTCCGCCTCTCCCCGACCGAGCTCGCCGTCGGACGGGAGGACGGTACGTCGGTTGCCGTCGACATCACGAGCGGGGCGACCCGCCTGCCGGCGGACGACGAGGTTGGCTGGTGCGTGTCCGAGAACAGCTATCGGGACCGCCGCACCGTCCCCGATCCGCACCGGCGTCTCGGGCAGGAGTACCTCACCCAGTGTCGGGTCGACGGGTCGACGGTCACCGTGCTCGCGTCCTGGCCGATCGAGATGGGCGCGCGCGTGCGCCAGATCTTCGCCTGGGTCGATGCGTCGGGCATGCACGGCGCGACGACCGATTGGGTCAGATGGTGACTCAGACCGAGAACGGGTTCGGGCCGACGACCGTCGAGAGCAGGCCGTCGTAGGCGATGGCGTACAGGCTGTACGGGCCGTGCCCGAGGGCGGGGAGGGGGTAGGTGGCGGTGCAGCCGGAGCACACCCGCGCCGTCCACCCCTCGTCGAGCACGACCCCGCCGGGGGTGACCACGTACACCCGCAGCCATCCGGGAGTGCCGTCGGGGTCGCTGTAGACGGCGGTGGCGTAGCCGCCGACCCGCTGCAGGGCCGACGGCTGCTTGGGCGCCGACCGGTCCAGGGTGAAGGCCCACGTCGGTGAGACGGCGGAGGGAGCGA
>Ga0105245_10000640_pt1 | contig 31823 bp, 28 predicted proteins | sample KBSM54metaG_FD_81523 | JGI IMG/M metagenome (GOLD analysis project Ga0105245, IMG submission 81523) | Miscanthus rhizosphere microbial communities from Kellogg Biological Station, Michigan, USA - KBS M5-4 metaG | ecosystem: Host-associated > Plants > Roots > Rhizosphere > Soil | place...
CCCGAGGTTTCGTCATAGCCGTAGGTCTGGGTTCCCTTGCCGTCGAAGACCGTTTCGGGGCGCCCAAGCAAGTCGTATTTCATCGTTGATGTGCTGCCGTCTGCGTCGGTGTATTGGATCGAACGGCCCAGTTCGTCGTAGGCGACGGTTACGGCCTGAGTGTCGAAGAGTTCGCAGAAGACTTCGCACCGCAGTTTCTGTTCGACGGGAAGCCCTGTTTTAGAATCGTAGGTAGTGAGTGTCGGCGTTAGAAATTCCCCGCCGCCGAGTATTTCGCTCGTGATTTCCCGGCCCGCAGCATCATAGGTTGTGTAATTTATGCGTACTTTTCCTTCCGCTACGCCTCCCGGGCTATCGACCACTTCAAGGGGCTCGTCCAGCGTGTTGTAGGAGCGATATTTGGTTACCACGACTTCGGGTTGGCCCGCTGTTCCAGGCTGAGCCGCCGGCATGGTCTTACAGGGCAATCCAGCATACGCCGCGTTGTTGCCGCAAGTGCTGTCTTGGGAGTTCGTGCCGGCAGTCCAGTAAACGGTCTTGGTCGTGCCCGCTTTTTTCCCTTCCGTGTCTGATGGCTGGCGACTTTCGATCACCTGGCCGGCGGCGTTGAAGATGGTTTTGCTGATGATGTTGAGGCCGCTTGGATCGGTGATCTGTTCAATCGGCTTGCGCAGTTCCCAGTCATAGGCAGTTTTGCTCACGTGGGAATCGAAGTCGGCTGCTTTGGCAGGAACGAAAGCGGCGACGGTTTCAGTGGTCGGCAGATGCGGCGCAGGTTCGCCTTTTTCTTTGGCTTTGAAAAGGTAGTCGTATTCGATCGTCGTGTGCTGGCGCGCTTGGACTTTTTCGCCCGATTCGAGCCGCACTTCGTGTAGCGGACCCCACGACTGCAACATTTCGGTGCCGTCCGCGGAGTATTCGGAATGCGTGTCGAGTTCGTGGGAGCGTTCGGCCGGGTTTGCAGCCTGCAACGCCAGTAGGCGGTTCTGCGCGCTGAGTTCGCGCACGACGTTTCTATGCAGATCGGTTTCAGCGGTTGTGATCGAGTCGCCTTCGACACCCGGGGGCGACGGGCGGGCGGTGTTGACCTCGTTGCCCCCGGGGTCCAAGTAGTGGACCGTCGCCTGGTCGTAGTCGCTCGGTTTTCCGGCCGGTACCTCGGTCGCCGGGAAGATCGCTGTGGCGTCAACCGGATAGTCGCTCTGGCCCCATTTGGAGATCGAGGAGAGGCCGAGGTCATAGGGAGCTCCTTCGCCCGTGATCGGCACGTCGTAGGCGATCGTCGTTGTCGCTGTGGAGGGACCTTCTGTCAGGAGGCTGGCACGGCTGACGCTCTTGAGTTTCGCTTCGTAGGCGCCGCCGGAGCCCGCAGGGTAGTAGGAGAACTGCCATGGCTTCAGCCCCGGCGGAGTGAGGCTGGCGAGCCTCGCGCCGTTCGTCGCTTCGTAGGCGTAGGTCTCTTTGAGCGGTTCCGGCGTTACGCGCGGGTCCCACTCGCCCGTGAGGTTTCCCGTGGTGGGGTCATATGCGTATTCGGCGACGATCTGCCCTTTCCCGTATCCTCGCGAGTCGTAGTAAGTGATCTGGGCAAGGCGCTGTTCGGTGCCGCCTTTGGGGATGGAGTAGCTGAAGTAGAGGGAACGGCAGCCTGCCGTGGTTGGTGCGTATTTGCTTTCGCCTTTGAGCGGGTTGCATTCGACTCCTGCCTGAGCGGGACCAATCTCGGATTCCAGTCGCTTCTTTTTTTCCCAGATTTCGTAGGTGAGGCGGCTTTGACTTGAGGTTCCGGCGTAGGAGACCTTGGCTGGCACGTATTCGGTGGTCGTGCCGTTTTGAGTGAATTCGGTCTTAGTGCCGTTGGAGTCAGACAGAAAGAAGCTTCCCCCCGACTCGGTCAGGATATATTCCTCGGCTTCCTCAGGCGCAACGTAGGTGTAGGGGGCCGAGCTGCCGGTCCTGTCAAAGGCGATGCCGGCGCCTTCGCTGTCGAGCACTTCGACCCAGTTCTGTTCGGGGATTTCGGCTTCGGCCTCCCATTTTTCGCAGAAGTGCGCTTCATCGCATGGTTCGTTGGCCGAGCCACAAGTGACTTCTTTCCCTTCTTTGTTCCAGCATTCTTTTTCAAAGACGGCTTCCACCCTGTCTTCGTGGTGAACCACCACTTTCTGCCAGGCTTCTTCTTCGTATTCGGCTTCCACCGGCGCTGAGGGCTGCCACATCTGGCCCAGCGTTTTGCTGTTGGTTTTTTCGCTGGCGCCGTAGGCGGAGCTGTAGGTGCGGGTGAATTCGAGGTTGGCTTCGGTGCCCGGCACCGGGATCGAGACATCGGTGCGGGTGATCGTGAAGGCGCCTGTCACGAGATCGACGCTCGCCGGGCCGATCTGTTCTGTGGCGTCGCCGGGTCCACCTCCGAAGCGGCTGTAGGTGAGGGAGACGGGTTGACTGGCGCCGGCCACGAAGAAGCCGCCGTTGAAGACGGCACGCAATTGCAGCCCTTCGACAACCGGCCCCCAGCCTTCAGCTTCGGCAAGACCTTTGAGGTCGAAGAAGAGCGGTGGGGACTTCTTGGCGCCGTATGGAACTTCGAGCGCCCAGCCCGGGTGCCCTCCTTCCGCGTTCCACAGGTACTGAGAGGGGATTTGTTTGAACGCTTCCCAGCCCGGCGCCTTCAGCTCGAAGGCGACCGAGTTCACCCACCCGCCTTCTATGGGAAGTTCCCACTCGGTGGCAAGCGTCAGGTAAGAGCCGCTTTTGGCGCCTTCATCGGGGGAGGTGAGCTTGTCGGTCGGAATAGCGTTCCGGTAATCCCCTGTGTTGAAAAGCCATTTCGCCGGAGTCTGGTCTGCCTGTCCTTCGGAGTTGATCGCGATGATCGAGACGGTGTGCCAGCCTGGGTTCAGGTGTTCGGGCAGGATGAAAGGGGAAGTGCAGCTTTTGGTTGGAGGTTCGCCTTCGTCAAACCCGCACTTGAAGGTCGAGCCCGCTTGGCTCGCTTCGAATTTGACCGGCTGCTCTTCGTGGTTCGTGAAGCTGGGTGTGGGCGAGATGATCGTCGTCTGCGGCGGGTGGGTCGTTTTCAGCGTTTTGTCGGCGCCTTCGACGGTGCCAGCGGAGTTCGTGGCGATGACGCGGTAGTGGTAGGTCGTCCCTTCTTCGAGGTAGCCGATCGCCTTGTTGACGGCGACGGCCGTAGTTCCTGAGCCGACCGATTCGGGGCTGGACGGCGTTTTCGACCCGTAAGCGGTCGTCGTGCCCCATTCGAACTGGTAGGTGGTGGCGTTGCCGTTGGGGTTCACGGACGCTTTGATCGTCGCCTGGTGTTCTTTGACTTCGCTGGCCCCTTCAGTCGTCACGGTCGGCAGCTTCGGAGTCGTGAAGGTTTTGTCGAGGCCGGGCACCGTTCCGTAGGCGTTCGTCGCAGAGACGCGGTAGTGATAGGTCTTGTTGCCTTTGAGACCACTGACCGCTTTGCTCACCGCCACGTTCGTCGTGCCCGAGCCGACGCTTTCCGCCGTCGCCGGCACTTTGGTCCCATACGCGGTCGTTTCCCCGTATTCGAACTGGTATTTGGTTTCCGCGCCGTTTGGGTTGACCTGGCCTTTGAGCGTCGCCGTCGTTTCGCCGACCGAGCTGGCCGTTTCGGTGGTGGCGCTCGGTTTGAGGCCGTAGACGACCGAGAGGTAGGGGCGTTTGGTCGAGTCGGCAGCGGCGCTGCTGTTGAAGGCCGCCCAGCTGTCGGTGCAGCCGGGAGGGACGCAGCCTTCCTCGTTCTTAAGCTTGACCACGAGGCCCTGGTTGCTCATCGTGCCCGAGACCCAGCCCTGGACGATCAGCGCCAAGCCTTTGCTGAAGAGCCACCAGCCTTCGAGTTCTTTGCGTTCGCTGGTGAGGATTTCGGCGCCTTCGGTGTTGAAGGTGCCGCCGGAGGTGGTCCAGTTCGTCGTGGCGTTGGCTTTGGTCCAGGTGACGCTCGAGTCCCAGCTCTGCGTGACCCGGCGAAGCTCGACCCCGCTGATGCCCAGCGGTTCGTAAGGGGCGAAGAGACCAACCGTGGCTTCGCTGATGATCGCGCCGGAGGGAATCGAGGAGGTATCGAACTTGAGGACCGAGCGTTCGCGTTCCTGGACGGCTTCTTTGTAGGCGGGCTTGAATTGGGCGCGCAGCTTGTTGAAGCCGGTCGAGCCGCAGCCGACGTTTTTGGAGGTCGTCGTGTTGTAGAGAAGGTAGTCGCAGTCGAGACTTGGGCTCGGCACCGTCAGGCTGGGGTCGAGGCGGACCGGCCACACGCGTTCGGGGCTCTCGATCCATTCACGGTCGGCTTCGATGGTGAGCAACCATTCGCTTGCTCCTCGTTCTTGGAGCCCGTATTCGATTGCGTCTGAGATGGCGGGGAGCCCCGGAGTTGAGTCGAGCATGATCGGAGCCGGCAGTACGAAGACTTGCTTTCCCTCGCCGTCGAGGAAGACGATCGAGCCATCGTCGCGGCGCTGCGCAGTCAGTCCGGCAGATGCTTTCAGCAGATAGCTGAATTTGCTCGGCTGGGAGGGATCGCCGAGGACGATGTCCTCCTTGAGGCCGGTGGCAAGACTCGCGAGCTGAAATTCGAGATCGCCGTGATCGGCGCCGTAGCTCGCGGAGTTATCTTCGACTTCGGCTGCTTTGGTGTCGGTGCCGAGTAGTTGGCTCGAAAGCCAATCGTCTCCGCTTGAGACCCGTACCGCCCCTGCGTCGAGCTGTTCGGGAAGGGCGAGGTCGAAGTCGTTCTGGCCGTTTTCGAGCGCCGAGTCATCCCCTTCTCGAAGGTCTTCTCCGATCGGGTGCCAGTTGCCTTCCTCGTCGCGGAAGTTGACCGGCTGGGGATAGATCCTCGTTTCGAGCTGGCCGTCGGGGAGGCTGAAGGTTTCCGAGTTGGCCGTGGGCTCAAGCAGACCTCCCGCTTCACTTGCAAGTGAGCCACCTTCCTGAGCGCCGCTTTCCTCCTGCTCGGCAAAAGCAATACCCGAACCCAAGGCAAGCAGCATGACCAGCACGAATCCGACGAGCCTTATCCCCTTCACTGAACGTCTCCCCTTCGTTTGTTTGATCCCTGCCCGAGCCCGCTGAGCTCAGTGCGCTTGGACTCCGTAAGCGCTGACGGCACCGCTCCTTGGTAGGCGACTCTTGCTTTCTCCGCTCACCGCTGTTAGGCAGAAATGAAGTTCTGGTCCATAGACCACTTCTGCGACCCCTGCCTTCACAAGAGTCGAAAGGTGATACTCGATCGCCTGAAGCGGCTTGGTCCCATCGCAGATCGCGTAAAGCTCGGCTGAGGTCATTGGGCGGTCGAACTCCCCCATCACCGCGATCATCAAAGCCTTGGTCTCGCTCACGACGGGCCGGGCGTCCTTCGGTCGAGGACACCCGGCCCCATCGTCTAGCGCCTCACAGTCCCCATGAGGGGAAGGGAGAGGGAGTGCAGGCATACGCCGCCGTCTTTGCGGAGAGCATGCGGCGCGTCGCTGCTGGGCGGAAGTGTTGTGGTGTGGGAGCATGTGACTGGAACGCCCCGGATGACGAGTTATGTGTGTGGCACTCGCCATCTCGGGGCTTCCAAACAGACGGCCGGTTCGATGCTGACGACACCGGCAAACATCTAGTTCGGATTAGTAGATACTTCCAGTCTGATCAGTACTTGACAACTCGAATTCACTTATCGCTCAGCGTTTGCTTATTGGCAACCGCGAAGATTCCGTAGATATCGACGGACGAGCCCGCTCAAAGGCCATCAGTGAGGCGACTACTGTCACACCTACCTCGTTTGAGTTCGCCATCCGGTTCATGGCTCTAGCGGCGATTTGTTGCACACCTTCTAGCCTGGTCAGGGTCTTTACGTCACCTGTCCAGCAAGCAACAAAGAAGTCATGTAGTTCGAGTATGCCTTCGCGGTCTAGGCAAGGTTCATCCGACATCACAACGGTCTCGTCCCTGACCATCTTTCCCATCCGATACGCCCCAAGCGCCTCGGCCAAGATCCATTGAAGGTGAACACCAGCGGCTTCTTGGCGTTCCTCCAACGACATCTGCTTGGTTTCCTCAGGGTCCGTAAAAGGCCGGGCAATTGCCTGATAAACCGCTTTTCTGAGATTGCCCTCTCCCTCGTGGCCAACGAATTCGATGCAGCCGGCGTCGTAGAGGTCGCGAAGGTGATTGGTCACCGTCGGCACGTCCTCGTCAATCATCCTCGCGATCTCCGCTGCGCTGAACTGCCCCTCATGAAGAAGGATGAGCGCTTCGAGGCGGACACGATGACTCGCGGGGTATGTGGGTGCTTCCTCCGGGAGCCTTGATCGCCGCTTAACCGGGTTTCGCCCGGGCCGTAGCTCTGCGTGCTTTACGCCCATTCCTCTCCAGTCAGGTCCAGCAAGTCTTTTCGAGGATCTCTGAGCATATGGACTTCCCCTGCGCATCGGCATTCTGAGCGCTAAGCAGTCGGCCAGCGCTAAGAATTTCCTTACCCTCCCTCTCTCCCGCCCCGGCAAGAGCCGGGCGCTGACGAGCGGGAGGGGGTGAGCAAGGATGAAGATCGTGCCCGTCAGTCGGGTCGCGCCACTTCTGCAGGTGTTCAAGACGAAGTAGGCGAGTCGCGAATAAGGGCCGGCCTCCGGCCGCTGGCATAGGCAGGGGGGCCGGCCTGCTGCTTAGCGAAGAAGGTCGCTCGCGCTGACGCCGACGGCCTCGGCAAGCCTCTGCACCGTCGAGACCTGGGGGTCGCGCTTGCCGCTCTCGATCCGGCTGACCTCGGTCGCGTGAACGCCGCTGCGCTCGGCAACTTCCTCCTGCGTCATTTCGCGATCCAGCCGGGCACGCCGGAGGTTCCTCCCAAGGTCGCCACACACGGCGGAGATCGTCCGCGCTGGCGCGATATATCTCCATAGGAGATTTCACAAGTTGGGCAGACTACTCGGAAGCGCTCGCTCGGTACGAGCCGGTCTCCCGCCCCTCTGTTGCCCAATCAGTTGCCCAATACGGCTGCGGCTCCCCTTTCGGAGAGCCGCGATCCGCATTGCTAGGCGATGGCGAGGGTGGGAATCGAACCCACGACACCACGATTTTCAGTCCAGCGGTCGTCGCTGTCTGGGCCTCCTGCACTCGCCGACCTGTTCAACTTTCTGCCATCCACCCACGCACTCGCTGCGCCACCTCATGTTCGACCTCGCCTTCGGCTGTCTCCAGCTCTGTCGCCCTCTGCGCCAGCCGCTTCCAGACCTTCGATTCCTTCCGCACCCGCAGATGCCAGACCGCCTGCAACAACTCAACTCTCGCCCCCACGCCGGGCAGGTTAGGTTCGGCGTCCAGGAGCGCCTCGGCGAGCACCAGGCCTTGCGCCGCGCGCAGTCCTTCGGTGCTCATCAGCGCCGCCGCGACCACCCCGGCCTGGCCGGGGAAACCTCGGATCCGGGCCGCGAGCTGTTCGGCGTAGTGCTCTTGGTCATCCTCGGACAACCTGCCGATGCACCCCGACACCAACTCCAGCAGCGGTGCGGGCGGCGGTGCAGACTCAGCGTCGATTCGCGATACAGCGTGGTGGGCAGCGAGGAAGCGCAGTACCTCCGCCTCCGCCGGCATTTCCTCTAGTGCCTGCCGCGTCGCCTCGGCATGAGGCCCGACCATGACATCGGCGTAGCGACGAGCTAGCTCGTCGACTGATTCGGTGCCGATCATCGCTACCAACCTCGTGAGGAGGTCGGATGGCCCAGGGTTACCTTGGGCAACGCGGTCGCCCTGAACCGCGATGACGACAGTCGCGAAGTCCTCGGCGGACGCTTCGAGCACGCTTTCATATTGGTCTAGAAGCTGGCCCACAATCTCTATCTGCTCGCCACGAAGATGCGCCTCGAAGGCTCCTATGAGTCTTGGGGTAAAGCTGTCAGGGTCGCTCCGCCGAAGCAGGGAGAGAATCTGCGCCCAGAACTCGACCGCAGTCGTCAACGTCAAGAGTCGCTCTACGAAACGTCCACGGAAGGCGTCCGGCGGGGGGTCGAGCTGGTCGACCACTGAGATTGCGTGCGCAGGCGTTTCGAAGAGTCGGTCGACAATCGGGGGTACCAACTCGTCGGCGACCTCCTCTGGACAACGAACGAGGACTTCCCCCGCGAACTCGATCACCAACCGCTGCAGCGCTTCCTGAACCCCGCCAAAGTTCTCCGCGATGGCGCGAGCAAGCGCCACAAAGTGATCGGGATATTCGCCGCCAATCGAACCGACCAGCTCACGCAGGCCCTCAAGGTCAGCCTCGAGGTCTTCAGGCGCCCCGACCGAACCTTCGTAGATGCTCCTGACGATGTCCAGCAGGCGCTCGGCGCGTTGCGCACCGACTGGGGTGCCCATACCGATCTTGACGATCGCAACCGCCGCCTCAGAGCGTCGGTGGAGCGGCCCCAACGTTTCAGGTCGCGGTCCGTCGCCCCGCTGTACCGAGAGCTCATCGAGCGCCGAGTCGAAGGCCTCCGGCGCGAGCCAGGAGTCGTCAACCTGGACGAAAGGCAGGTAAATATCGAATTCTCCGCGGAGGCCGCCGGCGATCGCCTGGACCACGCGCGTCCGCTGCCCACTAGCGAAGTCGCCGATGTAGGGCGCCAAGGCCCGCGCCAAGGCGGCGCGCTCTTCGTCGGGGCGGTCTACTTCGTGGTAGAGATCGAGGAAGGGATCGAAGAGACGGCGCCGCGTCGGCGGGTCGAGCAGCTCGCCGGTGCGCAGCACGGCGACAGGGTCGAGGTTCGGCATTTCTGCGCGTAGGGCCGGTTCGTCGGCGGCCGCGTTGATCACCTCGCGCGCCACCTCCTCATGGCCCGCGAAGGCATCGGTGTTAGTGAGGACGTCAACGATCGAGCGGGCGGCATCGACGTAGCCGCGGGCTAGTTCCTCGCGAAGGATGTCGGGCACATGGCCGATTAGCCGACGGCGTTCCTCTGCCGAGACCGTATCCAGCAAATCCACCACACGCTCCCGTTCGTCAGCGATCAGCGCATCGCGGAATTCGGTGTAGCTCGGAAGCTCAATCTCGAACTTCGCCTGCTTCAGACTGAGGAGAGTACGCAACCGGGGAGACTCAACCCGGGCGGTGTTACGCAAGAAGGTGGCTAGACGACGCTGCTCGAAGGGCGGGGCCTCATTACCCCCCACGCCAGGGAGCCCCGCCGCACCGTTCCGCGGTCGCGACCAATCGACCAGACCTCCGCTTCGCGCCTCGACGATCCAAGACTCGAAGACCTGAGGGTCTGTCTGTAGGCGAGCGAAGGCGCCAGGCCACTCGCGCTCGATCAGGGCCAACTTTGCAACCATCGCCACCTCCTCGCTGAGCGGCGGGGAAATCCGTGGGCGCCCCCCTTCCCGCTCCCGCTCGCGCTCTTCGAGCAGGCGAAGACGCACCTCAAGATCGTTGTGGAACTGCTTGACGCCGCGCGGATTGCCGCGCAAGCCTGCGCTCACCACCGTGATCAAGTCACGCGTAGGATCCTCTTTGATTCCCCGGGCCTCGGCGAGGGGAGTCATATAGCCAGCGATGTAGCCGCGCATATCATCGTCGAGAATCTGGCGGATCGGCAGCCTGGCGCCGAAGAACTTCGCTAGGTATTCCTCCACGTAGCGGGCAGCCGCCCCGTCCTCAGGGCCCACGCGTCGCTCCTGCTCTTTGGCGATCATGTGGCGACGCAGGGCCTCGTCGTCGACCGCGATCACGAAGACGATCCTCTTATCGGCGCTCGGCCTGGCGCTTGAGCGCGGAAGCGCCTCGTGGGAGACGGTGGGCTCAAGGTAGGTCTTGATCGTGGCGAGAATCTCGACTGCCTTCGCTGGAGACGTGCGGTCAAGGTTGTCGATCGCGATCACCAGGCGCTTCGGCTTCAGCGCCTTCAACAGGTCGGCGAACTTTGCGGCGAAACGGTCGGGGTCCTCAAGCCGCCGTCGGGTCAGCATCACTGCGTCGATCGCGATCGCCTGCGAAAGCGCGCCAGCGAGCCCAGCCACAACGGCCGTCGCCAGCGCGAAGAGCACCTTTCGGCCGAAGTTGCCGGCCACGAGCGCTGGGAAGGCACCGAGGAGCGCGGCAATGAGAGCGATGACTCCGAAGATCCCGCCGAGGATGAGGAGCCTTGCAATCCGGGGCCAGTGCCATCCGAGCGACTCCTCGATCTCCTGGGTCTCGTACTCCACGTCGCGCAGTTCCTTCTTCACCGCGAACTTGGACAGTCGGTCGTTGTCCTCAAGGTCCGTCGCTACATCGAGGAGGAACTGGCGCCGCAGTGAATCGTCTTCATAGCGCCAAGCGTCAAAGTAGACGAAGGCGGTGTCTGGATCGCCCCTGAGCTTCTTCTGCAGCGCACCGATGATCGAGGACTTGCCAACCCCCCACGGTCCGAAGAGGCCGACCGTCAGCGGCGGCTTGACGTCGGTGACGATCGAGTGGAGCGCTTCAGCGTAGTCAGTGTGGCCAAAGGCGTCGGCGCTGAGCGAATCAGGTTCGTCGGTAAGAAATGGGGCATGCGGAGTCAACTGAAGCATCGCCTCCAAGACGCATCGCTCGCTCGGCTCCTTACCATCGCCGCTCCAACCTTTCCACCGAGATCAAGGCAAGAAATGACGTCTCGGGGATTCGAGCGCCACAAGAGATCCTTGCCCGCGCAAACCTATGCAGCTTTTGCGACCTGCGACTCACCCAACGTCTCACCCTCCCCATCCGAGCCGCCACCCGCGATGATCATCGCGATCAACATGTCCTCGAATGTGGTCGCAGATTGCTTTGTGGCCGTCACCAGCATGTCTGCCACTTCTTCGGAATCGCTGGCGCGCTTTCCATATAGCCGAAGCAGCTGATCAAAATGGGGTACGAGCCAATCGGCTTCGCAATCGAAGATCACCGACAGTTGGGCCACCGCCTTTGCCATCGGACGTATTTCGCTCGGAGATCGTGCCTGCTTAGCCAAATCTCGAATTAGGTCAGCGCGCTCCAATGGTCGGATCGCCGCGAACGCATTATCCGTACCCATCCAGTGCCAGATTCCATCAGCATCCTCCGCCGTCATGTCGGAGCTTTGAACCGCTGCTTGAACCAAGGTCGACTGCTTTTTCGCTGCCAGGATCAACGACCAAACCGACGCCGCCGCGAGATTTACGCCGACGAGGATTCCAACACCAAGCCAACCGAGGGTGACGATCGAGACGACGAAGCTCGCGAACTCCAAAGCGGAAAGCAGCGTGGCCTGGAAGGAGTTGAACTCAAACCGCTGGCGCCCGCTCCAGAGCAAGGTCAGGCCAAGAGCTAGGACCATTGCGCCGATAACAGTCTCCATCACGCAAGTGTTGCGGGTAGCGCGGCGTTTCCGTCCGGCTGACGGAATAGTTTCCCCCCTTACTTATTTGTCTATTGAACCCCTTCATCGCCGCCACCATCCCGACCATCAAGAGGGAGACGAGCAGGATCAGGCCGACGTACTCGACCGTCCCCTGGCCCTCCTCGTCGCCAGCCAGGGCACGGATTGCCCGCGCCCGCCGCTCGAACAGGGCGTGGACGTAACCCATCGCCGCATAGAACATTCGATACCTCCTTTCGCTTTGCCAGGAGGTCGATGCTGCGGGGCAGCGACGCACCGATCTAGACGCAGGCGCAACGTCTTCGTGACGAATCCGCGACCGGCCTCGCACCCGGCCCCGGCGCCCGCCGGCCTGGATACGCTCAGCCGCGTGCGCGTGCTGGTCGTCACCAACTTCGTGCCCGATGCCGGCGCCCCGCAGCGCGGTCGCTGGGTGCGCGATCAAGTCGCCGAGCTGCGCCAGCTCGGGGTCGAGGTCGAGAGCTTCGAATTCCCACCCGGCCGGGGCGAGTACGTGCCGGCAACGCGCCGGCTGCGTCGCCTGCTGAAGCGGGAGCGGTTCGACCTCGTCCACGCCCATTACGGCCTCGCCGGTTGGGTGGGCCGCCTCGCCGGAGCGCGCCCCCTGCTTGTCAGCTTCCACGGCACCGACGTGCGCCACTGGCTGGTCGGGCCGCTGTCCCGTCGCCTCGCCTGGCGCGCCGGCCTGGTTGCCGGCGTCTCGCGCTCGCTCTTCGCGCCCGAGGACGGCCGGCCCGGCCTCCCCCCTGTGCCGGGCTCGGCGGTTCTGCCCTGCGGGCCAGACCTGCGCCGCTTCAAGCCCTTGCCGCGCCAGGAGGCGCGCCGCCAGCTCGGCCTCGACCCGAGCGGCCGTTACCTCCTCTTTCCCGCCAGCCCGAACCGGCCGGAGAAGCGCCACGACCGCGCCGCTGGGCTTGCGGTCGCCTGCGATGCCGAGCTGCTCACCGGCGGCGCGATCGATCCCGACCAGATGCCGCTCTGGGTCAATGCCGCCAACGCGGTCATCATCACTTCCGACTACGAGGGCTTCGGCATGGCGGCGGTCGAGGCCCTGGCCTGCGACGTGCCCGCCCTCTCCACCCCGGTTGGGATCGCTCCCTACGCCCTAGGCGGCATCGAGGGAACGCTCTGCGCCGGGTTCGACCCCGAAGCGTGGGCAGCGGCCGCCCGACCCTTGCTGGACTCCGCCGACCCGCGCGTCAGCGGCGCCGCCCGCGCCGCCGCCCTCTCCGCCGCCAGCATGGCGGAGCGGACGCTGGTCGCCTACCGAGAGCTCATCGCCGGTGCCCGGCAAGACGCCGTCGAGTAATAGATTGAGCGAGATGGGAGATACGGGGCAAGCGAAGGGCGAGGACCTCAGCGCCAAGGTCGAGATGGCGAAGCGCCGGCTCGAGGAGGCGGCCGCGGCGGCGAGCACCGCCGAGAAGCGAGTTGCTGCCGAGATCGAAGCGCTGGAGACGGACCTCGAGAAGGAGCGGGCGCGAGCCTCCGAGGCGCTCGAGGCGCTGCGTGCCGCCCACGCCGAGGAGTTGCGCCGCGAGCGCGAGGCCAAGGACCGGATCGTCGCCGAGGCCGAGGGCCGGCTGGCCGAGATCGAGACCCAGGCGGCGGATGCGGAGCGGCGGATCGAGGCGGCGGAGAAGCGCGCGGCGGCGGCGGAGCGATCGATCGAGGACGAGCGGGCGCGGGCTCGGGAAGCCGCGGCTGCCTGGCTGCGCGGTCAGGTCGAGGCGATCCGCCGAGAGGCCGGGCAGCGATAACAGCGGACCTGGAGTTCGACGTCGCCATCGTCGGTGGCGGCGCGGCTGGCCTCTGGACCGCCCTGCAGGCCGCCGAGCAGGGGGCGCGCGTATGCCTCGTTTCCCGCAAGCCGCTCTCGCAGAGCGCCAGCTACTGGGCCCAGGGCGGCCTGGCCGCGGCGCTCGAGCCGGGCGATTCGCCCTCCCAGCACGCCGCCGACACCGTCGCCGCCGGCCGCGGCCTGAGCCGGCCGAGCGCCGTCCAGGTACTGGTCGAAGAGGCTCCAGCCGCCGTCCAGGAGCTGCGCTCGCGCGGCGTCGTCTTCGACCTCGACCCCGGCGGGGAGCTCTCGCTCGGCCTCGAGGGCGGCCACACCCGCCGCCGCATCGTCCACTCCGGCGGCAGCGCCACCGGCCACGAGATCACCTCGAAGCTCGCCGCGATGGTCGCCGCGGAGAAGCGGATCAGCGTGCGCGAGCGCGCCTCGATGGTCGCCCTCTGGAGCGACGGGGAGCGCTGTTACGGCGTCCTCACCGACGACGGTCGCATCGCCGCGGCGGCGACCGTGCTCGCCACCGGTGGCGCCGCGGCGCTCTGGCGCCGCACCTCCAACCCCTGGGGGGCAATCGGCGCCGGGCCGGCGATGGCTGCCGCGGCGGGCGCCGACCTCGCCGACCTCGAGTTCTGCCAGTTCCACCCGACCGCGCTCTTCCTGCCGGGCTCGCGCTTCGACGGGCTGTTGATCACCGAGGCGGTTCGCGGCGAGGGGGCGACCCTGCTCGACGCGGCCGGCCGCCGCTTCACCGACGAGCTGGCTCCCCGCGACGCGGTGACCGCCGCGATCCTCGACCGCCTCGACGCCGACGGCGCCGAGGCGATGCGCCTCGACCTGCGCAACCTCGATCCCGGGCGCTTCCCCAACGTCTTCGCTTCCCTGAGCGAGGCGGGAATCGACCCGAGGGCCGAACCGGTCCCGGTCTCCCCGGCCGCCCACTACACGATGGGCGGCGTCGCGGTCGACCTCGACGGGCGCTCCTCGCTGCCCGGGCTCTACGCCGTCGGCGAGTGCTCCTGCACTGGCCTGCACGGTGCCAACCGGCTCGCCTCCAACTCGCTCAGCGAGTGCTTCGTCTTCGGCGCGCGAGCGGGGCGGGCGGTCCGGAGCGAGAGCCGCGGCGAGCGGCCGCCCGAGCCCGGCGAGTGGCGCTTCCAACCGCCCGCGGAGGCGACCCGCGAGGCGGTCTGGCAACTGGCGGGACCCCGCCGTGACTCCGCACGACTGGAGCGGCTGCTCAGCGACCCCTACCCGCTCGCCACGGCGATCGCGAAGTGCGCCCTGGAGCGGCGCGAGTCCCGCGGCGGGCACCTGCGCAGCGATTTCCCCGGCCTCGATCCCGCCCTCGACGGGATCCACTTCGTGCTCGGTTCCGACGGCGAGATCCGCCGCGAGAGCTGGCGCTGAGCTAGCTTCGAGGCGTGCTGCTCGGTGTCGACGTAGGCGGGACCTTCACCGACGCCGTCCTCTTCGACGGCGAGGACCTGCACACCGCGAAGCTCCCCACCACCCCGGACGACCAGTCGCGCGCGGTGATCGCCGCGGTCGAGGAGGTCTTGCGGCGGGCGGGGCGCGACGGCGCGGAGGTCGAGTCCTTCGCCCACGGGATGACCGTCGGCACCAACGCCCTGCTGGAGGAAAGCGGCGCCCGCACGGCGCTGATCGCCACCCGCGGCTTCGCCGACGTGCTCGAGATCGGCCGCCAGGACCGGCCCAGCCTCTACCGCCTTTGCGAGCCGAAGCCGACTCCCCTCGTCCCCTCCGAGCGGCGCTTCGAGGCGACTGAGCGAGTCGGCCCGCAGGGCGTGATCGACCCGCTCGGCGCCGGGGAGCCCGACCGGCTTGCCGGACAGGTCCGCGAGTGCGGTGCCGAAGCCGTCGCCGTCTGCCTGCTCTTCTCCTACCTCGACCCGACGCACGAGCGCCGCATCGCCGAGTGCCTGCGCGAGCGCCTCCCGGGCGTCCACGTCTCCAGCTCGCACGAGGTGCTGCCGCGCACCCGCGAGTACGAGCGCAGCTCGACCACCGCGATCGACGCCTACCTCTCGCCGCTGCTCGGCCGCTACCTCGGCGGCCTCACCGAAGCCGCTGCGGCCGCCGGCCTGCCCGAGCCACTGGTGATGCAATCCTCGGGTGGCGTCGCCCCGGCCGCGGAGGCGGCACGGGCCGGAGCCTGGAGCGTGCTTTCCGGTCCGGCTGGCGGCGCCGTCGGCGCCGGCCTCCTCGCCACCCTCTCCGGCGACGGCAACGCGCTCGGGCTCGACATGGGCGGCACCTCCTGCGACGTCTGCGTGATCGAGGAGGGAGAGGTGAGGCGAACCGATTCGCGCACGATCGAGGGACGCACGATCCAGCTGCCGATGGTGAACGTCCACACCGTCGGGGCCGGCGGCGGCTCGATCGGCTGGCGCGACAGTGGCGGCGCCCTGCGGGTCGGCCCGCGCTCGGCCGGGGCCGAGCCCGGTCCCGCCTGCTACGGGCGCGGCGGCAGCGAGCCGACGGTGACCGACGCCAACCTGCTGCTCGGCCGCCTCGCCGCCGGCTCCGAGCTCGCCGGCGGCGTGCCGCTCGACGCCGGTGCCGCCCGCGCCGCGGTCGGCTCGCTCGCGGGCGAGCTCGGCATCGGCGAGCTGGAGGCGGCCGAAGGAATCGTTCGCATCGCCAACCAGGAGATGGCCGGGGCGCTGCGGGTCGTCACCGTCGAGCGCGGCATCGACCCGCGCCGCTTCGCCCTGCTGCCGTTCGGCGGCGCGGGCCCGATGCACGCCGCCGAGATTGCCGCCGAGCTCGAAATCGACCGGGTCCTCTGCCCGCGCGCCGGCGGCGTCCTCTCGGCGCTGGGGCTTTGCGCCTCCGACCGCCGCCGCGACACGGCCCGCACCGTGATGCTGACCGGCGAGGAGCTGAGCGCCGGGCGCATCGCCGCTGAGGTCGAGGAGCTGGCCGCCTCGCTCGGCGCAAGCGACGACGCTGCCGAGCCCGAAGTCGTCTACGAGATGCGCTACGCGGGCCAGGCCTTCGAGCTGCCGGTCGGCGGTCCGACTCGGCCCGACCCCGCGGACCTGAGCGAGCGGTTCGCCGCCGCCCACGAGGAGCTCTACGGCCATCGCGACCCCGACGGCGAGGTCGTGCTCGTCCACATCCGGCTGGCGATGTTCACGCGCGGCTCCCGGCCGCAGCCAGTCGCCGCAAGTGGCGGCACGAGCGACCGAAGCCTTCGGCAGATCCGCTTCGATGGCGAGTGGATCGAGACGCCGGTCCTGCGAGGCGAGCCGGCCGCGGGAACCGAGATGGATGGCCCGGTCGTCTTCGAGCTGCCGGAGACGACGCTCGTGCTGCCCCCGGGCTGGCGCGCCGAGGTCGACGAGGCCGGCACCATCCGTGCCGAAACCGGAGGTGCAACGCGTTGAGGTCCCGACAGAGCCGAAAAACGTTGCACCGGGACGAACGGAGCTGGCCTTGGATCCGGTGACCCTGCAGGTGATGATCGGCGGCCTGCACGCCGCCTGCGAGGAGATGGGCGCCGCGCTGATCCGCTCCGCCTACTCGGCCAACATCAAGGAGCGCCGCGATTGCTCGACCGCGATCTTCGACCCGGCCGGCGAGCTGGTGATGCAGGCCGAGCACATCCCGGTCCACCTCGGCTCGATGCCCGACGCGGTCGCCGCCGTGCTCGACCTCGAGCAGCGCCCGGGAGGATCGTGGATCCTCAACGACCCCTACCGGGGCGGCACCCACCTGCCCGACATCACCCTGATCGCGCCGGTCTTCGCTAGACGCGAGCTGCTCGGCTTCGCCGCCTGCCGCGCCCACCACGCCGACGTTGGCGGCCCGACGCCCGGCAGCATGCCCGCCAGCTCGCGGCGCCTGGAGGACGAGGGCGTGGTGATCCCGCCAACCCGTGCCGATGAGAAAACGCTGAAGGAGCTGGTGGGCGAAATGCGCTTCCCGCGCCAGCGGCTGGCAGACCTGCGGGCCCAGGCAGCCGCCAACCGGATCGGCGCCGCCCGCCTGGGCGAGCTGGCCGCACGCCACGGCCAGGCCCAGCTCCGCGCGGGGATGGAGGAGATCCTCGCCTACGCCGAGCGGCGCACCCGCGCCGCGCTCGCCGCGCTGCCCGACGGCACTTACGCAGCCGAGGACGTGCTGGAGGACGATGGAGACGGCGAGCCCCGCGACGCGGTGCTGAAGGTCGAGGCGACGATCCGCGGCGAGGAGCTGATCCTCGACTTTGGCGGCACCGGCCCCCAGGTCGAGGGCAACCTCAACTGCCCCCTGTCGGTCACCAAGTCCGCTGCCTTCTTTGCCGTGCGGGTGCTGACCGACCCCGAGGCCCCACCGTGTGCGGGCGCCTACCGGCCGATCGAGGTCCACGCCCCGGAGGGCTGCCTGCTCAACGCGAGGCGGCCCGCCGCGGTCGCCGCCGGCAACGTCGAGACCTCGAGCCGCGTCGCCGACCTGGTCATCTCCGCGCTCGGCGGCGCCCGCCCCGTGCCCGCCCAGGGACAGGGCACGATGAACAACCTGACCCTCGCCAGCGATGACTTCACCTATTACGAGACGCTCGGCGGCGGCCAGGGAGCCTGTCCGGACGCGGGCGGCCCCAGCGCGGTCCACGTCGCGATGTCGAACACCCTGAACACCCCGGTCGAGGCGCTGGAGAGCGAATTCCCCCTGCGCGTGCGGGAGCTCTCGCTGCGCCGCGGCAGCGGGGGCGAGGGAGTGCATCGCGGCGGCGACGGCCTGGTGCGTGAGGTCGAAGCCCTAGTCCCGACGCGCTATTCGCTGATCAGCGAGCGGCGGCGATACCCGCCGCGCGGCCGCGACGGCGGCGGCGATGGCGAGCCGGGACGCAACCTGCTCGACGGGCGAGAGCTGGCCGGCAAGGCCGAAGGCGAGCTCTCCCCGGGACAGCGTCTTCGCATCGAAACTCCCGGCGGCGGCGGCCGCGGCCATCAGTGATCTTCATCACGCATATCCCATCTCTGTAGAAGCGATTTCCAGCCGTCTCGCGGCCTAGCTTTTTCGCCTCACAAACAAAGCGGCCGGGGCGCTGCGCAAACAGCCCCCGGCCTGGCACCGAAAGGCGGAACCTTCCGATGCAGGCCAACCCTAGCCCGCGCCCTGAGCACGATGACGAGAGCGTTCAGCGAGCAGTTCTCAGCTTGGTTCTCGATGCGCACCCGAAGTCCCTGACCATCCCCGAGCTTGCCCGAGAGATCGACCGGGGCGACGCTGTAGAGCGCGCCGTTTGCGATCTCGTCGGCGTGGGCTTGCTCGAATGCCCTAACGCCCCGATTCGTCCAACCCCGGCAGCGGTCCGCTTCGACGCCCTGGAGCAGTCATGAGCGTCGGGGAGATCTTCGGGGCCAACCTGACGCGCTGCCGCCTGGACGCTGGCCTGACGCAGGAAGTAGCCAGCTTCAGGGCTGGGCTTCACCGCACGGAGATCAGCCAGCTAGAACGTGGCAAGCGGATTCCCCGTATCGACACCCTCGTAAAGCTCGCCGGAGCGGTCGGGGTCAAACCCGCCGACCTGCTGGAGGGCATCGAGTGGACGCCGGGCAAGATCTACTCCGGCGGCTTTGTCGAAGTCCAGGTGCCGGGTCTTGGGGCGGTTCAGAAGCGAGTACAGACTGAGCGCCCGAGCGACAGCTAGCCTTGGGCTATGGCCGACAAACGGCGCAAGCAGAAGACCGAGAAGGGGCTGGAGATTCCAGTTCCGAGCAAAGGCGAGTTCGACGCCGACCTGGCTAAGGTCGCTCCGCCAGCAAGTCGTAAACGCCCTGGCGGGAAAGGCCGGCCTCAGAAGCGATCTTCGTGATCGGGACGCCTGCCTTCTGAGCTTGCTGGCAGAAGCCCCGTAGGTCTTCGGTCGCCTGTCGTTTGGCGGCGTCAGCGCTGGCGCGGCGTTTGGCCGCGCCCCTGATGCTCCGCAGGATGGTCGCCTCGCTCATCGTGCGGCCTCATCAAGCAGCGAGTGGAACATCGAGCGGTGCCCGTACGTGCGGTGGTTGTAGCGCCAGGCGTACTCGTCAAGGTAGGACTGGAGCCATTTGCGGGAGACCTTCTTGTAGGCGCCGCGCATCCCCGTCTTCAGGTTGCCGAAGAACCCCTCGATGGTGTTCGTGTGGATCTCGCCAAGGACGTAGACGCCCGCCGAGTGATTGATGATCCGGTGGCCAGCGAATTCGCGGCCGACCGGCCGGTATGAGCGCCAGTCATCGGTGAAGATGATCGACTGCGGGTTGACATTCGCCCGCACAGCTTCACTAAGGGGCTCGCCGTGGCGCGATTTGATCACGCGCAACTTGACCCGCCCGCCGCGCTCAACCATCCCCAGCACCGAGACCTGACGCTGGCGCCACTGAGCGGCTTCCTTCAGGTTCATTTTCGGACCACGGGGACGGCCATGCACGCCGGTCTCGTCAATCTCGACAGAGCCCTTCAGCGGCTTGGCATCGTCCTTCATCAGCTCGTTCCGGATCTTGTTGAACATGCGCCAGGCGGTCTTGTAATGGACTCCAAGCTCCCGCTCTAGCTGCTTGGCAGATATGCCGCACCGAGTGCTCGTCATCAAATACATGGCGTGGAACCAGAGCCGCAGCGAGGTCGAGGAGCGGTGGAAGATCGTCCCGGCCGTGGGATGGACGTGCAGGCCGCAGGCCGTGCAGGTCCAAGACTGCCGCTGTTGCTTGGTCTCGTAGCGCTTGAAGACCTTCTGGGCGTCGCAACGAGGGCAGTGCGCGTGTTCGCCATCAGGCGAGTAGCGGGACCGCCAGAGATGCTCCAAGCAGGCGGCATCATCGGGGAAGTCCCTCAGGAACTCCGTGACCGAGTAGTCCGAGTGCGAGGACTTGGCCCGCTTCGGTTCGTGGCGGTTGGCCGGAGGCATAGTGTAAAGCTACTTGACAACCAAGGACTTGTCAAGTTCCTTTACGAATATGAGCGCATCCGCTAAGGTGCCCGCCATGGCAGATTCGGGCGGGCCCTACGTGATGATTGCGGCGCTTTGCGAGACGGTGATCGTTGGCAACGATGGACGGGTAAGCGTCATCAACGTCATCGAGCAGGTTGGAAACGTGCAGCGAGGGCCTGATGTTCCAGACGAGATGCCGCCCTTTATCTTTCCCGTTCCGTTCGTGCTGGATCTTGTTGGCGGCAATGCTCAAGGCCGCTTTGCGGTCAAGCTTCAGCCTGTGGATCCGGTTGGCCTAGAACTGGAGCCTGCGGAACATGCGGTCCAGTTTGGCGAAGGAACCGGCTGCCGGGTGCGCGGCACTCTTCCCCTTGAACTCGCCAAAGAGGGCCGCTACTGGATAGACGTGATCCTTGTAAGGGGTCGCGGGGACGACCAAGCAGAAGAACTGCTTACGCGGCTACCTCTGAACGTCCAGTACCAACCACAGAAAACTTAACTAGGTGGCTCTGAGAGCCAAGCATGCCCTGTTCTCTTTTCCCGCCGGAATAGAAGAACTCCTCTCCGGAGCAGACCAGAGAGGACACAATCGGCTGCTGAAGTTGGGACAGGGCCTCCCGAAGCTCATCCTCGCCTTGGTCCCCATTCGTGAACTCTGCGATGTGCAACACGATCGCTGTAGCGAGATCGTGGGCAGAGCGGTCTGACTGGGGAGAGATATCCCAAGTCTCTGGCACAAGCCATGCCTCGAACTCCGCGAGCGAATCCTCGCCGGCAAGGTAGCGCTGGAGGCGCGCTTCAATCGCTCTAGTCAGTGAGTCCATCATGTCTCGTCCTCTCAAACGGGTTTCCAAGAAAGAGTTGCGCGATCTCTTCAATCACGGAGCCTATTGCGAAAAGGCCCAACTTGGGAAGGTCGAAAAAGATGTTGAACGATCAAAAGAAATTGCGCAAGAACTTTGTCGCAAATTGGGAATGCCGCCTGGTTCTCAATCCCAGATCGTCGCATATCGGATCCCTGGCGTTGGCAAGGTGGCACTGGTGCACCAATACGTCCGTCCAGACGGGACGGTGCGAGGAAAGCCAGACCCTAAGTACCTCGTCATCAACGGCGTGGTGCATGCGTTCCATCCGAAGCCGCCCCCACGCGACTAGATCACGCTTCAAACCGAGCCGCCGCTCAAGCGCGGCCGTGCTTCTACATAGATGGGCTATGCGTGATCTTCATCACAAATTTTGCAATCCAGGCAAGCTCGTCTAAAATGCCCGATCCGGGCGGCCTCTCAACCTGGACAGGGGTCCGAGGTACGGGATCTGCCCCCCAGTCAAGCTTCAAACAACCTTTCTAAAGGTACGACTTCAAATGCCGATCGCTTTCAAGGAATGGGCCGTAACGGTCCGCGCGCTCGCCGAGGGCGAGCAGCTGCTGACCCTGCGCAAGGGCGGGATCCGCGAGGAGAACAAGCACTTCGAGCTCGAGCACGAACGCTTCTTCCTCTACCCCACCTTCGACCACCAGAGGAACAACCTGGTGCGGGAGTCCCATCACCCTGAGCTTGGCCGCGCGCTCGAGGAGGGCGTCTGGCCCGACGAGGAGCCGCCGCCCGGCGCCCTGATCCAGGACGGCGGCATCTCACAGCCCGAGCGCGTGCGCTTGCGGGCCTGGGCCGAGGTCACCGACCACATCACGGTCACCGACCCGCGCGCCGTCGACGGCCTCTCCCCCTATTACGTCTGGACTCCGGACTACGCCGAAAAGCGCCTCAACTGGAAGCGCCGCCACCCGCTGCACGTGCTGCTGCTGCGGGTTCACCGCATTCCCCGCCCGGTCACGGTGCGGGTGCGCGAGGAGTACCACGGCTGCCGCTCCTGGGTCGAGGTGGACCGCGAACTGCCCTTCGAGGGCACCCCGGTCATGGCCGACGAAGAGTTCGACCGCGCCCGCGCCGAGATCCTCGAGGTCTGCGGCGTCGATGTCCCGGCAGCCGCTGAGCCTGCTCTGGTCTGAGTAGAAGTAGTCTCGGCCGGTGCCTTGGGTCGAGACCCAGAGCCTGAGCTTCACCGCGCGCCATGACAGCGGCGATGCCGCGTTTGCGGAGCGGACGCTGGACCGGATGGAGGAATTGCGGCTGCGGCTCGAGGACCGCTTCGAGGCCGTCCCGGGCGATATCACCGTAGTCGTCCACACCAACCCGCTCTGGCTCGCACTCGCCCATCCCTTCCTGCCGGTGGCGCGCTGGTCGGCGGCGCCGGCGGGTCGCCGCTACCTCGCCGGCTGGCCGATGTCGACTGAGCTGCACGTGCTCAACGACCCCCACATGGAGCGCCGCGCCGGCGGGGAGGATTCACGCGAGGCCCTGCGCGGGACCGCCGAGCGCCTCTACGCGCAGCTCGTGATCGCCGCCAACAACCAGGCGCTGCCGCCGTCGTGGACGCCGCGACGCTTCGGCCGTTACCTGCGCTGGGCCTGGCTGGTCGAAGGCGGCGCCCAGTACTTCTCCCGTCAGGTCGGCTTCTACCGCCCGGCGGTGATCAGGCGCCTGCGCGAGAGCGCCCGCCCCTCCTTCCCACCGTCGCGCCGCGACGCGGTGATCCTCGGCGGCACGATCTTCGACCTGCTCGAGGCCGAACGCGGGCCAGACGCCTGCGAGCGGCTCGCGCTCGAGCTCCGCCCGGGCGGTGCGGTCCCGACCATCGAAGAGGCCTTCGGCGCGCGCTTCCGTGAGGTCGAAGACGTCTGGCGGGCCTACCTGCGCGAAATCTCCCGGCCGCCCACCGGCCCGGTCTAGCCTTCGCCGGGCAGCCCTTCGCCCGGCAGGCTTTCCCCCGGCGCGTTCTCGAGCACTTCGCGCGCTTCCTCCGCGGCCGCCTCGGGGACGAGGATCTGGCGCGGGCCGGCGGCAAGGAACTCGGGATTGTCGACGCTGCGCTGGACCATGCTCGGGATGCCGTGCGCCTCTAGCAGGGACTGAATCATCTCCGCCTCGATCTGGTGGTTCGCGTAAGCGACCTTGACGAGGCGACCCCCGCTACTCGACGATGAGCTCGGCATCGGCGATCTTCAGGTCCTTCAGCCAGTAGCCCTTGACGTCGGGAGCTTCTTCGTCCGCGAGCGAGACGATCAGGTAGATCGCATCGGGCCAGTTGACTGCCTGGTTGACGTCGGTCTGGGATGGATAGGCGGCGCTCTTGGTGTGCGAGTGATAGATCGCCAGCAGCTCCCCGCCGTCGTCTTCGATCGCTTTGAGGGCGTTGTACTGGCCCTGCGGGTCCATCTCGAAGCGCAGCGGGCTGGCCGCCGCGTTCTCCACCCGAATCACCTTGTTGGCCTCGCCACCGGCGCCGCCCACCATCCCGCAGCACTCGTTCGGCAGGTCCTCGCGGGCGTGCGCGACCATCTCGTCGACCAGGCTCTGTGCGATCCGCATCTGGCGGTCGAGGCTAGCGGACCGGCGGCCGGATCCGCAGCCGCACCAGGGCGAGCCCGCGACCGTTCCCGCCCACCAGGACGACCATCCGCCCGGCCTGGAAAACGGCGCCGTTGCCATCGGAGCCGTGCTCGGGCTTGAGCATCACCTTGCCCCCCTTGCCAAAGCCGGCCTGGAAGCGCCCCGCCGGGTTGAGGCACATCGCGACCATCGCGCTCGCCCCCCGGGAGGGGGAGGTGCCGCCAACCACCACGATCCTGCCACTGGGCTGAATGGCCATCCCGCGCGCGAAGGCCGATTGCTTGAACCAGGCCCTCGCGAATCCGTTCTTCGAGCCGTAGGTCAGGTCCCGCTTCCCATCGGGCCGGTAGCGAACGGCCGCCATGCCGTAGTGGAACTTGCCGCCGGAGATGAACTGGGAGCCGCCGGCGATCAGAATCGAGCCGTCGGCCGCTTGTCCGATTTCGCCCAGGGGCGTGAAGAGCGATTCGTTGGCGCTGACCCCCGCCCGGTCCACGACCACGCGCCCGGCATCGCCAAAGCCGGCGCTGAGCCCTCCATCCGGTCGCAGGCGGAAGAGTTCGAAATCGTTGAACGACGCCGCCGCGAGGATGCTTCCGCGGCGGCTGGGCACGAGGTCTTCGACCGGTGCGTGAGTGGGCAGGCGCACGATGCCTTCGCCGCCGAAGCTCGCGTCGGCTGACCCGTTGGGGCGCAGGGCGATCACGAAGGAGGGGTGGAGAACTCCTTCGCGGCCGCCGTAGCCATCGCTTCCGGCGGCGACGACCCTGCCACCCGGCATCGCCGCGACCGCCGTCCCGGCTTGGAAGGGGCCTTCGAGATCGACGACGCGCCAGCCCCTCCCCGCAAAGGAGCGATCGAGCCCACCGTCAGACCGCAAGCGCGCCACCACCATCACCGTGGTCACCGGAGGACCAAGCGAAAGGCGTTCGCCGGTGATCAGGATCCGTCCACTTGGCTGGACGAACGCGTCGTCCAGCACCGAGATCTGGGAGCGCTCGATCGAGGCGCGAGCGCGCTTGCCGAAGCGGCGGTCGAGCGAGCGATCGCGACGCAACCGCTCGAGCGCCGGCTCGTCACCCGGTCCGTACCGGTCGTAGTCAAGCAAGATCCGCTCACCCGGATACGACAGTGCCTGCGAGGGCATGGAGGGCAGGCTGCTCGCCCCGCCGTCGCTCTTGCGGGACTCGGCTCGCGCACTTGCCTGAGCCAGGGCAGCTCCCCCCAATACAACGAGCGAAAGCACCATCCAGCACAGAAGGTGAAGCTGCTTCGACCTGCTCACCGCATCCGTCACGTCTATCTCCTCGTTAGGTTCGAAAAGGCATGCCAAGCTGGCTTTGCCCGCCCGTTGGCGTCGAGCAGGCCGGCAAACTCACAAAACACACAGTGAGGGTCCGGTTCGGACATGTCTCGCCAGGAGTACCAGTCGATCCCAGCGATGTGCCAGCGAGCCCGGCCACGCAGCAAGAGGCCGTAGGCCCTGCGGAGGAATTCCGCCTGCCCCTTCAGGCCCCGATCGAAGCTCGTCGGCAGACGGCTGTCGGAGGCGATGCCCAGCTCGCTGACCAGCAGCGGCTTGCGCCCATCGCCAGCGGCCGCCATCGCCTGCCGCGCCTCGCGCACCTGGTAGACGACGCCGCTCAAGGTCGCGGAGTACGGATGCACCGCGACCTCATCGAAGCTGCGGCGAGCCCCGGGCACCGAGTAGAGCGCGCGGAGGAAGGCCCAAGGGAGCATCCCGCCCTCCACCGGCGCCAGTCCGGCGGCGACGATTCGCGCGCCGCGGTCGACGCCGCGGATCGCTCTTGCCGAGGTCCGCAACAGGCGTGCGTAACCGGCGGGCGAGGGACGCGGGCGCCAGAAGAGAAGGAAGTTGGGCTCGTTCCAGATCTGCCAGGCGCGGATCGGCAGTCGCCGTGCGCTGCCGCTCCAGAGAGTCCCCCGCGGCCCGTACCTGCGCACCAGGGCCGTGAGGAAACCAGACCACGCCGCCTGCCCGCCGGCACCGAGCGGCGGCCGCGCAGGGTTCGGCTCCAGCCAGCCGGGGGTGCCGTACACGAACGGCAGCACGCGTATGCCCGCCGCCGCCGCGGCGCTCACGGTCGAGTCGAGACTCGAGAGCTCGAGGTCGCCCCGCCGCGGCTCGACCGCGGGCCAGTAGATCGGAACCCGCAGCGTCCCGATCACACCGTGCATGCGCGCAAAGTCGGCGGGGCCCAACGGTCCCTGCGGGACGATGCCGAAGAACCCGCGCGGTACGCTCGCCGCCGCCCCTGCAGAGGGGGTGGCAGCGAGCGCCAGCGCCAGGCTCGCGACGAGCGCGGCTGCCAGGGAGATCCGGCGCATCGTCGCGTCCCTATTGGTGGACCTTGTTACGGCCGGCGCCACCACTGAGGCGATCCCGCCCCTTGCCGCCGACCAGCTGGTCGTTGCCGAGACCACCGCAGATCAAATCCCCGCCGCCGCGGCCGAACACACGGTCGCTGCCGGCAAGGGTCGCGATCACGTCGCGATGCGGGGTGCCGACCAGCGTCTCGCCCTCGCGCGTGCCGACGATCGTCGCTTTGCGCCCGAGGCAGCGCGAACCGCTGGTGCCGCCGAGGAACCGGGTCAGAATCGTCCGCGGCGGATCGCAGCTGCGGAAGCATTCCGACCTGGAGGCGAGGACGACGAGCCGACGCCCCTGTTGCAGGCCGACGGCATCCGCATGACCCGCGAGCGCCGATGGGAAATGCAGAAGGGTGCCGCCGGCGAAGGTCGGATCGGGGTGTCCATCGGGGAGGCGGCGCAGCACGGAGAGAACCCTTGGGCCTCCTTGGGATCGCGGGCTCGGCTTGGGGTCGGATCCGGCGATCAGCAGCCTGCCGGTGCGATCGACCGTTGCGTCGTTGACGATCAGCGACTTGTGCCGCAGGTAGGCGATGCCGCGGCGGCCGAACGTGCGGTCGAGCGCCCCGCTGGGCTTCAACTTCAGCGCGTAGGAGTCCCCTTTGCCCGTGCTTCCCGAGCCGACGACCAGGATGCGGCCCTTGGGCAGAGCGATCAGAGCCGCCACCCCCGCACCCTCGGTGACGTCATCGACGAAACGCTCGCCCTCACGGCCAAAGCCGCGGTCAAAGGCGCCGCTCTGGTCGATGCGAGCGAGGTGCACGGCCTGCTGGCCGTCGGCGCCGCAGCAACGCGGCCCGGCGATCACGGTTTTGCTGCCGCTGAGAGCGATACCGCCGAAGCCGGAGCCGAGGCTGGTGATCAACGCGTTTCCACCGCGGAAGCTCGGGTCCGGAAGCCCCTGGGCCGTGTAACGGGTAACGAGAACGGCTTCACCGCCGTAGCCGTAGAGGGGCTCGGCGCCGGCGACGATCCGCCCGTCGGCCTGGACCGCTAGGCGAACCCGGTCGATCGGGGCGCTGAGGGCGGCTCTGGCCTCACCGCCATTGCCGAACCCGGCGTCGGGGCTGCCGTCTGGATTCAGCTTGCCGAGGAGCAGCGCGCCGTTGACGGTCGAGCCGACGATGACGCCCCCGCCCGGCGCAAGGGCGATGGAGCCGTTATGTGTGCTGGCGAAGCCGCCCGGTGGGAACGCATCCGTTTCCCGCATGAGTGTCCGCGTCCCGGCAACGCCAAATGAGCTGTCAAGAAGCCCGCCCGGAGTGAAGCGGCTGACCTGCTGTTCGTACGCGCAGGGCGACGCCGAGCAATGGAGCAGGCCACGCAGAACGTAGATCTCGCCTCCGGGAGCGATTGCCATGTCCTCGGGATAGCCATAGACGCCTTGGTCGGTCTGGACGCGAGCGATCCCTTCCTGCCCGAAGGTGCGATCGACGTCACCCGGCGCCGCCGCAGCGGAGCTGACGAGACCGGCCACGAGACAGACACTGACGATCAACAGCCGAACTACCCGCGTCTCCATCGAGAACATCTCCCCTTTGCTTTAGTTCGATTGACCAAACTTTGTGGCCGCTCAAACACCGAACTCGAGGCGAGTTGCGGTCTAGCCCTGAGGAGCGACTACCACCAGACGGTGGAGTCGAGGTTTTCGATCTCCTCGATCGGCTTGGTGTAGACGCCGGAGGAGAGGTACTTCCAGCCGTCGTCGGGGATGAGGAAGACGACGTTGCCGCCGTCGAGCTCGCCGGCGATGCGGGCGGCGATGCGGGCGATCGCGCCGGAGGAGACGCCGGCGAAGACGCCCTCCTCCTCGAGCAGCTTGCGGGTCCAGACGATCGCGTCGCGGTTGGAGACCATGATCTTGCGGTCGAGCAGGGTGATGTCGATGATCGGCGGAATGAAACCGTCGTCGAGCGAGCGCAGGCCGTCGACCAGCTCGCCCTGCATCGGCTCCGCAGCGACGATCAGCGTCTCAGGGTTGGCCTCCTTGAGGCGGCGGCCGTTGCCCATCAGCGTGCCGCCGGTGCCGAGGCCTCCGACGAAGGCGGTCACCTCGTCGAGCTCATCGAGGATCTCGACCGCGGTGCCGTTGTAGTGGGCGAGCGGGTTGGCCTCGTTGCCGTACTGGTAGGGCATGTAGTACTGCGAGTCCTCGGCCATCTCCAGCGCCACCTCGACTGCGCCGTTGGAGCCCTTGGCGCCCTCCGAGTAGACGATCTCCGCCCCGTACATCGAGAGCAACTGGGCGCGCTCGGCGGTGACGTTGTCGGGCATCACCACCTTCAGCTTGTAGCCCTTGCGGCGACAGATCATCGCCAGGGCGATGCCGGTGTTGCCGGAGGTCGGCTCGAGGATCGTCTGCCCGGGCTGGATCGCCCCCTCCGCCTCGGCCGCCTCGATCATCGACTTGGCGACGCGGTCCTTGACCGAGCCCGTCGGGTTGTGCCCCTCGAGCTTGGCGTAGATGCGGACGTCGGGATTGGGCGAGAGCCGCGGCAGCTCGACCAGCGGCGTATTGCCGATCGACTCGACGATATTGCCGAAACGGCCGCCGCAAGGCCGATTTAGAAGCTCTCCCGACACTTCAAAAAGTATAGCCAGGGTTCAAGGCCCCGGAACGGGGTCTCAGCCGCCGGCCATGGCGGGCAAGATGACGACCGTGTCGCCATCGGCGACCTTCGTGCCCAGCCCGTCGAGCACTCGCACGTCCTCGTCGTTGAGGTAGACGTTGACGTAGCGGTTGAGGTCGCCGTCCTCGCCGAAGAGCTGATCCTGGGTGCCGGGGTGCTCGGCCGTGAGAGCGCGCAGGACCTCGCCGACGTCGGAGCCGGCGGCCTCGACTTCAGGGGCGCCGCCGGTATGGGGGCGCAGCACGGGAGGTATGCGAACGGTCGCCATGAAGGCGCGATCCTAGCCTAGGAGGCCAGGGTCTGGCGGTCGCCGCCGGCGCCGGCGCAGAAGGCGTCGTAATCGGGGAACTTCCCCATCTCCGACTCCGGGATCTCCGGCGCATCCTTGCCGCAGATCGGGCAGTCGGGGTCGCGGCGAACCTTCAGCTCGGTGAAGCGGGTCCCGAGCGCGTCGTAGAGCAGCAGGCGCCCGACCAGCGGCTCGCCCTTGCCGAGGACCAGCTTGATCACCTCGTTGGCCTGCAGGGTCCCCATCGTCCCCGCCATCACCCCGAGCACCCCGTTGGCCGAGCAGCTCGGTGCCAGCTCGGCCGGCGGCGGGGTCGGGTAGAGGCAGCGGTAGCAGGGGCCCTCGAAGGGGGCGAAAGTAGAGATCTGGCCGTCGAAGCCGAGGATCGATGCGGAGACCACCGGCTTGCGCAACCGCACCGACGCGTCGTTCAACAAGTAACGGGTGGGGAAGTTGTCGGCGCCGTCGACGATGATGTCGTAGTCCTGAATTACGTCGAGGATGTTGCTGGCGTCCAGACGGCCGTTGTGCTCGACGACCTTGACGTCGGGGTTCAGCCCTTCGATGAAGATGCGGGCCGAGGCGGTCTTCGCCATCCCGATCCGTTCGGTGTTGTGGATCACCTGGCGCTGCAGGTTGGAGGCGTCGACCACGTCGTCGTCGACGAGCCCGATCGTGCCGATCCCGGCCGCGGCGAGGTAGAGCGCCGTCGGCGCGCCGAGCCCGCCGGCCCCGAGCAGCAGCACTTTGGCGTTGAGCAGCTTCAGCTGGCCGTCGACCCCGACCTCGGGCAGCAGCGTGTGGCGCGAGTAGCGGTCGCGCTGCTCGGGAGTCATTCCCTCGGCGGCGAGGACGGGGAGCCCCTGCTCCTGCCAGGCGAGGATGCCGCCGGCCATCGAGGCGACGTCGGTGTAGCCGAGCGCTTCCATCTGCTCGGCCGCCTTATAGGAGCGATTGCCGCTGCGGCAGTAGACGATCGTGCGGGCGGACTTGTCGGGCGCGGCGCTGGCGATTTCGTCGGCGAGCACGCCCGGCGGAACCAGCTTGCCGCCGTCGAGATGGGCCTCTTGGTACTCGTGCGGCTCGCGGGTGTCGACCAGGACGACCTCGCCGCCCTCGATTTCCTGCTGCGCCTCGAAGGGCTCGATCTCCTCGACTGGGGCTTTGACCTGCGTGTCCGCACCGTTAGCCACTGGCAAATCTCCTAAATCCGGATCGGCTTTTACTTCAAAAAGTATAGCGCCCGTCTCAAGCCGCGATTCGCTTGCTCTTCGCGGCTCCCAGATAGGGAAGCAGGAGGCACTCGACCAGGGCCGATTCGATCTCCGGCAGCTGCCCGGTGCGGTCGTTTTCGACGTGGCGGGCGAGGACCGAGAGCGCGCCGCCGAGCAATAGCTGCTCGAGATCGGCTGGCAGCTCGGGACGGTCCGGGCGACCGCGTCCGAGAATCTCAGCAAGGCGGGCAAGGCTCGCCCGCTGGCGCTTGCGAACGGCTGAGCCCGCCTGCATGGCCTCGATCGCGATCAGGTGCGCCAGGTGGGGATTGGCGGCAAGGAGACGCAAGATCTCCCCGACGCCGATTCGCACCCGGCCCGGCCAGGGCTCCTCGGCCACCGCGGCCTCCACCCCATCGCAAAGCCACTGGCTGCCGAGGTCATATGCCTCCAGGAAACACTCCTCCTTGCCGGCGAACTGGCTGTAGAAGGCCTGGCGGGAGACGCGCGCCTCCCTGGTGATGTGGCCGATCGTGGTGCCGGCATAACCGTGGCGCGGCAGCATTCGCATCAATGCGGAGACGATTCGCAGGCGCTGGTTGCGCACCACGAAGGAGCGCGGCAGGCCGTGACGCCCAGGCGGGAGCTGGCCGAGGGCGAGCTTGTCCGGCAGCTCGGCGAAGCCGCCCGGGTCAAAGCGCGACGGCTCGTCGCTCATCCGCGGTGTGAAACGCCGCCAGCGACGGGGCGAGCAGGTACTGGAGAAGCGAGTCGTGGGACTCGGGCAATAGCGCCGCTTCACCGGCGAGCAGCCGGCCGGAGATGTGCGAGGCGAGACCCCCGGCAAGCAGGCGCGCAGTCTCCCTCGAGATCGTTTCTCGACCATCGCCCGCGGGGGGGCGCAAGACCGCCGCGAGGCGCTCCAGCGAACGCTCGTGCTCCAGCCGGGCGGGACGCGCGGCGGCGAGCGCCTCGACCAGGAGCAGGTGGGCGAGCGCGGAATTGCTGGAAAGGAAGCCGAGACCCGCGCGCAATCCTGCCGAGACCCGGTTCGTCCAGTCCCCTCCGGAGGGAACGGCGCCCTCGATGACGGCCGCCAGCCGCCGCACCCCGTCCTCGTATGCAGCGGCGAAGCAGAGCTCCTTGCTCTCGAAGCGCTCGTAGAAGGTCGCTCGAGAGACGCCGGCCAGTTCGACGATGTCGGTGACCTTTGTGTCCTCGTAGCCGTGATGGCTCAGGGCGAGGGCGAACCCCTTGAAGATCCGTTCACGCTGGTTGGCGATCACCTCGGCCCGCGAGAGCCCGGAGCGAGGGGGGATTTTTTTCACCTTCGGCGGGCTCGCATCCGGCCGCCGCCGTGTGCCCCGCGAGGAGCGACTCAGCTCAGTGTCGGCTCCCATGGCGCCCATTCCAGTGGCTTGTCGTCGGCGGGGCATACCAGGTCAGTTCTCAAGCAGAGATGATTTGGATACAAACACGTCAGTTTGCGTTTGTCAAGATACGCACGTGGTTTCTATATGACCTCCTCAGCGATTTACTGGGGTGCCGTCCTGGGAGTCGTCCCCAGCTCTACCCCGAAGGCGCCAGCACCGAAGCCGAGAGCGAGCTCACCTTCCACTCCCCCCCTTCCCTTGCCAGGTTCATCTGAAAGAGCCTCGCCCCGGGGGCGTGGAAGACGACGAAGGCGGTGTCGCCCTTGATCCTCACCTTGGTGACCTTTCCTTCGGCCTGGGCCCTGGCGATCTGATCGGCATCAGGGGAGAGCAG
>Ga0105245_10000642_pt1 | contig 31762 bp, 22 predicted proteins | sample KBSM54metaG_FD_81523 | JGI IMG/M metagenome (GOLD analysis project Ga0105245, IMG submission 81523) | Miscanthus rhizosphere microbial communities from Kellogg Biological Station, Michigan, USA - KBS M5-4 metaG | ecosystem: Host-associated > Plants > Roots > Rhizosphere > Soil | place...
GTTGGGGCTACGATGGCCAAGGCTCGAACGTGAAAGCCTGTGGCGACTGCATGCCGGGCATCACTTGCGCAAAATGAGCTGATTCGGGCAGCGCCTTCGTTCACTCCGGCTCCAAGCGACCCATCGCGATCAAGTGCTGCATCATCCGTCGAGGGAGGCCGGGCCCAAGCCTGACGAACAACTGGCTTGCGAGCCTTGGGTCCGCCTCGTCAATCAGTTGGAGCCAAGTCACCTCATTGAGCAGTGCTCTGAGCCGGCGTTCGATCTCATCCAACGGATCAGTCTCGGATTCGGTTTCTTGGTTGCTCGCACTAGTCCAAGCGGGTCGCATATCGTCCATCTCGGCGAGGAAATGTCCGGACATCGACGCGACCAGGCAAAGACGCCGATCGACCGCGTGTTCTTTCTTTCGCGAACGCGCCTGGCTTCGCTGCCGAGCGGGCATATAGGGCTAGGCGAACCACGGCCTTGGCGATCCCCCGAGAAAAACCATGAACGTTCTGCGGCGGAAAAATGCCTTACTCGCGCTGGTTTTCGGTCCCGTCCTAGGGCTGTCGTTCGCGATCGCTTGCGGTCCAACCAACAAGCAAATCGCGAATTCGGGCGCGAGCGCCGGTAGCGCCAATGGGGGCGGCGGCGGTGACACCACGACTACTGATCCCAGCGACGCAGCCGTCGACCTAGATGCCGCCGACGCGGACTTGGATGCGGGCGCCTGTGTGCCGACGGCGACCAAGAAATGTCGACCGGCGACCTTCATCGCGCTGGGTTCGAAATGCCTGACCAAGTGTCCGCTCCACAACCTGAGGTGCGATTCGCGCTTTTGGAAGGGCAACTGCACACACGATTGCTTCACGGACGCCGACTGCCAGGACACTGGCTCGCCCGGCGTCTGCGGTAAGGACCTCCAATGCTACCGGCCCTGTGATCCAGGTCCCAAGCCGTGCGGGCGCACGATGTATGAATGCGTCGGCGATCCGGGGCATACCTACTGCGCAAGCAGCGTCCCGAATCCTCATCTGGACGGCGGGGTCGACGCCGGCGTCGACGCCAGCACCGATGCCGGCGACGCGGGCATGTGACCCGCTCCGCCCGTGAAGCTCGTCACTGTGTCACGAGGATCTCGTCGATGCTCCACCAAGTGGTGGTGTGTTGGTTCAGTTGGAATCGGATGTAGCGCGCGACGACCGCGGTATTGAACGTGACGGTCGCGGTTTGAGAGCCAACCACGGACTTTGCCGGCTTGTCGAAAGTCCCGTCGACCGACAGAAAAAGGTCGAAGCCGGCAGCGGCATCGCCGGGCACCAGGATGCAATCGAGCTCGACGCCGAAAAAATATCGCGGCGCTCCCAGATCGAGCGTGACACTCATGCCTGGCGCTTGATCGGCGCCGTAGGTCCAGCGCGTGGTCGCATCGCCATCGATGGCTTCAGCGATTGGCCACCCGTTGGTGGCCGTGGACTCGGCCGTCCAGTGCGCCCGCGAGAGGGCAACGCCACTCGCGGACACCGGCACGCATAGGCTCGACAGGCAGACTCCGCTTTGGCAATCGCTCGCCAGCGCGCACGCGCGATTCAGTGCGCAAGCGGTGCACTGCGTGCCACCACAGTCGACGTCGCTTTCCCCTTGGTTCTGGATTTGGTCCTTACAGGTTGCCTTCGCGCACACCCTGTCTGCGCAAGCGCTACTGTCGCAATCAGCGGAGACCAAACAAGCGCCTCCAGCGCTGCACGGCGGACAAGGGCCACCACAGTCGATGTCTGTTTCAGCGTGGTTTTTCGTCCCGTCTGAACAACTTGGGGCGACACAGACTCGATTGCAGGCGTCGGACGCGCAGTCGTGCGCTGCTTTACAGGCTGAGCCGAGAGAGCAGGTGGGACACGACCCACCACAATCGATGCTTGTCTCATCACCATTGGTGACTCCGTCCACGCAGGTCGGCGCGAGACACGAGCCATCGGCGCAGACGGCGCTTTGGCAGTCCGTCGCGGATGAGCAAGGCGAGCCGGTGGCGCATGGCGCACAGCTGCTGGCGCCGCCGACACTTGCCCCGGCGACATTGTCACTCCCGCCAATCCCGCCAATCCCGCCAATCCCGCCAATCCCCCCAGAGCCGCTATCGCTGGAATCGCCACCGAGACCGCCCACTTGAGCGACGCTGCCAGCTTGGCCGGACGCGTATTCCCCCAGCGTGGGCGCGAAGAATGAGCACGCGAACAAGTTCGATGCAGCGAGGCCCGACAGTATCAACGTGGAAAATCGCCGGTGATCTCGAGCGACGCGAGCACGCCGCGCCAGGAGCCCCGTGTGCTGATCGCGGGAGGCAGCGTGGGCGTGTGGGAACCTTACCGAGGCCATGGACGGCTGCGCCAATTCGACCATACGCACGTTTACGGCGCAGCTTTAGTCGGTGTCATGCCGCCCGTGATTTTCGATTGGGAAGCACGGTATCCACGCGGCGACTCCCCTGGTCCGCGGCTCTGAATCGGCGGCGAAACTAGCAAGCTCCGCGTCGAGCGTGCGAGTCGCTCGTTCCGCGCTTCACGATTCGAGCGCCTCGAATCAACGACGACTATCAGCGCTTCAAGTGCCGCAACCGCACAGCGACAGAAATGATGATCGAGTGCTCGCGTCACGCAGTGCTCGTGGCAGTTGACCCAGCGTCACGCCGAACCGACAATCGCACGATAGATGTCCTCCGCGGCTCCTGCGCGTGACGCTCTCCCATTTGCGGTAGACCTGAGCGCGAGCCTGCAGGCGGAGTTGCTAGCGGGGAAGTACCGCTTACTCGCCGGGCTCGGCCGCGGCGGTATGGCTGACGTCTTTCTCGGTTCGGCGACCGGGCCAGCGGGTGTGAGCAAACTGGTCGTGATCAAGCGTCTGCGCGAAGAACACAACGACGACCCAACCGTGCGCGCGATGTTTCTGGACGAGGCCCGTCTGGCTGCGCGCTTGAGTCACCCGAACATCGTCAACACCTTCGAGGTCGACGAGGTGGGCGACGACTACATCATCGTGATGGAGTATTTGGAGGGCCAGCCATTCAGAAGTCTGCTCAAGGCTCTTCACCGAAGTGAACGGAGCTGCCCGCCAGCCCTGGCCTGTCATCTGATGATAGAAGTGCTGACCGGACTACACTACGTGCACGATGTCGCTGATTACGATGGCACGCCGCTCGGCGTGGTTCATCGCGACGTGAGTCCGCAGAATCTATTTTTGACTTACGACGGGCGCGTCAAGGTCCTGGATTTCGGAATCGCGAAGGGCGCGTTGAACGCCACCGACACACAGGATGGCGTGTTCAAAGGCAAATTTGCATACATGGCGCCGGAACAGGCCTCGCGCGGAACCGTCGATCGCCGCGCGGATATCTTTGCGGCGGGCGTGGTGCTCTGGGAGCTCTTGACCGGGCGCCGCCTGTTTCGACCTGACTCGCCGGCGGCGCTCCCGCAATTGGCGACGACGCCGATCGCGGCCCCGTCTTCCCTCGCCCGCGAAGTGCCCGAGGGACTAGACGCGATCGTACTCAAAGCACTGCAACGCGCGCCGGGCGATCGCTTCGAATCGGCGCTCGAGATGAGCAACGCGCTCGCCGATTTGCTCGATCGGTTGCGCGCAGTGGTTCGGCACCAAGACGTTGCGCGCTTGATGCACGAGCTATTTTCCGAAGAACGTGACGCAATGACGAAGCGCATTCAGTTCTACATGAGCATGCGCGTACACGACGGCGGGGTGAGTCTCGAAGCGCCGCAGCCCTCTTCGCCCGCTCTGGAGCCGCGACCTAGCGAGACCTCCCCGTCGCGTTTGCGGGGCCGTCGTCGGCCGCCGTGGCTGTTCTGGGCGATCGGCCTGACGCTGGCGCTAGGCGCCGCTGCATTCTTCTGGGCGCGCATCCACCGCCAAGCTAGCGCTGCCGGGGAGGCGAATCGCCCTGCGCTTGCCAGCCAACAGCGTGCTGACGTCGAACAATTCCATCTCACATTGAGTAGCGATCCGCCCGAAGCGCAGGTCGAATGGAGCGGCAAGATAGTAGGGCAAACGCCGCTGCTCATCGACCTCACCGCGGGGCCGCAGAGATTCGTCGTGAGCCGCGACGGGCACTACAACGCGAGCGTGGTCGTCAACGTCACCGTCGGCATGGCGGGGCACGCCGAGTCACGCATGGTCGTCCTGACTCCTCGCCTGCCGGAGCGGGGTTTGGAACCCCTCGCTGTTCCGGCCCCGGCGCGCCCCGCGAGGTCCGCCGCGGCTTCGCGAGCGGAGCGCGACGCCGCGCCGGACTCTGCCGTGGTGGAGATCGCGGACGAGGAGCCGCCGGTGGTCTCGCCTTCACCCATCCCCTCGGGCGCACTGGCGGATCCGGCCGAGCAGGTTGGAGCACCGCAAAACCCCGCCGCGAGTGCGCCGATACGAGTCTCCGGCCCGATCACGCCACCGTCAGCCGCTCCCGGAATACTGCCGTTTGGCCCCGCAATGACACGCCCGATCTTGCTTTCGGGTGGCGAGCTGGTCGTTCCGCGCGAAGCTCGCTTGGCTCACGTTGCGGGCACGATCATCGCGCGCTGTACGATCACCGCGGAGGGACTGCTTCGCAGTTGCCGCATCATCAAGGGCCTGCCGTTCCTCGATCAACCCATGCTCGATAGCTTGGCAACGCGCCGCTATTTGCCCGTGCTCGCGCAGGGCAAGCCCGTCGCCGTGCAATACGTTTTCAACGTGCGAGTGGACACGCCGTCTTAGGTCGATAATCCCCCTGCCGGTCACCCCGCTGGTAACTGACTGGCAACTCGCGCTCTCGTGACCTCGATTTGTTGGCGAATTGCCGATGGCGCGAGTCTTGCGACGGCCCACTCCATGAGAACGCGAGGCAGCGCGCGGGCGACGGAAATCGGATTCGTTCGGTGGGCTCGGGTGGGAACCGGCAGTGCGCGTCGCCGCATCTGGGTGGCCGCGTGTTGCGCGTTGTCCCTTCTTGCGTGTGGCGGGTCGAACAGCACGACTCTCGGTGCATCAGGCGCGGGCGGAGCCGCCGGTGGAGCGGCGGGCACGTCTGCCGGCGCCGGGGGACGCGTCTCGCAAAGCCTCGGTGGAAGCAGTGGCGACGCGGCCAACGGAGGGAATGGGGGAGACACGACCGGTCATGCGGGGAGCGGCGGGAGCGGCGGCGGCTCGGGCGGGAGCGGCGGGAGCGGCGGCGGTTCGGGCGGGACGACGGGCGGTTCGGGCGGCACGGGCGGTGGTTCCACCGCGGGCACCGGTGGCACCTCGGGGGGCGCCGGAGGGATTTGCGACAGTGCAGCCGACGCGACGGGATGCGTCGCCTGCTGCGCTGCGGCTTACCCGGGCGCATGGCCAGAGACTTCGTTCAACAACGAGTGCTTGTACTGCTCGGGCAGCTGCCCGGGACCATCGGGGATCTGCGCCAGCACGCCACCAAAGCAGTTGGACGCGACCTGCATGGCTTGCGTGCACAGCCATTGGTCGAATGACGACCACTGCAAGTTCGGGAGCGGGGCGGCGTGCCTGGGGCTCGTGGCCTGCATCAAGCAGTGCCCCACCTGATGCTCGACGAAGACGGCTCGAATTCAGCGGAACGAGCTGATTCGGTTCTTCTTGAAGGTTTCCCGAGCTCATTCGTACGCGGGGGGCAGATCTTTCGGCGTGGGTTCCGGCGTTTCTGGTTTCTCTTCGACGGCTGCGCCGGGGATCGTGGCCGAATCCGGCGGGTTCAGCACCTCGCGTAACGGCGTTAGCCCGCGGCTGCGTAAGTACGCGCGGTAGGCGGTGATACGGCGAATTCGCTCGGCTTCACTGATGGGAGCGTCGGGAGTCGACTCAGCCGGCACGAGGAGTGCGGACGCATCGGGTTCGGGCTCCGCGCGCAACGTCAACGCGCCGCTTTGATCGCGCGTCGGCTCCGCAGCGAACACACCGCGCGCGACGCCGACGCTCGGTCGATAGTGGTCGACTCCGGGCATCGAGAGCGGGTTCGCGCCCAGCCGCGCGGGGGTGAGTCAGCCGTCAGTCACGCGTCGAAGTTGCACTCGGCCGCTTCGGTCGGCCTGATAGAGTGCGGCGCCCGTGGCGGCGACGGCAGCCAGCAGTACCCAGGGCCAGCGTCGCTGAGTGCGAGCGAGCTCCGGATGCGCTGGAGCAGCGTGCGCGCCCATTTCTGCTCGCGATTCGAGGTATCCGCGCAGCGCTTCGCTGAGCTCGGTCATCGTTGCGTAGCGGGCATCGCGATCCTTGGCCAGGCAGCGACTCACGATGGCTTGCAACTCGCCGTCGGCAGCGATCTCCGGTCGAGCATCATGCAGAGATCGCGGCTCGGCGCTGAGGACGTGACTGAGCACCTCGAGTAGGCTATTGCCATCGAACGGCAAGCTGTCGGTGAGCAGGCGATAGAGCACGACGCCCAGCGACCAGATGTCCGTGCGGGCGTCGATGGCCTGTGGAGTCGTGATCTGCTCCGGCGACATGTAACAAGGGGAGCCAATGCTATCCTGGGGCCCAGTCACGGCCATCGCGCGGGGGGAGCTGAACTGCTTGGCCAAGCCAAAATCAAGCACTTTGATGATGTCCTTGGCGGGGCCGCCCGACCACAAGAACAGGTTCTCGGGCTTGATGTCGCGGTGCACGATGCCGAGCGCGTGGGCCTCGCACAACGGCTCGCAGACTTGCAACGCGTAGCGGACCGCGGTCTCGACGTCGAGCGGTCCGTCACGAGCAACGAGGGCGTCTAGGTCGATGCCCTCGAGGTGTTCCATGACCAAGAAGGGACGCCCCGACTCGAGCTGCCCCACATCCATGACACGCACGACGTGCTCGCTGCGCAGCGCCGCGAGCGCGCGCGCCTCGTTCAGAAATCGTTCGACGACGGCAGGCTTGCCTGTGAGCGCTTGACGCAAGAACTTGATGGCGACGGGCTGCTCGAGTTGAGCATGGCGCCCCAAACAGACGATGCCCATCCCGCCTTCCGCGAAGATGCGCTCGACCACGTAGCGTCCGGCGAGGAGCTCCCCCACGGGCACCGGCAACTCGGACTCAGGGCCTTCATCGGGCTGATTCGGTCCCGACATTTGCAGCCCAGACTCAGACGGAACCTCGCCAGTTTCGCCCGACGGCGAGCGACCGCCTGGCTTGGCTTCGGGCAACCCGGCAGTGAGCGAGTCGTGGGGAGCGAGCAGAGTCGGAGATAAGGCGGTCAAGATTGACCCCTTCGTTGCGAGAAGCGTGCCCGGCCCGTTGCCTGATCCTGTCAGCTGGAAGCGGCGATCCAGCGACAGAAGGCGCAGAGAGGCGAGTCGCCGGCCGATCCCGAGTGAGACTTATTGTCCTACCTCGGGGAGGAGCCGCCGCGATTTGGAACGGGGCGCGGGCAGCTTCGAATGGTGAGGCGCGTCATTGAGCCCGGGACTAGTAAACCGAAATCCCGACCGTGAGCTCGGGAACGTAGCTACGTTGAAGCAGTGTTGACGCGGGGTGGGCGGGCAGCGCGGCAATTCCGCCGCGAAGGTTCAACGCGAGGCGCGTGGTCCAGTCGATTTGCGCGAGGAAGCCGCCTCCGACGAACAGACCCGACCAACCGTGTGATCGGTCCGGGAGATCTTGGAGCGCGAGCGCGCCGCCGAGTTCGCCGTAAAAACCAGCATGAAAGCGCCCCGCTTGTACGGGAAGGAACTCGAGTTCCGCAGCGATGCGGCCGTTGAATATGGCTCCCCGATTCCGATCGTGCGAGCTTCCGAACGCGACTTGGTCGGCGAATAGGAGACCGAGCGCCTGAGTTGGGAAGTAACCGACACCCGTTCGGCACGCAAAACCCAAGTCACGCGTGCCGCCGACGGCATTCAGCGTGGCGGCGCCGAGTTCGACCTCGTACACGAAGCCTTTGCGATCGAGTGGCGCACGCCCGAGGCGCTGCACGCTAGCGCGATCGACGATGACACCGTGATCCGCAGTCGCGGCGTCCCGCTCCGTCAGCTCGGCGAGTGGCAGCCATTGATCGCCATTGCGAGAGATGAGCAGCAGCGGTTGATCGGGGGGCACACTCACCCAGCCATCGAAGCGACTGCCCTCGACGGCCGCGAGCGCGATGCCCACGCCGTTGGCTGCAACCACTGCGATGGCTACGATGACAATCGCATCTTCCGCTTTACCGCCGCCGAGGACGCCGCCCGATCCACTCCCCGAACTGGACTTTGACTCACCGTGGCCCGAAACGCCGTGCCTCGAGATGCCATACCCCGAGGAGTTGTGTCCCGTGACGTCGGATGCGTGCGCGGCACGGTGAGCCAGGGGAGCGCCGCCTTCGTGCTCCGTGGACAGCGTCACCGAGCCCGAGGGACCAGGCGTGCCCGGTGTGCCCTCTCTCGGTGTGCCCTCTTCTTCTTCTGAGCCGACGTCATCAGCGCCGACACTGGTCTGTTGAAGTGCTCTCAAATGCTCGCCGCGGGACTCCGGAGGACGCTGGGCGAGCCGCACGAGCTCGGCGTGCGAGATTTGATAGGTGTTGCTGAGGCACCCCTCGAGCACGAACAGACACCCGAGCCCCACGAACCGCATCCTCACGACCGCGCTATAGCATACATCGGGAGGTCAGTGCGCGTGTACGGCGCGAACCAACTGCCGTCGACTCAATCCTTGCTGTCGAAGAGCGGTTTGGTCAGGCTGATGCTGACGTACAGCCCAACACCGAAGTCGTTGCGGTAATGGCTCAGGAAGCACTCGTTCGGCGTACAAATCTCACTGGCCTTGCCCGCGGCGAGAACCCAATACGGTGTGCCAATCACGCTCATCGAAAATTTTTCGCCGCGCGCCTCCACGCCCAGGGCGCCATCGAGGCGTGTTTCATTGCGCAAAATGGACGTGTCCGAGCCGTGATCGGTCACGGCGGGATGCGGCGCATCGCTCACGAATGTTTGGAAGCGCGTGCCGAAGCTCAGCCCGAGGGAACTCACCAAGTTGTAACGATCGCGTGCGCGAGTAGAAATCCGGGGATAGACCTCCAAGCGAAAGCGCTGTTCGCGTTCGGGGCGATTGCCGCGATCGAGCAAGCCCAACTGCCCAGTTTGGTAGCCGTAAGTCAACGCAAACGGAACTGGTTTCCAGCCCTCGGGAGCACCGACGCGCAGCTCGAAGCCACCTGTCAGCAAGCCGACGTTGCCGGCAACGTCGGAGAAGTCGACGAGACCGAGTCGCCCGGTGAATTGTTGAGGGAGGAGCGCCGCGAGCGGATAGCCCGTGTCCGTGCCGCCGTATTCACCGCCACTTGGATACCGGCGAACGAACCTCACCGGCGTGACGACATGACCGAACGCAACGCCTCCCTGGAGCGCCGGTCTTTGCAGTGGGCCTCCCGGTAGCCCAGGAGTGGCGACGCAGCTCGCGCAAAATAAGAGCCCAATGGTTACGACCGCTTTCATCCCGATCACCCTCTCCACGCCCCTGCCCCTCCCTGCTCACCCTCATCGACTCGGCGAACCGTCGGCGACGATGAGCTTCCGGAGTGCGCCGACGGTGCTGCGCAGCTCGAGTTCGTAGCCGAGATCGAGCAACAGTTCGACGCCCGCTTCGAGCACGAGGACCAGCGTCGACAGATCTCCCGCGGCGACGTCGCTACGCAGTCGGCCCTGGGCTTGATCCACCGAGATATTCGCCGTCAGGCGCTGACCCAGCTCGGCCATGAGCGTGAGCTGCGCGTTTTTGATCGCGCTCGAGCGACGGCATGCGGCGAGCAGATCTTGGGTACGAACCGCTCCCGGCGCGGGAAAAGCGCCGCTGTCGACGGCGGCGGCGAATAGGTCGAGCACCTTCAGGGTCGGGATGGTGCCAGGTGAAGCCGACAAGAACGCCGAAACGACTGCATTTCGTCGCTGCGCCATGGCCGCGACGATCAACGCATCGCGATCCGGGAAGTGGACGTAGAACGCGCCGCGAGTGCAGCCGGCGCGCTCGCAAATCGCATCCAGGCTCGGCGCATCCAGGCCGTGCTCGGCAAAGCAGGCGAGCGCGGCATCGATGAGTGCTTGGCGCGTGCGCAACTTGGAAAGCTCACGCAGGCTGGTCGCCGCTTTTGGTCGCGGCTTCGCCTGAGGTTCGAGCGGAGCCTTCACTTTGTTCGCGCGAGCGCGTGGCGGTTTGCGAGATGACGGCATCGTGAGCTTTCCGACAACACGGACCGGGGTGACGACCCGGCCTTTACATACGCCAATGTATTTCACATACTGGTCCGTATGTCAAAGGCCTTCCGGGGTTTTCTAGCCATATTCGCGTGTGCCGCTGTATCCGCGGTCGGCCGCGCTGCCGCGGCCGCGCCGACCACGCCCGCGCCAACTGCTCGGGACAACCCGGAGGTCGAGGCCGCACCGAGCCGCCACTGGTACGGGTGGCAAACGCTCACCGTCGACGGCGCTTCGTTCGCGAGCCTCGGCACGGGCGCCGTGCTGTTCTCTGCTCAAGGCTCGCGTGAAACCTTACCGCCGCAAATCCTGCTCTGGTCCGGCCTGGCAGGGTCCACCTTGGGCGCGCCGATCGTCCATTTCAGTCACGGCAAGCTCGGACGAGGCTTCGGGAGCCTCGGTCTTCGACTCTCCGGACTGCTGGTGTTCGCTCTCGCGTTCCCCGAGGGCGGAGGCTCAGACAGCGGCGGCGCAGCGGCGCTCGGATTGGGCCTGTTCGGCAGCGCCATCGTCCTCGACGCAACCGCGTTCGACGATAACGAGGCACGACGCGGTTCGGTAGCGCGTTGGTCGCTGTCACCGATGCTCGGCACGCGGCGTGGACTGATCTTCGGGTATCGACTCTAGAACGGAGCGCCCGTGAGGAACTTCATGGGTGTCCGAACCTTGCGGCGAGGCCGAACAAGCGAAACGCGGTGGCGGTGGTGTCACGACGCACCGCAGCTTCGTCGCGTTCTGCGAAGCGGGCGACGCTCGCCGCTACGTGTGGCAGGTACGCGGGTTCGTTGCGTCGACCGTGCGTGCCCTCGAGATCACGGGGCAGGAGGAAGGGCGCATCGGTTTCGACCATCAAGCGATCGCTGGGGATTTGCTTGAGTAGTGCTTGGAGGTGCGTTCCGCGCCGCTCGTCACACACGAAGCCGGTGATGCCGATGCACAGCCCGAGTTCCAGGTACGCGTGCAACTCGGCTTCGCTGCCCGTAAAACAGTGCACGACCCCGCCCACGAGCTTCGGTCCCGCGTTTTTTAGTATGCGGTAGAAGTCCTCATGAGCGCTGCGTTGGTGCAAGAAGACCGGCTTCTGCAACTCAATCGCCAGTTCTAGTTGGGCTTCGAATGCAGTCCGCTGCTCCGGTCGCGGGGAAAAATCTCGATCGTAGTCGAGCCCGCATTCACCCACCGCGACCACCTCGGGCGAGCGCGCCAAGTTGCGTAACTCCCCTTGCGTGTGCCGATCGAAGCCTCTGGCATTGTGTGGGTGCACTCCCGCGGTGCAGCAGAGTTCGTCAGGGCGAGAGCGCGCGAGTTCCAAGGCGGCTTGGCTGAGCGGTGCCGTAAGACCAGTCACGATCAGATAGCGCACGCCCGCTCGACGAGCGCGAGTGATGACCTGCGGCAAGTCCTCGCGGAACTGCTTGCTGGTCAGGTTGACTCCAATATCGACGAGGGGTTCGCTCACGCGCTTTGCTCCAGGGTCGGTTCGAAGGCAGGGGTGTAGCTCGGCTCCAATACTACTTGGTCACTTCTGTCTGACCCGAAGCCTTTCAGCCGCTCACGGGCCCCCTTCTCGGGCAGACGCGCCGCAAGGTGGAGTCGACCGTCGCTCGACGCAACGTAGCCGGGCGCCGGGCTCGCCGGCTTTTGTCTCGTGGCATGTCGCGACTCGCGCCGATCGCGCGGTGCCGTCCGCAAGTGCAGCCGGCCACGGGCGAACGCGCGCAACGCGCACAACTCCGTTGCTCGGAGCTTCAGGCGTCGTAGCTCGCGTTGTTCCGCGGCCATCGGCGCGCGCCAAGTGGCGCCCAAGGCTCGCTTGAGGGTTCGAATTCGGTTCGAGACTTCCCTCGAATCAGCCTTGAAAAGGCCTAAATTGATTGCAAATTTCATGTTGAATAGCTCCGAGTAACGTTGATTGTCTCGCAGTGCTCCGCAGGCGCGGGACGAGACGCTGTGTGTGAGATTCGCGACGGGCAGCAAGCCAATCGCGTGCGCGTGCAGCCCGCGTCTTGGACGCGACACACGCGAAGTCGCAGCTCCCAACCGGGAGACCACGCAGTAGCGGGGGCTTGATTCGAACAAGCCTCTCCGGAAGGCTATTCCGGCGTAGGTTCCGCTCCTACCACCCCGCAATAGACGGACAACGGGAGTACGCTGAACTCGCTTCGACCCTTCCCCAGTATCGCACGGCCAAACGCAGCAAGTGACAGCGTTTCGGCAGCGACGCCTAGGAATTGATTGTAAAAAACGAACGTCGATCGAGTTAGAAGCCCAGCACCATCCTCATTTGATGGGCCTAGGTTGAGGCATTCGAATCGAGCTGTCAAGCCCGCGCGCGTTCGTGGCGCGGCGTCGCGCGCCTCGCTGGCTGCACGAACGTGCACCTCATGAACTGCTCCACTCGGACAATCGAGCGAGGCAGTCGGGTTGTCCTACCGAACACCAACTGCCTGAGATCTGGCTGAATTCATCGGCATTTGGCGGCGAATGAGCTGGCCTGCCGCTTGCTTGGTAGTGGCTCATGAAAATGAGTGTGGGGGCTGCTTTCGTGGTGGCCAATGTTGGGTTGTGGGGTTTTGGTTCGCTCGCACACGCGCATTGCTTGAGCGACGTAGCGACGACTTTCGGCAAACCGCCGCCGAGCCTCGGCTTCGTGCGCGGGAAAGCGTTGCAGCAAAAAGCGTTGCGCCTCGACTTCAAGGACGTGCCAACGCCCGGCGATGCGACTTGCTCGGTGCGCATCCGCTCGGCGTCCCCCTTCATTCAGGTGGGCGGCGCGTACGACGCGTTCGGATCCGTCGCGGGTTTGAGTAGCATCGGCGCGCCCACTTCCGAGTGGACCTCGGACGGTGTCGTGCGAGCCACCGTCGACGCCCCCGTTGGCAACTACACGGTCTACGTCGAATACGATTCGCGCGGCGACGACGTGGATCCGGAAAATTGGAAATTACTGGGCACCGTTGCGGTGCGTGTGAGCGAACCCATCGTCGCCCGATCGTTCGGCGGCAAAGCCTTCGACGGAGGCACCGCGGTCAACTTCGACGCCGCTTCCAACCTGCTCATCGGCGGCAATTTCACCAGCAGCGCGAACTTTGGCGGCACGATCTTGAACAGCACGATCGACGGCAAAGCCGACGGTTTCTTGGCCAAATACACGCCAGCGGGTGCGCTGCTTTGGGTACGCCAAATCGGCGGCTCGGGCTACGTCAGCGTCAAGGGCACCGCGGCCAACCAAGCCGGAGACGTGTTCGTCGTGGGCAACGTGCTCGGCAAGCTCGCGATCGACGGCACCGAACGCGATTCGGGCGCATCGAGCGACGGCTACCTGGCCAAGCTCGATGGCCATACCGGCAATCTTTCGTGGCTGAAGATGATCGCGAGTGACGGTTCCGACGACGCGACGAGCGTGGTCGTGGATGCACTCGGCAACCCGATCGTCGTCGGCAACTTCGGTGCGAAGATCGACTTCGGAGGCGGAGCCGAATACCTGCCCGAGGGTTCGAACGATTGTTACCTCGTCACGTTCGATGCACAGAACCAGAGCGCGCTCACCTCGGCGGTGGTCGGTGGCACCGGCTATTGCGAAGCCAACGCAGTCGCCGGCGGCCAGGGCGGGAACATCGTGGTCGCGGGCTCGTTCAGCGGCGATGTCGATTTCGTGCCCGGAGCAATTGGCGGCGCGCGCACGAGCATGGGAAGCCGCGATGTGTTCGTCGCGCGCTACACGCCCGCCGGGGCATTCTCCGTGTTTCGGCAGCTGGGCGGCGCCAAAGACGACTTTGCGAACGCCGTGTCGCTCGACAAGAGCGGCAATATCTACCTCACTGGCGGCACTAACGGCGAGTACGGCTACGTGAGCTCTGGCAACGTCTACACGCCGATGTTCACCGCCACCGGCGGCAGCTTCGATGCATTCGTCACCAAGATCGGTTCACACGCGGCGCACCTGTGGAGTCGCGGGCTCGGCGGCAACAAGCCGGAGATCGGCCGCGGCATTGCCATCGACAAGCTGGGTAACCCTTGGCTGACCGGGAACTACAACGCACTCGGGAACCCGATGGGCTTCCCGTATGCGACGAACTTTGCGCCGGATGCGGCGTTCTTCGGTCGCGCTGGCCTGCCCGTCATCGGAGGCAAGTCCGACATTTTCCTCGTCGCACTCGACCAAGTCGATGGTCGGCACCTGTGGGGCGATGGGTTCGGCGGAAGTTCGGGCGAGCCGAGCGGCCTTCCCCCGAACGCCATCACCGAAGTCGGCACCGCTATCGCCGCAAACTTCGCCGGCGACCTACTCTTCACCGGCACCTTCCGCGGCTCCGCCAGCGTGGGCGACGGCGGAACGCTCAGCAGCTCCGGCGACGGCGAAGGATTCTTCGATATTCTGCGCCCGTGGTGAATCCCTCGGCTTCGCGTTGGCTACGGTGAACAGCAGTAGATGGCGTGGGCTGAGCCGCCGCTCGGCAGCCTGCTCACGCCGGCTATGTAGCGGCCGGGGCCGCACTCGCCGGTGAAGGCGTTGGGTACGGCGTCCGTGGCACCAGCCTCTCGGGCGTCGGCACCGAACATGACCAGCGTCGCACATTTTTGCTGGCTCACCGCACCCGGACAACACAGGAGCTGAGCGATCTCGTTCCCGCTCGGTATCTCGGCCACGCCTGCGACGAACTCGTTCGCGGCGCACTGGCCTTTGAAGTAGTCGGGATCCCAATCCATCGTGACGCCGTTGTCGCCGGTCGAGAAGTCCACCGCGTGACAACCGCTGCTGGTGCCGTGATCGAGAGTCAGTGAATCCACGCTACAGAGCAGCGCATGAGCGCTGTCGGCAGTGGTCGTGACCGAAATCCCTATCGCAGCTTGCTTGGTGCCGCACTCACCCTTGAACAGCCCAAACGCCCAATCACCGGTACTACTCGTGCGACGCGCGTCGCCCGCGTCGAAAACTAGCGGGCCACAATCGGGAGCACAACTGGCCGCATTTTCGCAGCCGCCCTGACACAGGCCATCTCCGCAATCTGCCTGCAGAGTCCCTTCGTCGATCTGGCCGTTGCAATTGTCGTCGATGCCGTTACAGACCTCGGTGCCGGGTTTGCCAGGCACACACGAATTCGGCGCACCGCTCAGGCAGGCCGGCGCGGTGCGCTGGCAAGCGCCGATGCCGCACACCGTCGTGCCGAGGCCTTCGTCGACCTGCCCGTTGCAGTCGTCGTCTTGGCCATTGCAGAGTTCGACGGAGGGATCGATCTCGCCCGAGCAGGTGTCCCAGTGGCCGCCAACGCAATGCTGTGTGCCGGCCTTGCAGGCGCCAATATTCAGCGTGGTGGGCGACCCATGATAACAAGGCTGCTGCGCGCCAGTGGTGCAGCTGCAGCCCTCGTCCACGACCCCGTCGCAGTTGTTGTCGTACCCATCGCAAATCTCGGGCTGCTGTGCGCCCGGGATGCAGGAAAGGAGCACGCCCTTGTCGCACACCGGCAGCGTGACCGTGCACGCACCCACGCCGCACTTCTGAAACGTGAACCCTTCGTCGACGGTGCCGTCGCAGTTGTCGTCCAGCCCATTGCAGGATTCCTCGAGTGCGGGAACGACCTCACCCACGCACTCCCCGAACACGCCATTCAAGTCGCAGGTTTGCGTGCCCCCGTAATTGCAAACACCGATGCCCTTCGTCGACGGATCGCCGGAGTAACAGTCGCGCGTGTCACCGACGATGCACGCACAGCCCTCGTCCGCCGCGCCGTCGCAATCGTTGTCGTTGCCGTCGCAAACCTCTTTCGTGGGAACACAGCCGAATCCGCCGCCGCTCCCGCTCGAGCCGCCGGCAGTGCTCGTGCCGGCTGCTCCGCCAACCCCACCGCCGGTGCCGCCCTGGCCGCCGGTGCCGCCCTTGCCAGCGACTCCGCCACTGCCGCCCTTGCTACTGGTGCCGCCCGCACTCGTGCCGCCCGCACTAACGCCGCCCGTTCCACCGCGACCTGAGCTCGAACCGCCGGAGCTGTTGCCCGCGCCGCCAGACACACCGCCGCCGCCGAGGTCTCCAGTGCCGCCCATCGGATTCACGCCGGCCGCGCCCGCACTGCCACCGGCTGCTCCGTCGTGGCTGACTCCACCACACGCGGAGCTCAGGACCGCGCCAGCGGCCAGCAAACCCAATGATAAGATCGTCCCTGCTACTGATCGCATGCGGTGTTCCCTCGAGAAGCGCGCTGGCGGCCGGACACGAGACTTTCGCGCCGGCTAACCATTGATGAGCGGCGCCACGTGGGGGATCTTTATGGAAACGAGCAAGGTCGGCGGAACCGCGTGGTTAACCCGCGATTTTGCCGGTCTGCCGTGCGTCGAAACATGGCCGACAAGGTGGGCCCCGCACTCACCTGGTGACTTCCACGACTCGAGGCCAGCACCGCTCCTCACTCGAGCGAGTGGAGCACGGCTTCGAGTGGGGCCCTTTCAACGGCTCCGTTCGACACCCACCGCACGATGCCCGCACGATCGAGCACGAAGGTGGCAGGGAGCCCGTCGACGCGGTAGCGCCCGGCAAGCACGTGGTCGCGATCGTAAACCACCTTGAAACCGAGCCGCAGTCGTTGGACGAGTCGCAAGCTCGTGTCAGCGTCCAGATCTTCGGCGACACCAATGATCTCGATATCGGCGCGGCGCTGCCGCAATTGCTCGAGCTCGGGTAGCGCGCGCAGACACGGCTGACAATACTCGGCGAAGAAGTCGACGATCACGATCCGGCCCCGGAGCTCGCGCAGTGACATCAGGGACATCGGGGCTCCGGCAGCGCTCGAGTCGAGCGCCGGTCGATGGATCTCCGGAGCGCCCTGTGAGAGGAGCGCACTCGGCGCGCTCGCGGGCGGCGCTTGCGCGGGCGAGCAGCTGACGCAGCCGAAAAACACGAGCCAAATCGAGCAGGCCAAGAGTGCCCTTCGCATGGATTGAAGACCAAGCTAGCATGCAAGGTTATGCCTTTGGTCGGTTCGACGCGTGCGGGACTGCGACTCTGCCCGCTCGCAGCGCTATTCCTGCTGCCGCTCGGTTCGTTCGATTGCGCGCGAGGGCTGATACCGAGCACCGAAACAGCGCTCATCCCCAGCACTCCGGGTGAAGGCACCCGCTGTCGGCTCGCTGCCAACCAAGACAATCCGCTCGTCACCGAATGGCCCGCGTCCGAGAAAGCCAATCTCGAAGCGCGCCTCGCCAGCGGCGCCGTCGTCGTGGCTTACTCGGGTTGTTCGCTGCGCTTACTGCCGGCGTGTCACGCCCCGGGAACGTACAGCTGGCGGCGCACGACCGCGGCCACCGACGTGATCGAGATCCACAACGCGGACGAACTCTATGCCAAGTTGCCGCTCGGCGCGGTCTCGCTCGAAGGCGAACTCGAGCAGCGCGGGCGTTTGGCGGTACAAACCACGGTCTCGGGGCAAATGCAGCTCAGCGGCTTCGACGCGAACGCGCTACCGAAAGACGCATGTCAGGGGGCGACTCACGTGCTGAGCGCGCTGTCGATCGGCGCATTCAAGCTGCGCGCGGGCGGCGAGCGAAACGGTCAAGGCAAGGTTGACGTACAAGGCATCGGCACCGCGAAGGGATCGAGCGAGCGTGACGAATCGGTGCTCCGCGAAGCCGGCGTGCCAGAGCGCTGCAACGCCGCCTCCGCGGAACTACCCGATCCCGCGTGCGCTTCACCGATTCAGCTATTTTTGCAGGCGTTGCCGCGCGATGTCGTCGATCGCGGCCCGGTCGGAACCGTCAAAGTGCGGTTCTGGCCCGTCGACCCCGCGCAACAGTGGGACGTCGTGGTTGGCGATCGCGAGATCTGCAAAACACCCTGTGAACGCTGGCTCGATCCGGGCATGCCGTATTCACTGAAACACGATCCGGGATTTTGGCAGCGAAATCAGTTCGTCGAGCTCCCCGACTTACGACAATATGCCGCGCTCGAGCGCATGGACGTGCGTGTGATCCCTCGCGCGATGGGCGAGTTCGCGGTGGGCGTCGTGGCCACGTCCCTCGGCGGTGCTGCCGCAGCCACCGGCGTCGTACTCACGGCTGCTGGCTGCGGTAAGGGCGGCGGCGTGTGCAACGCGGGCCTCATCAATCTTCCGATTGGCGCGGCGGTCACCACCGCAGGCATTTGGATGATGGTCGATAGCTCCGGCCACATCAACGTGACGCCCTCGGGACGAGGGAGCATGACGTTGAGCGCACCAGGGCAGCTCTAAGAGCCGGTCCTAGAACCTCGGACCGGCTCTAAGCGAGTTACTGGGTGCGGGAAGCGCACACCACGACTTCGAGGTCGGCGTCTGCCGGCGCCGGCGAGCTCGTGCCGTCCGCACAATGGCCGAACGTTGCGGGCTCTGGCGCGATTGGGATCGGCGCGAAGCGCACGTCAATCACCCAAACTGCCATGGATATCGCGAAGATGACTGCTACTGGGTGTGCCAAGCGAACCTCCTCTTCGGTGGCGGATGCGCGTCCAGCACCGCCAATTTGACACCCTATTCACACCCAATTGTCACGCGAAGTCAACAAACGCCACCCAATTGTCACAATCGAGAAAAGTCACACAGAGGCTCTGAAGCGGCGCACCGCTTCGAGCCAAGTGGGACGGTGAGGCGTCGTCGCTCGATCAGTGTTGGACGAGCGTGAGCGCGAGTTCTTGGTTCGCGGCGAAGTTGGCGACCACGGTGAGTGTCTCTGCCGAGGCCGTGCCGAGGAGTTCGGAGGTACCAGCGAGCGGTGCTAGCACCGGTGCCTCGCGCGTGGCGAGCGATGCGCGGTAAAGCTTGCTCGTGCCCGCCGCGGCGTCGACGAAATCCAAACTCAATCCGCGCAGCGAAGGCCGGACGTACGGGGTATTCGTGACCACCGGGCTGCCTCGCTTCACTTCGAAGTCCTCCGCGACAGGGCGGCCAACGAGCCCGGATTTGAGCATGTATTGACTGAATTTTGGTTCGGGGTGCACTGCACCCCACTCGAGATAAACGAGCGCGCCATCACTCCCGAGTAGCGGAAAGGCCTGCTTACCTGGCGCGCTTCGCACGGTGCGTGCGAGGGTCATTCGATCGATGAGAACGATGTCCGCAATCGAGCCCGCCTCGTCGAAATAGCCCTTTGGATCCTCGGAGAAATCCGTTACGGCCACGTGCGTCGGCGAGACGTCAGCGAAGCGCTGTTGCCCGGCGCCGGTGGCGACACTCGTGATTTTGCCGGTAACGATGTCGAGCAGCGCAACGTCGGTATCGTCGTTCGGGTTCGGGCCGAGGAATTGCGTGAACACCGCCGCGTCCGCCGACACGCGTGGCTCGCCAGCGTGATCGAAAAGCTGCGGCGCTTGGGAACCGTCGGCCAATGCAACGCGCACGGCGCTGCTCGCCGAGCCCGCGCTACCGTCCAATTCCCAGGCGATCACGTTCCCCGAGATAGCCGGACGCCGCGGATGGCTCGCGCCCGGCTCGAGCTGCCGCTCGTCACCGCTCGCGAGATCGCGCAGACGCAACGCTTGATCACCGCTCGCCACGTAGACCAACGTACAGCCATCGATCGCATAGGGAGGGTATCCGAAGCGGTCCCACGTTGCGGCGTAGACCGAAGGCACCGGGGAGCCTGGCCCGCACGCAGCTCCTGCTCCCCCGCTGCCGCCGCTCGTCACGGCGCCGCCTTCGCCCAGGCCGCCGTTAGGCGCACCGCCGTTGGCCGCGCCGCCATTGCCGACGCCCCCTTCCTCGGAACCCGAGCCCGCGCGGTCGGAAGCGCCACCCGCGCCGTTCAGCGCTCCACCACCGCTCGCGCCGGCTGATGCGGGCTGCAGGGCGGTCGATCCGGAACAGGCGACGACCACCAAAGAGCCAAAAAGCCCTAACATCTTGCGCATCAGCTGAGTTTCCTTCCTGCCGCCTTCGCGCGCAAACCGAGGCGCAGCATGCGCTTTTTGAAGCCATGGCGAGTGAGGCCCAGCGCGCGAGCCGCGTGGGAAATGTTGCCGTTGGCCGCCGAGAGCGCAAGCTCGACTGCCGCTCGTTCGTCGCCCGGAGCTGCGCTCTCTCGCGAGCTGCGCGGCTTGGCTTCGGCGGACAGACGGATGGCGCGAGGCAAATGCGCTACCTCCACGTGCTTGATGCCAGCGGCCAGTAACCGTTCGATCTGATGCTCGAGCTCACGCACGTTGCCGGGCCAAGGGTACCGTTCGAGCGTGGTCATCGCGGCGCTGGAAAAGGTCAGGTTCGCCGATTTTCGCGCGACGAAGGCACGGGTCAAGAGCGGGATGTCCTCCTCACGCTCGCGCAGCGGCGGCACCTCGATTTCGACGACATTGATCCGGAACAGCAAATCTTGGCGAAACGCCCCGCTCGCAACCAGCGCCTCCAGGTCACGATTGGTGGCTGACGCGATGCGCACATCGAACGCTCGCTCGTCGTCGGTGCCGAGCGGGCGATAGCGTCGCGTTTCCAAAACGCGCAGCAATGCAGCTTGCCGAGCCAGCGGTAAATCCCCGATTTCATCAAGAAATAGCGTACCGCCTTCGGCGCGCGCCAAGAGCCCCGAGCGCGGCCGATCCGCTCCCGTGAATGCGCCGCGCGCATGGCCGAACAACTCGGCCTCGAACAGTGAATCGGCAATGGCCGCGCAGTTGACAGCCACGAACGGTCCGCGTGCCCGGCCACCCAATTCGTGCAAAGCGCGCGCGAACAGCTCCTTCCCCGTCCCGGTCTCGCCGCGAACGAGTACGGGCAAGTCGCTATCGATCGCCGCCTCGAGCCGAGCCAGCGCACGATTCATGCTCCGACTCGAACCGACGATGCCGACGATGGTTCTGCGCGGCGCCCTGAGCGGCAGTGCCGTGGACTGCAAATCCACTTCGGAAAATGAGGACCGTTCCGACGGGCGCGAAACCTCGCTTGCAGCCGGCGCTTGCGCGACGGAGGCACCGTTCAGCAAGCGCAAGGCCAGACCGGAAAGCACTGCAAATCGGCTCGCGAGTGAGTCAGCGAGTTGGTCGAAGGCTCCGGGGCGAAAGCGCTGTTCGAGAACCAGCACCGCGCGCGACGCTGCACTCGTACTCGGCACCGGAATCGCGACGCGCGCGCCTCGCTCCCCCAACAGCTCGGTGTCCCGCTGATGAAGGATCGAGTTCGCTTCGAGCGTGCGCCGAACGAGCACCGGATCACAGCGCTTGGCGGCATCCGCCAGAGCATAACCATCGAGATCGACGCCCCACGCGCAACGAATTTGGCCGGTCGCGTCATCGACGGCGAGCAGCGTTCGCTCGGCGCCGCACTGACTGCGGATGAGACGGAGTAGCTCCAAAAGCGCCGGCTCTGCCGCAGCCCCCGCGCTGACCTGCTGGAGCCAGGGCCACGCGGCCGCCTCGAAGTCCGCCATGTCGACAACATAGCGCGAAGCCGGGGACGAAGTGCGAGCCAGGCGCGCGGCCCGGAGCAGCGACACCCCTTGCTGCTCTAGCTCCAAGAGCCGAGCGGCGCGGGTGCTGCGAATGACCGAAACGGCCAGCCGCGCTGCGCGCCGCGGCTCAGCCGGCAAACTGGCCAGCCGCGCGAAACCTTCGACCACCGTTGCCTTGGCCGCGAGTGAGACGTCACCCGCGCGAGCCGCAGGATCGAGTTCGACCAAGGCCGCCAGAGCAGCCCGAGCATCGCCAGCCAACAGCGCAATTTGGCCGGCTAGAATCGCGAGATCCGCCCGGACCAACGGCGGCGCCTCGGCGATTGCGGCGGCCTCGGCGCGGTAGCGCTCCGCCGCCACGCCGTCGCCACGTCGCAGTTCCAGATCGGCGCGCGCAGCCAGGCACCAGGCCCGCCCTGCCTGTTGGCCGAGCGAGCGCGCGAGTTCGATTGCCTCGTCCAAGCTCTGTGCCGCTTCGGCATACCGACCGAGCCGCGCCAGCGAGAGTCCCAAGTTCAGCAAACACGAGCGGACCCCCGCTCGGTCACCCAAGGCTCGCTTGATCTCGAGTGATCGCTCGAACTCCCTGGCTGCTTCTTCGACGCGATTGCCGTACAGCGCGACGACGCCTCGATTGTGCTCGAGGCGCGCCAATTCCTCCGCGTCATCGAGACGCAGCCGGGCAAGGCGTGCAGCCGCCTCTTGAAGCGCGCGGTCCGCGGCAGGCACATCGGCTTTGAACAGCGCAACGGCGCCCCGGGTCGCGAGCACGAGCGCCTGAACGACGGGATCACCAAGATCCATAGCGGCGTTTTCGGCCTGCTGGGTTCGCTGTTCCGCCAAATTGAAATCGGACGCGCGCGCTGCCCGCTCGGCTTCGCGCCGGAACAGCAAGGGGCGCAGGCGCGGCTCCGCTTCCGCCGCCTCGGCAATCCACGATAATACCTGAGGATGATGCGCCCCCGCCTGACGCGTGAGGCACTCGATCCGCAGCAGATTTTCCGGAGTTCGGCAGGAAGGAGTGGCACAGAGCGCGAACAAGGCATCGCTCTCCGCGCCTGCCAGCCCGCTACTGCGCGCGATCTTCGCGGCGTATTCCAAGAGACGCTCTCGCGCCGTCGGCGGAAAAGCGCTACCGGCAAGGCTTGCCAGCAAACGCGCCCCTGGCCGTTCCTCCGACATCAGCTTCAGCGCGAGGCGTTCGCCGAGCTCGAACGAGCCGAGCGCGCTCGCTATCTCGTCGGCGACGTCGTGTGCAACGAGCGAAAAGCCGAGCTCGCCACCAATATCTCTTCGCATGACCAAGCCATGCAGGATGAGCTCGTTCAGCGCGATCGTGCTGGAGCTTTCGGGGTCGAATGCCGAGAGCGTGCGCTCGGGTGCCACGCCGCCGAGTAGCGCCAGCGCGGCGAGCATTTGCGCGGCCTCCGCGGACACGGATTTCGCGCGTTCCAGGACCGTATCGCGGGTGAGCGGGACACGGCCGTGGGCACCCACGAGAAATCCCGGATTGCCGCCGCTGAGCAACGTCAAATTGCGAACCGCGTCGGCTGTCTCGACGCCCAGCCCACGACACAATTCGGCGAGGGCCGCTTCGCCGAGCGCGCCGAGCTCGATGCGGACCGCGCCGCCCGGGGCTTGACGCGCGGCGGCCAAAACGTCGATCGGCAGGGCATTTTTGGCCCGACACCGATACGCATCGAGCGCCGCGGCGAGCTCGTCCGGGGCCGCGTGAAACTCGTCTAGCGCCAAGAGGAGTGGCGCCTCGTCAGTGCCGCTCTCTTCGAACGGCCACGCTCGTTCATCGCCGCGAAAGAAGGCGAGCAGCTTGGCAACCAGCAGCGCGTCGTCGTTCGGAAACGCAACACGACGCGCCGGCCGCCCGCTGAGCAGCGCGCGCGTCACGAGCTCACGGACCAGGTGGCTCTTGCCGGAGCCGCTCGGCCCGGTGACGTAACGCACGCCGCGCTGCGGCGTCTGCAGGCGTTTGAGCTCGGCTGCGCGCCCCAACGGTGCCGGAGCGAGCCGCCGAGACGCGGCGGGCTCACTCATCCCCAAACGCCGCAACACCTCCTCGGCAGACTGAGGACGATCACGCGGGTGCGGCTCGACCAGCGCGTCGATGACCTCGCTCAGACTCGGTGGAACCCAGGGCGCAATCCGGCGCAGGCCGGACCCGCGCGTCGCCCCATCGCCCGCCGCCATCGCCCAGCAAGAAGCGCCGAGAGAGAACAGGTCAGACACTCGATTCGGCCGTGCGCCTGCCAGCACCTCGGGAGCCGCAAAAGCGCGCGTAAACGCAAACGGGCCGCTTTGACCCAGCCTGAGCGCAGCACCCAAGTCGAGCACTGTCACGCGACCCGCGGGCGTTACGCGCACGTGCTCGGGCTTCAGGTCGCCGTGCAAGAACGCCGCTTCGTGCAGGCCCGCGAGCGTCACAGCGACTTCACTGAGGATCGCGAAGAGGCGCTCCGCCCGGCGCTCCAAATCGCCGGCGACGAACACCGTCGAGGCTTCGCCCGGTACGAAATCTTCGACGAAAAACGGTGCTCCGCTGCGAGTATCGCGGCCCCAATCGTGCGCGCGCACGAGGCCCGGCAAATCGAGCCGACGCAGCAAAGCAAACTCGGCTGCCAACGCCGATTCGTCGAAATGCCCCGCGTGCCAAACCTTGGCCACGAGCTGACGCGTCGGGGCTTCGCGATCGAGCACCCGCAACACGAAACCTTGCGAGCCGCTCCCGAGCAGCGCGCCCGGCTCGTAGCGCGGGTGACAGAACCCTGCTTCGACCATGCCTTCATTCTCCGTTCGCGACGCTGCTATTCGCAGTTCGGATCGTGGCCAGATAGGCCACGCCCGTGGCATCCTGGTCGAGCGTGAGCGCGCGCCGCAAGCGCGGTTCGGCGAAGCGCCCGAGCGCCGCAAAGTGCGCCTTGGCCGCCACGGGGTCGGAGCCGAAGAGCGCGACCGCGCTCACGTCAGCCCGCTCTTGCTCCGGCGTGATCACCTCCACGCGGATCAGCATGACACGCCGTAAGTCCTCGGGCTTGGGATCGATCGTGAGCGGAATCGAGCGATCGGTCCACGACTGCGGCATCAGGAACAGGATGCGCGTGCCCGGCGTGCGGAACCACTGTCGCTTCCAAGTGTTGACCATGGCCACTGCCTCGTCGTGAAAGAGGCCCGAAGTGTCCAGAGCGGCCGTGACGGCGACCCCCAGCTGCTCCGCGTATACGTCCAGCGGCTGACCCTGTTCGAGATCGGGAGCAACCGCCGATAGTGTACTCCCAGCGGCAACGCCGGCTGGGTGCTGACTGAATGCGCCGCTCGTTCCGTCGACGTTGAGGACGAACACCTGGGCGAGTGGCTCGCTGTTTAGGTTTTGTACCGTCACTTGGCCCGCGCCGAGCGCATGGACCGAAACCGGCAAATCGAAGTCGCCCAAGCCACGATAGAAGAGAAAACGCTCGGCTTCACCGTTTTGCATACGGAGCGGATTCGAATCGACGGCGCGAGCATAGCTCCAACCGAATTTCTCGAGCGGCGCCGCAGGTTGGTCCTTCGCGATGTCCGTGCCTCGCGGCAGCACGGAAAACGTTCCCCAATCCAGCAGGCCACCGGCGATCGCGGAAACGTCCTTGCGACACTGCTCGATTCGATACGGAAAATTCACGTCGAGCACCGGATCGGCGTAGGCGAGCGGCACCTGGTCCATGACCGAATCCGGCGCCGCGATAGGCGGCGAGAAGTTCGTCACGCCAGGATACCATTGAGTCAACACGCCTTGGGGAAACGCGACCTGTGCACGCGCCGTCAGCGGCTGATCGGAATAGAAATAGGTGACGGGAGTTTCCATCTTGATGGTGACTGCCGGTGAGAATTGCGCGCCGAGCAGGGTCCCTTCCTTGATGCGATCGTAAACGAAGGCCGGCAGGTCCTCTTCTTCGTGATGCAAACCACGCTGCAGTGAGCCGTCGGATCCGACGACGATCGTATCGGTTCCCCATTCGTGCACCACGAAGCCATGTCCGGCGTAGGCAGCGCTCGTTCCCCCCACGTCGGATCCCGGAACGTCCGTTCCGCCGATTCCGCCGACGCCCCCCGATCCAACATTGGCGACTGAGTGCGCTGCGGCGCCGCCCCCCTCACCGCCGGCGGTCACGGCGCGAGCGCCACCTTTCCCCATCGCTATCGGCCCTTCGCCGACCATCGAAGTGGCTTGTCCCCCAGCCGCGAGCGGCTCACTGACTCGACTCACGCCGCTACAAGCAGTGAGCGCCATGCCAGCGGCCAAAGCCCCCGCCGCGCAGCCGCCTCGAGTGAATGAACCACGCCCGACTAGATGTTTGGTTACCACTGTGTTCGCCTCCGAGAGGGCAACCGAGCAACTGGTATACCAACCAATTATTTCAGATACTTAGAGACGCGCACACAATGAGTTACCAGCTTGGTTACCACCTCAGGGCAGCTGCTCGGGAAAGACTAGGAACGTTCGGATTTCGGCGCGAGCAATGGCTCCAGAAAGTCCAGCACCGCCTCGGTGAACAGCGCGGGAGCCGTCACGACGGCGTCGTGAGCCTGCTCGGCCAGATGGACCACGCGTGCGTTCGGCATGGCAGCTGCGAGCGCCTCGGTGGAGGCGCGAATCGCCCCCTGGGTGCGTTGACCGAGTAGAAGCAGCGTTGGAGCCGTGATGGCAGCAGCGCGTTCGGGCTCGAAGTGATAGTCGGCGAGCGCGCGGATCGGAGCGGTGAAGGGAGCACCTTCCGCGACTCGAAGTGTCCAATGCCCCTGCCGATCAGGCATTGGCTCGGAGCGCGCGAGCCCGCCGAGCCAGCGACCAATGGTCCTCGCCACCGCCTCGTGTTCGCCAGCCATCCAGCGCGCGTCGAGGTCGTCGAGGGTCGCGGGCGGCGGCGGTTCGATGAGGATCGGCGGCTCGTAGAGCACCAGCGCGCGCACTCGCGCCCCGCGCGCCACTGCCTCGAGCGCGTGGAGCGCACCGATGGAGTGCGCGACCAGCACACACTCCTCCGAGTGGTCGCCGAGTACGGCGACGACGTCCTCGATCTCGCGGTCGACGCTGTGCGAGGGACGCCAGGACTCGCTCGTGCCACAGCCGCGCCGATCCATCGCCACCACCGAGAAGCGATCGACCAGCTCCGGAAGCACGCTATCCCACAGGGTATGGTCGTCGAAGCCGCCGTGCACCAAGACGAGGCGTGGCCCGTTGCCGCTCCGAAAGCAGGACAGGCGCGTGCCGTCAGCCGAAATGACGTGCTCGGCGGTGACCGGGGACGAAATGGGCGGCGGTGGCACGGTCGACACGCGCTCGAGTACCACCGAGGCGATGGTTTGAAGTGTGGCCGAGCCCAAGAAGCGCATCAGCGGGATCTCGACCTCGAGATCTTGGCGGATCCGGATCTGCAGATCGGTCGCTTGCAGGGAATCGAAGCCGAGCGCTTCGAGCGGTAAACCCTGGCCGACCTCTTCGACCGACAGGTTCAGGCGCGCCGCGATTTCCTTGGCCAAGTAGTCGCCCAGGATGCGTCCCCACTCATTCACCGGCGTGCCTCGCAGATCTGCGTTCACCACCGCGCGGGCAGGCGGCAGCGAGCTCACCTGCGTGTGCAGCAGATGCGCGAGCAGCGGCGCGCGGGTAAACGCGGGGTACAAGCGGGCCCACTCGTTCCAATCAGCGGGCCACACGACGGTTTGGATATCCGTGCTCCGCATCAGTTGCCCGAGGATCCGGGTGCCGACGCGTGGGGCAATCGCCTTCATGCCGCGCATGCCACCGGGGCCACGCGCCTCACCCAAACGTTCGATATAGCCGACGTCACTCCACAAGCCCCAATTGACACTGAGCGCCGCGCGCCCTTGCGCCCGTCGGTAGTGCGCGATGGCATCGAGGAACGCGTTGCCCGCCGCGTAGTGACCGAGCCGGGGCGAACGAATCACGGCGGACGCAGACGAGAATAGGACGAACGTATCGATCTCCGGCAGCAACCGATCGAGAATGAGCGTGGCGTGGATCTTGGATCGCATGGGCTCGAGCAAGCTCGCTGCGTCCAGACTGTGAACGTCCTCGAACTTGACCGTCCCCGCCAAGTGAAAGACGCCCGCGATGGGCGGAAGCCCCAATCGGGCATGTTCGGCTAGGTAGGCGCGGACTGCGTCGGCATCCGTTACATCGAGCGCGGCCAGGTGCGCGTGAGCACCCAGGCTTTCGATCTCCCGAATCGCCCGAACCTTGGCCGATGCCGGAGAGTCCGCCGCTAGCTGGTCCCACTCTTCGCGCGCGGGTAGCGGGGTTCGCGCGGCGAGGATCAGTTGCTTAGCGCCGCTCTCTGCGAGAAAACGCGCGGTCGCCAGACCCAAACCGCCGCTGCCACCGGTGATGAGGTAGCTCGCATCGCGACGGATCGCGAGCGGTTGAGACGGCCCTCGTTCCTCGGGACGACGCACCAACCGAGCCGCGTACGCCATCCCGCCTCGGAGCAGGATTTCGTCCTCACCGCGCCGAGCGACGTCGAGTGAGGACCAGAGGCGTGCCGCTGAGCTCGCCACGTCGGCTCCGGGATCGAGGTCGACCAACCCACCCCATCGGCTCGGCACCTCGTGCGCGATGGCGCGCGCGAGCCCCCAGAGCGGCGCTTGCAGCGGTGCCATCGCTTCCGCCGCGAGCCCAAATCCTTGGGCGCCGCGGGTCACGAACCAAATCGGAACGGCCACGCCACTCCAGACTCGCTCCAGAGCCTGAAGCAGGTTCACCGCAGAGCCGCAGTTGGACAGCACGGCCGCGTCCACGTCGGCCCCTTCGAGGCCATCGAGGGGCGGCAAATCGAGGCTCCAGAGGTGGATAATCCCAGCTAGGCTCGCGCCGTTCCGCCTGAGCCAATCGAGAGCCTTGGCCAAATCGTCGGGGCGACGAATATTCACCTCGAGACGGGTGGCATCGACCTCTCGGTAAGCTCCGCCCGACGCGACGACGATGGCGTCGAACCCAGTGCGACTCACTTGGGCCGCGAGCGACGCACCCACCCCCTGTTCGTCCGCCAACACGAGCCACGTGCCTTGCCCCGGTGCACTGGAGACGCGCGTCGGCAACGCGAGCTCCGTCCACTCCACTTGGTACAGCCAGCTGGCGATTTCGGCATTCGAAACGTCGCTCGCCGAAACATCATCCAAGTGACGAAATTCTAGGCCCTCGACCTTCTGCAAAATGGATCCATCGGGCGCAGCGAGCTCGATGTCGGCTCGAATGCGCTGACCGAAGGGAGCGACCCGCGCGTGCGAGTAGACGATCGTCGTGGGACGAGAATAGACCTCGAGCTTGGCAATGCGCACGGGAACGAAACCCGCGTGCCCCAAACACGGCTCCGCAAGAACCGACGGATGAAGACAAGCATCGTGAAATGCGGGGTGGAAAAAATATGGCGTTCGGTCCAAGCCCTCGGGCGCCCGAACGCGCGCTAACACCTCATCTCCCTTTCGAGAGAGCCATTCGATGCCTTGGAACGCAGGCCCATATTCCAGGCCGAGTTTCTTGAGCCCCGTGTAGCAATCGGGGCTCGAGACCGTGGTTCCGAGGCGCTCTCGAATCAAGGCCGGATTGATCGGAGCCGCGGATGAGGAAGCTTCGAGGCGGCGTACCCATGCCGTGGCGTGAATGCGGAACGGCTGCTTCGACGACTCGGGTCGGCTGAGGACTTGCGCTTTCCAACCTTCTGGCTCACGCGTGAGCACGAGTTGAAGCCGACAAGTGTCGCCCTCGAGCAGAAACAGCGCGCGCGGCAGCTCGATGTCCGTCAGCTCGAGGGCCTCGGTTTCGAGAACGCGCGAAGCACCGCCAATCATCATCTCGATGAACGCGGAGGCCGGAAGCACGGGCACCCCTTGCAAACGATGATCGCGCGCGAGCACCGTAGTCCCGGCGACCTGCCCATCCCACACGTGGGTGCGAGAGTTTGCGACCTCCACGTGCTGACCGAGGAGTGGATGAGGCGCGTCTGGGCTCGCCTCCGGCGCGTTCGCGTCTGCGAGCTCCACCCACAGCCGATCGCGTTGCCACGGGTACGTCGGGGTCGAAACTACGTTGCCGGAGGGATAGCGCTTGGCCCAGTCCACATCGAGGCCCGCCGTGTACATCCGAGCGAGCGAGCCATCGAGACTCTCGGGACCACTCAAGCCTTTTCGCAAGGAGGCGAGCAGTGTTGGCCGGGCCGCAGCGCCCGCGAAATTCTGCTCGATGGCGGAGAGCAACACCGGGTGGGGGCTGATCTCGAGAAAGGTGTCGTTCGCACCGGCCAGTGCGGCGAGCGCGGCCGCAAATTGCACCGGCGCACGCAGATTTCGCGCCCAATACTTGCTATCGAGCGACGTACCCGGCGTGACTTGCCCGAGCACCGTCGAACAAAACTCCACGGCCGAGGTGCTGCCCGTCGTGCCGGCGATCGCTTGCGCGAACTCGCCCAGCACGTGATCCATATCGCGACCGTGCGAAGCGTACGCGAGGTTCACACGCCGCGCGAAAGTCTGCTGCGCCGCCATCTGCGCCAAGAAGCCTTCGAGTTCGTCGATGGGGCCAGTGACGAGCGTACTGGTCGGGCTGTTTTCGCCGCCGATATCGAGACCCCGATAGGATTCGAGCAGCAGGCGAACCGTGCGGCTCGGCAACTCCACGACGCCCACACCGCCTCTGCCTGCGCGACTCTGTGTCACGCGACCGCGCGCGCACACGATCCGCACGGCGTCCTCCAAGGAGAGGGCGGAGGCAACGCACGCCGCGGCGATTTCACCGAAGCTGTGCCCGACCACTGCGTCGGGCTCGATGCCGTACGAACGCCAAACGGCCGCCAACGACACCGCGAGCGAAAACAGTACCGGCTGCACGATATCGGCACGCTCGAGCCGCGAGCGTTCCGGCTCGGCGTGGATCTCCGCAATGACCGACCACCCGAGCTCGCGCTGCACGAGCTCGTCACAGCGCTGCATGGTCTCGCGAAAACGCGGGACATCGAACAGATCGCGGCCCATGCCCAGCCACTGCGGGCCATGCCCCGGAAACACGAAAATGAGCTTGCCGCCGCGCGTACGAGGACGAACGCCGGTGAGCACGTCGCGGCTATCTCCGCCGAGGAATGCGCGCAGTTTGGCGGCCAGGGCTCGTGCGGAATCACCGCCTACGGCCAGCCGAACATCGTGCTGCGTCCGGCGAGCTGCGGTCGTGTAACACAAGTCGCCGAGCGCCGTTGAATCGACCTCCAGGGCTTCGAGGCGCTCGGCGTAGCTGAGAGCCAGCGCGCGACGCGCTTCCTCACTGCGAGCGGACAGCGGGAGCAAGTAGTGTCGCTGCTCGAGCTCGCGCTGCGGCGCGCCGTCGTAACCCTTGACGATGGCATGAACGTTCGTGCCACCGAAACCGATGGCGGTGACACCAGCGGTGCGCACGTGGCCACGCCGAGGCCAGGGCTCGTGCTCGGTCTGAACGCGAAGCTTCAAGCGCTCGGTGGGAATGTCCGGGTTGCACTGCTCGAAGTGGAGCGACGGAACGAGCTCGCGGTGGTACAAACAAAGCGCGGTCTTGATCAACCCGGCCACGCCGGCGGCAGCGTCCAAATGTCCGAGATTGGTCTTGATAGACCCCACTCGACACGGCTCCGAGGGCGAACGATCGGCGGACGTGACGGCTCCGAGGGCGAGCGCCTCGATCGGATCCCCCTTCGGTGTCCCGGTGCCGTGGATCTCGACGTAATCGATGTCATTCCCGTTCACTCGCGCGATCTGACACGCGACGCGGATCGCGTCTTCTTGCGCCGAAACGCTCGGTTCCATGATCCAGTTGCCTCGCCCCGAGTGGTTCGTGGCAGTGCCTGCGATCACGCAGTAGATCCGGTCGCCATCGGCGAGCGCTCGAGCCAGGGGCTTGATGACGACGAGCCCTGCGCCTTCACCGCGCACGAAACCGTCGGCCTTGGCATCCCAAGTGCGGCAGCGCCCCGTCGGGGAGAGCGCGGAAGCCTTGCTCATCGAGACATCGACGTCTGGTGTGAGGATGAGGCTCACACCGCCAGCCAACGCCCACTCCGACTCCCCAGACCAAATGCTCCGGCACGCTTGGTGGACAGCGAGGAGTGATCCGCTGCAGTTCGTGTCGATCGCCAAGCTCGGCCCGCGCA
>Ga0105245_10000644_pt1 | contig 31656 bp, 21 predicted proteins | sample KBSM54metaG_FD_81523 | JGI IMG/M metagenome (GOLD analysis project Ga0105245, IMG submission 81523) | Miscanthus rhizosphere microbial communities from Kellogg Biological Station, Michigan, USA - KBS M5-4 metaG | ecosystem: Host-associated > Plants > Roots > Rhizosphere > Soil | place...
ACTCTGCATCGCGGCTGCAATATCCGGTTGACAAACCCGAGGCTGTCCTGGTCTCAGGCGCTCGCTTCCTGATGGCCGACAACACCGCGTTTCGCGTCCTCCAAGTACAGAACGACGTGGTGACCGCCTTCGCGGGTACGTGGCCTCAGTTGACCACGTACTCCTCAGCGTTTTTTGCGTTGCTGCTTCATCCGAGCGGACTGTGCGTCCGGAAAGATGAAGCGGAGGGTCTTTTCTCCATTACTGATCGTGTCCAGCTTACGACGCTCAGGAGTGACGCGACAAGTCCCGAACTTTAACGCTTTCCGCTACCTCCGCGCCATTCAACATACTTTCCGCTCCATCGATAGGCTTGTGAGAACTGCTTCCCGCCATCGAGGTAAGCGCCGGCGACGCCGCCGTTGAATACTTGATCACCGCGAGTCAAGTAGGTCAGGTTTCCCGTTTGCTTGAACACCCAGCCATAGAGCGGGGCGATCAGAAGGTTCAAATCCTGTGAAGTTGCGCCGCTCGTTCCATCGTCGTTGTAGTAAGCGAAGCAGCCGCAAGCCGAAGTCCAAGATGACACCCATATCTGATCGGCCGCCAGTTGAAGGATCGGCGGCACACGCGGGTCCTTCGTCTGGTCCCAATAGGCGATCAGCGCCTCGGCCGACAGCGCAACCATGAACGGCTGCGCCGGAGTAACTGTCTTGCTGACGAACCACTCGTCAAAGTGCCCGATCACGGCCTCGACAAGATCCTGAAAATGCGGAGTGGCCGCAGTCCCCACAGACTGATCGAGTATGTTCACGTATACCGCGTAGGCATACTCGCGAGAGGCACCGTTGTGGGTGAAGTTGGTCGGGTCAGATCCATTCGTATAAAGTCCGCCTGATACCAGGAGACCTAGGGCTTGCTTCGCTGCCTGGTCACCGGTACGCTTGAACGTCATCTGGAATCCGTCTCCGAAGACGTAATAGCCGGGTAGCTTCCCATTGTTGCTGGTCACGTATTTCAGGTAGGTCTGATAGACCATGGCCGCGCAGGTGTTAAAAAAACTGTCTCCGGTGAGATCGGCGATCTGATAGTAGACGCGTGTACCGTCATAGTAGTCGACGCCATACATTCCTTGTGCCACTTCGGTTGCGTTGCAGTGCTGCTTGCCGTAGGTCTTTGCGTTCGACAGCCATTTGGAATAGCCCTTCAAGGGCGGCACAGACGTAACGGGCGTGGGCGTGATCACTGCTGGAATAGGATCTACGGTAATAGTGTAGGGGACGCTTCGCGTAATACCGGAGGACGTGGTTTTATAGCTCACTTGGAGCGTGAAGGTTCCTATCGGAGCCGTGCTAGTGGCCGTAACCACCACAGGCAGTTCTCCACCCACTCGGTAAATGTGATCGCCGCAGCAGAATCTGGAGAGTGTCGGGAAGGCAACGGTGATTCCGGATGGAGCGCCTGTAGTGCTAGGGACTGCGCCTTCGTCGTCCACTCCGGCAATCGTTACCGTATTCACATTAAATGTCAGGTAGTGCCCTCGGACGACGTGATGCGGGCCGGGGAGGGCGGTTAGCTGGAAATCGGTCACTGCGGCTGACAGCGCGGCAGGAAGACAGACGAAAAATAGGAAGCCCCGTATCAATCTCATAAATTCCCTTTTTACTGGCCCGCGCCCATTATAAGCAAAACTTGGGCCGGCAACGTCCTCCCCTTCTAGTTAAGACCAGTCTTGTTCTTTAGGCCGCCACTACAACACTCTGGCGGGCTGGCCCGCAAGGGCGCATTTTTCAAAATTCTTTTTTCAAATTTCCAGCGTGAGCCCCATGCAGCTAGCGCCCGCCGCCATAGGGCGGAGTCTCACTTCGGTTTGGGTGCTCCCGGTCACTTGCTGAAAGTATTGTTGCGATAGGAACGGGGAGGGCGAAGACTTGTCAGCGGTGGATGGCCGCAGGTCTGGGGACCGCCTTGAGGAGCGTAGAGGTACAGCCTGTGGGGAATGGGTCTAGGTGGTTGGGGGGCAGGGATACTCCGCAAAACATGAGCGATCCCCGAGAGCACTGATCGGCGCTCTCGGGGCCTTATGTGGACATTCGTGTGACTAACTTGCTGAAAGGAATGGTGGGCTCGACAGAACTCGAATCTGTGACCTCCTGCGTGTCAAGCAGGCGCTCTAACCAACTGAGCTACGAGCCCAATGTTTCAGGCACTTACGGATGAACTTAACGAAACAGAGCCTCTGCCTGAGGGAGAACTCTATGATAGAACAGTTTATCCGGGAACGGATGTACTTGAAGGGCGTTTCGCCAAACACGGTGCGCTGGTACCGCGATTCTTTCAGGGCGTTTCAAGGTGCAACGGACTCCAAGTCAGCAATTGTACAACGTATCGGGGAACTTACACAGCGTGGCGTGAAGCCGGTATCAATCAACACCTACCTCCGCTGCATAACACCTACTTCCGATGGCTCCACGAAGAGCACAAGGCTGAGCTGATGCAAATCCCCCGATTGAAATGACCTGCTCCCAGTAATCCGCACATCGGGCGTCCGATAATCGGACGAACGAAGGGAGAAACGGATGAGCCGGTCAAGCGCACGTGTATCAAATAGTTCATGGAAGCTCCGAGCAGCTTCAATTTTGACTGGTGGGGTACGACACGCCGGGACTGGCCAGCAAACAGTTGCAGGGCTCCTTCGCGGTAACGGCGCCGCCCAAATTTCATACCCGATGAATTCAGGCGGATAATCTAGAGTGTGGCAAAGAACATCATCATTTGCTCGGACGGAACCGGGAATAGCGCGATTAAGGATCGTGGGACGAATGTTTTCAAAATTTATGAAGCAATCGACCTGAACGGGCATCGGAACGATCCGAATCTGACGCCGCAGGTCGCGCTTTACGACGACGGCGTCGGGACCCAGACATTTCTTCCCCTGAAGCTTTTGGGTGGTGCTTTTGGATGGGGAATGAAGCGTAATGTCTTGAACCTTTATACCGGTCTGGTACGGATCTACGATCCCGGCGATCGAATTTATCTGTTTGGTTTTAGCCGAGGCGCATTCACGGTGCGCACCCTCGCCGGTCTAATTGCTAAGTGCGGAATCTTGGACTGGCGTCTTTTGAATACGACCGATGCCATGAACAAAGCTGTGTCGGCGGCTTATCGCACGTATCGGGAGGGCTATCGAACCTGGTTGTGGCGTATGTTTCACGGAAAGAGTGCGGCAGATGTGAAGAAGGCCGCGGAAATCTCGATGGAGGCATTTAAAATCAGGCACGGAGTATACGATGCCGATATTCATTTCGTGGGTGTTTGGGACACCGTAGATTCGGTGGGTGGCCCCTTCCACTTGAGTGACATTATCAACACATTTTTTCATCGCTTCAAATTTCCCGACTATAAGTTGAATAGTAAGATCAAACACGCCGTTCAAGCGTTGAGCATAGACGACGCACGAGCGGCGTTCGAGCCGCGGCTCTGGGAAGCCAATGGGAACGTAGAACAAGTGTGGTTTGCAGGTGTGCATTCCAACGTCGGCGGAGGATATCCCAAGCAAGGAATGTCCTTGGTAACACTGACGTGGATGATGCGTAAGGCCAGTAAGCATGAGCTGCGCATTCTGAGCAATGACCAGAATAGCTATTGGGAGCACAGCAACGCGGACGACAAGCTGTACGATTCGCGGGCGGGCCTGGGAGTTTTCTACCGCTGGAAGCCACGAAACATGCAGCGCTTATGGGAGCAGCAGAAAGCGGGTTCGTTGCCGAAGGTTCACCTTAGCGTGCTCGAGCGCATAGCGCACGGAACCGACGGCTACGCGCCGGGAACGCTCGCACCCAACATAGAGGTAGTGTACACATCAAGTGGAGATCCAGTTCAGGACGCTGCGGCGGCTCTGCGAGCACAAACGGAGCAATCCGTCTTTGTAGAGATTTTTCGTAAGCGAGGAGCAAGCCTCGCCAAAGTGCATGGGACCTTGCTTCTTGGGCGGATCGCCTACTATGTATACGTTACGTCCTGCCTGGCGGTGATATTGGCCGCCTCCGTGCCTGAAGACGCAGGCTCGCGGCTCAATCCCATTACCGTCCTCAAGAACGCTGGCAGCCTCATCTATGACGTGGTAACTGGACAATGGGCTCGTGTAATTCAAAGTGGCATACGACTTGTAAGCGATCCACAGTTGATCGGTGTGCTACTCGCTGGCTTCGGCGCAGCCGCTCTTTTAGCCCGTTATGTCGATCGCCGGCGCAGCATGGTATTTTCGCGTTTCTGGCACGAGTCGCGGAATGAACTTCGCGACGGCCTGAAAGCGGCTAGAAAAATGGCTCAAGACGAAACGAAATATTGAGATCTGTGCACGAGATTCATTTTTCGTAGTGGCTCGAATTGCCGTCCCAACTGATATCCATCGCTAACGCCGTCCCGGCTCCAGCCAAAGCAGCCATCACGGCGATTCCCCACCCGCCGACGAAAGCCGCGTGTGAATTGCGCGTCACAGCGGCTAGCGCGGAGGCCACCTTGTCCCGATCATTCATGAAATCCGGATCGGTGGTCGGATCTGCGGCTTGCGACTTCTCGATGGTTGCAGTCAAGCGGGCTAACTGCTTGCCGATCTGGATCATTGAATCGGCCCACCACCTCACTCCGATCCAATCTGCGCCAATAGCGCCGAGCTGGGTAGCTCCCAGGCCCTTCAATCCCGGAATAGTTCCGAAACTGGCCACCGCTCCCGTATCATCCATCCCCGCCCATATTTGATCGTCCGCGAGCGCTCGACGCCGGATAGCTCCTGCAGAGTCGGCTGGATCGATCAACGCCAGCATGGTTGCGCGGCCGATTCGTTCCAGATCTGACTGCGTGCGGGTAGTGTGCGTCGCGGGATCGGCAAAAAACAGACGGAGTGCGGCATCGCTGTCGTATCTGGCCGTGGCGCTAATCCTGGCGTGTCCGAACGCGGCATTCGCGGCAAGCGTCTGACTCCACTCCGGAGACTCGAGAAGTCCAAGCTGCCGGCCCAGCAGGATCACATCGTTCATTTCCTGGCGGGTAAAATTCCGCTCGTAGAGAAAGTACGACTGCGAAGCCGAGATGCTGGCTTTCACTTTTCCCTTCGCGGCAGCCGAATATGTGACGGTTGCCAGGAACGCGTCGGCTAGTGCGGACCGGAGCTTATCGGGGTCGGCGGCATAAGGACTCTGCATCGTGGAGATTCGACTCGCAGTGGCCTCGTCGGTAATAACGATCGCACCGTTATCGTCGCGCAGAATACGACAGGAGCGCACGAAGTGCGCGACGGATTCGGCGTTGTAGACGCCCAAGAGATTGATGATCATCTTGTGATTGGATTGACGCGAAGTCTTCACGACGTTGCGAAGCTCCCGGGTGTTCGCAAGCTGACCGAGCTGCGTCCAGTCACCCCGCAAAGCCGCGGCTATCGCCGTATTGGTCTGGTTTGTATCGCCACCGGAGAGATCGATCGAATACAGCACGGCCGCCTCGTCGGTCTTAGAGGCAGAACAAGTTAGGTTCAAGGAAATCGAGACGCTCCGATTGAGACTCTCTTGCAACACCGGTTCGAACTGCTTGGCATTGGCCTCCGGAATCCCGGACTTCCCGGCGTCCGCTCCTCCAAATGCCGCGCCTATAACAGTGGCGAGCAGATCTCTGCTCTTATGAGTCACTTCGGTTCCCACGCTGGCGGTAACCGCAGCGCTCAAGGTTGTCCCCTTTTTCTTGTAAATGCCTATTCGCAATTCCGAATCGCTGGCTTTGTGTGAGCGCACCACGAAATCGCCGGTAACCGCTATTTTCCCCGCGATTTCCACCGTTGCCGACGGCTTCACGTCGATCTTGTAGTTGAATGGAAGATTCGCCGAGGCCAGTGCATTCACGCTGACAGGAATCGTGTAAGAACCGGTGAACGTCACTGTACCGCCAATATCCGTGACGTTTACCGTACCGGGTTTCTGCTTTCGGAGCGCTTCAGGGCTAGATGCTGTCGAGAAGTTGCCGAAGGCCGGGCCGATGCAATCCTTGAGAAGAGGGAATGACCCTCCGGTCGCCTTCATCAAGCTATAGGTCGCTAGCGATACAGCGCCTGACGCCGCCACTCCGACTCCAAACCCGTCCACTGCCCCCGATATTACGCCCCCAAGCGTTCCATCGATCGCTACTCCCACCCAGCACTCATCGGAGCCGATGGGAATGGTGGCGGATACCCCGTCATCCGGGAAAAGAGTCTTGTCCGCGGCTCTGACCACGGACAATGCACCGCTTGCGGTAGCGTTCAGCGAAAAAGTCGCAGCGCCCTCGACTAACAGAGAAGGCTCGGCGAAGTTGCCTCCGAATACCCCCGTGCTGAAATTAATCTGATCGATGGGCGATGCGAGATCGCCTACGAGCGAAGCTGCGGCGAGGATTACTTTAGTTCCTCGTGCCTTCGCGAAGGGCGAATCGTCCCGCACACTTAGATCTGCGGTTAACCCAGTGTTATCTGTGATCGTAATCTTTGCCATGGCATTCCTTAGGGGGTCGGATGATCATTCGCACATCGCACTCCAGCGGATTCGACATCTTCGTCACTAGGCATCTCGGCTCGATGGGAGACGCGAATTCCCGGTAGCTCTGCGCCCCAAAACCCTCCCCTCGCTACAGCCGTGGCATTTCGGGCCAACGGTTGATCGATGTGCGGTCCTACCGCAGCTGCCTCCAAATCGTACTTGTTATAGTAGCGGTCCAATACCCACTCCGACACGTTGCCGAGCATGTCATACAAACCGAAAGAATTGGGCTCTTTCATCCCAACAGGATGGGGAAGGTCTCCGCTATTCTTCTCATACCACGCAATTTGGGAGGGAACGCCGTAATAAGATTCTGAACTACCACCTCGCGCGGCATACTCCCATTCAGCTTCCGTGGGCAGGCGCCCTCCGGTTGCGGCACAGTAGGCTTTGGCATCCGGCCAGCTCAAGTCTCGGATTGGCATGGCCGCGTCACCCTTCACTTTTGCGACGTTCGCGGGTAGCGTCTTCCGATAGGCTGCGTTGGTAACCTCGGTTTGCGCCAGCCAAAACCCAGCCGGGATCATCACCCGGTGCGCGGGCTTCTCATCAGCCTGACACTCATTGTCCGCGGCTGAACATCCCATGGTGAAAGAGCCCGGACGTACCCAGACATACGTCTGACCGTCCTTAGCATTCACCCATGTTTTGGGTCCGCCGCTCCGAGGTGAAGATTCTGATGGACCGATCTTCTCCGAAGGAACAATAGAATCGGAAGGCGGCGCGACTGATTTCGCAACAGCAGACTCCGGCGTGGGGCGTCCCGCGAGGCGCGAATATGCGAAGATGGCGGCCCCGGCAAGCAGTATCCCCATCGCTACGATGAGTGATGTCCTTTTGCGGCTGGGCTGAAGCGGATCGACGTCTTCCTTGCCCGCCAGGATTGCAGAAACTGCTTGAAGGACACTCTTTTGCGTTTCGTTGGTAAAGCCGGAGGATGCATCGAGCCATTGCTGTGTGGATAGAAAATAGTCGAAATCCGAAGGTAAGCTGGCGGACGAGAGCCGCACGGGGACCATCCGCTTTCGTTCATTGAAAGCATGGTCAATCTCACTGAGAATATGGGGTGAGGCTAGTGCGGTACTCGTGAGAAGCACTACCAATACCCTTGCCTCTGTAATCGCGTGGATAATAGCGCTCGGGAAATCCGCCCCAGCTTCAATGTCGCGGGGAGCGATCCAGCATGAAACACCCGCATTTTCCAAAGCACCGCAAACTCGATCGGCGATGGCCTTGTCTTGGGACGAATAGCTGATGAAAACCTGGTGCTCCATGGACGGCTGGGTTAGATGCAGTTCCTTTACATCATGCTAACCGTAAACTGAAGCGCTCGTCCGGCTTTCAGCAAGCGATGGACTGACCTACTGGATTCGCTTTAACGGAGATTTGGCCATAAGGGCCCGTAGACGAGCAATCTGATCTGTGGTGGTAATACTCATCCAACGCGGCACATCCGCTCGAGTGGGCTCCCCTAACCCCGGCTTTGAGACGGTATCGAGCGATGGAACTGAAACGTCCACCGCCTGAGATGCCGCCAGCAGCTCTTGTCCTTTTTCATCGTCCCCAACTCCGATATAGGCCTCAGCCATCGTGGCCTTGACCCAATATTCCTCAGGCCCCTTCGGAGCCGGTTTCGATTCCAACAACTTCTGGCACAGCGCCAGCACACGACGCCGCGTTCGTTGCGCCAGAATGTAATCCGCGATCGCCTCTGCAGGATCCGTATTGGCTCTCAGCGCCGCTCGAATATTGAGGAGAAAGGCGAGATTAATACCATTGTAATAATCATTCTTGACGTAAAATCCTTTCTCGTGCGCCCATATCGCATTATCCAGATGCGCGGGAGCATTGGTCGCATCCCAAAGCCGCTTGTAAACGGCACCGTAGAGACCCAAGGTCTCCGTGTCGGTTGATGTAGCCGGGCTCAGCCCCTGTAGTATTTGACTAGCCTCGTTAAGGGCGTCGATCTCAGTTGGCAGCTTACTTTTGTAGGTTGCCAGAGCGAGTCTCTGGATCACAAATATTTCGTTTGGCAGCATGCTGCGGACAATCATCAAAAGACTTTTCGCTGTGCTAAAGTCACTTCGTTCCAAGGCCACGTCAACTTGATTCATCAAGGCCCGAACGGTCGGCTGGGATGCGGTGTCCGCCGGTGGATTGCCGGTCAGTGCCGCGCGTTCCGCCTCCGCCTTGGCCACTAACGGCGGCCGGAGATCCTTTAAGAACGTGTAGACCGGACTGTCATAGGCGGCCTGCGCCCCGACGATCTTTATGGCCTTGGTTAGCTCGTCTTTCATGCGTTCGACTTCGCCGAAGTCGATGCCTTCGCCGAGATGGTGATAGGTCCGAATTGCAATCTGAGCTACGTCAAAGGGAAAAACGAGCTTATCCTCGGCGATGGTGATGGTGGTGAAGGGTTTTAGAGCGTGACGCACACCCAGTTCGTAAAATGCGTTCGGATTGTAGGTGGAGACATCCGCGATTACAACGTCCGCTGTTAACAGCTGCTGATACATTGGGACATTGATATTTCCCGCATGCTGGATCTCGTCCGCGCGCTGGCATTCATAACCTGCCGCCGTCGCTGCCGGCTTGATGATGTACATATAGGATTTGTCGAGATCAAGCACTCTGCCGGTCGGATAGTCGGTCTTTTTCCCGAACCCCATCACGACGAAACACGTGGGCATGGAGCGAGATTAACACAAGACAGGCATTATTCTCGCCACTTCAGCGGGTCAGAATTTCCGTCACAAGCAAACCTCGCTTGCGCGCTTCGACACCGAACTCTTCTGTTAGATCGTGGCCGCCGCGGGAAGTCCCATCCCAGATCAAGAGCGCCGCTACGGGTTGGTCCGTGCTTTTCCCCAGGTCGACAGCCTCATCCAGGATTACCGAATTGGCCGCCGAATATGCGTCGTCACCTGATCCGTTCTGGAGAACAACTAGATCGCCCATCGGTTCCACGTCATCAAGAATTTGATCGTAGAGCGGTCCCCAATGGCCGGGTCGGTCGGTGACAGAGGTATTCCGGAACCGCTGTCGCTCGAACGGGAGGATCACCCTCGGTCGTATACCGAGTCCGGCCGCCTCTGACAGTGCGATCAAATCGGCTCCGCATGCCGCCGACGCCACCAGGGCTGTGGCGCCTTTTTCCCGCAATAATGCGCGCACGCGCATGCGCACCGTGTCCACATTTATGAGTGGAAATCGGGCCTGTTTCGCATCCACGGGGTCGACGCGCCTCCCAGCGACAGCTAATATCATAAATGTCCTTCCGCTCTCAACTGTCGCAGGCGCGAGGCAGGAGGTCCGACATCTTAAGACTTCGAGCTCTCATGGCAAACCCTGAACACGTAGCAATGCTGAAGCGCGGTGCCGCGGACTGGAACGCATGGAGGACCGCTGCCGGCCCTGTGATGCCAGACCTCCGCGAGGCGGATTTTTCCAATGCCGACCTTGCGGGAGCTAATCTCGCTAACGCTCAACTGCACGATGCTCATTTCGAAGGCGCGCAGATGAATGGGGTCGATCTCTATGGCGCGCGGCTCTATGGAACTCGCCTGGAGTATGCAAGCCTTCAGAACGCAAGCCTTCCCTACGCAGAGTTTATGGGTGCAGTCCTCCAGTCAGCAAGCCTCTCGGGCGCCAAGGGCCACGACGCCACCTTCTACCGAAGCAATCTCAAGGAAGCAGATCTTAGAAATGTCGCTTTCGTTAATGTCGAGTTTGCAGAGGCGGACCTCACGGCAGCGCGGCTCGATAACGCAGACTTGACACGGTCCAATTTTCGTCAGGCAAGCATGCAGCGAAGCTCTCTGGTGAGCGCGGACCTGACGGCGGCGTCCCTGATAGGAACCGATCTCCAGTCCGCGAATCTTCAAGGATGCCGAGTATATGGAGTATCGGCGTGGGACGTTTCTCTCGAAGGTGCAGAACAAAGGGGCTTAGTGATATCCCCAGCTAATGAGACCGAGGTTTCCGTGGATGATCTGGAAGTGGCGCAGTTCGTTTATCTCCTGCTCAAATACAAGAAGATCCGTAACGTGATCGAGACGATCGGGAACAAAGGCGTTCTCATTCTTGGCCGATTTACGGAGCGCAAAGAGATCCTCGACGCCATCCGCGGTCAGGTTCGACAACGTAATTATCTTCCGATGGTATTTGATTTCGATCGCCCGACGGACCGGGATTTCACAGAGACCGTGATGACGCTCGCCGGGTTGAGCCGTTTCATCATTGCGGATATTACGAAGCCGCGCTCCGTTCCCCTGGAGTTGCAGTCCACCATCCCAAACTACATGGTTCCGTTCGTTCCGCTCATACAGGATGGGGAAGAACCATTCGCTATGTTCAGGGATCTATGGCAGAAATATCGCGATTGGGTGCTGGATCCTTTAGCTTATGACTCAATTGACGGTCTCGTGACCGTGTTCGACAAGGGGGTTATCGAACCCGCAAATGAACGTCACTCTCTGCTTCGAGTTCGTAAAGCAGAAGAACTGAGGGTTCGGCACGTCCAAGACTATCAGTAGGCAATCTGGTTTGCCCGCCTGGTCTTCTCATGCGGTACACTTCGTCCATGTGGATGGGTCGAGCCACTACGGCATGTCTGCTCTTTGCCGCGGGTCACGCTTTGGGTCAACCCACGCTGTTGAATTCTGAGGATGCTCTCGGCAACTTGAATAAACAGTTTCAAAGCGCATTGCCGGCATGTCCGGGCATAGATCAGCTTCGGAGGAGCGTCCGCGAAGACATTGCCTGGCTGCTTGGCCGTTTCAAGAACACGAACGTCGATCGTCAATATGTGGCTAGTCTCCTGGATCTGTCCGATGCAGTTCACCAAGCGACCAAGAGAGAGAACGCCGGTACGGCTTGTACGGTGTTGCGCCTGGTAAGGGACGACCTCCATATCAAACGCCTGGATTGCCGTGCAGTGGGGCACAGCCGCACGGATATTCCAGTCGAGATCAATACGGTAGAAGGCAAGAAGGATGCCTCAGGCTGGGAGGTGTATACTCGTTGGCTCCCTGCTGGAGATCGCTTCAGTCCCATTCCGAAGCGTCTGAGAGACCTCAGCAGTCCGGCGCGGGGTACCGTTCCCGTCCCCGGAGAGTATGAGGTCTTCGCTAAAGAGGCGTCAGGGCGTCTGACTACAGACCCGGTTCGCGTAAGCATCGGCGGCTCAAAGGTTTTCACGTGGTCCTTGTCGGTGCCGGTTGCGCAGGATAAGCAGGGTAAAAATTAGTCAGTCATGGACCAGTCGACGCGGTCGGTGAGACCGGGACCAGCGCATCCTCACGATCACGGTACATTCGCGGGATTCGCAAACTCTTTACGAAAGTATATGAGTGCGTGGCCCGTGCTCATCGCGTGCTTGATTGGTCCAATAACCAAGTATCTTCACTGGGTTCCTATTTACAAAGACCATATAAATATTCTCGCGGCCATTACGTCCCTGTACGGATTCCTCATCGCCGCCGCGCTGTTCTACTATCGGCCGGCTTTCATCCGTTCCGTACGGCCGACGCGGCTTGCTGAAAAGCTTGTTGTGCTACTGCCGCTCGTACTTTTAGCAGCATCCATCAGTGCTTTCTTCAGGTATAACTCTCTGGTGCAGGAGTCGATTCGTATTGAACGCGGCGGTATTTCCAGCCTGGTTGAGCCATCCCAACTATCCGCCGAGGAAATTCTTCTTCGGACCGATCTCACCAATATTCCTGATGGGAATGCCCTGATGATGTGGTATCTGGCGACGTTTCTCGCGGCTGAAACCAGCCTGGTAATCATGGCGCTTTCCGAATACCTGCACGACCAAATGAGTAAGAGCAGTTAGGGTTTTCTCCTGTCACGGTTGAGCACCCGAACCCCGGTTGTCATTGCCGGTTGAGCCGCTTAGACTAGTCGAGAGCTTGTAAGAGAACCGAAAGGATCATCATGAAAGCCACCCTCCTCGTTTGCACACCCAAGAGTTTGCCGAAAGAGAAAGCCGTGGACGCGGCGCGAACCGCGATCAAGATCAATCCACAAAATCACGTCCCTATCGCACATTTGGCGGGACTCATGCCGGGCCTCAAGATCACGCCGCAGCGCATTGCGCTGATCACCAAGAAATATTGGGGTCTACAGGGTGTCCGATTGACCGTAGGCTTTATGGATAACCCTGCGGCCGATCTTCGCAGGCGAATTCTGCAGCACATGAACGCATGGGCGGAAACCGCTAACGTGAATTTTGCGGAGACTAAAACGGATCCACAAGTGCGGATAGCGCGTGTGGGCGGCGACGAAGGCGGATACTGGTCCTACCTAGGCACCGATATTCTGCACATCGGCAAAACTAAACAGACAATGAATCTCGAAGGATTCACGATGCAGACTCCGGAATCCGAGTATCATCGCGTGGTCCGACACGAAACCGGCCATACACTCGGCTTCCCGCACGAACATATGCGCAAGGCTTTAGTCGATAAAATCGACCCGGCCAAGGCGATCGAGTACTTCATGCGCACTCAGGGTTGGAGCGAAGCCGAAGTTCGCGCGCAGGTGCTGACTCCTATCGAGGAATCGACGATCCAGGGAACTACGCCCGATCCGAAGTCGATCATGTGTTACCAGATTCCGGGAGAGTTAACCAAGAGCGGGCAGCCGATTGTGGGCGGCACGGATATAGACAAATCGGACTTCACATTTGCAGGCCGGGTCTATCCCAAAACGTCGAAGGCCAAGAGTGTCAAGCCGAAGACCAGGGCGGCCGGGCGAGGACGGTAAGGGAAAAGGCTAGGTTGCAGCTAGAGATTTTATCTCTCCTTACACCCGAATTGTAAATTCGCGGAACAGGCCGTCGGCTGCGGTGTAATCCTGCGTGGATGTAAAATCGCTTTCCTTCTGTAGTTCGTTGAGCAGAAGGGAGCGGGGCACTTCGGTACCCGCGTCCACGCTTCCATGGACACCGGGCTTGGTGGAGCAAAGCGTCTCTAGACGATCGCTGGTTCCCTGCTCTCCTTTGTGCTTGAATGCCGACCACAACGTTTTCGGGGTGGCATTCAAGCTTCCGTGGTGGCCTACTTTGTACAGATTGACATCTTTCAGCAAACCCGTCCATGAGGGATTAGCCAGAGCATAGGCCCAATTCTCGATCTGAGCATCCCCTGGAAATAACAGCTTCTTGGAGCCAATTTCCATGAGCAGAATGACACTGGTATTATTCATCACATCGTCCAGTTGCCGTACCAAGTCCAGCATTTGACTTGCCTGGATCCTACGCGACTGGCGAATAAACCATCGCACATTCGGCCCACGTGCTCTTGAGACGTTTCTGGGGAAAAGCACGGACGGACTTCTTGAAGCCGTTCTCGCAACCGCTTGCTGCTGGCTGGCCCAGAAATTTCGAAACTGCCAGAACTCGTCTGGGTCCTTAGCTCTTTCATTGCGGATCTTATCGCTTTGCTGCAGATTTGGAGGGCCTAATACCGTGATCTTCACGCCCGGGAGCAGACCGTTCAGCGTCATCCCCGCATTCACGTAGTACGGCGTTCCCGCCCGTCCCATCGCCATCAAGTTGCTGACCGCGGACAGATTTTCCAAATTATCCTCGCCTAGAAAGCCGAGTTGCTTCAGAGTTGCCGCCTCCACAGCCCCCTGGTTCTTCTTGGCCCACTCGCCAACCTCAGCGGCGACGCCATGCATCGCCTTCAGCGAACCGAGATACTGGGCCTTCAGTTTCTTTGCAGACGGATTGCTCCTCGTGCTGGAGCTGACCGTCGCCGTCAAGGCATCAGGTTTGGCGGCCGGATCTTCAGTCCACGGCTGAATGACGTAGTCTGGCTTTAATCTGGCAATGGTGTTTCCAGTAGCATCGCCATTTGTGGCGAAACCACTGATGTGGTCGCGGTGCCGATGCGTGGCGACTACTATTTGAAGTTTAGATCCGCATTGCTCTTCTATATCCGCCGCCACCCGCTTCATGTAGTCCTTAGGCTGGTCCTTCGGGGCGGAGGTACTCCCGAAATCGATCAACATGTGCCGCTTCTCTTTGGAGTATTGAAATGTAAGGAGGAAGCAGTCCCCGAATCCAACGTTATACATGCGGATCGTGATCGATGTGGGGGTGTTGCTCGCGGCAGTGGGCTTTACTTTAGTCTTACTACGGGGCATCGGCTATTCCTCCGGACTGCGGACCGAGCGGTACCAATCCATCGCCCTGCGCAAGTGAATTTGCGAAAACGGTGACGCCGCGGAGCGGTTCTCCGTGAAAGCGCCGGCGCGCCACAAATATGCAAGCCGGTCAGCTTGCTTTTTCTGCACGCTCTTGCGTGCCGGGTCGATGATCGAGTTGCCGACGCTGTATTTCACGTGACCGTATTCGTCAAAGATCAATACGTTCCCACCGTATAGCGTCACTTCCGTATGGCCCGGCATGTCTTCAGGGGTTTGAATGCCCCGGCGATCCAGCTCGCGCGCGAACAATGTTATCTGCTGAACATACTCGACTACGGTTTCCCGAAGGATAAAGCCGTCACGTCCGGCACGAATACAGGGACGGACGGAGCAGACCCGCGTTTGCGCGTCCTCATTCAGTTTTAGGAGTTGGCGGTTCTCCCAAAGAAAGCGAAATAGTTCGTCCTTATCGGACTTCATGCTGTCGAAGTGAGTACGATCGTACAGGAACTGCTCGGGAGATTCGGGAGGATCCCAAGTTCCCGGCTCCCGTCCGCGCCGTGCCGGTTGGTTCTCAAGGATTCCAAACTCGATGAACCAGTGGAATAGTTTCGTTCGCATGGAATATTTGTCGTCCACCGGGTTCAGTTCCATATCCACCGTTAGAAGCGCCCGGGCAAAATCGCTAAATTGAAGGTCGGTCGGCGGACAATAATCGATTGCCCGGATGCAGACAGTGAGCACGCGCTCAGCAATCTCTGCACCTTCCTCTGCGGCTCGCTGCCGGTTTAGCTTGGTCTTGCCCAAAGCCACCATGCGGCTGATCCAAATATCCAAATATGCATTGATCACAGCCGCGACCAGCACCTCGCCGCAACTGTGCGGCTCCTCGTATTCCGGTGACGCTAGATAGTCCTTGCGCGGCTCCAGTTGAACCGAGCGGCGCAGTGCCTGACCCCGGACCCCGGAAATCTCCGCACCCATCTGAGCCGCGAGTCCCACCAGAGCAGAATTCCGCAACTTCTTTGGCGTGACCCCGGAGGCTTTAATCTCAAGCCGATCGGTATGCGGAAGTCCCAGGTCGACGAGACGGGCTACCAGAGACTCCGCCGAAAATGTCGACAGCAACGCGACAATATCGGCAAATCCCTCGTGAAAACCAGCCTGCTGGGGAGAAGAAGGATCCGTGTACCGCTCTCGTAGGCCATCCAACAGGGCATGGGTGGTCTCATGCGCTACGACTTCATGGGACAGGCAGGTGTAGATTTGGTTCTTGCCGTCGAGCGCGGGGAAATATCCGAAAAAGAGGCCTTGTGCCTCCTTGGCGTAGAACGCATTCGCATCACAAAACGCGTGAGGCGCGATTTGAATTTGATGGCCCCCAAAACTCCACCCAACTCTTCGTCCCATCGAATATTCGAACCGTGCGAGGGTCTTCATCACAATTGCGTAGACCATGCAGGAATGAAAGGCCGGACTCGCGAGCAATTGCCGGTCAGTCAGCTTCTCGAAAGGGTCGAGCGGGGACTGATCTTCGCGATTCCATCGCTTCTGGATCTTGAGCGGACGATAAAAAGTATCCGTCGTAGAATCATAATCTACAATGTGGGCACGATAACCACGAGGTCCATCGTCCAGAGCTTCATTGGGAATTTCGATCTTCATCCGCAAGAGTTTGCCGTCGACAATAAGGCTCGGATCCATCGCTAGAACCGTAACCCACCTTGTCGGATAGAAAGGCATGGCTTTATCTGCCATCTTTTTAGCGGGTTTTTTAACAGACTTGGTAGACACGGGCATGTCCAGTTGACATCCTTTTAGCCTATAAGGTCTTCAAGTACTCGAGCAGCGCGCTCTTGTCGATGGGGGAAAGGTTCGTACCGAAGGTGTGCCCCGCATTGCCGTTGCCAGCTTTAGCGGTGTCGAACTGGAAAAATCTGCGCCGGCCTGGCTCCTCAGGCACATTTGAGACGAAACCGACCTTCACGACGTCGAGCAAGTCGTTACCTGGGAAAAATACTGCGGGCCGTTGCGTTTGAGGATTTAACAGATCCCCTACGGTCGGCACTGAGCCATTGTGGAGATATGGCCCGCGCACCCAAATTCCGTCCAGGGAGGGAGCCGTGTAGCCTCCCTGTTTGAGCATGTCCTTGTCCGTACCGATTTCAGCGATTGGTATTACGGTGCCCAGCCGTTTGCCGGCTCCATCGGAATGGCAACTCCCACAAAAGTTGTCGAAGATTGGCTTGCCGGTTGCGGCGAGACCGGTGTTGATCGGCAGAGGGTACTTGGGCGCTCTCCGCTCCTTCATCGACGTCGCCAGGCCCTTCATGGATTCTTGCGTAAAGAGCGGATCGGTATGAGGATTGCGGCTATGCGACAAGAGTTCCGCATCGATCAGAGCACGCTTGTCGAGCAACGCCCGACGGGTCTGGGGGATCAGTATAAAGCGATAGATCAACTTGTCAAGGATGGAGAGCTTGGTCGCCATGCTGACCTCCGCCAGGATCTCACTGGCGTTAAAACGCTCATCTTGAGCGCACTGTTGAAAAAAAACTAGCAGCGGCTCGATATCCAGGGCGTGGCCAGGCACTGCGGCGACAACCTCGGGTACATCGTCGGCTCCTTTACGATAGGATGCCGCGTGGCAGAGAGCACAATTGCCGGAGACGCGTGTATATCCGATGGTCTTCTTCGCAAACCCGGCGGGCATCTCCTTGCCTTGTTCCCACGAAATGCCGAACGCTGCATACCCACCCGGGTAGTGAATATATTCAGGAAACATACGAGGGAGCGCCAACCAGATCCAATACGGTATGCCGGAGTTGCCGTTGCTGGCAATCCAGCCATTGAGGAACGCGTCCCGCCGGTCTGAGGCGATCCAGGAAGGCTGCGGAACGTCGCGGTAAAGCTTGTACCAAGTGGTGATGCCCACGGCCGCCGCAGTCACGATGAGCAGCACGATGGCGATCCGAGTTTTCGTCTTCATTGGCCGGCGTTCCTAGTCAGAAGGTTTTGAGGTACTCAAGCAGAGCCTGTTTATCAGCGGGCGGCAGATCGGTGCCATACTCTTTACCTTCGTGGCCGTCATGGCCGTTGCCGGGCTTGGCGGTATCAAAGCGGTACAGCATACGCCCGTCTTGCTCCGCGATATTCGAGACGAATCCGACGTTTTGCGGATCGTAGACGTCATTACCGCGGTAAAAGATTTTGGTCCGTTTCGAAGCCGGTTCCAGAAGTTCACGCAGGTTGGGAACAGAGCCATTGTGTAGATAAGGCGCGCGAAGCCAAATTCCGTCCAGCGGCGCGTTGGCATATCCCCCGGTCTTACGAAAGTGGCTGAAGCGTTGCGGATACGGCTGATCGAACCCCCACTCCTTTTCATAGCCGGCATAGAGAGTGCTTTGGTTGGCCGCCACGAGCCAGGTGTAAGAGTCGAGCCGCCAGCGGTCGGTGCCGATTTTGGCGATCGGAATCACGGTGCCGACCAGCTCTTCTTTCAACTGTGGATTGTGCCGATAGGGCGCCTCCCGCGTACCGTGACAGACCGCGCAATATTCTTTGTACAGCCCCTCGCCTTGAGTCGCGAGCGATTCGTTTATCGGAAAAAACTCGCGAAATGGCGGCGGCTGAGCCTTGCTCAAAAGCCATCCTGCCGTGCGCAGCACCAGCGGAGCGTCGAGCGTGGGAGGATATGCACCGGTGCCGAACGCAGCCGAGAGATTGCGCTCATTGACCGAGGTATTATTTCCATCCCAATGCAGCTGCATTCCTTCCCGAGGACCCTGATTCCAGATGGAAGGGAAGTCGGCATTACCTATCAGCTCACGGAAATCCGGATGTTCCTTCATTGGAAAGTTCAGAAGGGCCTTAGGAGCATTGAAGGTATCGACGCGACCTGGACCCCATGTTCCGTTGTCGACGAAGCTGAGCCGATCGCGCAACATCAGCAAGCGCTCTCGCGCAGCGTAGACCGCGTAGAATTTGAAGATCAGCCGGTTGATGAGATCGGGTTTCGCAACCACGCGACGGGGATCGTCCTGCATTTTGCGGATCTGGTCGAGCATTCGATCCGGAGTAAACTTTTCACTCAGCGGAATGGCCATCAGGAACTTGGCCCAGCCGCCGAGATCGAAACCCTGGGCCGGCATGCCAGAAATCACACGGGCAGGTGCGCCAGCGGCCGTCCGCACCGTCCCTGTGTGGCAGACGGCGCAATTCAGGTAGACCATGTCGATGCCCCGAACGTTGCGCATCGATACACCAACAGGCAATTCGTAGGGGTCGCCGCCCTTCTCATAGATCATCCCGAAGGAGGCGAATCCTCTGCCAGTCTTGCGGTCTGGCAGCAATTCAGGAAATAGTTCGGGGAGCGCCACCCAAAACCAATAAGGGATGCCGGTCAAACGCTCACCGCCGGTGGAGCCGTGTTTGAAATGAAGTTCGTCGTCCGCGTATTCGACCGGAGAATCGCGAGTAAACCGAATCGCCAGATACAGGCCGGAAAGCAAAACGATACCCAGAACGATAAGACCAACCGGTCGAACCCAGTGCCCTTGGGTGTACAAGTATGCGTCTTCTGGGGGCTGAGGCATACGGTCGTTCACAATTGGACGAGGATTCAGGTAGCGGAAGAGTCTGCTGCCGGCGCCCTCCTGTTCGCGGCGGGCGCGCTCTGCCACGGTCTGGCCGCGGTTAGCAAAGCTCGCCGGGTAAACCGCCCTTCGAACTCGGGTCAGGAAGCCGTGCGGGACAAAGTCCCGGCCCGCTATGGGATCGAAATGCAGAGCTTCCTGGTCGATTTCGATCTCTTCTTCGAAACGAATCTCCGAGATAGGAACAAATGGGGCATTTGTGTCTCCAGTTCGTTGGGCTTCCACGCGTACAGTCGCGCGCCGGGCGACCGCACTCGTGAGTGCAGCTTCACGCGCAACTCCGTTGGATGGAGTTGGCACGGCAGGATCCAAATCCGGAACAAGGCGAACCCACACGTCTAGTCCGCCATTGTCGATCTTGTATGGAACGTCCGCGGAATAGATGTTGCGGAAATAGTCGAACTGGTGCAGTCCGTTTGCAAAACCTCCCGTTGATAGGTTTATAAGAAGCTTCCATAGCCGATCGCCACCAGCGGTAGCCAGCAGGTCGAGATCTTCGCCTGCGTGCCGCTCCAGCCGAATCTCCTCAGGAGTGGAGGACGTATAAAAACGCGCAGCAATGCTGGGAGCATCGGGTATTCTGTCCGCCAGCCACGCCGGCATTCCTCTCTTCATCACTCCCATGCCTATGCGCAGGAGAACGGCGCCCACTAGTCGTTCGGCGGCTCGCGCAAGACCTGGATCGGATGGATGAAGCGATCGGACCGTACCGCGGAATACCCGCCCGTCAGGATGGAATGTTCGCGAGTTGCGAACTACGCCGCTCACAAATGCGAAGAATCCCGCAGCCATCTGGGCAACGAAGCCCGAATCAGTATCCGGCCGGTAGCGGGTATCTGCGCCCCAGGCCCAAAGGGTCCACAGGAATCCCCCGAAATCGCTTATTGAGAACGCCAGCGCCATCGGACCCGGAAGGATTTTCAGGTACCATAAGACCGCCATAATCACGGGCACAATCGGCCGGTCCAGCAAGGACGCGAACACGAATCCCGTAGCGTTCAGGCGCCCGCTCACTACATAGAGCATCCCGAGCCCGCCCACCAAGAGTCCGACCAATCGGATATAGTTCGAGCCCTCTAGCGTAGGCGCCGGTATCCGCAGGATCGATGCCGCCCAGAAAGGAGCAACGAGGATAATCATCCCCAGCGACATGTCGAACCATCCGAAGTATTCGACCGAACGGGCGGCGCGAGTCTGTCCCTCCGCATTCAATAACCGGTGGAACATCTCGCCCAGTGTCGGCATCGGAGTCCTCGGCATGAGGGATCGACCAGAGAATAACAGATCCCAGGGTACTTGCACTATACAGTACGGATAAGCCAGCGATCAGACGGTAGAAAATAGACCGAAGTGCTGGCGTATAAAATGGTAGTCTTGGTTAGTTTTGACGCATGGGAGGGTACAGTGCCTTTAGATGCTGCGCAGTTACTTAAGATGAGCCAGAAGGACCTGGACGAGCTTTTCACGGCCAGCGCACCGGGACCTATTCCCGATGGAGAGGCAAAAGGCACCGCGATCATCGCGCCTGGAACTGTATTCAGTCATGACATCGCGGAATTCATAAGCTTTTTCGCTTGGCAGGGCAAGAATTTCGATGGAAAACGGGGAGTGCTAACGAATCGCCTCACCACGTTAGGATTCAACGCCATTGTCGCCGAAGTCTACGTTGACAAGAGTTGGATGGACGGCAAAGACTGCATCGTCTTGGATTACTCCAAGACGTCTCACGTCGCCAAATGGATCCGGGATGAAATTCGCCAGATCGGGCCGGGACTTTACCTGGGCAAAGTCTATTGGGAGAAAAAGAGACTGATCGATTTTTGTCTCGAATTCCCTAAGTCCTAGCACTCACTACTTGGGCAGAAGGTCCGCAAAAAAGGGATTGAGCATGCGGCCTTGCGGATCCTTCGTTTTTACCCATTTAGCGAAGTCCTTCCACCGTTGGCCATAAGCTGCCTCTACATGTTTGCGTTCGACAAAGGGGCTTTGGTTTAGCAGCGGAATCCCATTTCGCTCGAACGCGAAATCGTTGAATGCTTTCAGAAAGTTGTGCCAGGCAACATCATCCGTGCTCGCGTGAATTGGATCGATGGAAAATACTTCCTGGTCATACGTGTACGAAAGGATCGAGTTGGTGTCCAGGTGTATGTGATACGCTCCGCACGGCATGTTGCATCGAAAACCGGTCGTCTTGAAATACTGATCCGAAAAGTCCACATACGAACGAAGGGTCGTCAACCACTGGGAGCGCGGGAATGCCCAAAACGTAAACGCATATCGTGCCGCCTGTGGGGTATCACGATAGTCGATGGTTTTGTCCGGAGCCAGAAGGGTAATGCCGCCAAACAACTGAAGCGTCCCATAGAGAAACCTCGTTACATCGAAATCGCCATTTTGCGCTGCGTCGCGCAGCGTTTTGTGTGTCAGGAATTGGTCGATTATGTGTCCGGCGTGAGCGTCCCCAAAGTTCCATAGTCGGCGGCGTGCTGCTGCGACTAGGGAACCGAATATCCCGGGATCATCCACGCGCTGCCGGCGCTGAAACACGCAGGTCCTGCCGACCGTCCAGGCTACCAAACCTTCAGAGTTGTCCAAAATGTCGTTCACCTCAGCGTCTGTAAGCTCGTCTATCGGGCGTGGCAGGTAGGTGAAGTGGAGCGCCTCGATTGGCTTGACCCGGAAAGTAACCTCGTAAATGATTCCACAAAGACCATAGCTCGACCGAGCAAACCGCAGCTCGTCCAGACTGTCCCCTTCGGACGCTTCAGCCAGGTTTCCGTCGGGCGTAACCCATTTGATTCTCGTGACGTAAGAGCTGACTTGTCCGAACTCGATACCGTCCAGTGCGTCCTTGGTATGGCAGCACGCGGCCGAACCAAGTGTCATATTGCCAATCTCGATATTGGTCATGAACTGAAGACCTTGTTCACGCAGCGCCTTGGACGCTTCGATGAACTGAAGGCCTGCCTGGGCCGTAAATGTCTTATTGGCGGTGTTAATTTCGATAACCTTGGCCATGCTGGACATGTCTACCACGGTGCCGTCCGAGGACGCGCAGGGAGTCAGCGAATGGTAGCTCCCTTTGGCTCGGACCGGGCTCGGATATTTCGACGAGTCTCGCAGTGCAGCCTGGATGTCCTCCACAGTTTTCGGATGGACCAACTGCCGCGGTGTGGTGCTGATGCTGCCGTCGTAATTAACGATTCTGTTGGACATGAGAATGAGTCCTTATATCAGAGTTTGCGAGCATCCTCGAGGATGACATCCAAAGCCTTTTCGCTGATCATGTAGACTGCGGAAACGATGAAATAACCGGGAAGCTTCGGGAAGACAGAAGCATCCACCACGCGCAATCCCTGAGTCTGGCGCACGCGAAAACGGCTATCCAGAACACTCCAGGGATCGCTATCCGATCCGATTTTGTTGGAGCAAGAAGCATGATGACCCCACGCTTCGTTTTGGATGAACTCACGCAATGAATCTCCCGTAACGGCAGATCCAGGGACTTCCTCGGATTCTATCAGTCCTAGCTTTGCGAGCCGCTCATTAATCCCGCGTGCGAACTCCACACCAGCCACTACCGCGTCCAGGTCCTCACCGGCAGCATCGTTACTTTCAGAAAAATAATGGAACTGCACTTTGGGTACTTCCCATGGCTTGGAAGACCGCAACGTTACCCGTCCAGCGGTGTTGTTCGTTCGGGCCTTAAGAATGGCCCATGTGAAACGATTGTGGAATTGCTCCAGAGACGAGGAATATCCCGGAACGTAGCCTCTAAAGAATCCCGGCAGACCGAAAATATACAAATCTGCCTCGGCCTTTTTCTTATTGGAACGTAGGACCAGGCCGAGTAATGAGCCATTGGATCCATAGATGCCAGTTCCGGAATCCGCCCACTCTTTCATCGCCTTTTCTAGTTCGGCTCCAGGCTCAGGCGGGACGAAACTGGCGCCGTCCAGCAGGCCTAAATCCTTCGCCAACTTAGAGACCACTCCAAGTTCATAACGATCCTGGAGATTTTCCCCCACGCCTGGTAGATCGACAATTACCGGGATACCAAGAGCGTCCAGCTCCGCACGGGGACCAATACCGGACAGCTTTAGCAGTTGAGGGCTATTGAATGCACCTGCTGCGAGTATGACTTCACCGCTTGCCAATACCTGCTTCCGAGGCGCGCCGGATGGATCGGAAACCTGCTGAGGATCTGCCCCGTAAAGGTGGCGGCCTTCTAGATATTCCACGCCGATGGCTTTCTGGCCTTCGAAAAGGATACGCGTCACCAAACAGTTCAATTGAATCGTGAGACGATCTGGCTTTTGCGCCTGAACCTTTAATAGAAACTCGCGCGGCCCCACACGCTTGCCATGCTCGACTGCCAGGGGCGTAAAAACCAGGCCTTCCGGACTGCTTCCGGAGTTCCGGGTATCATTAGGATCGAATCGCGTGGCGATCTTTACGAACGGGTTCCCGGCGTGATTTTGAAACGCCTCGCCGAGACTCCGCAGTATCACTGCGAACAATGACGGATCCTTGAAGGCCAGCTGGGGGTCCGTTTCGGAAGTTGGAAGCCACCCGCTGAAGCCGTGCCCGTGAGTCGAATCGCGCCAGGACTCCCTGTGTCCAATCAGTCCGGCGATGGAGGAAATAATGGATGCTACATGCCCCTTGACAGAGTGGGGATCAGAAACATACTGGCAATTTTCCAGCCGCGCGAAATAGGAACGCATCTTTTCGGCGCGCCAGGATGCGTCCCCTGTAATCTCGGCAATGTGGTTCCAATCACTGTCCTGGGGGACCACCGTGATCATTGCGTTGTGAGCAGTACATCCTCCCAGAGTTCCCGCTCGTGGATACCAGACACCATCGCGATCCGCCACGAACTTGCTGTCCTTTTGTTGTTTTTGCTGATCCGCATAATGGCGAACGTAGTAGTCCCAGGCAATCTCCGGGTACTCGGTAGAAAGTCCGTGAAAGATCGGGACCTGGTACATATACCGGCCCATATCGCTTTCCGAGCATGGATCGGCGCCCGCTTCCAGAAGCAAAACGCTGTATCCCTTCTGTGCGAGGTTCGCGGCCAAAGGGCCACCGCCCGCCCCCGAACCGACAATGACGTAGTCGTATGTTGGCGATCCCATTTGCGGGGTCAGAAAGTCTTCAGGAATTCGATCAAAGCGCGCTTATCGCTATCGCTAAGGCCTGGTTCCTGTCCGAAGCGATCCGTGCCGAAATAGTGACCCCGGTTGACGATGTAGTCCGGACACTTGCTCAGATCCATGAGCGGCTCTGCCAAGTTACTGAGAACCTTGCGGGCTTCTTCATCGGTCGCGCTTTTGGGAAGGCCGGCCAAATCGTGCTTGACCTTGATGAGAAGCGCCAACAGCTTGGCATCGTGGTCCACGTGTCCTGCGAAGTCGGCATCGTCGGCGAGCAGATCCAGATTGGTTAGTAGACTGACCGGCGTCCCTGCCGGAATTGGTCCGATCTCAAGGCCTCCGTCGCCGAACAGCTTTGGGAAAAGGCGTTGTGCAAGCCCCGTAGCGCCTTTGAGATTGTCGGGAAGATAGCCGGAGGAGACACGTACGTAACTGGTTGCCGTCGTCCGGTCGATCAGTCCGGGCACTTTGTCTCCTAGTACAGGATCTCTCTGCCGCCTCTCCGGCCAAAGCATCTCTTCAATCGATTCCTGAAAGGAATCCATTCGACCTTCTATGGACGGGCTCGGATTGAACTTGCCGACGCTATTGTTCAGAAGGAAGGGCGCTGTGGACCACAGGCTTATTAGGGAAGCCGGCCGAGTAAATCCCCGCCCTCCTCCGGGTAACTTAAATTGCCTCGGCGCACCTGTGAGGGGATTATATACCGTAACCTCGCCTACCGACGGCAATTCCTTGTAAGTCTGGGATGAGAAATTATCCCAGATGTTTCCCTCAAGGGCGTTGGTAGCGAGCGGACTGCAGGCGTTGGTTCCCAGCAGAGTTACCGGAACACGAAACTCGGCCGAGAGATAGTTACCGTCAAGAAAATCGGACCTCGTTACGATCGCGCGCATTTTCGATTTGAAGTCTTCCGTTTTGGTCCAATTCCAATACTGACCCCAACAGGTCATGTAGTCCTTGCCCGAGCATCCGCCCGGATCGAGGCCCGGCGCGGCAGGCGGCAGCTTGCTGGAATGGCAGCGCGCACAATTTTCGGCGAAGATGATTTTGCCGCGACTAAGAACGGAATCGTCCTTCGTCAGATATTTGTCAGCTCCGGGAGCGTCCTTCAACCTATGTGGCGATGTCGATTTGAGAAAGAACAAGGCCATATCCGGAGTTTGCGATTCTGTAGCTTGCCAGAACACTGAGTTCTTGCGAGCAACGGCTATTTCGATCGGCGTTATAGGCTTTCCGCCGAGTAGCGGGTTGAAGTGGAGAAGCCATTCCTCGCTGAACAAGCCGATGTTTAGATACACACGATTAAGCGCTCCGAGCGCGCCTACCGAATCCGATCCGTCTTTGAGCACTCGCGGCGAATACACGGTGGCGGGAGGAGTAAAGAAGGCCGTCAAAGGGGAAGAGGGCGGAACAAAATCGTTGAATTGTTTGTTGTTGAGCTGTCCGCCGGCTAGAGTTTCCTTGCCGAATCGTTTGGCTTGTTCCAGCCGTGGCCCCAACGCATACACAGCATTCATCGTGCGCGGGTTGTTGATGCTGTCGCTTGAAACCAATGAGGTATCCAGGCTGCCAGGTCGCGACGTGTGAAATAGCTGAAAGACAAAACTGGAAGGATCCGCCTCCCAGGAAAAGATTCGATCGATCCAAAAATATTGCGCGCCGACGTTGGAGCTGAGGTTGGCCCATGCAGGACGCTCCGGATCGGCTGGGGGGCGAATTGGGTTGGGTCCGACGTGGCAAAATGCACACGACATCCCAACGCGATATGGCCGGACTAGATCCTTGGATTTGTAGTAAGTTGGGTCGGTATAGTAGCGGACCGGATCCCATTTTTTCGATGCCGCCTCGTCGAAGTCCGGATTCGGGAACAGCCGCAAGCCGGTAATGCCGGTTGCGTAACCATAGTAGGAACTTGCTGGCAGGTTCTTGCCGCGCGCCCCCACTTTTACACCCGGATATTTTGATTCGTTTTCGAACGGGTCCGGCGGGCAATTCGGGCTCCTCTTGTCGAGCCACAAGCCGTAGCGGCTCGGATCTGGACCCGTGGGCTTCTCAAAGCACGGCTCGTTCACCAAGCCGAGATAGTTCCAGCGATTATCGCGAGAAAATTTTAAACTCGGATGGGAGGAGAGAGTCTTAAGGAAATCCAGGGCGCCAAAGCTAATGGTCGCCAGCTTGTCCCAGAGAACGTCGTCACCGCCCGTCCAGACCAGCCAGGTATTCCTTCCCGTTATCTCGTCGCGGGTGAGTGAAATCCCCCCATCCATGTCGTGAAAGTAATCTTCGTCGGCGGCCGGCAATGAAGCCACGTCGCGATTGGCTCGGCGCGCCTCGTCCAGCACCTGCCCGGGTTTGCCCGGGATCTGGCTGGCACAGCTCGCCAAGATGACGCTGGCGGTAAGCCCAATAATTACGGGAATTCTCCTGCTGGTCATAGGTCACCTTTCAAAGCCGGATTTCTTACGTCTTCGAAACTACCGACGCGAACGCGTATGTCACGAATGCATTCGCAACGTCGCTGTGATCCTTAATGAGCCCGCCAGAGCCATCCAGACAATTGACTTTGAGAAGTTCAAATTGATATGGAGTACCCACTGCGTGAAGAACGCCGCTCACCGATTCAGCAGTCTTTTGCGCGCCGTTACGGCCGATGCCGCCGTAGGGATCATTAGCGTCGCCAACCTCTTGGACGCTGTCGCTTGCTAGACGCGACGCCACCGCATAGACGGTGCCAACCACCTTGTCCTGTCCAGAGTATGTTGCGATGATCGGGCCTGTTACTACCTTGCGATCGATCACGTCGCGGAAAAAACCCGCTTGGCCTTTTCCATTGTTAGCGCTGAACCCGTAATGGGAGAATGCAGCTTCCAGTAAGCTAAGCGATTCCACATGAGAATTGGTTTGGGCCAGCGATTTGGCACATCCGGCCATCAGTCGTCCGCCAAGACTGTGTCCTACCAGGTGAATCTTGACCCCGGGTGTGGCTGTTTTTAAATCCCGAACTGCCTGGGCCACGCCCGCCGCGCCAACCACGCCGGCGCGATTCTTCATGACATACCAGGTAGTCAGATTGAGAAACTGTCCAATCCTCCCGAAGATGCTTCCAAACATGGACCCGAGGCCTTCGGTGGTACCCGTCTGTCCCATACCTGTTGTCTCGGCACCAACGCTCATGGTTCCTCCTTCGGCATGGGACGTTCCGGAGGAAACGATGATGGGGATCTTCAGTTTGTCCAGCAACACGGAACCATCGGTGGCACGAATGCGTTCCGCGCCTTCCGTGGGATCTGCTTCGCTGTTGTCCCAGAGCGACAACGCGAGCTTAACGAATTGGTCCTGGGCATCTTTACTGCCATCGACTTGATCCAGAAGCGCAATAGCTTTATCGATTTTTGGCTTTTGATCGGCTCGCGCAACGGTCGCCTTCAGATTCTCCAGTTTTGCTCGAACCGCTTCTTTCTGGGCGCTGTCGGCATCGAGCGCCTGGACAGACCCGTCAGAAAAGGTCTCCTGATAGGGCTTGGACGGCCAGTAGACTCCGGCTACCACTAGCCTTCGGGTGGCAACACTGGAAAACACGGGATTGTTCAACTGGTCGCGGAACGTGCTTAAGAACCTATCGTACAAACCGGTGGCGTCATTTTCATCGTTCCGGAAACCATGCGCGATGAAGACCATATCAGTGGCTCCCCTGCTCTTCAATTCCTGCAAAGCGGGCGCATCCTGAAGCATGCCATCGGCGTCAAATTGCAGCCTGGTAAAGTCGAATCCATGGAGAGACTCCATAATCATTCCCCCGAGTTAATCAACGGTCAAACAGCTTGTAGAACTTTCATCAGGTCTACCAGCCCTGCACCTTGAAATTGACGCTCGCGGCGTAGGTCAATTGAGTTATTCAAGAAGATTTCTTTCACCTGCTCGGGCTGGCCAATAAATTCGCGCCGCACCGACAAGAAGGCGGCGATCGCGCCGGATACATGCGGAGCCGCCATGCTGGTACCGGTCTGTTCGCAGTACAAAACCTGCACGCCGCCTCCTGGGGCATCTTGCGCAGCTTGATATTTTTTAGCTTCGAGTCCGGCGGCGCACGATACAATGCGCTCACCCGGTGCAACCAAGTCGGGTTTCAGGCGTCCGTCGCCCGTCGGCCCCCGGGAAGAAAAATAGGAAACACCATAGAGATGCGGCATGTCTCTGTGGGTCGAACCTACAGTGACCACGAGCTCCGCATTCCCCGGATCCGTGATAGTCAGGTCGTTGAACCGCGATTCGGCCACTCCCGCGGCCGTGATGAACGACGAATATCCTGAGTTGCCCGCCGAAACGACGACCGCGACGCCGCTCTTCACCAAGCGATTAACTTCCACGCAGATTGGACTTTGGCCGCACCCAAACCAGCGGGGATCAAACTCGTAGCCCAAACTCATGTTGACGCCGTGAATGAGCAATCGTTTACCGTACTGGTTCCATTGCTGAATTCGTTCGATCGCCTGCAGGATCCAGCTAACTTTGCCTTGACCCGCCACCTGCCGGATGCCTGTAGTCTCGTCGTTGACTGTTTGATCGGCTACGACTTTCAAGCTGACTAGCTTGCACTTCGGTGCAACACCGCTGATAGACCGCAAGGTCTGGCGCAGTTGGACAGTACCGCCGCTCGCTTCGTCCCGGACCTCGCCTCCGGCCACGGCTTCTCCGTTCGGATTGCTGGAAGCCCAATAGCCCGCGATAATGCCGGCGACGTGGGTTCCGTGCCCGAATTCATCGATTAAGGCGCCATTCTGTGAGGGGGTAAAATCGGTGTGCTGAAGAGGAGCCTCGATCTCCAGACTGTCGAACGGCCCCAAGGGCGAGGCTGTTGGATGAAAGTGCGGATGCGTGCCTTGTATGCCCGAATCGAGCACGGCCCACACGATATTCTCACCTAAGGCCTGAAAGGCTCGTTGCGCGGCGTCGGCCTTAATCGTCGTTACCGAGTTGGTTAATACTGTGTTTACGTCCGTATCTTCCCAGATTCGATAGACCACGGGTCCGGAGGGGCCGAATTGTGCCTGCAAGTCGCGCGTTTCCTTCGAGAGCGCGAGGATCTGGGCTTTGGTCAGGCACGCGAAGCAGTAGTGCGAAACCGTGGCGTATTTCACGTGCCATTCATCCGCACGCTCTTTTACAAAGCGCATCGCCGCATCGATCCCACCTTTGAACAACTCGTTCAAGGAAATAATGACCTCAAACTTCTGTTCTGGTTCGGCTTGCTGAATTTTAGATAAGAGCGGTTCCGTGACGATCGACCGCATCATGTTACGCCGCAGCTCGTCGCCGCGAATTTTCTGGGATTGCACCTCCTGCTTCTCAGGATTTGCGTCAGGGTGTTTGGGCGTATTGTCTGACATATCTCATATAGGCCGAACGATGCAAGACTTCAGCTACTTCAACAGTCTAATACGTATGGACATACTAGTACACGACGCTTCTCTCGGCCGTGTCATAGACTTGGTCCCTTAGTTTTTAAAACTTTCCGAACCCGCACCTCACAGCGTGCCTTTCCAGAAGTTGAGACGCCAGCTCGCTTTCCGCCGTGTGGATATGGAGCTCGGCTTTGGTCGCTAAACGGAGACTTAGAGAGTCGTTTGGGCTGTGGCGGTAGGGATGATCATTGCTGATCACCGCCCGCCGCCCGAACGTTTTGAGTGCTTTTGTGAGCGATTCTTCGAGTTGTCTGGTGCTCCCGCTGTATTCAAGGCAATGTTGGCCTCGAACCCTTGCATGGTCAGCCGAGACGGGTGTACCTTCGAGAGACATGGCCGAAGCCGATGAACTTTCCCGAGAGGAGTTAATCGCCCTGTTGGATTTGGCGGGAGAACTGTCCACCCAAATCGATCAGCACAAAGTTGTTCTCGCTATCTTAGAACAGGCATGCAAGGCCACACATTCGCCTGACGGGTCCGTGCTGCTATACGATCCTATCCGGAAAGGACTATTCTTTGCCGCCGCGCGCGGTCCAAAGGGTCCGGAACTACTCCAAAAGTTCGGTGAGCGTTCCAACCAACGAGTCCCTTTGGAGGGGAGCAAGGCCGGTCAAGCGTTCCGTTCCGGTGAGATCACGGTTGGCTCGGACGTCCAAACCGATGTCGAGCACTTCAAGAACGTAGATGACCAGATCAAGAACGAGACGGTGTCGTTGATTTCCGCGCCGCTGAAGATAGCAGGCTCAACTGTTGGAGTACTGCAGCTGTTGAATAAGGCGGACTCGACGGGTCAGTTCTGTCCTTACGACCGGCACGATATTGCTTTGCTGGCGCACCTGGGAAGGATGGCCGCCGCAGCGATCAACAACGTCCGTTTGGTACGAAAATTGACCGCGCAAAGCGGATTGTATGGCCGTGATGGAGTGTCGCAGTACTTAGAGGTTCTCGATCAACCGGCACGCCCTGAACGTATGACGTTTTTGTTTGCTGATATGCGCGGATTTACTCAGCTTTGTCAGTCACAATCTGATGCAGGTCGCACGCAGGAAATCTTAAACGACTTCCTGGGAATGCTGGCGGACCAGGTTTTGAGGCGTGGCGGGATTGTTAATAAGTTCGTTGGAGATGCCGTCTTCGCTCTCTTCCAGGGGAGGGAGGCACCGACGTCGGCTGTTCGCTGCGCCTTTGACATGTTGGATCGCTTCGATAGCCTTCAACGGCGCTGGCAAGATGGGAGCAATGAGGATCTGAGCTTCGTTGACATTGGCATCGGAATCACCACCGGTACTGCCGCTGTGGGGAGCTTTGGAAGCGTAGAAGTGAAGAATTTTACTGCGATCGGAACAGTAGTTAATCTTGCTGCCGCCTTCGAACACGCTGCCCGTAACGGTCGCCGTGTTCTGGTCGATAACGCCACTTGGGCCGCAGCGCGCGACATTGTAGTGGAATCGGAGGGACCCATGCCGTTTACGCTGGGTAAACCCGAACAGGGAGTCAAGATTAATTACCAACACCATTACCTGAAACGCGTCACTCCAGATCGACCGGCGCGCGTCTTTCTAAGCCATAACCAACGGGACCGAGAGTTCGTAGAGCTGCAGATTCGAGAACCTTTATCCTCCAGGGGCCTTGAGACTTGGTATGCGGAACAGGACATCATTCCTGGCGATGATTACATCCG
>Ga0105245_10000645_pt1 | contig 31623 bp, 26 predicted proteins | sample KBSM54metaG_FD_81523 | JGI IMG/M metagenome (GOLD analysis project Ga0105245, IMG submission 81523) | Miscanthus rhizosphere microbial communities from Kellogg Biological Station, Michigan, USA - KBS M5-4 metaG | ecosystem: Host-associated > Plants > Roots > Rhizosphere > Soil | place...
CGCCAGTGGAGAATCCGCCGGAAATCTGCTGGAGTTCCTCATTGCTCAGAAGGCGAGCGCCAACCCGGCTAAGCACACGGTTTGTTTCCATAAATAATGCTCCTTCCTGATTTACTAGAAGGTCATTATAAGTGGGGATAAGCCGGGCGAGGAAAGGCGGACAGACGAAAATCCAGCAACGAATTCCATTATGAAACCAGCCGTTTCAGCACGTCCGTGAAACTTGGCGGAACCTGTTGCAGCCCACGCCTCTAGTTTGAAGTTTTCCGTTACGCCCTTGCCGGATCCACCTTCTCCTGGTTCACGCCCAGATCAGCAAATGCCTTTTGCGCCTTCTTTGCATCAAACTTGCCGTCGCGGGCCAGCCGTGAAAGCGCCGACGTGGCGATTGATTCGGCATTGATCTCAAAGTGCCGCCGCAAGTGCTCACGGTTATCGCTACGCCCAAAACCGTCAGTCCCAAGTGTGACGAGCCGGGTTCCCAGCCACGGGGCGAGCTGGTCAGGAACCACCTTCATGTAGTCAGAGGCGGCAATGATTGGGCCATCGGTTTTGTCTAAGATGGATAGCAAATAGGGCTGTTTCGCCTTTTCTGCCGGATGCAGGCGGTTCCAGCGGTCACAAGACAGCGCCTCGCGACGCAGCTCGTTATAACTGGTTACGCTCCATACGTCGGCGTGAACGCCATATTTTTCCGCCAGGATAGACTGCGCCTTCAAAGCTTCGTTCAAGATTGGGCCGCTGCCGAACAACTGTACCGTGGCCTTCTTGCCTTCGGCCGCTTTGAATTTGTAAATGCCCTTGATGATCCCTTCTTCGCAGCCGCTTGGCATTTCAGGCATTGCATAGTCTTCGTTGTAAAGCATGATGTAGTAAAAACGGTCTTCGCCTTCCTGATACATGCGGCGGATTCCGTCCTGGACGATCACGGCTATCTCGTACACATAAGCCGGATCATACGTCGCGCAGGTTGGCACCGTGGAAGAAACCACAACGCTGTGGCCGTCCTGGTGCTGCAGGCCTTCACCGGCAAGCGTGGTGCGACCGCCGGTTCCGCCCATCAAAAATCCTTTGCCCCGGGCATCGGCAAATGCCCAGATCAAGTCGCCAACGCGCTGGAAGCCGAACATGGAGTAATAAGTGAAAAAGGGAATCATTGGGACGCGATAATTCGAGTACGCGGTACCGGCCGCGGTCATTGAGGCCATCGATCCGGCTTCGGTGATTCCTTCTTCCAGAATCTGCCCCTCTTTGGCTTCGCGATAATAAAGCAGCATATCGACATCGTGAGGCTTATAAAGCTGCCCCTGGCTAGCATAAATGCCAACCTGCCGGATAATCGATTCCATGCCGAACGTGCGGGCTTCGTCCGGAATAATGGGCACCACCAGCTTGCCGACTTTCGGGTCTTTCATCAGGTTGCGCAGCATGCTTACGAAGCCCATGGTCGTCGAGACAGCGCGGCCTTTCGATCCTTCCAGTGATTCCTTGAAAGCGTCCAGACCTGGCGTTTCGAATCCGCGCACGCTCTTGCGGGCATCGCGCTTGGGCGTGAAGCCGCCCAGCGCTTTGCGCCGCTCCAGCATGTATTGAATTTCCGGGCTGTCGTCCGGTGGGCGATACGGCGCACCTTCCTGCGCTGCTTTGTCGGGAATAGGGATCTCAAAGCGCGACCGGAAAGCCGTAAGCGCTTCGTCGGTCATCTTCTTTTCCTGGTGAGTCGCGTTGCGCGCCTGCGCTGAGCCCAGGCCGTAGCCTTTGATGGTCTTGGCCAGGATCACTGTGGGACCACCCTTGTGGTCAACAGCTCGCTTGTAGGCGTTGTAAACCTTTTGCGGATCAAGGCCGCCGCGTTGCAAGTGGAAGATTTCGTCATCGGTCCAGTCTGCGACCAGCGCCGCTGTCTCCGGATATTTGCCAAAGAATTCCTTGCGTACGTATGCTCCGTCTTTGGCCTTGAACGTTTGGTACTCACCGTCTACGCACTCTTCCATGCGCTTTAGCAACATGCCGGAGTGGTCGCGCGCCAGCAGTTCATCCCATCCTGAACCCCAGATCACCTTGATCACGTTCCAGCCGGTTCCACGGAAGGCCGATTCCAGTTCATTGATGATCTTGCCATTGCCGCGCACCGGGCCGTCCAGGCGTTGCAGGTTGCAGTTGACCACGAAAATCAGGTTGTCGAGCTTTTCACGGGACGCCAAGGTGAGCTGCGCGCCCAGAACTTCAGGCTCGTCGGTTTCTCCGTCGCCGATGAACGCCCAGACTTTGCGTGGTGTCGGCTTGATCAAGCCGCGATTTTCGAGATAGCGCATGAAACGCGCTTGATAGATGGCGTTCAACGGACCGAGTCCCATCGACACAGTAGGGAAGCGCCAGAAACTTGGCATCAACCATGGGTGCGGGTATGACGACAAGCCCGGCTTGTCGCGCAATTCATGGCGGTAATTTTCAACCTGCTCCTGCGTCAGCCGGCCTTCAAGAAATGCGCGCGCATAAACGCCCGGTGAGGCGTGTCCCTGGAAATAAACAAAATCGCCGGGTTCTTCGCCATGGTTGGCGTAGAAGAAATGGTTGTAGCCGACTTCAAGCAGCGTGGCCAGAGAAGAATAAGTCGAAATATGACCGCCAATGCCGGGATCTTTCTTGTTCTGCCGATGCACCATGGCCATTGCGTTCCAGCGGATCAGGCTCTTGATGCGGCGCTCCATGGCGCGATCACCGGGATATGGCGCCTCTTCCGCAACAGGAATGGTGTTCACATAAGGCGTGTTCAGATGGACTGGGACGTCAACGCCGGACTGCTGGGCGCGACGGGTAAGTGCATCCAGCAGGCGGGTACCCTGGCCAGGGCCTTCCTGGTCAATGACTTCGTCAAAAGCTTCAATCCACTCTAAGATTTCCTCGTGATCAGGTTCAAGGGCTGCGGCAGGTTTGGCATTCATCTCTATAGTATGACGCGAACCACGGTTAATTTCCACTGATTGAAATGCAGGGGACCGGCAACCCGAATGAATCAATACTCACCGCGCTGAAGCGGCTGCCGGGCGTGGTGTCCGCACGTCAGACGAATAGACGTTATCAAACTGACTCTCAGTGGCGGGTGGATCTACGAGCGAAGCGGCAGCTTCTTTCAGCTGCCGGCGGAACTCCGCGATGATCGATCTCGACCATTCATCCGACCATAAACCTCTGCGCCGCAAATATTGCTCCATGAATGAAATCGGATCTTGTGCCAGGTACTGTGCAGATTCATCCTGCACCCTGCTGCGCGCCGTCAGGCATTCGATCACCGCCGGACCGTGGCCCTCACGCGCTCGCCGGATCGCTTCCTGCGCCACGCGAAAAACTCCTACCACATCACAGCCATCCACAGGAATTCGCGGGTAAAACGTGGGATCGGCGCCGATGTACGGCCCTGATGCAACTTGATTCGGCAACTGGAGCGGAGAACCAAGGCTGCTTTCAACCAGGCATACCAGCGGCAGCTTTTGCGTGGCGGCCACGGCCATTGCCGCAGGATCAAACATTAGCGTCTCTGGATTGCGCGTACAAAACATCAGCGTTACTGCGCTGTCGTTTTTCATCTGCGCGGCCAACGCCAAAACAGTTTCCATGCTGAGAGATGTTGCGGAGTTGCCATGGTGTGGTGAAACAGAGTTGCCCGCGCCGTTGGCCAATTCGTGTTCTTTGTTGCGCGCGAGAATTGAATGCAGTGGCGTTCCTTTGATCAAGCTGGCAACAAAGCTGCTATGCTCCATGGCAATACAATCTTTCGCAAGAAGGTGTGCGCCCGCGCCAACAAGAGTAGCCTCAAAGCCTAGAGCAGAATTGCTACTGTTTTCTGTGCGACCGCCCTGCATCTGCTGCGCCAGCATGCGGCACTTTACCATGGTGGCATATAGCTCTCTCAGTTTTTCATCATTCAGGACTGGCAGGACCTCAGGCTCGGTATTTTTCTTTTTTGTGGAAGTCTTTTTCGCAGACGGCTTGCGAGCAGGCTTGGTCTTCGCCCCTGGGCTTTTACGTTTTTGCTTTTTAGCGGTGGCGGCGGATTTATTTTTCTTTTTGCGCGGCATGAGCTTGATCATTCTACCGCATGAGAACTTTTGTTTTGCTGAGATGTTTCTCTTAGTGACCTCGCAGCGCAAATTTGCTTCCAATAATTCCTACATCTTTTCAACAATTCAGTGAAAAACAATGTGGAAAACCGCAGGGAACGATCGAAGCCATGCAGCAAAGCTGCGTGTTTTGACGCTTTGCACTGGAGAAGGTGCGCGGTTTCGCATATTGAAAAAAATCGCGCTGACAAAAATTAGTACGGCGGTTTTCTGGCGATTTAAATTTTCTTTCTGCAATGTATTGCATCGCGGCTGATAAAGCTGTACTATCAGCGACCAGCAATCCAACCTAAATTGCTTCGAGAACTCACTCTAAAAAATCGCTTTTCCGCCGATCGCGCCGAAGTGTAGCCTGACGTAACTTCATCCACATACAATTGCAGTGATGAAGGTGCGCATCGATAAGCTTCTGGTGGAGCGCGGCCTGGTTCCTTCGCGCGAGCGCGCACAGGCCATGGTTCTGTCCGGTCGGGTGCTGGTCAACGAACAAAAAGTTGAAAAAGCCGGTGCCAGTGTCAATCCTGAAGCTGCAATTAGACTCCTGGGTGATGACCTGAAGTATGTTGGACGCGGCGGGCTGAAGCTTGAAGCAGCCCTTCGTGACTGGAAAATTGATCTCACTGGACGCACGTGCATGGACGTGGGCGCTTCGACGGGCGGATTTACTGATTGCATGCTGCAACACGGCGCGGCTGAGGTGATCGCCGTCGATACAGGTTACGGCCAGATCCACGCGCGGCTACGTTCTGATCCGCGCGTGAAGCTGTTGGAGAAAACAAACGCCCGTTATCTTACGCAGCAGGATATAGCGCGCGCCGCCGCGAGCGCACCCATCAGTTTCATCGCCATCGACGTTTCCTTTATCTCTGTTACACTCGTTCTCCCCGCGGTGCTGGATTCTACTCATGCGCCGACGGCAGCTTCGCGTCGCGAAGCCGTTATCCTCATTAAGCCGCAATTTGAGGTAGGACGCGAGCGGGTTGGTAAGGGCGGGATCGTAAAAGACGAAGCAGCACAGCAGGACGCTGTGAGGAAAGTCCGGCAAAAAGTGGAAGAACTGGGCGGCAAGAACATAGAATTGAGGGAATCTCCCATTCTGGGCATGGAAGGAAACCGGGAGTTTCTGTTGTACACAGATTTCTAAGAACAAAGCCTTGTTATGAACATAGCCGTCTGATGAAGAAAGCGTCCATAATCTCCAAGCAGGGCAAGCCGGACCTGGGCAAGGTCGTTGTCCAGGTCGCAGGCTGGCTTCGCGATCACGGCTATGCGATCACGGCGGATGCGTCAACCCGCGAGTTCTGCCCTGACTGCGAACCCGCCGAGCGCGAGGACTTGGCGCGTGTTGGCCCTGATTTTGTGATCGTTCTGGGAGGCGACGGCACATTGCTTTCGACCGCGCGTTGCGTCGCGCAAGCAGACATTCCTATCCTGGGCGTTAATCTGGGATCGCTTGGATTCCTGACCGAGATAAGACGAGAAGAGATTGAACAGGCTCTGGAAGAAGTTGACGCGGCGCGCGATTATGAATTGAGCCTGCGCCCAATGCTGCACTGCCAGGTTCTGAGGGAGGGGAAGTGTGTCGCCACGCATGAAGCCCTCAATGAAGTTGTGATGAACCAGAGCGCGGTGGCGCGCATTACGGATTTTGAGGTCCGCGTGAATGGCCACTTCGTGGCAAATTACAAAGCTGACGGATTGATCATCTCAACGCCCACAGGATCAACTGCGTATTCGCTGGCCGCCGGTGGGCCAATTCTTTCTCCTGAAGTCCCCGGATTTGTGATCACTCCAGTCGCTTCTCATGCGCTGACGAATCGCCCTCTAGTGGTGAAAGACACCGCGATCATTGAGGCCAGAATCCTCGTGACTCGAGAGCAGGCCTTTCTTACGGTCGATGGACAGGTAGGAACTCCGCTGGTGGATGATGATGTGGTGATCTGCAAGAAGTCAGAATACAACGTCAAATTATTTAAGTTTGCCGGCCGGTCATTCTTTGACGTGTTGCGGACCAAGCTGAAGTGGGGAGAAAGATAGGGATTGCCAGAAATGCCAAAATTGCCAAAGATTGCCAAAATTGTCTTACGGCACATGTTGATCTTACTGATGGGCAACTTCATGGCTGGCGCCCAGGCAAAACCCGCTGCCGATCTCATAATTACAAACGCAAAAATCTGGACAGTCGACAAAACGCGCCCCCACGCTGAGGCGCTGGCTGTTCTTGGTGAGCGCATTGTCGCTGTGGGCAGCGCAGCGGAAGTAGACACATGGCACGGACCCCAGACCAAAGTGCTTGACGCGCAGGGCAAGCTCCTGCTTCCCGGCTTCAATGACGCGCATGTGCATTTCGTTGATGGCGGTGATCATCTTTCTGCCGTGCAATTGAAAGATGCCGCATCGCCGGAGGAGTTCGCGCGCAAGATTGCCGAGCGCGTGAAGACGACAGCCAAAGGCGAGTGGATTGTCGGCGGAGATTGGGATGAGCAAAAGTGGTCGCCGCCAAATCTTCCGACGAAAGAACTAATTGATCCGGCGACTCCGGACACCGCCGTGTGGGTGAATCGATATGACGGGCATGAGTCGCTGGCGAACTCCGTCACGCTGCGCCTTGCGGGCATTACCCCCAAGACTCCTGATCCCGCCGGAGGACAGATCATCCGCGATGCGCAGGGCAATCCTACCGGAGTCCTTCGAGACTCAGCGCAGGAACTGGTGAATAAAGTCATGCCGCCAATGACGGCGGCGCATCGGATGCGGGCAATTCACCAGGCACTGGACCACGCGGCGTCGCTCGGAGTGACGAGCGTTCAGGACATGAATCCATCTTATGACGACGTGAGGGCCTATGCTGAACTGCAAGAGCAGGGCGCGCTCACCGTCCGTATTTATGCCGCGCCGATGGAAACTGGCTGGAAAGACCAAGCCAAGCTTGGAATCCGGCGAGCCTTTGGCACACCGTTCCTTCGTATGGGAGCCGTGAAAGGTTACGCCGATGGATCGCTGGGATCAGAGACCGCCTACTTCTTTGACGCATATACTGACGCGCCAAGTTCACACGGCCTCTTGAGCGATGAAATGCATCCTGTCTCGGCCATGCAGCAGCGGCTTCGTGGCGCAGATGCCGCCGGATTGCAGCTTTGCATACATGCTATTGGCGACCGAGCAATTTCCATGACGCTGGACATGTTTGCCCAGATCGAGAAGGCCAATGGCAAGCGTGACCGGCGCTGGCGCATCGAGCATTCACAGCACATGGCAGCCAAGGATTTTGCGCGCTACGCGCGGCTCGGCGTGATCGCTTCCGTGCAGCCTTATCACGCGATTGACGACGGACGCTGGGCGGAGACAAGGATCGGTCCTGACCGCATCAAGCGCACCTACGCGTTCCGTACGTTTCTGGATAATGGCGTGCGGCTGGCGTTCGGCACTGACTGGTCCGTTGCGCCCCTGAGCCCGATGTGGAGCATCTATGCAGCGATCACGCGTGCAACGCTTGACGGCAAGAATCCCGATGGCTGGGTGCCGGAACAAAAGCTGACGGTAACACAGGCGATTGAGGCGTACACCATGGGCTCGGCCTACGCTGAGTTTCAGGAAAAAGAAAAGGGATCGATCACGGCCGGCAAGCTGGCCGATTTTGTTGTCCTCTCAGACGACATCTTCAAGATCCCGCCTGCGGCAATCAAGAACGTGAAAGTGGAAGCGACTTATCTGGGCGGTAAGTTGGTGTATGGGGGACTTGAGTGAGGCCAGATTTGGTAAGTGGGTAAATTAGTAATTTGGTAATTGAAAACCCAATCCCTTGGCGACATTTACCCTGAGCTATCCGGCGGCATCAAGCAAATTACTCAATTACCAAATTATTCAATTACCAATTTGTTTTGCGGGAAGAGCAATGATGAACTGAAGAAGGAAGCGGGGCAGGTCTTAATCTGCTCTCACCAAGCAATAAGAAGCCCCGAGTTTTGTGGTTGACCCATTCACCTCGCCCAGCGGTTCGCTATAGACCCTTGCCGACCAGCCTTCTCTGCCATAGTTTCTTGCGAAACCCACAAAGTGCGATCTTTAATCAGCTTGCGCTGAAGCTTGGGCTCCGGGCTTACCGCCAACCGGGTAAATCGGTCAACACCTCGGGGCTTCTATCTTTGCCTTTAAACATTTCACGTTCTTCTCAACCAGCAGTTCGCTGAATAGACCCTTACCGGCCCTCCGTCGCTTTACAACTTGCGTTGTTGCGGGGTGACCTTGCTTGGGACCCGGACTCGCCGCCAACCGGAAAAACATTTGAAATGTCAAAGAACAATTGTGAATTTACGCGCTTCGTAATTTAAGTCAAACAGATTTTCGCATTTATAAATGGCGCAGAATCAGCAGCTTGCAAGCCGTCCACAGGCGGCCCTACAAGAATCGGTGCAACTGGTTAGTAAAATTCAATATCCATGCGGGTGTGGTGCAGCTTTTGCGATTTTTACGAATGTGAAAATGTGAGGAAAAATCAGTGTTGATGCGGGGAGAGAAGCAGCTGGCAATTGGCAATAGCAAAACCCTGAACTGCGGATTTGCGCGGATAGTCTCGGATCAAGGCAAGAGATAAGAAAGAAAGTGGTCGAGTCGGAGAACACCGAGCCGCGTTCCGACAGATTGCTGGCTAACACCCGTATAGGACCACATGCAGACGCCCAAAAGGTTGTTTTGAGGTCGAATGTTTGTGAATTTTGGAAAGAAAGCTTACAGCTACGAGAAGAAAGGCCAATTGCCAGTTGCTATTTGCTAGCTGCTTCCTCACGCTGCCCCCGCCTTGCCGGTCCAGTCGCCCAGCAGTTCAACTTCTCCGCCGGGATTGCGGATTTCCCGCGCAGGATGAAAGTTGATGCGGTCGTCGCGACGGAAGTATGGACAGATCAGGCTCCAAGTATCAAAGCCACTGCCGGAGACGGTGATCAGAATGGCTTCAGTCGGCGCTTCGGCCAGATGGCCCCAGCCGTCACCTTGCAGTTGGACAGGAGAGCCCGCGGCGTCATCAGGAAAAACATCATTCACGGTGATGATGGCGCCGGCGTTTTTTTGATGCGCTACGTCCATCATCTCAGAATAGATTTCGTCGCGCTCTTCTTCAGTCTCAAACTCGATGTCGAAGATAAGGTTTTCGTCGGGCGTAATGACGATGGCCGTCGGGTTGAGGTAGCCGTCAGTCTTGAGCGAGTTCTGGGCTTCATGAAGAAATTCGTAGGCCAGGGCCTTGAGATCGGTCATAAGCAGGCGGCCTCCTGTTGCAGCAAATCTTTAATGGTTTCACGGCGGCGGATGAGACGAGCGCGTTTCCCGTCGACCAGAACCTCAGCCGCACGGGGCCGGGAATTGTAGTTTGAAGCCAATGACATGCCGTAAGCGCCGGCATCGAGCACGCACAAGTTTTCACCCTGAGTGACAGCGGGCAGCATCGCATCGCGCGCCAGAAAGTCACCGCTCTCACAGACAGGGCCGGCGATATCCGACTGGACGCGTTCGCTGCGGGCCTTCACCAGATTTACCGGCGTAATCTCATGCCGCGCCTGGTACAGCGATGGGCGAATCAGGTCATTCATGGCTGCATCCACGATGGTGAAACGCTTGTTGCCATTCCGCTTCAAGTAGAGCACACGGGTGATGAGCGCACCGGCAGGGGCGATGATCGACCGGCCCGGTTCCAACAGCAAATGTGGAATAGGCTTCTTCATTCTCAGCAATGGCTCTGTGATGGCTTCCTCATAGCGATGAGCAAGGTCGTTAAATTCGACTGGAGCAGAGCTGTTGTATGAGATGCCAAGACCGCCGCCCGCGTCTATGAAGCGGATTTTGTGGCCGTCAGCGATAAGTTCCAGCGCCAGATCAACCGCGCGCTCCATGGCCAGATGAAACGGCGTGACGTCACTAATCTGCGAGCCAATGTGCAGGCTCACACCGGCCACGCGGAGATATTTGTGTTGCGCGGCACGGCGGCAGAGTTCGCGCGCGCTGCTGATGGGCACGCCAAATTTATGTTCGCGTAGCCCGGTGGAAATGTAAGGGTGCGTTTCTGCCGGCACGTCAGGGTTCACGCGCAGGGCGATGTCGGCGACTTTGCGCAACTCCGCGGCACAGGCCGCTAGCAGCTCCAGTTCGCCTTCGCTCTCGACATTAAACAGAAGAATGCCACTGCGGAGCGCCAGGCGGAGTTCGTCTGCGGTCTTGCCGACACCGGAAAATACTACTTTGCCGAGCGACCTTTTGTGTGCGCGACGAACACGCTCCAGCTCTCCGCCGGAAACGATGTCAAAGCCCGCGCCCATTCCAGCAAGCAGTCGTAGAAGACTCAAGTTTGAATTCGCCTTAACCGAATAGCAAAGCGTGTGCTTTACGTGGTGAAAAGCCCCTTCCAGCAGGCGGTACCGCTCGCGGATGGCGGTGCCGGAGTAAAGATACAAAGGCGTCCCAAACTTTTTTGCGAGCTTATTGATGGCGAGGCCGTCACAATGAAGCTCGTCATTTTTGTAGGTGAACCCCGGCGGACGCGTGAACATGAGGGAGAGATTGTAACAGGGAAGCAATTGGCAACTAGCAATTGGCAATTGGCCTTTGAAACTCCTGCTGTTGGCGGTAATTGTAAAAGGAAGCAGCAGGAAAATGAGACGCTCAGGAATGCGGTTCCTCCTGCACCGAACAGCTGGGGTCGTTCATTTCGTCAAGAGCTTCCATGCTCAAGCTAATTGCTAATGGCTAAGTGCTAATTGCTGCTTCAAAAAAAACCGCCCGACGCATTCCAGCATCGGGCGGCCCACTCTCCACCCCATTCCGCGAACATCGCGCGGTCTGGGGACCCCGGCTGCGCAGCCTGGACGGCAATTAGTTTCTGCCTGGCGCCTGGCTGGTTTTGGTGGATACCGGCTCGGGCTTCATTGCGCCGTTACTGTCAGCGGATGAGTCACCGACCTGTGCGACGGTAGCCGTTTGTTTATCGAAATAGTCGAGCAAAGTTTTTACATCGACCGGGGTCAAATGCAGGTTTGGCATTTTTACTTTGTTGTATTTTTCGAACAAAGCCATGGCGATTGGATCTTTTGCAGCCAGCGCCTTGTCCGGCGCAAGAATGTATCTGGCTACCCAGTCGCGACCATGAGCTGTGGTGACGCCGAGCAGGTCCGGACCTACGCCATCGCCGCCACCAATGGTGTGGCAGGCAGCGCATCGCGTGCGGAACATAGACGGCCCTTCGCCGCCAGTAGACTCGTCGATCTTGGGCACGTTCTCATAGCTGTTGCTGGCTTTGCGATATCCGGGCGTGAGCCAGTTGCCGACGATCGTGGCAATGAAATGCGGATCGTCAAATGAGCTGTCCTGCATCCATTGGCCTTGTGGCTCATTGCCCAGGGTTAAGCTGCTGGTGTGTCCAGTAAGAGGATCTTCATCAAGTCGTCCGGCCATGCCGATCTTCTTGCGGACGGTATCGATATCTTCCTTCTTCCCAGTCAGAAAATACCAGCCGGGGCCGGTGTGAAATTTCTTTGCATATGCCTTAAGCACAGCGGGGGTGTCGCGCTTGGAGTCAACGGTTATGGAGTAAAAGAAGATGTCTTTGCCCATGCGATCGCCGAGCAATTTGTAAACCTGGGCCAGTTTTGCAGTTTCCAGCGGGCAGGTTTCGCCGCATTCGGTGTAAATAAAATTGATCAGGACGATTTTGCCTTTCAGCATATCGTCATAGAAATGGATGGTCTTTCCGTCCTGGGTGATGAGAGGTACGTTGGGGAAATAATTCGCGCCCCAATAGGAGTTGTCAGCAACAGCCGACGTTACGCCGACTGTCAAATAAGAAGCGGCACAAAGCACGAACGCAGCCGCAAGGATGGCCCAACCATTCCGTCGCATGGTGTCTGGTTCCTTCGGTTCCCAAATAATCATATTGTTAAAAGTAGCGGGACGCCCCGGAAGGACGGCCCGCCACTTGTGCCCTCTTCAGTTATTTACCTTTGCCGCTGCTGCCGCTGGAGCCTTTGCCGGAACCGCTCCCGCCGCCGCTGCTGGAATTACCTTTGCCTGAGCCACCGCCAGAGGTGCCGGTATCTGAACCGCCACCGCCATTGCCGCCCTTGCCACCGCCGGAAGTCGTAGAGCCAGTCTTTGGTCCAGAGGCGACTGAAGGCTGGTTGAACGCTGTGGGCAGCGTGGTTGATGCAATGTAGCCCACACCCTGGGGAGTCGGGATCGGAGTCGGCATTGGAACCAGGCCGCGATCCAGTTCCCAACGAACCAGCATGGCGTGATCTTCATGCACGGTGTTGTGGCAGTGCTCCATGAACATTCCGTAGAACTCGCGGAACTGCATGGTGAGAGTTACGCTTCCACCCGGACGCAGGCGATACACATCCTTGCGGCCTTTTTCCCAGGCAGGCACATTGGCTGCGCTGCCGTTGCGGGCAAGGATCTGGCCTTCTTCAAAGTGGATGTGCACCGGATGGTCCCAGCCCGCGCCGGCATTCTTGAGCGTCCAGATTTCACGCGTGCCCGGTGTGGGCGCCGCGGAGACCCGGCCATAGTCGGCTTGCAGCATGGTTCCGCCGTCAGTCTTAACGCCCCACGGATCTTTATCCGTTGGATCGGTAAGGCTCTTGGCGCCGCTGCCAAACTCAAACGTCCGTTCACGTACCACGGGGACATTCGAGAGATCAGGGTTGGGAATCATGGTGGCAGGAATCTGACTCAGGTCAGGCTTGGCCGGATTTGCGGTGATGCGGAATTCCAGGATCTTACCAACGCAAGGATCGGACGACTTGCCGGCCAGTGCGTCAGCCAGTGAGCGATCCGCTGAAGGCTTCTTGCCATCCTGATGCTCGCAGAGGTTTACCATCCAGACTTTATCGCCCAGGTTATAGCGAGAGAAGTCAATGATGATGTCATAGCGCTCTGCGATGCCCTGCTCGTCGAGTTGCGTGAGCGTGACAGGTTGAGGCAGCAGGTTGCCGTCGTTGGCAATCTGGACCATCGGAGACGCATCACTCAGTGACAGCTTGAAGAACCGCGAAACGCTGGCGTTCAGGATGCGGAAGCGATATTTGCGGCGCTCCACTTCAAAGAACGGTTTGTAGCACAGGTTCACGGTCATCACGTCGCCGATAAATCCGTCGAGCTGGAAGATATCGAAATAGAGCTGTCCGTTCGCGTCCCAAGCTTTGTCAGCCAGCATGATATTGATGTCGTAATCCAGGTTGCCCCAGGATTTTGAGGAGCCGCTGGGCAGGCGCAGGTTTACGCCATCATTCAATTCTTCATTGCCACGATCGAGCGCGCTGTAGATGTTGAACATGGCAGCGTTGCCCTTGTACACGTTCTGTGAAGTGAAGCTGAACATGTGATCATGGAACCAGTGAGTTGACATGGTTTCATGCCAGTCACCCGGGACCTTGTTGATTCCACCGGCATCGGTCGGGCTGCCGGCCATTGGATCAGTGGCGTCAACGTTGATGCTGTCGTGCCCGGCCAGGATGATCGGCCAGTGATAGTCGTAAAATTGTCCGGGGAAGAAGAACGCGCCGGTAAAGCCGTCGTTCTCCGCGCCGTGGTGCCCGTTATGCTCGTGGGTCGAAATCGTGTGGCGTCCGAAACCGCCATTCTTCGTGACATCAGCGGGAAGCTGGTTGTGATGACGGAAGATAATCGGTTCGCCGTAACGGCCAATCGCCAACTTCGGCGGAATGGTTCCGTTGAAGGTCCACATTGCCAGCGGACCCTGATCGGGAAGATTCGGATGGAACTTGGGATGAATGCTCTGGCCGTTTTTGGTGTTGACCTTGGCGCCTTCCTGCGTGGCTTCAATCAGGACTTGCGGCGCGAATTCTGTGAAGCGCTGGTGCGCCCAATCCTGTCCTGGAGGACGGCCTTCCATGGGGCCGAGACCGCCACCCAACTCAGGAGCCATGTTGATCGGCGTCTGATTGGCCATTGCAGTGGGGGCCGGAGAGGCTGCGGAAATCGGATTGCGATCCAGCAGCTCAAAACGCAGCATGGGCTGCGTAAATGCCAGTCCATTGAGTCCAGGGCTGGGTGGCGCGCCTGTGGGACCATTTAATGAAGCCGCATAAGCGCTGTTAACGAATGGGTTAAGACCGTGAATGGGGGCCAGCATGCCACCAGTTGTGATTAAGCCCCACTTGATTAGATCGCGACGAGAGACCTTGCCCTGTGAATAGGCCCTTACGATCTCTGCTCTGTTGTTTCTTGCATCTTCCGCTTCCCGAAGTCTCGCTTTGGAGGAATTTTCAGACAGGAAAAATCCTTCAGGCTGTTTACGGCTCATTTGGCTGCGCTCCTTAAGTGTTTACATGCACCCGTTCAGGGCATAATGCCCAAGGCGGGATGGCGCTGACAGCCAGGGCCCGGTTCCTATTTTGTCCCTCTCTGGAACCTCTATGCCACAAATCGTTCTGAACACTCATGCAGATCTATAGCGGATGGTTTCGCTCGCCCATCACGCGGCCTGCACAGCCCGGAAGACGGTGTCAGCTCTCAGGCAATACAATGCGGCAGCGTCATTAGAATCGAGCGAGTAGAAGATTAAAATTTCAAAAAGACTTTGTATCGTTGAGGTTGCGCGGAAATCGGGCTTCAGTTCGCGGCGAGAAGATCACGAAAGCTCTAAAGAGACCCACTGGCTTAGGCCCCAGCGGTTGCCTTATCGGTATAGGTGAGGCCTATTCCGGCTTGCCCTGTCATCGTTTCTGAAGTTTTATAATACTTGCGGTTAGCGATGTTGACGCCAGACAGCCTGGCCTCCAAATGATAAGTGACCTCGAACCACACCAGTCCATTCATAAGCGATTGTGGATTTATTCGTTTCCTGCGTTCCTGGCCACAATTTTGATTATCCATTTTGCTCTGCCAAATCATCTTGGATTGTTTGCGAGTGCCCTGAAAGAGCAGCCGTCTAGCGCAGCGCCGGGAGCTACTAATTGTGTTTCAACGCCGCCCCCCTCGCTATCATTAAGATGCGTCGCGTTCTCGGGGCACGTGTATGCCGTCGCGGATATTGATTTGCGGTTGCAGAAAATTGTCTTTACGGTCTCGGACAATGGCAAGAAAGAAACATTCCCGAAGATGGCCAGCAATCTGTCAGGTGTGGGTATGAATCCTCTACTGGTGACAAATGCCGGGATTTATGGCATAGACAATCGTCCGCTTGGTCTGCTGATTTCACCCAAAGGGAAACTGCACGATGTAGATACCAGGATGGACAAAGGGGAGCACGGGAACTTTTCGTGGGACAGCGCGATATTCCAGATTTCTGATGATGGAACAGCCGAAATTGTGCCTGCGGGGGCCTGGCAAGATAGCCGGCACATTGTTGCCGCAACACAATCGGGGCCACAACTTGCCAGCGCGGGCAAAATCAACCAAAGCTTTCAAGCTCAGTCCAAGTGGGCCTATCGTCGCACCGCTGTTGGGGTCGATCAAGCGAATCGAAGGTTTGTTCATTTGGTTGTAAGCCGTGAGCCCGTAACGCTGTTTGAGTTGGCGACTTTCATGGTGAACGGACTTCACTGCTCTGAAGGCCTCCACCTTGATGGCGATTTGTCCGCCTTCTACATACCCTCGACTCTCGAGAAATTTATCTTCTCAGACCCAGGTGAACGGATTGTCACAGCGTTGAGCATCATCGAGCGAGAGACAAGAAAGTTCGAAAACAAAAAGCTCTCTGGACCGCCACCCAAAAGGTGATCTGGGATTTTAGGCATCAAGCTCGAGCTCATTGGTTTGCTGATATGGCCAAGCTAAGATGGGCCGATTGCCGACACGTCTGGCCGTGTGTTTTTTAGGACATGCAGGCTGATCTAGCGGCGGGTGCTCGGTGCGAGCATGCCCTCCGCTGTAATTTCCCGCCCGGAACATAAACCCAGGTCGTTACTGCACTGGTGTTCGCCCTTTCGGAAGTCTTTAGGCTCCCATTTCAACAATCTTAAAATACCAGCACCAGCATAATGCCGCCACAGCATCATGTGCTTGTCTGGGAAGAGAAGCCAATACGATACCGTGTTGGTGCCGTCAATTATGAGGAGCGTTATGTCAGCCTGTTGCGATTTCACTTGCCCGATAAGGTCCTCACGACCTAGTAATTTCATGTCTGCCGTGAAAACGCGCATGGCACTGTCCCCGAAAGATTTATCGCAGGCGTATGATATCCGCACAGCAACGCGGGGGTTGTCGCGGATATAGCCGTTCAGCCAGGGCACTGACAACGCAAGGGCCTCATATTTGGCAGCCGACTTCAAGAACTCATCGACTCCTTCTGCTTTTTTGTCAGCGTAACGCAGCACGAGTGTGTCTGTGACATTGGATGGGAAGTTGGACCTCCGAACTACAGCATGAAGGTTCATCTCGTCAGGTGCGCCCCTGTAGGTGTTGATTCCGTACTGGAGATAGCCGTATGTCATAAGCTCCGCTGTAATAACCTCATATGTGGTTCGAAGCATTTGCAGCGCTTCCCCCCAACGCTCCTGCAAATTCCGCTCTCGCTCGATTGAATTCATAACTGCGGCGGCGACCTCGGAAGCCAGTTCATCCCCCATGAGCGTGCTTTTGTTGGCCGAGTGGGCTGGAAGGAGAGCCGCAACAGCGCGCGAGATATCCGCGTTATACGTAAAGCGCCGTCCCTTCATACTCCAGGGGAGCATGAAGACATCGTAAGAGTACGATTCAGCCGAAAGTTTGGAGCCATCGTCAAAGACGAGCTCTACCTTACAAAAAACGGAATAGTCTAACTTTATGGATAAACCAATGTACGGCAATATATTCGCAACCAAATTGAGGTCGGTGAAGGATTTGTAAAACAACTTCTCTTGGCTGGCTGTCGTTTCGGTCGCCCAAGCTCGAGCGGGTGGCCAGTAGCTGGCGGGTGGCCATTGTGATTCGACTTTTGATGCCAGCCACTCATGAGTGATGCCGAGATTCGTCATGTCCATTCTTGTCAGTGGTGGAGCCGAAAGCGCGTCTACAAGAGACTGCACCTGGACAGCGCTCACAGGCTGGCCGTTTGAGAGGAATTTGTCTCCTTTCCGCTGAATGAATTTGCCGCCTTCCTGCTGAATGAATGTGTTCTCTCCCCGCTGAATGAATTTGCCCCCTTTCCGCTGAATAATGACCAGGGTGCTATAGCCTGCTTCCAGGCCACCCGAGCTGGAATGGATTACCACACGCTTAACGATCTTCTGCGCTTCCGCAAAAGAACACGCTCTTGCCAAAACCACGAATATGATGATCCGTAATACAACAAAATGAATGCGCACGTGTACGCCTCCGAAGAACTGAGCAGCAGGCGGTGCTCAATCCACATCTTCACTCAGATATTGAACGTGCATCTTGTACCTTCTTGCGAGCAAATGGGCTCCCAAGCAGGTGCTCGGCCAGGCTGAAGCACTTGGCCGAACACTCAGGAACCGGGATGCGATAGTCCACATTGCTGCTGCTTTGGCGTCAAAGACTCGCCACTGGTTAACACTGATGACACTGATTGAAAATCGGTTGATCTGGTGATTGGCTGGCACTGGCACTTCACAATGTAAAGCGTGCGCCTAACAAAAATAAAACCGCCGCCTTACTGTCTTCGGTTTTTGTGCCGCGCTCTGACGTGGTAAGTCTTCATGAGTCCGTCACAGATTGTGATCCTTGAGACCAGCGGAGCCGATTCCTCGGTCCTCACAGGAGCAGTGACGGAGACTCAAGCAGCGACGATGGTTCGGCCCTTCGGAACAGCAAGTCGTTGTGTTGATGGAGTCATCGACCTATGCAGTTCGTCAGTGCGAGGCGGCGTGGGATGCGAGGCCACCCCACATCGACGTGCTGCTCAAACTGAATTCCTAAACATCGCTCAGGCATCTGAAATAAAGTTTGTACAAGTGTTGGCCAGCCGGACAATGAACCATGTTAAGCAGAGGGTCGCAAAAGACATGTCCGCTGCGATTGAACTAGTTCGCGCGTGATTAGTGACTTGAATTGCGCTAGAGTGAGGTAGCGCCGAAGTGCGCATGATCTTTGAAAATTTAGCAGCTAGCAATTAGCAGTTAGCCAAAACGGAAAGGCTTCGCCTGCTTTAGATCGTTCGACTCCCGGCTTCGCCGCTCACTCACGATGACAGGCTGAGGCGCGGCGTTTCTGCTGAACCCTACGCCAAACGAAGGCAAATCGCTCAAGTCTACGCCAATCTGGGATGGTTTGGGATGACCATCGCTCAAGTCTACGCCAGTCTGGGATGACCCCAGGGGGGAGGGGGTACAGATCGCCGTAATCGCCGACATCGCGCGTGATCGGAAAGACAAACCTCACCGCTGATTAACGCTGATGAGACTATCAGAATCCGGGGATTAGAAATTCAACCCCGGGGATGATTCGTGTAAGCCCTTTAGGATCCTAATTGGGGCACAGGGGGGAGGGGCCGCGCAAAGCGCGGCTATAGATCGGGTGATCTGGTGATCGGGTAATCTGGTGATCGGAAAATCAAACCCTCACCACTGATTGACACCGATGGCACGGATCGCTGAGATGCCAAATCGCCGGAATTTGCCAGAATTGAAAGTCAAGGCAGACCCGAGAAAGGCAAGCCGAACAATATATAGCTCTTGAACGAGCAGGCATCGCGGGTGCGAATGCTGAAGTGTTCTTTGACAACTAGCAGGCGAGAGCCTATTTCACCTTGAGCACAACCGCAGTTTGATCATCAAAAACTTCTGCACCTGCGGCGAACTCGTCTGTTGCCCTGAAAATAGCGTCCACAATTTCTCGCGCGGTGCCGCCGGCGTTTTTGGCGATGACGTGTTCGACGCGGCTGCGGCCAAACGGTTCATCTTTTGGATTGCTGGCGTCAACAATGCCATCGCTAAAAAAAGCGAATATGTCGCCCGGCTTTGCGTGAATTGTGACTTCGTCATGAGAAACGTCTTCAAACATGCCCAATGGAAGGCCGGCAGCCTCAAGCATGTGAGCGTGGCCATCATGGCAATAAATGGGGCGGGGATTTCCTGAGTTGGCCACACGCAACGTGCGTTTCTCGTCGTCCCAAAGGGCGCAGGTAAGAACAAGGTACTGCGCGTCCAGGCGGCGATGGTTCAGCGAGCGGTTGACGGCATGCAGCATGTCTGCAGGATAAGGTTCATCGCGTGCCAGGCTGCGCAGAATCCCGCTGACCAACGCGGCGTAAAGCGCTGCGGGCGCGCCTTTGCCGCTTACATCGCCCACCACAATGCATGCGCGTGGCAGGGTGTAATCAAGAAAATCGTAAAGATCGCCGCCAATGGCGTGTGCCGGATTGAAGCGCGCCGCAAGCTCCGCACCCTGCATGCTGGGACACGTAGGCGGAAGCAGATGATGTTGCACTTCCCGCGCCATGGCCAGATCGCGCTCCATGCGCTGCTCTTCCCGCGCGATGCGCTCATAGAGAGTTGCATTCTCAATGGCAATGGCAATCTGCGCGGCCAGCGTGCTCACGGTGCGCAAATGATCTTCAGTGAAATAACCCCGGCGCGTGTGTTCCAGATCAAGCACGCCAATGACCTCGTCCTTATATATAAGCGGGACGCACAGCTCGGATCGCGTCTCAGGATTGGCCTTGATATAGCGCGGATCGCGAGCGACATCGGGAGCAAGCACCGGCTTTTTGCTTTGCGCCGCCGCGCCTACCAGGCCGCGACTGACGGGAATGTCATGCTTGATCTGGACATTCTCCTTAAAGCGGACGGAAAAACGGTGCACCAGCTTCTGCTTGCTGGCGTCGAGCAGCAGAATGGAAAACATGTGGTAATCGATGACCTTTAATAGAAGATCGCCAATGCGCTTGAGTAGCTGGTCAACATTCAGGATGGAGGTGAGGTCGCGGCTGATTTCGTTCAGCAAGGCCAGGGTGCCTGCCTGCCTGACGATCCGCGTATACAACCGCGCGTTTTCTATGCTCACGGCGATGCGCGAAGCGATCAGCGTAAGCAACCGCGCATGTTCTTCCTTGAAATACGCGCGCTCCTTCGCCTCCAGATCCATCACGCCGATGACGCGGTTCTTGTTGATCAACGGCACGGCCAGCTCTGAGCGAACGCGGGGAACCGCCTCAATGTAGTCCGTGTCTTTGGAAACGTCGTCCACCAGAATGGCCTGGCGCTCCTGGACGGCGCGCCCGGTAACGCCTTCGCCCACTTTCACCCGAATCCGTTCGGCAACTTCAGGCAGGTGGCCAATCTGAAAGCGAAAGCGCAGCTCCTGCGCCCGCTCATTCAACAAAAGGATGGAGAAAATTTCATAATCGATGACGCGCTTCACCACCTCAGCCACGCGCTGCAACAGCGTGTCGAGATCAAGCGTGGTATTAAGAACGTCCGCCACTTCAATCAGAAGTGCTTCAACGTCCACGCGCTGTGGTGGTGTAGTGGTAGCCATCGGGTACATCCATGATGATAACAGTTAGGCGCGGCTGCGCGAGGCGGTGGAAAACAGGTTTCGAGCAAACCAATCGCCCTGGAACACCGCATCCAGAGCGATTGGAGAAGCTTTGAGTCAGCAGAAAGTAAGGACTATTTAAATCGATAAATGAGGCCCACGGAATATCGGGCGTCGGTCTGAGTTTCCGAAAACAGATGAGCCCCGTGATAGTCCAGTTGGACCGGGCGGATGGCCCAATTGGAGTTCAAATTGTAATCAGCGCCGCCGCCGATCACCCAGCCCGCGCCGGTGCTGCTGGAGCCGACGTTAGCGCCGGCATGTGCGACACCCAATAGTCCGTGGAGGAAAACGGTGAATTTGTCTACACGGCGCGAGAGCTGCGGCCCAAAAAGAATGTTGTATTCGTGCGCCGAAACGCCGCCGACCGACTTGTAATTGCCGCCCAGATCGGCCTTCAGGCCGAACCAGTCATTCAAGTTGCCGGTTAGAGCGGCTTCCCAACCGCTACCATGGGAGAGCGTATCGCCGTTCAGGAGTGAGTAGCCGATAAACACGTCCCCGGATGAACCTTCATGGCTCATGTCGCGGGTCTTCTGGGCCCAGCTGCCGATGGAGAGAAGTAGAAAAGTAAATAGGACAAGAGTTTTGCGCATCTTGCGGTAAAGCCTCCTGCGAAAAATATTGAGCCTCTATTGTGACGGAGCAGCGCGGAAAAGGTAGAGAAAAAATGTTCGTAATCCGTTACGGATGGGATACGCCGGAAGGACAAATTTGATGTGCGTTAAGGTTTTACTTTTGGCGAGAACTCCGGCGCGCCGAGTTCGCGGACGATGGCCACGCTGGCGCTGGCGCCGATGCGATTAGCGCCGGCCTCGATCATTGCATTGGCATTGGCCGCCGTGCGAATCCCGCCGGAAGCTTTTACGCCGGCTTGGTCGCCGACAACGCCGCGCATGAGAGAAACGTCTTCTGGGGTGGCCGATCCGAAGAAGCCAGTCGCGGTCTTAACGAAGTCCGCCTTGGCGGCGAGACTGAGCTGGCAGCTAAGGATTTTTTCTTCCAGCGTGAGCAGCGGAGTTTCAAGAATCACTTTAACAATGGCGCCGCTGCCGTGCGCCACTTCCGCCACGGCCACAATGTCATTCAGCACGGCCTGACGGTCGCCTGATTTCAGCGCGCCAATATTCATGACCATATCCACTTCATGCGCGCCCAGGCGGATAGCCTCGGCGGCCTCAAAGCGTTTTACCGTGGTATGGTTTGCGCCCAAAGGAAAGCCAATGGTGGTGGCAATTTTTATCGGCGTGCCATGCAGCACGGAGACAGCCAGGCCAATCCACCAGGGATTGACGCAGATAGCGGCAAAGTTGAAGCACGCGGCTTCTTCACACAAACGGACGATCTGATCTGAGGTGGAGTCTGATTTGAGTAGGGTATGGTCAATGAAGCCGGCAATCGTTTGCCAGTTCCGAATGGAAACCTGAGGATCTGTCAGGACCTGTGACATCCAGAACGGATTGTATCACTACTTTAACGCGTCTTCACTGTTGCTGCTTTCTGAAAAGACGCATATGTCCGGCAGGTTACGGAAACGCTCCGCGTAATCCAGCCCATAGCCGACGACAAACTCGTCCGGTATCTTAAAGCCGACGTAGTCAGCCTGCACCGGCATCTGCCGGCGTGAAGGCTTGTCCAGCAGAGCTGCGAATTTTAAAGTGCGCGGCTTGCGCGCCATTAGCAACTTCCGCAGGAAACTGAAGGTCAATCCGGTGTCGAGAATGTCTTCCACCAGGATTACGTTTTTATCTTCCAGCGGCGTGGTTACGTCTTTGATGAGCTGGACTTCGCCGGCGCTTTCTTTTTGCGTGCCGTAACTGCGCACGGCGATGAAATCAAACGTGGCGTCCAACTCGATCTGGCGCGCCAAGTCGCTTAAGAACAGACACGCGCCCTTGAGCACGCCAAGAAGTATGACCGACTCTCCGGCGAAGTCGCGCGTAATCTCCTGGCCGATGCGGGCAACGCCGGCGGCGATCTGTGTGCGGGAGATGAGGACTTTCATGTTGGTCATGGTCAGCATTGGGGAAGCAGGGATTGTATCAAAAAAGCTGCTGGCCGCTAGCTGCTGGCTGCTAGCCAAAACGCGCCGGGGATTTTTCTGCATAACTTTGAATTTAGATTGTGCGATTTTGCGTCCGCGTACCTTGGGTCTCTTTGGCTTGGTCGAAAAGCAAGCCGCAGCTCAGGACAACGACAAAGACGAGCCTGATTTGCCTAGCGGCCAGTAGCTAGAAGCTAGTGGCTGTTTTAGAATTTCCTAATGCCACTGCCTGAATACAAACAACTGGTTGACGAAGCAAAGCGCGAGATTAAAGAAATCGATCCGGCGGAACTGAAGCGCATGCAGGCGCAAAAGCAGGACTTCACGCTTATCGACGTTCGCGAACCGGACGAGGTGGCTGAAGGCGCGATTGCCGGATCAAAGCCGCTGCCACGCGGCCAGCTTGAACACAAGATCGACACCATTACTACAGACAAGAACCAGCCCATTGTCTGCTACTGCGGTGGTGGCGGACGGTCCGCCCTGGCGGCGCAGTCATTGAAGAAGATGGGATTCAAGAATGTGATGTCACTGGCGGGTGGGTATAAAGGGTGGAAAAGCGGGGGCGGCTAGCGCCGTTATTTGTTATTTAGTACTTGGTCTTTGGTCGATGTTTTCGCGTATTCGTGATTTTTCCAAGGCATCATATTCATATCCAGACGGTTCATATTTAAGTGACCGATCGCCGCACACAGCCAAGTACCAAATCTTAAATACCTGTTCTAAAATTTCAGCTTCATAAAAAAGGAAAGCCCATGAACCTAAACGGAATCAAAATTACATGGCTCGGACACGCAACTTTTCTGGTGGTGACGCCCGCCGGCAAGACGCTGATACTTGATCCCTGGGTCAGCGGCAATCCCGCCACGCCCGCCGACAAAAAGAAAATCGACAAGCTTGATTACATGCTGATCTCCCATGGACACAGCGACCATTTTGGCGATGCCGTGGACCTGGCCAAGAAACACAATCCCAAAATCGCGGGCATGTATGAGCTATGCACCTTCCTGCAGAAGAAAGGCGCCAAGCAGATTGCGCCGATGAACAAAGGCGGCACGCAGCAGGTGGGCGATATCAAGGTCAGCCTGGTCAATGCCCATCACTCCAATACGATTGATGATGACGGTGCGGCCGTACCGGGCGGTGAGCCGTGCGGCTTTGTGATTGAGTTTGAAAACGGCCTCAAGCTGTATCACGCCGGCGACACATGCGTCTTCGGCGACATGGCGATTATCCGTGAGCTATATGCGCCGGACTTGTGCATGCTGCCCATTGGCGATCTTTTTACCATGGGCCCGCGCGAAGCCGCTTACGCCTGCACACTGCTCAACCCGAAGGCCGTGATCCCCATGCATTATGCGACGTTCCCGGTACTCACCGGCACGCCCGAGGCGTTCCAGAAAGAGTTGAATGCGCGCGGCGTAAAGACCGAGCTGATCACGATGAAGCCGGGAGAGACGATTTCATAGAGACCACGAAGCGCATTGGAGTAGAGACGCAGCTGCGTCTTTACATTGGAGAGTGGCTGTGCCCGGAATCACTTATGACAACGTCGATGAGTACATGCTTTCCATCCTGCCGCCGCGCGATTCGGTGATGCAGGAAATGGAAGCGGAAGCCGCCAAACGCGATATCCCAATCGTGGGGCCGGCGGTGGGCCGCGTGCTTTATCAATATGCGCGGCTGATCAACGCCAAAAAAGTATTTGAGCTGGGATCAGCTATTGGATACTCCACGCTCTGGTTTGCCAGGGCGGTGGGTGAAGGCGGAGAAGTTTTTTATACCGACAGCGATCCTAAAAATGCGGATGAGGCCAGCAGCTATTTTCGCCGCGCTGGAGTGGCGGAGAGAATCCACGTTGGCGTGGGTGACGCGCTGGAACAACTCGCACTGCGGCAGCGGGAGTTCGACATCATATTCAATGATGTGGACAAAGAATATTATCCCCGCGTGCTGGATTTGGCGCCCAAACATTTGCGGAGCGGCGGCCTATTCATTACCGACAACGTTTTGTGGTCGGGTCAGGTGGCGGACATGAATGCCACAGACAAGAACACCCGCGCCATCCAGGAATTCAATCAGCGCCTGTACGCAATGAAGGATTTCTTCACCACGATCCTGCCTTTGAGAGACGGATTAGCCATTGCGGTCAAAGCCTGAGCGTCGCGTTTACCGACACGCTTCTACGGGCAAGTCCTTTTGTCGATTACGGACAAGTCAAGGGGCCAAACGCAGTTGCGCCGCGCGTCAGCGTTTTTGTATTGGGATAGCTGTATGCGCTGTTGATGGCTGTGGATGTTGACTTCTGTTCGAACCATTGCAGCAACGCTTCGGTCTGCGGATGATACGTCACGCCGGAGACGTGAATCGGCAAGCTTGGATTCGCAAGCACTTCTATGGGATCGCCGGTTTCAAGATTGTCCTGGCAGGTGCCGGGTTCGCCAGGGAACTGCCACGCGGGAACCTGATTATCGATGAAAGGATCATTGAGCGATTCGGAAATTTCATGGCTGAGCGCGGTCACGTCCTGGAAGCCGGTGAAGACGCCGGGAGAAATCCAACTGGCAAAAGCAAATATCCAGCGTGATTCCTTGGGAACTCCGGAGTCGGTAAAGAACGTGTGGAATCCCAGAGTGCAGCAACTTCCTACCCCGCCTTCAGCATTCAGAGAGTAAAGGAAGGTGTTGGGGAATAGCGCGATGTTGAGCGCGTTGGTAGAGAATCTTCCGGCTTTGATCTCATTTGCTACGGCGTTGAAAATCTGCTGGTTGAAAAACTGGTCAAGCAGGAAGACCGCCGTGCGGCCGTCGCCGGCTCTTTCACTAAAATAGGTCTGCACCTGCGTTTTGAAGCCATTCACATCAACGGTAATGAAGCGCGGCACCGTAATGGTAATGCTATGCACCACGGCAGCCGGATGCAGGTTCGTATGCCAGCCGGCTTTCATTTTGTGAAAAAATTCCGCGCGCTGTATGGCATCACCAAATTGGATGCCGGCACCACTGGAGTAATTGGCGCGCTGAAAATTTGGTGAATTCAGAGCGGGGGTTAAGAACGGGGCGACTGAAACATTCGTAAAGGTGACAAGGTCCGCGTTTTGCAACCTGAGTGAAACCGCCACGATATTCACGGGAATAGTGGTTGAGGCGCCGTTCCATGGGGCCGTTCCCATCATGTTAAGTTGCCAGGTTTTGCCGCGACTGATGAACGATGCTGCAAAAGTCGGCACTGAAATGATATTGGCGCGGCTGAAGGGGAGGCCGAAAGTTCCGGACTGAATCTTTGAAGCGGGCGCGCCATGAACAACGCCAGTCTTCTGATTGATGGCGATTGGGCTGATCCGCTGATATTTAGGCGACGGCGACTCAGTGGCAGGCAAGTCTTTCACGGTAGCGACGTCTGGCAAGCTCTGGGAAAATGCAGGAACGAAAAAGGACAATGCGAACAGAAGAAAGGGGGCAACTACGACGCGCTGGGTCACGTGCTCTCCTGGGGCCGAAAAACACACCCTATTCACAACCGGAGTTGAGGCGGGCGTTATATGAATAGATGCAGAAAACGCATTTCAGGGAGCAGAACACCTAGCAGGTCCGCTTTAACAGCTTGAAAAGCAAGGAGAAGAAACCCTGACCGGCCCGCAGGGTAACCGTACGGTTGTGCTCTTTCCAGCAGCTTTGTTCGCCTATATTTTTTAGCGTGTGGAGATGCCCCATTAAGGCAGGCACAGTGTTGCCGTGGTTTTTGCCCGCCGGGGTCCACGGACGCGGTTGTGCCGAGTAAAGCGAATACCTCATTTGCGGCGATTGCCGGGAAAGGTAAACTTGAAAGCTATGAGCGCCAGACACGCCAAATTGCTGTTCCTTATGCTGATCGTGCTGGTGACTCTGCTATTTTTCGTGCATGTGCCCAGCGGAGGATTTCAGTCCAAAAACGGCCCCACCACCCCAGTCAATAATCTAAATCTGCGGGTTGCGCTGGGCGGATTGCTGCTTTTGCTGGGGCTGGGCGGAACCGTCTTTTCCCGTTGCATTGCCTTGAATTCAACGGTCGGCCATTTCTCCCAGATTTTTTTGCATTCTCCTTCAGCCAGTTCCATTGGCATCTCTCTCCGTTGCTGATCTAGTTCTCCTTTGTTGTCCGCGCCGGTCTTCATGGGCCGGCAATTGCGTATTTGATTTCCGCAAACAAAATGGAGAACACAATCGTGCCAAAGAAAAATCCTCTTCGCGCCCGTGCAGGGGCGGACGCATCCAACTGGAAGATCGTGGAGTGCCAGAAACACCTGCTGGTGATTGACGTAGCAGGCAAGACGGTGCGCATAGTTTCGAAACCACTGCGCCTTAAGGGTAAACCGCAGTACAAAGTGCCGCCGGATTGCGATCCCAGAATGTGGTAACAGCTTTTAGGGGCACGACAAGGATCGTGCTCCTACTCGCTTTTCGATCAGAAACGTCATGGCTGAAACAGCAATGACGGTAGACATCACCCGGCTCTTCCTGTTTCCCGTGACATGAAAGGCGAAGCCGCGACCGCTGCGGCTATATCGATAGGCTCCTGGTTTTCCGGAAGACTCCTGAAGTGCGTGATGAATTCAGCGAAGGATGGGAACATCCCCAGGCGTTCTTCCAGCGGCTGGGTAGAACGTTCCGGCGCGGTAATGAAGGCGCAGAATTTTTCCAGGGTCCTGGCCTGGGGGTTGAACTGGTCCAGCCACAGGAACTGTCCTTGCTCATTGATTTCCAGAAACCACCATTGGCCGTCGTTGTCCACGGCAAAGTCAACCGAGCCGAAACAGATGTTTGCCTTGCGGGCAAACTCCAGGATTCCTTTCTCCACATCGGGCGGCGTAGCAATGATTTCTACATTGACGTTGCCCAGGCCCGCATCCTGCCGCCAGTCGAGCGCCTTTTTGGGATTGTGCAGAGCAAACGAATAAACCCTGTGGCCCATGATCACCATGCGGATGTCGAATTGTTTATCGACCCGTTCCTGATAAATGCCGGGAGCGTAGGTGAGAATTTCATCGGAAGGCAGCAGCTCCGGCGTTAACTTGAAAGTTTCCGTCACAGACACGCCGTCTTCATCGTTGCGCTGCCAGACATGAGGGCTGAACCCCTTGCCGATGGTCCTATGGGGATTGCGGCCCACGAACTCTCGAATGAGTTTGGGCGAATTCGATAGCAGAGTTTCAGGAACGCGCAAGCCGCAGCCGCGGGCCAGATTCAGTTGCACCGCCTTGTTATGAATAAACCGCGCCGCTGAAAATTTGTTGATGCACCAGACGGGAAGGGTTTCCAAGGTGTAGGCGATGGAGTGGTAGAAGGCGCGATATTCCTGTTCGGCAAACTTTTTGTCGGCTTCTGAAACGTTGGGATTGCGCGTCGGCACGTCAGGACGGCGAATCCAGATGGCATCGCCCGGCTCTACGATATATGGACCCAGTGTCATCTTTGTCTGAGCGTCAAAGAGCAGAGAGGCTTGTTGCTGCTCCGTGTATGAAAGCCCGCCCCAGCAAGCCACTTCATATCCAGCTTGCTCCAATGCCCATTTGACGGGCGCTGTGTGATTTTCTTTGGCGTAGGCAAAAATGATGACTTTCATTTTTCAAGTTCCCCTCTTCTGCTCATGGTGAATCTGTGAAGCTGAGAAAGGCCGCCGTCAAGCGACAGCGGCCCTGCTGATGTTCTAATCGTCGTCGCCGTCTGAGGCGAGCGTGCAAAAAGTGGTGGTCACGTCTCTGTTTGGATTTGTGAAGAATCCGCCGGTAATGACTTCAAGCTCTTGCGGCGTCAAGTCGCGAGCGAGCTGACGGCTGAGTACGCGATTGTCTGATTTGTTCGACATGATTTTCTCCTTTATGAATTGTTCTAACGGTGTTTACTTCGTTCGCAAAACTGCGTTCCCTGGTTGGCTAGCTGGGATCGCAGAGGACATCAACAATGGGGCCATTCTTGTGCAGCGAAGTGCCCTGGCAGCCGGTGGTCCCACCGGCAACATGCTGTACTTCTTTAGGCGACAGCTCGCGTGCGCCCATGCGATTTAGTACCCGGTTTGAAGTGCTTTGCTCCAACATGATTTGCTCCTTTTTAAGTAAGGTATTTTCCAGCTCTGTAATGGATCCAAACCAAAACCCCGGGGTCGGTTGTTCTGCATCGTTGTTTGCGGGCGTTTTTCAATGTCCGAAACAGAACGAAACAGATTTGCGCGCATTAAGAAAAGCTTAAAAAGGATCGTGCTCTGCTTCAATGTTTTGGCCGGAAATTTCACGATCGCGATTCCCAGAATGGGAGAGAGATGATGCAGGAAGAGTAACTCCGAATTGGCGGCCGATTGCGCAGATCGGAAACGAACCTACATCTAGGCACGAAAAATCAAAATCTTTGAAACACGGAGGAAAGGAGGAAGCGGAGGGAAACCAAGGGGACCAGGAGAAATCCTACCGCGGATGAGCGCGGTTGGAAGCGGATCAGGAAGAAACCAAAACCTCACCACTGATCAACACGGATAACACTGATCAGGAAAAGGCAGAACCAGCTTGCGGCAATATCCGTTTACGCAAAGTTGCAAATCACTGCTGATTGCCAGCTGCTGAACGGCTGAGGTCTTGGCGGGAGGAAGTGGAGGCCGTGAGTTCTCCCAGGGCTCGTTGTCCCTTGAACCATTGGAAGATGAAGAAACCATGAATGCCAAAAGACCAAAGTGAAAACATTACGATGAGGGGCATCATATCTGCCGCATAAAGAACCAGGCCAACCCAAAAGGCCCAACGCTGGCCCTTGCGCCCTGCCACACCCAAGCCAACCACGGCAAGCACCCATGCGGCTGCTGCGGCGCGCAACACAAGAGGATTCGCCCGGACCAACTCGCCTCCGTAAAACGTTAGAAGGTCAATGAATCCGATGTTGACGAAGCCAAACAGCCTGATCGGCAGCAGGCCCGTGCCCAAGCCGGCGAGACCGGCGGCGACGAAGAAATACATCGCGTAGGTCTGGACGTCACTGCGGAGATCAGCAAGGCGCTGTTCTTCTGCGGCTTTGTACTCTTGATCAGAACGACCTGCGCCGACGTTGAGGGTTTGCATAGGGCGAATATCATGCACCAGGACGGGGTTTGATTCAACAGGAAATCAGGAAAGCCAAAACCTTTGAAACGCAGAGGAACGGGGGAAGCGGAGGAGGAAGATCGCCGTGATCCCACCCATCGAGCTAAAACCGAGCTCGCTGGGGCCCGGTGATCGCCGTGATCGGTAAGAGCAATTTCTCACCGACGAGGCGTGCCGCCTTGAGAAGCGACTCAATAAGCCTGATCCTTACTTTGTGTGCAGGTCTTGTGCTTGGTGCTCTTTCAGGCTTTGCTTCAAGAGGTCATGGAGTGTATTCACAGAATGAAAGAGCGACGTCATGCCACTGGTCTTGAACGTGACCGCTCGCCGTTCGACGTCCGCGCAAATGTTTTTTGCCAACTGGTCAAAGCGACGCAAACGTTCCCCGGCCAAAAATCCAACCATGGTATCCATGGCTTTCTCTCCCTGGCGTGCATAGATCAGTTCGCTAACGTTCCAGGCAGCCAGACGGACGTTGTCCACGGCAAAGCGAAATTCCTGCACCGTTGCAGAGTCCGGAGCGGGCTCTAACTGGAGCCGTTGTACCAACCGTGTTAGCTCGGACGTCAAGCGTCTGACATCGGCTGATAAAGTCGTGGGAACAGTGGTCATGGGCGACAATATATACCCCGTTTCCACACATTGTAACTTGGAGTTGGCTGTATTCGTCCGGGACGGAAAGTGACGCAAGTAATGAGAACGGCCCATTAACCACAAAGGACACGAAGGAACACAAAGAAGATCGGGTGATCTGGTGATCGCCGTGATCGGGTGATCGGAAAGGCCAAGAAGCAGCGGCTCGCAGCTGACCTCTTGTTACAATAACCGTTTACCCAAACTCGCAAATTCGCAATTGCTAATTGCCATTTGCTAATTGCTCATTACTGAGGGTCGCATTTCATGCATCGTTGGTCACAACTTTTTATTCCTACGCTACGCGAAGCCCCGGCGGACGCCGAGGTCGCCAGCCACAAGTTTCTGGTCCGCTCGGGATACATACGGCAGCTGGGCGCCGGCATTTATTCCTACCTGTTCCTGGGGCAGCGGTCTATATTGAAGATCATCGATGTAATCCGCGAAGAGATGAACAAGATTGGGCAGGAGTTTCTGCTGCCGGCGATCCATCCGCGTGAATTGTGGGAGCAGAGCGGACGCTGGCAGGTGATGGGCGAGAACATGTTTCGCCTGAAAGACCGCAAAGGCGCAGACATGTGCCTGGGCATGACGCATGAAGAGATCATGACGGACATAGCGCGCAAAGAGCTGCGCAGTTACAAGCAGCTTCCGCAAATCTGGTACCAGATCCAGAACAAATTCAGAGACGAGCCAAGGCCGAGATCGGGATTGATACGCGTGCGGCAGTTCACGATGAAAGATGCTTACTCATTCGATATCGACCAGGCTGGGCTGGACGTGAGCTATCAGAAGCACTATGAGACGTATCGCAGGATATTTGATCGCTGCGGGCTGAAGTATGCGGTGGTGGAAGCGCATTCCGGAGCGATGGGCGGATCAATGTCACATGAATTCATGTGCATGACCGATGCCGGCGAAGACATGGTTGCAAGCTGCGAAAAATGCGGCTACGCCGCGAACCTGGGGAAAGCGACTTCTCAACTTGCCGCGGCTGAAGATTTGCCGGGCGATGGCGCGCCTGAAGAAGTGCACACTCCGGGCATGAAGACGATTGAAGAGGTGGCGAAATTTCTGGGCGTTTCTCCCACGCAGAAGATCAAGACGCTGGCGCTGATGCAGGTTGAGCCGGACAAGAAAAATCCGGGGCAGGTGAAGACGCGGCCGGTGATTGTGCTGCTGCGCGGCGACCACACTTTGAATGAAGCCAAGCTCACTACGGCGCTGGATGGCAAAGA
>Ga0105245_10000646_pt1 | contig 31617 bp, 34 predicted proteins | sample KBSM54metaG_FD_81523 | JGI IMG/M metagenome (GOLD analysis project Ga0105245, IMG submission 81523) | Miscanthus rhizosphere microbial communities from Kellogg Biological Station, Michigan, USA - KBS M5-4 metaG | ecosystem: Host-associated > Plants > Roots > Rhizosphere > Soil | place...
CCCTCGGCGGCGCGGGCTTTGGCACCACGCAGCAGGGAAGCCTTATCACGGTTGACAATCAACCCCTCAGTCTCGCCGCAAGCTGGACCGACACCCAAGTCACCTTCGCGCTGCCGCGCACTATCAACGGCGTCCCGCTCACCCCGGGAGCGCATACGATCGCGCTCCTCGTTGGTGGCACTGCCAGTGCCGGCACGATTACCTTCGTTCTCACGCCCAACCTCATCGGCCTCACACCAGCCGTGCAGCAGATCGTCGCCATCGCCAACAGCACGATCACGCTCGTTGGCGACACGTTCGGCATGTCTCGCGGGCTCGTACTCATTGATGCCGTAACGATTCCTGCGGCCGACATTACGGCCTGGAGTGATCAGCAAATTCAGATTGTATTGCGCGCGACGCACCCCAGCGGTCGCGCATGGGCAGTCGGGAAAGCAACGATCAGCGTTAGTGCCGCAGGCGCGACCAGCGCCGGGAAAGACCTTACGCTGCAATGACGAACTTGTGGAGTTCTGGGTGACAAACACATCCGAGGAGGTAGTACGACCACACCAATAGGGGAGTGGTGCGTTCGCGTCACGCCCTGATAGGTGACCTCCCCAAAACCGGAAGGAGTCTTGATGATGCGCGCTTGGTACTTTATTGCTTTTCTTCTCTTCCCAACGATTGTCTCTGCCTGGGATAACACCGGCCATGAGGTGGTTGCCGGCATCGCCTGGGACAATATGCAACCCGCCGTGCGGGTAAAGGCCATTGCGCTGCTTCAGGGCGCCACGGACGACGACTGCCTCAAGGCCCTCTTCCCCACTGACAGCCGGCCACGCGCGGAGCGAGAGCGCGAGTTCTTCATTCGCGCAGCCACATGGCCAGACATCATCCGGGATGGCGACTGCGAAGACCTCAGTCATCCCAATTGGCATTTCGCTGATCATTTTTGGAAGGGATTCTCCGGCGGCACGGGCGCAAATGCACCGCATGATGCCGGAAAACCGACACCATCACCGAACGCCATCGAGCAACTGACCACGTTCCGCGACATCGTGCCCTGCAAGACAGCGCCGTGCGCTGCGAACGCCGAGCGCGCGGAGGATCTCGCCTGGATCCTTCACCTCGTGGGCGATGTCCACCAACCACTCCACAACGCCGCCCGCATCACGACGCAATCTCCAAAGGGCGATCGGGGCGGGAACGATTTTCATCTGGAACCCGACGACCTGCCCCTGCACACGTACTGGGACCACATCATCGACAACTCGGTCGCCATCAGGTCGACCGAGAAAGGACACCATCAGCTGGCGTACATCAAGCGCCTCATCACGATGATCGAGCACGACCATCCTCGCGAGAGCATGGCGAACGACCTGCAAACCGTCGACTTCGCGGCTTGGTCAGCGGAAGGATTCAAGACCGCCGAGGAGATGGCCTACCCCGAAAGCCTCAAACCGAACGAAGAGGAGCATCCCGCACCGACCGAGATGTACCGCAAGGAGGTCTTTGCGGCTTGTGACCGGGCGATCGCGCTCGCCGGCTATCGCCTCGCGGATCTCCTCACACACATGCTGACGCCATAGAAAGGGACGCTCGTCCGAGCCTGGCCAGAGCGGGCGCGCAATGATCCAGAGAACCGCGAGCGTGCGTCAAGAGAAGGAGAGCACGCACATGGAACCGCTACTACTCCGCGTTGTCGATATCGCCCACGGCGATCACGTCACGAGCTTCGCCGCTGCCGCTGCCGCTGGCATCTGGGGCGTCATCCACAAGGCGACCACCGGTGCGACCGGCAAGGATGACACGTACAAGGACCGGCGCAAGGCCGCGCTCGACGCCGGCCTGCTCTGGGGTGCGTACCACTGGGGCACGCATGCTTCCGTCACAGCCCAAGTCGAGAACTTCCTCAGCAAGGCAGCGCCTGACGACCACACGCTCGTCGCGCTCGACTTCGAGAAGACACGGGGCAACCAGATGACGCTCGACCAAGCGCGCGAATTCCTCACGCTCATCGCGGAGCGCCTCGGCCGCAAGGCGGTGCTGTACAGCGGCGACGTCATCAAAGACCGCCTCGGAAAGCAGCGGGATGCGTTCTTCGGCAGTCACCGGCTCTGGCTTGCGCACTACACCCCGCCACCGCCCGTCGTGCAAGCAAGTTGGAAGACGTACTGGCTGTGGCAGTACACGGACAACACGAAGAGCAAGCTCCTCCCGAACACCGTCGCCGGCATTCCCGGTGATGACAAGGGCAACCTGGACTGCAACGCGTATAACGGCACGAAGGAGAACCTCACTGCCGAGTGGACATCGTAAAGATGCGACGAAGACCGGCAACAACAGCCGCCGTCGGACTCCGCCTGCCATCGCTTCGAGTAATGGTGCAATAGCAACTTAGGAGGCCTGACATGCTCCGCAAATCGACGTTCGTGTTCACCGCCCGCGAGACCCCGGCCGCCGATCCCACTGCGGAACAAGATCACGCGCCCCGTCCTCATCGCGGGCCAACTCTCCTTCGATGCAAGCCATCACCCGTGCACGCCCGGCCACCGCGACAGCCCAGCGCGCATCTCCAGCTGGGAGATCCACCCCGTGTACCGCATCCTCGTGTGCAAGCACCCCACGATCGCCGCTTGCCATGCGAACCTTCCCGCTGATTGGGCGGAACTCGATACCGTCATCCATCCCTGAAAAAAGGAGAACCGTCATGCTCGTCACGCGCGTCGCGATCGTCAGTGCCATTCTCGTTGTGGGACTTGCTGCGGCCGGCCAGGCGGTCCCGCACCCGGACCATATTGTGGTGGTGATCGAGGAGAACAAGAACTTCGAGGAGATCATCGATCCGCCGCACACGCCGCCCGCGCAATCACGGGCGCCGTACCTCAACGGACTCCTGCCGCATGCCGCCCTGCTCACGATGTCGTACGGCCTGCACCATCCCAGCCAGCCGAACTACCTGGAGCTCTTCTCTGGCAACCAGCAGGGCGTGTGCAATGACACGTGCCCGGGTGTGCGCAGTATCACCGCCCCGAATCTCGCGGCGAGTCTCATCGCGAAGCACTTGCACAACCCGTTCATCGGTTATGCGGAGAGCCTCCCGAGTCCGCTGACTGCGTGCTCCACGCCGAAGCTCTACGGTCGCAAGCATTGCCCTTGGATGGACTTCGCCACCGTCCCCCTGACGCTCACCAAGGACTTCGCGCAGTTCCCGACGAACTTCGATGACCTCCCAGCGGTGGCGTTCGTCATTCCCGACCTCACGCACGACATGCACAACCTGCCCAGCGGCCTGCACGACACGGCCCAAGAGGTGCGGAACGGCGACACGTGGCTGCGCGACCACCTCAAGGCGTACGCGGACTACGCCATGGCGCACAACAGCCTCCTGATCATCACGTGGGATGAGGACAACGCGACCTATCTCCCGGTGAAGGATGACTGCGAGCATCCGATCACGACACTCCCGCCGCACAACCACATCGCGACGATCATCCTGGGCGGCAAGGTCATCCCGGGCAGCACGAGCACGACGGCCGTCAATCACTACAACATCCTGCGCACGATCGAGGACATGGAAGGCCTCGCGCCGATCGGCGCCAGCTGCGCCGCCGCGCCGATCACGGACATCTGGCAGTAACGCCATGAGTATTGGGGGGAAGGTTGCAGACTCGGTGGTGTCATTGTGTCGAAGGCCGTCTGCGACTCGTATGTGCCGCGGAAGCGATGATTACGGTAATGCGGGGTAGGCTACTTTGAAGTGTTCGGGGATTGGTCGTGGTGCCGCGCAAAGACGATCATCGCCATACCGAACCCCGCCGCGATTGCTTGAACAATTCCTGCAATCATCGCCAAGAGACCATTCGACCATGAGAAGCGGTCCGAAAGCCGGGTGAGCGGAACGCCGTTGAGCCACGCCTCAGAGACACCGCTAAACGTCAGCGTCGTATCCAAAGCATCCGTGCCTCCGCGCACAGCGATCGGAATCAACCCCCGCGCGGCAGTGAAACTTTCAATATCCCGAAACTCTAAGGTACTCGGCGCCGGGATATCGACCACCCTTGCGCCAGGGACGACACTGCCGGTAGCACCGTCGAACGCGAGATGCGTCATCGTGCCGAACACGTTGAATCCCCGCGCTGGCGAAGGCGGATACCGAAAGTTCATGACCCGAGGCTGGTACAGGAAGACGTCTTGCCCATTCGCATCAAGCTGTGCGGTCCGTGGATACTCAACGCTCACATGCTCGACGGTATCGTGCGTCTTGATTCGCTCGGTGATGTGGTCAAACTCCTCGAGTTCAGCCCTCGTGCGTTCTAGCCGCAGTGAAATCGACCCGGCTTCGGACACGGCGAGCCAGTCCTGTGGTTGCGGTAGTAACTGCTCCCGCTCGATCTTGGCGAAGCGCGCGATCGCTTCGCGACTGGTCGGGATCACGGCGATGCGTGCGCTGAACACCGGATCAATTACAAGGCCAACAGCGGATCCCTTTTCGGCAACGTGCAACGAGCTCCCGTCGAAGTGCTCGCTAAGCCACGCCGACGCATGCGGGCCCTCCGTCCAAAGGACGGTCCGCTTGCCCACGAGATCCAGTGCGGGCACCTCGGCATTACTCTGTTTGTCGTCGGGATTCGCGGAGTAAATAGTGTCCAGCGTTCGTGGTTGTCGAGGAGTGCCTGTGCGAATCTGTTGATAAGATTCTTGCAGGTCCACGATATTCGCACTGGTTGGGAACAATGCGAGTTGTGGCCGGATCGCGATCGTCGATGCGCCCATCGGAATCCATGCGCCCAACGGCGTATCCCCAAACTGACGAATATGCAGCGGCTGGTCGGTGACCAGTACGGCATACTGGACGTTTGTGACGATATTGGAAGCACTCGGCGGGAGTGCCTGCGCTTGGAACTGCTCAAGCACTGCGACGGGATCAAACGAGGAAGCAACAGGACCGAACGACTTGCTCGGGAGTGCTAACCAAGGCCCCCCGGCAAAGATCTCCGCCGGCCACGGAGCCGTAATCACGTAAGCCGTCAGTGGTGCAGGACCACTTCGTGAGACGGTCAGGCGACGCGCCGCGAAGCTGACACCCCGCCACGTTCCGGCGTCCAACTCCTTCCAGCAACCACATACAGGACTAATGTGCTCTTTGCTGGCGCCCCCATACGAGAACTGCACCCGGTCAAAAGTCCGGAGACTCGCGCCGAGCTTCACCCGAACGGGTTGCCCAAAGTGGGCATACGCGCCACAAACCATAAGCGCACAAGCACCAGCGAACCACGTAGCTAACGCAACGCGCTGGAAGGTGGTGCTTGTCCACCGGTGTGTTGCCCGCGGTGGCGTCGCACGTTCTCGTTCACGTTGGCCTTTACTTTTGCGACCCACCAGTCCTTCCCGCCGAACATGCTAGACCCGAAAACAAGCAATTAGCTTTTGAATCCTGTTCGGCGGTCGGTAGAAGAGAACGCGCGGCGGCGTTGCCGATGCTAACGGGAAAGGCGCGTGAGCGACTGCAGGAGTTCGCCGGCAGTGACCTCGAACGCGGCGCACAGCCGTAGCACGACGAACAGTCCGGGCTCCTGCTCGCCAGTCTCGAGTCGCGAGACGTAGTTCTCGTGCAGGTCTGCGGCTTCTGCGAGTTCTTCCTGCGTCCAGCCACGCCCCTTGCGCAGCGTGCGCACGCGCTTCCCAAACGTTTTGAGTGCTTGTCGCTCCGTCACTTGACTTGACGAGAGCCTCCACCCTATCGTGTGGTGAATCCATGACTGATCGTGTGGAACTTATGCGTAACTGCTGGTGGAGGTGTGACTTGCGCGATTTCCTTCGACGTGCCGTTTGTCTCCTGATCGCGATGCTCGTCTCGCTCCTTGCTGTCGCTGCGGAGCCGGCGTTGACGAACGCGGATGTGCTCAAGCTCGTGCAAGCCAAGCTCGCGCCGCGTGTCGTTATCCAAGCCATCACGACCGCTCCGACGGTCGCGTTCTCCCTTGGTCCGAACGATCTGGTCGCGCTCAAGACCAAGGGCGTTCCCGACGAGGTCATCAGTGCCATGCTCGATCGCGCCACCCTGAGCACGTCATCGACCGTACCGCCGGTAGCGACCGCTGGCTCGTCGGTCGTTGTGCACGTCGTGCGTGGGGGACGGCAGGACTGGCCGCTCTGGTCACGTTCTGCTGGTGAGGGTGCCGCGGTCGGTGTCCTGCTGCTTCCTGATGCGGCGGTGCAGAGTGATCGTGATGCGCTCGCCGCGATCGAGGCGTACAACACCAAAGAAGAGGGTGTGCTCGTTGTGGGTGGGGGACGGGATACGTTCTCGTTTTACTCGATGGACTGCTACCGGTACCGAGCCGACTCCTGCAACAAGTGGGATCGCGTGCAGTTCGTCGGCGCGAAATGGGAACCACCCAGTCAAGTCACGGTTCCCGTCAGCACGACGGCGACGACCATCACGGCGATCGCGGTCATCCGCTACGACACTGGCAAGCTTGCCGTGCTGGGGGAAGATGAGTGGATTCAGAACACGCGACGCATGAACCACGCGTCGTGCACCACCCGCTCGTGGGCAACCACCCGCCTCAACCCGGGCGGCGTGACACTCACCGCGAGCATGGCCATCGACTACGAACGACCACTGGGGACTGTCACGGCAGCGCGCTTGTGCCCGCAACTCACGTTCAACTAGAAGGTGGGTTGCAGTCCGGTTCACGTCTTGCGTACGCTTGGCTTGGCAAAATCGTGAAGGTGTTTCCGCGCACGCCGCACTTGTGGTGGTCCGGGTATCGATCAAGCGACGATCTCGCGCTCTCGGAAAACGAGTCGCTCCAGTTTCTCCAGCGCGCGTCCGTGGTCCAGGAGAAGCTCGATGGCGCGAACGTGAGCATTCGCGTTGCGCAGGGCCGCGTGGTGCCGGAGAACCGCGGCAAACCCGTCAGTAACCATCCGCAATTCGACCCGTTTAAAGCATGGGTCGCCAACCACACCACATTCTCCGACCTGGGTACCCTCATCTTGTACGGGGAATGGTTGTACGCCCAGCACGGCACACCCTACGACTTGCTCCCGGACTACTTCATTGTGTACGACCTCTACGACACCAACACCAAAACCTTCCTGACGACGACCGCCGTAACAGCGCTGTGCGAAGCGCTCGGCATCTCCTGCTGCACGAACCTCACGGTGCCACGATCACCCGACGCGCTCCTCAAGCTCGCCGGCGAGCGATCGACCTACAGCACGACCGCACCACGAGAGGGACTGTACCTACGCATCGAAGAGAACGGGAAGTGCGTGAGTCGCGCAAAGCTCGTGCGGCCAGAATACCAGCCACGCACCAACGCGCAATGGGTACGCGAAGGGATCATCGCGAACAAGACAAACAAACAAAGTGAATAGTGATGGGCGTGCGTCAGGTTGACTCTGGCGTGCCGCGCGTGGGTGGCTTGTCTGCACACCGAAAGAGGCTCAGCGCTCGCCGCAGCCGAAGCGCGAGCATGCGCCAAAACCGGTACTCGACGCGAACGCTTGCCAACGCTACGCAGGTATGGATCACCTGCCGACGCAGTTCTCGACTGAGCGCCACGAGGATGTACGCCACGAGGCGTGCGGCTTCGAACGCACCAAGAATTGCCAGGGCTCGAAGTACCCAAGCTGGGAAGATGTCGATGTGCAGCGCTAGGTGCTCCATGGTGCGGATGCTCCTTCTCGCAAGCACAATGGGCCGGTGTTATGGCAAGTGGCAATGCAAGTCATGGTAGCTAAAGACTTTAGGCGCCGGGCGGTAGGTGTAGTCTTGCGCAAGCTCGACTGCTGGAGGAACCCATGCATTCCTCGCTCGCTGCAGTCATGCACCAGCGTCGCTGCATGCAGACTTGTGCAAGCGCCAACGTCAGGTCGCTCGTCTTGCCGAACCGCCTCTTGGGGCTGATACTGCTCGGAGCATGAATTACGAACCAGAGGGGATTATCGAACTGCTCAACGCGGTGCTGGGTCAGCGACCGAGGCACTGGCTAGCAAAGAAGCTCGACGTCTCCGACAACGCGGTGAAGCCGTGGTTCAAAGGCGGCCGGATTCAAGACGAGAACATTGCGAAGATAGAGGCTTTGGCACGCGCGCAAGGCGTCGAGCCCGCACTCTACCAAAAGCCTCGCCGCATCTGGGACTTTCGCCAAAGCTACGAGGCGAACATCAATAACACCGTCCCAGAGCCGCCGCATGTTCCGCCACTCGCGACGCCCGTCACGACAATCCTGGATCATGCAGTCACCGGTGTGGTGGGCGCCGCCGCTTCAGTCCTGACGTCATCGGCTCACCTCGTGCGGTATCTCGCCAACGCTGGCGTCGACATCGTCGTTTACAAGACCGTCCGCTCATGTCCATACAAACCGCACCCGAAACCGAACGCGTTCGTCTGCGACGAAAACAGGCTGGTCACACCGGACGCGCCGCAGACGCCGTATCACGTCAAGCCTGTTGATGACGCCACGCTGCCCTACAACGCCGTCATCAACCGCTACGGGATGCCGTCAAGCACGCCCGAACAGTGGGCGATCGACTTCCAGGCAGCAGCACGACACCTCAAAGCTGGACAACTCCTCATCCTCAGCGTCACAGGTACTGCAACACAGGAAGACCCGCCGAGCAAGCTCGTCGAAGACTTTGCGCACGTGGTGTCGCTCGGCCGACAGGCCGGCGCAAGAGTCATCGAACTCAATCTGAGCTGTCCGAACTGCTCTGGCCAAGAGGGCGAGGTATTCAAGGACCTACCCACATCAATCGCGATCTGCAAGAGTGCCAGGGCAGCGGCTGGTAACGCCAAACTCTTGCTCAAGATTGGTTTCATGCCCAAGCAGCGGTTGATCGAGTTCGTCCGCGCCACGATTGAGTACGTGGATGGGTATTCGGCGATCAACAGCTTCCCAGTCGAAGCTCACCAAGACGGGCAAATAGCACCCGTGAATGCGTTCGGCCAACCGGGCCTCAAAGCAGGACTGACAGGAAGGCCGATTCTTCCTCTCGGCGTGGCAACCGTTGCTACTCTGCACGAGTTCCGCGAAGAACACGGACTCAAGTTCTGCATTCTCGGCTCCGGCGGCGTGATGGAGCCCAACGACGTGCTCACATACCTCGACGCCGGGGCTGATGCCGTTATGCTCGCCACGGTCCTCTTCTCTGACCCGCTTTTCGCGTTGCGTGCACGTCCGCATTGGCAGCAATGGCAGCAGTCACTCGGTGATCGAGCGAATCCGATCGAACTTGCTCGATTGCCGTGGTCGCGAGCAAGCTCGCAGGCCGCCGAGGTCATCAGCGATCCGGAAGAGCTCGCGATCGTCTCAGGCATGGTCTTCGCGAAGTGGCAGGGAGCATACCTGTCGAATGCCGCGCTGCGTGGCGTTAAGACCGGGCGGCGCATTCCGGACCAAGAAGAGTTCCACCGCATGATCATCGCCGAGTACAACCGGCGGGTGCGTTTCAATGCGTAAGCGACAGCACGGCGCAATTGCGAAAGGGCTGCTCCAGCGTGGCGGTGGGCGTCGAGTTGAGAGTACGGTGCAGCGCCTCGCTCGTGATATCAGCCGCACGCATGCCCTGACCACCGTTCCCGTAGCGGTACTGGATTGCGCCGCGTCGCTGCAGTTGCCGATCGTTCGGTCCGAGCTGACAACTGATGGTGGGCTTGTTGATTGGTCGACATCATCGTGCCGCATCCTTCTGCCAAAGCAACCCCCGGTGCAACTCGGTGCGCGGCGGCGCGAGCGCTTTACGATCGCGCACGAAATCGGCCATTTTGTTATCCGTCGGTATCTCCGCGATACCGTACCACTGCGGGTCTTCGAGACTCATAGTGCCGAGGAGGAATACCTTTGCAATATCTTCGCGGGGGAACTCCTAGTTCCCGCCGAACGGCTTGCCCGCGACGCAGAACGATACGGCTTGACCGCACAGGGCATTCTCACGCTCATGGATCGTTACGACGTCTCCCTACACGTGCTCGGTATCAATCTCCGACACCTTTTCGGCACCGCAATCTTTCTCACAACATGGGGTGAAACGGACGATGGATTTGTTGCGACCAGCGTAGCACCAGGACCGAAAGAGCACGTCGAACTCGTCCGCTCGGAAGGAACAACCATCCACCTTGCGGCACTCACTCAAAAAGAGGAGAGCGGCGTGGATAGCTTTTATGTAGGAGCTAGGCTCGTGCGGTGGCAGTGCTGGTCAATAGCGATAGGACTGCGACGAGTCCTGACCGTAGGCCTGCGTGCCGATCTCTGGCATCGTTACACTGACCAGATCCAAGAAAAGCCAACACCTGTCCCCTTGCGATCTGCGCCCGAAGTCGTCACGCCAGGACTCGTGCTGCAAACATCGCTTCCCTTTGAGGAAGCATACAGAACGCGGACCGCTAGGTCACATGCGACAACGAGCCGCGCGCCTCGCCTTAGCGAGTTAACACCGCGTCGCGTCGCGCATCGCTAAAAACTGACGCTATCGCGACGAGGGTGGTTCATGCTGGCCATCGCGCACCCCCAGTCGCCGCATCCGCAAGCGCAGACCCAAACTGGCCAGTCGATGCCGTCCTGGCGATCAGTGGTCTCCCGGACCGGGAGATCGTGTCATTGGAGCATCACCACTCGTGGGCACAAGATGCAGTACACGATGTTGTGCTCGTCCTCGGTGGTGTACGCGTCGAGCACGTGATCGTGATCGAACGCCTTCGGTATTGGATCGAAGGGCGGCCGGTACGCGCCGGGGCGTCGTGCGCGCGATGGAGCAGGTAGCTCAGGTGACGCCGACCTGCAGTCGGTGGTGGTAGTTGCGCTGTCATGGGGGTGTTCCTCCGGAAAAAACCGTTCGAGCCCGAGGCTCGTTTTTTCAAGGGACGATGTCGGTGCGCATTCCACACGCGAAGCTTCCCGACAACGCCAACATGACTCATCAATCCTGCGTCGGAAGCTCGCTGATCGTGGTGCGCACGAATCCCGATATAAAAAAACGAACAACTGGCGAAGACGGATGTGGGAGGAACACCTCGCAGCAGACACGCATACCAGCAAGCTGGCCGACCTATCCTCAGATTGTGAGCGGCGTGCTGAACCCGTGGTCCTGAAGCCATGGCTGCAGCGCCTCAAAGGATGGTGCGGACGTTTGCGCGATCAATCCGTGCACGCGTGCCGACGGCGTGCGTTCCGTGATCCAGCGCATCACGTCAAGGAGCAATCCCGCTTTGTGTTCGGCCTGCCCTGGCGGCGGGTCGAGGAGAACCACAATGAACTCCTCGTGTCCGTTCCTTGCGAGGATGTCGCCGAATCCTTGCGCGAGCCGCAGCACGTCCTGACCGATTCCCTGGTGCAGAACGATGATGACGCGCGCAGCGTACGGCTGGAGTACGCCAAGCACCTGATCGCCAAGCGTCTTCGATGAGCTGGCGATGATGCGGCGGCTCGTCGCTCCATCCCACGCGGCGACACCAGATGTTTCCTTTGCGCCGAGCACACGCCGCAGGTGCTCTTCGTCGCCGGGCTTGATCACATGGGCAGAGCTCGTGGTTCCGTAATGCTTGCTCCACACCCAGGGAACGGGGCCGCACCACGCAAGCGCCTGATCAGCATCAAGGATGCGCAGCGGCGGCAAGCCTTCTGCCACTGTCGCTATCGCGCTTCTTGCGTCATCGTATGGCTGCGCAGTGACGGCGAGCACGAAATCGGGCTGCGCATTGAGTAGTGCGGCGCGCGCAGTTTGGCTCCACGAGCCGACATCGGTGGCCGGCGGCAGATAGGTCGCAAGCCACTGTCCTTCCTCGTCTCCGAGTCTCGCCGTGAATCGGTCGGTGTCGCCATCTGGTGTGGCATTGAATCGTTCGCGCATGAGATCGCGCATCATCGGCGTGAAGCCCTCGGGGAACGTGTTGATGCTCGCGTCAAAGTGGTATCGATCGTCAGCGGCAATCACCCAGGTCGGCGGCTGCTCATGCGGCGTCGGAGCAATCCGTCGGCTGGTGCGAGCGCGAGCGTCTTGCTTGCGGGTTTCGCCAAGCTTCAAAGTGTCGTCTGCTGTCAAGCCTTTGAAGGCGATGGCGGTGACGCCGTCGGCAACGGGTCCTTGGACGAGCGTCCCGACGAAAGGAGGGTTCTTTTCGATCGGGATCTCTCTCTTCTCGAAAAACGCCACGAGCTGTGCGACATCCGTTAGGTCGGGGACGTGGCCCTGTTGCCATTGATCGTGTGCGGGACTTCCTGCGAAGCTCTTGATCCCAGCCGCGAACGCCCCAAGTTTGTAGAAGACTTTAAATGGCCGTGTTATCCCCGTCTCGGCGAGAATTGTGCGTAAAGCGATGCTCTCGATCTGGAGAGCGTTACGTTCTGGAGAGTACTTCAGTGCCTTTCGCTTGCCCTCGGCGATTGCCTTTCGGTTTTCCCAGAGCGCGACGAGAACGTACGGTACGTTTTGCAGTTCTGGGTTGAGAGTGAGCCGATTTCGCGGTCGAGTCGCAGAGAGGACGACCCAGTACTCGGCTACCCGAAGGAGAAAGTCGTCAATCGTCATTGCTGAGTGGTGACTCTATCGAAAGGTTTATAAGCACGCTCGACATCGCCGATCACGTGTTCCCTCGAACAAATCCGTACCCGCTGCATGACCGTGACTTCCCGCAGGAGTGCTTGCAGCAACTCGTGAATCGGGAAGCGGTGCTATGGTACTGCGACACCACGACTGGACGGGTCGTGCGTGACGAGCCGTTCACCTCCGACTCCCCCTACGCTCTCCAAAGCGTTCAAGGCCTGCAGATCAGCTTCCCGTGCGCAACCACGATCGTGCGTCACTCTTTAATAGAACTGGATCCTGGAGAGCCACTCACCATCAACCCTTATTACGACTACTCCATCCTCACGATTGCGCGACCGTATGCACCGGACCACATCCGGGCGGAAGATCTGAACGGGCTTCATGACTCGCTTGTGGAGAACACGAAATACAAGTTGGAGACCGGCACACGCGCTTACGCCACGTCGCTCGTCCCGCCGCGTGAACAGGACGAGACCTTCGCGTCTCACCGCGTCGGACGCCGGCGTTACGAGCACGCGCCGCACAACGATTCGGTGCCGTGCCACCGCGTCACCTCTGGCCGCCGGTATCGCCGGTACACCCGCGAGGACTACGACCGTCCGCACCATCCCGTCTTTGAACTCTTCGACTTTCTCATCGACTGGGCCATGCCCAGACTCGACGTGCCAGAACCCGCCTTAGTGCGCCAGTGGCAACTGACGCACAGCCAGCCTTGATGCCTTTTTCGTAAGTGTCCGCGCGGACACAGGACACGGTGTCGGTCGTCTCGATGACGCTGTTTTGTCATGCGTCATGAGGCTGATCAACCGAACGACGAATTTGAGCGAAAGGATGGTGAAGGATCACGCCACAGGGAGACTGAAGTCCCTCCACCTGGTCCGGCGGGACGCCGCCGGGCCGGACGTCGGCGTGATGAACATGACGACTTCGAGAGTGTTCCAGCTTTCTTCTGGTGACCAAGTAATGGTGGTGATTGATGTGCGCGTTGCTCCGTCGGCTCAGCGCAGTCCGAAGCCCAGCGCCGTGATGCGTCGGGGCTCCGTCCGAGTGCCGACCGTCTCGAACCCGCCGGGTCCTGTGCCGTTCGCATCCGATCGGTCAGGACCCTGTCCTGACGGCGGAGTTCTCAATGTTGCCGAAGGTCGCGCGCGCAGTTGCGGCATGAAACGAGTGGCCATGAAACCTCTTTCCGAACTTCTTATGACATCGCTCGATGATTCTGCTGGCTTGGCCCGGAAGGGCCGTGCGTACGAGTACCTCGCAATGGGTGGCGATCCCGCGCTCTTTGACGATCAGGTGGTGCTGCGTGTGGTCCTCCCCAGTTGGCAGCAAATAGGCGGCCCGCGGTGGCCGATCGCGTACCTAATGCGCCAAGCCGCCGTCGTCAAGCAGGAGGACGTGTGACCTGGATTCTTTCTGCCCGCGTTCTCGAGGACAGCTTCGCGATCGAAGTCGCTGACTTCCTTACGGATCATGGTGTGGTGTTCGAGGAGACGCGCGCCTTCGGACTGCGAGAGTTCCGTCTCCGTTGTACCGAGTCGGACGCGTTGCGCCTTGCTGACGCGCTTGCGTTCCTCGGCACCCAGGCGCTCTTTCGCGACGAAGGTTCCTGCCTCCTCATCGTCCGACCCAATGGAGACAACTAAAATGAAACGACTCCTTCTCCTGACCCTTCTCTTGTTCGGTTGTGATCGCGTCCCGGACGGCATCAAGAGCCAGTTCGCTTCGGAGCACCTCACGCCCCAGACCGCTGATGTCATTTGTGACTTCGGTGGTGGTAGCTCGGGCTGTACGAATGACTCGCTCTCGGCGCTGTTGCGCGAGATCGCCCCCGTGCTGCCGGCCGGCAGCATTGTTCGGTTGCATGGGATGGCGGATGCGGTTGCTGATGGCAAGCAACTCAGCGAGTTTCGGATCACCGCGCCCAAGAAGCGGACGCTTAAGGCCGTTGCTGGCCATCGTCGTCGACAGACCGAGTCGCTCGTGCATCAGTTGCAGGCCGCGGCGCAGCCGCTCTTTGGTCGTGACGATCGTCGTCGCTCGCCGATCGCGGAGACGATCGCGCGCGCACTGCTCGCAGGCAGTCCCGATCGCGCGGAGCGTCACCTCTACTTGCTTACCGATGCAAGAGAGGTCAGCGACAACGCCTCGCTCGGCAAGCTCGATTTTGAGTGCGGTCCGATCCTCGAGGCGCGTGATTTCGCGCAACGGCTCTGCAAGCTGTTCCCGCCCGACGCGTTGCGCGGGGTGACCGTGCATTTCGTGCACGTGCAGCTCGAGCCGGTCGCGAACCATCGGTGCGCGGCGACTGTCGAGCGGTACACGCAACTCAAGAACACGTGGACCGGCGCGCTCCAAGCCAATGGCGCGACGGTCACCTGGAGCATGAACTAAAGGACACCTCAAGATGTTCAAACGTAATTGGTACTCAGCGAAAAAGAGTGATTGGATCGCGGAGCGCGCCGGCGCAAAACACGGCCGCGACGGCGTTGAGCCGATGCCGGATCTCGTCATCGCCGCGCGACTCGGGCAAGAGCTGACGTTCAACCCTGCAACCAACGCGCACCATGCTGCACTCGAAGCGCAAAGCAAGGAGCATCCGCAACTCGCGGAGTGGACGAGCGGCGTGCAGCAGGCCGAGAAAGCGCTCACGAAACTTCCCAAGCGCTGGCTGCTCTGGATCGCGTTTCCCGGACTGCTCGGTGTCGAGTACGCCGGCATCAACGAGCTGCTCGCAGGGCAAGGCATGGAGAACCCGCATAAGACGATCGTCGCGATCGCGGGCAGCGCGATCTTCTTCTACCTCACGTATCTCGCCAGCAAAGGACCACGGTCATGAAGCGACTCCTGTATCCCCTTCTCCTCGTCATAATCATGCTGTTCGTCGTCAGCATGGCGCTCCTCTGGCGCGAGAACACCCAATCAGAGGACACGAGCACTCTCGCCAATTGGGCGAGCGCGATCTTCCTCTCCATGGCCGTCGCAGGACCAGGACTCCTAGCCAAGGCCGTGTTCGCTCTCCTCGTTCCTGCCGAAGCCCACGCGAAGAACCGCCGCCGACTGTTGCGCGAGATCAACCGCGCAGAGGCCGCGCGGAAGGAAGCAGCACAGCAGATCCATCGTCTGCAGGACTGGCACTCCTGGTACGTCCAGGAAGCGCAACGGATGCGCGCGAAGTACACGCTCGCCTACCGCGAAGTGAACGCCAAGAACACGACCCCGCCGGCCGAGCGGAAGCGGGTGGAGAACCCTTACCACTCATGAAAGTTCTTCGGACGCTCGCGTACGCGGCGATCATCCTCGCCGGACTCCTCCTCCTGCACAGTCTCGTGAAAGCGCAGGGATTCACAGCTGTCCTGCGCATCATCGGGTACGGCGCCTACCTACCGTTCTCCCTCACCACTGCCGCAGCGATTACGAGCCAGCGCGGGATCATCATCACGGTCACCCTCATCGTCGTGCTCTCCATCGTGCCGTGCACGCTCCAAGTCTTCGCGACGGCCGTCGCGCCGATTGGCGCCGGCATCCTCATTGGGATCGCGCTGCAGCACGCGATTCGCGACACCACCGAGGAGCCGCCCGAATGAGTAACCCGTACCTCGCACCCGAAGCACCAGTCGTCGTGAAACACCGCCAAGCAACGATGACCGACGTCATCGACGCCGAAAACGGACAACGCGTCACGATCGGCGGCAGCACGATCACGATCAGCGTCGATCCCCTCACCGGAGCACGCGACGTCGAAGAACGCACCCTGCACGTGCGCACGGATGGCCGCATCCTCAACCCAGCAGAACCCGTCTACGCGTGCGGCTGCGGGTGCAACAGCAAGCCCCTGCTCACCACGCACACCGTGCGCTTCTGCACGTTCTGCCAAGTACCACTCGCACTCGGGCACGCACGCGCCTGGGACGACGGCACCACGAAAGCCGAGGCCTGCCCGGCATGCTCGACCACCGGCCACCGCACGCGGGCACTCAAGCGATTCCTCACATGGCTCCGACACATCTAATCGACCCCAACGCGCACACGACGCTCGTGTCATTCCTCGACGAGTACCACGTCCTGGAGCACCAGCCGCGCCTTGCGCTGATGCTGCAGAGCATCAACCTCGACCACCCAAACGCGCTCGACGTGCACCTCTGGACTGCACTGCGCGAGGAAACCAGTCGGTTCCAAGCATTCCACCAGGAATACCCGTTCCCCGTCGCGATCCCAGGAAGCCTCAGCGATCGAACATACGACCTCGGACTGCGGCAGAAAGCAGACGGCCAACCCGTCACGCTCGACGACGACGAGTTGCAGCGCAGCGGCATCCTGCCCGGACCCACGGGCGAAGGAAAAACCACCCTGCTCCATCACGTCGTGCGCGGTGCCCGCGCCGGTGGTGCGCATGTCGTCATCATCGATCCCAAAGGCGACGCACAACAGCTCGCCGCAAGCGATGACGACTTCCTGATTCTCGCGCCCGACCTTGCGCTCAACATTCTCGCGCGCGACGCATCGCTCACGGAAACGGAGTTCACGACGCTCCTCGTGGACGTCGGCGCGAACACGTTGTACGCGGGCGAGGACTACAAGCAAGTGATGAGCAGGGTCTACCACCAAACGCTCACCAAGCGGTGCGCGACGATGCGCGATGTCGTCAACGCGATCAGAGCCTTGCCGAGCAAGGGCGAGACGTACAAGTTCCGCGACGCGCAACGCGGCGCAGAAGAACGACACCAACGACTCATCGACCGGTACCCCGGACTCCACACACCAGGCGCGCCGGGACTCAGCGCGCTCTTCGAGCGGTCGATCTACGTCCCACTCACGCACCTCACCGAGACCGAAGACTTCCTCATCACACTGCTCGTGCGGCGACTCTTCCACTACCACGAACAACACCGCGGCACTGGACTGCGTCACCTCATCACCGTGGACGAAGGAGTCTTGAGCTTCCGTCACCGCGCCGACACCATCACGGGCAGGGCAAGCCTCTCGAGTCTCCAAGGCATGGGACGAGAGATGGGAATCAGCTTCTACGTCAGCACGAACGCACTCCGCTTAACGGATGAAGGACTGCGGAGCAACGTGTACCTCACCGCGGCGTTCCGCCCCGCCAACGGCGACGACGCCACACACCTCAAGCGCGCACTCGCGCTCAACGATGCGCAGACGGAGTACCTGAGCACGATGCCGCGCGGTGAAATCATTCTCAAGATCGGCCGCATCCCCTACCCGATCGTCGCCACGTTCGACGTACTCCCGATGACCCGCGACGACAACGCGTACGAGCACGCGCGACACCGCACCAACGACTACCTCGCAACACTGGCAGCAACGGAGGAAGTGACGACGCAGCAGCCGGCCTTGCCAGCACCGCCGCGACCGACGCTCGCAGCGGGACGAGAACTCCCGCAGAGGATTGCGCTCAACGCGAACGAAGAAAAACTCCTCCGATTCATCGGCGACCACAAGGTCGTCCTCACCACCGAGTGCGCCCTACACCCGCAACTCCTCACCCGCGCAAAGAAGAAGCTTCTCACGCTCGGCCTCATCACCGAAGAGCGCATCACCGCACGAGCTGGACGCGGCGGGCAAGCGAACGCACTCGCACTCACGCCCGCAGCATGCGCATGGCTCGGCCTCGCACAAGGTGGTGCGGGGACCGGCGGACTGCAGCACCAGTACCTCGTCCGCAAGCTCCTCGACGCGATCCCGGGCGCGCAACGCGAAGTCTCGCTGGCGGGCAAGCGCGTGGATGTCCTGTTCACCTACACCGACGAGCACGCGTGGATCGCGCGCGCCGCGAAGATTGCGCTTAACACAGGAGACCACGTGGCGATCGAGGTCGAGGTGAGCGACCCGGCGAAGACTGGCGCAAGCAACATCGCGAAGAACCTTGCTGCCGGTGTGACGCACACGATCCTCGCCGTTCTCCCTCAGCAACGAGAGCGCACCCACGCAACACTCGCTGGTGCACTCGTGGTGAACGTGTTTGACCTCCTCAAGGAGCGCGCATGATCCAAGAACATCTTCCTGCAACGGCAGTTGCGCGCTTGCTCGGCATTCAGACCGGGACGCTCGCAAAATGGCGTCGACAGGGGAGAGGGCCAACGGGTTGGTTCCATGTCAGCACGACGCTCGTCGTGTACCCGGCTCAAGAAGTTGAACGGTATCTCGCCGAACGAAGACGCACTGGTTCTGACCACTAGCTTTTTCTGTTGAACGACGCATTGTTGTCTTGCCGCTTATGCACCGACCCACTGGCCTGAAGTCCTATGACAAGCGCACGAAGAAAGCGATCTTCGAGTGCGTCGTGCCGGGCACGCGCGGGCACAAGCGCCTCCGCAAAGTCGTCAGGGTCGAGAGCTGGGACGACCTCCTCACGAAGCTCAGCACGTTCCGTGGGTCCATCCTCCATCCCGAGCGCGCAACGCCGCTGCCCGGCGACACGCCGACACTGCGTGCGTACATCGCAAGCGCTTGGGAGAGCATCAGCAGTCGCCTCTCCGAGGCGAAACGCAAGCATCAGTACGCGCAGCTGCAACTGCACATCCTTCCAACGCTTGGAAACGTGCGCCTCGATCAGGTCACGATCGCGCATCTCGAAGATTTCGTCAGCAGCATGCAGCGCAAGACGCACAACGAGCGGCCGTACAGCAGCGCCACGATCAACTCCTGCCTGCAGCTCGTGCGCAAGATCCTCAAGCACGCTTGGCGACGCCGCGTGCTCGCCGACTACCCGCTGCGCGAGAAGCTGCCGCTCCTGCCCGAGCCGGTTGTGCAAAACGAACTGACCACGGACGAGCGCGAGAGTTTCCTCGGTGCGTTCGACAACGAGGCGGGATTTCGCGCGCACTTCACGATGACCGCACTCGCACGACGCACCGAGCGCAAGCACCAGCCGCCGAACGCGCAGAGCGACTACGTCACGTACGCCTTCGAGCGCCTGCAGTGGAGCAAGCCACTCTTCGTGCTTGCGCTCTACACAGGACTGCGACGCTCCGACCTGCGTCTCCTCAAGTGGACGAGCGTCGACATGAGCGCAGGCGTGATCCGGCTCGTCATGCGCAAGACGAAGCGTCCCGTGCTTCTCCCCATCGTCCCGCGCGTGCGCGTAGCACTCGACACCTGCCGCAAGCGCACCGTGATGAGCGAGTACGTCGTCCTCACGCCGGAAGGACGACCGTACTCGGAATCAACGATCAAGCGCTACTTCAAGACCGCCAAAGCGGTCGCCGGCATCACGCGACGCTTCCGCTTCCACGACCAGCGCCACACCTTCGCAAGCACCCTCGCAAGCAAAGGCATCAACAGCTTCACGCTCCGCGACCTCCTCGGCCACACGAGCACCCGGACAACGGAACGCTACGCACGACCGAGCACCGAAGCGTTCGCCGCAGTCGCAGCCGCACTCGGATAACGGGAGAGCGTACAGGTCACTCCACAGAGAGCGAGGGGAAGAAACCGGAATATTTTTGATTGTGAAACGACAAGGACCGTTTTACACTGTTTTTCCGGAGGTTCTTGGTTCATGTCCAACTCCTCGGAAGGCAGTTCGGTACTCGCGCCCATACTTTCACGGATTCAATCGGCCCTCCGCGACGCGTGGCGTGATCTTGAATCGCTGCCCGACACTTTTCGTGCGGACATGACGGCACGAACGCGGGCTGGCTTCCTCAACGACCGGATTCTCGTGCACATTCGGCGATCGCTCGATGGCGAACCAGGCGTGACCTTCCTGCGTGGACGCGGCGGCTTAACCCTACTCGCCTTCAAGCAACAATTCCTCATCCGTTTTAAGAAACTTCGCTCCGATCTGCGTACGAGCAACATCCCGACGCAGCAGTCGCTCGCGTTCGCGCGCCAGCAAACGCTTGAGCTTCCTGGCATGCCGCCGCGCCTGACTCATCTCAATGCTGGATATGTGCTCAATCGCATGCAGACCGAAATCGCCTCCACCCACATCACGTGCCCTGCAGGGAAAGAAGTCGCTTGGGAGATTCCTCTGACCGCCGATGCAACGGCAGAAGTGGTCGCGTTCACCTCGACGCAAACCGACGCCCGAACAACATCGCGTGTGCGCAGTCGAAGCGAGGGAGGAGAAAACCATGCAACAGGAAAAGGCGGGACCACCTGAAGCTACCAACCCCGAGATGGTCACCCTCGCACGAGAAGCACGAGCCATGTCGCAAGCAGAACTAGCGCAAGCCCTCAATATCACGCAGAGCCGACTCTCGAAGATCGAAGCCGGGCTCCTCGACGTTCCCCACGAGCTTGTCCGTACGCTTGCAGCGACGCTGAGATACCCGGAAGCATTTTTTGGCATGACCGAGCGACGCTATGGCATCGCGATTAGCGAGTACTACCACCGCAAGCGCCAGAAACTGAGTGCGCGTGCCCTCGACGCGATTCATGCGAAGCTCGAAATCATCCGCATCCAAGTCGGTCGACTATTGCGATCTGTGCAGATCACGTCCGACTACGACTTTCCACACTTCGATATCGACGACTTCGAGAATGATGCAGCAGAAGTCGCACGGGCCGCACGCGCATACTGGAAGATACCCAGCGGTCCGATCGCCTCAGTGGTGAAGGTGATCGAGGACGCGGGCGGCATCGTGATCCGGTGTAACTTCGAGACGCGGCTCCTCGACGCGGTGAGCAGGCCCCTGCCAAGCATGCCGCCCTTGTTCTTCAGCAACGACAGTATGCCTGCCGATCGCGAGCGGTGGACCCTGGCGCACGAGGCCGGGCACATCATCATGCACTCATCTGCTCACCCGGAGATGGAGGAGCAGGCGAACACCTTCGCGAGCGAATTCCTCATGCCCGCAAGCGAAATCAAGCCGTCGCTCCACGACATCACGCTGCCAAAGTTGGCTGCACTCAAGCGCGTCTGGCGCGTCTCGATGGCCGCACTGCTCTTCCGTGCAAAGGATCTCGGCACGATCAACGAGCGTCGATATCGGTTCCTAAACATGCAGCTCGCGAAGGCAGGATACAAACTGCGTGAACCCATCGAAACGAACTTCGCGCACGAGCAGACATCCCTGCTCCAAAGCGTGCTCGCCTACCACCGCGACGAACTCGGGTTCTCGATCGAGGACCTCGCGAAGCTGCTTGTCATGCACGAGCCAGAGTTACGCGCGACATACCACCTCGCTCCTCGATCAGCACCAGAGCGTGGGTTGCGGCGCGTGAAGTAGAGGGAGGAGGTGAGGAGGAAATCGACGACCGGAGAGAACAAAGCCCGTAGTTCTGACCTACGGGCCTTGCGGGATACCAAGAGGGATTCAATCCCGATTCCTGGCAAACACCCTACGAAACATCGTACACCAACCGCCAGGGCTCTCCATCTGCTGCCACACCCTGCCGAAGCGCTTCAGAACTCCCTCCGCTCGGCCCAACAGACTGCGGCCTTCTCGCAGCGAAGGAGACCCTTCCCCCATGGGCAAGAACGTTCATATCACCCACGACAAGGGCAACAAGACCTGGAACGTGAAAGACGAAGGAGCACCGCGACCCTCCAGCACGCATCGCACGCAAGGCGAAGCGATCGACACCGGCCGCGACCGCGCCAAGGACCACAAGTCCGAACTCGTCATCCATGACCGAGACAACAAGATCCGTGACAAAGACTCATACGGCAACGACCCCCATCCGCCGATCGACAAGAAGCACTAGTCGGAGAACGAACCATGAGCATCAGAATCACGTGCATCAACAAAGACGGCGGCTACCACGAGAATCCGCACGTCGCCATCAGCAATCTCGGTTGGGCTGAGGATGGAACGGCCAAGACCGGCAAGAACACTCGATTGGAGATCTACGACTGGCTCAAAGACAAGAACGGAGAGGCATACGTTCAGGACAACGCCGGCAACCGTGCGAAAGTGGTCCCGCGAGAAACCAGCACGGGCACGAAGTACGTGCAGACCGTACGCGACAACGTCCTCACCGACAACTTGCTCAAGCTTCCCGAGTGCCAGTGAGTGATGGAGGCGAGGTCCAATCCCTCGCCTCTCACCCTCATCGAAGCGCGCGAGCTTGGACCCCCATCGGAAATCAAGCCCGTGGTTATCGAGTCTCGCGAACGCGATCACACCGAATAGCCCTCGCAGGTGTCCGACATCACGGACCCAACCCGGACCCGGTGAACACTTGCGTGAACACTTTCCGCCGAAGGAAGGCAAAAAAAGAGCCGCTCGGTCTGTGCAACCTGAGCGGCTTCAACGAGTTAGCTGGTAGGCGCTAGCGGACTCGAACCGCTGACCCCCACCGTGTGAAGGTGATGCTCTACCGACTGAGCTAAGCGCCTATGGGATCTCTGTCAACGAACGACCCGGGCATGGTATTTCCCCGGCGGGGTGGCGTCAACCTGCCGGAGAATGGCGCGGATGGATCGCATCATTCGCGCGGCGTTCGGCGCGTCGGCCACGGCGATGCTCGCTGACACGATCGAGCGGCAGCTCATCGCGGCGCCGCACTACCGCGGCCCGGGCAGCGATCACTTCGACGGGCGGACGTTCTTCAACGCCGAAGAGGGCGAGCATGGCCGCGGGTCGTTTTTCAAGTGGATGCTGAACCGCGACCACGGCTACTGGCGCGACTGGGTCGATGATCCGCCCGGGCCGCCGCCGCCGGAGCGGGTGGGGGGCGGGCGGATGCGCGTGACGCTGATCAATCACGCCACGGTGCTGCTGCAGGCGGACAACGTCAACATATTGACCGATCCGATCTGGTCGGAGCGCTGCTCGCCGTTCGCGCACGCCGGACCGAAGCGTCATCGCGCGCCGGGGATCCGCTTTCGCGACCTGCCGCCGATCGATTTCGTGCTGATCAGCCACAACCACTACGACCATCTCGACCTGCCGACGCTGCACGCGCTGCGGAAGGCGCACCGGCCGCGCATCATCACGCCGCTGGGGAACGATCTCTTTCTGCGGCGGCATGGGATCCGGAACGTGATGGCGCTCGACTGGTGGCAGGAAGAGACAGGCGGGGGCGCCTGTCCTACACGCATCACCCTCGTGCCGTCGCGGCACTTCTGCTCGCGCGGCCTGAGCGATCGCGACGCGAACCTCTGGGGCGGCTTCGTGATCAGCGGGCCGTCGGGTCACGCGTACTTCGCCGGCGACACCGGCTTCGGCGGACACTTCGCCAAGATCGCGGAGCGCTTCCCGTCGATCCGCCTGGCGATGCTGCCGATCGGCGCGTACCTGCCGCGCTGGTTCATGCGGCCGATGCACATGTCGCCCGACGACGCGCTGCTGGCGCACGCGGCGCTCGGCGCGGCGACGTCCGTGCCGATGCACTACGGCACGTTCGACCTCGGCGACGACGGCGAGCTCGAGCCGGTCGAGCATCTGCGCCGCGCCATCGGCGAGGCGGGAAATCCGAACATCGCGATCCTCGAACATGGAGAAGGAAGAGAGGTCTGAATGCTGCGATCGATTGGCGCGGTCTCGCACGGAATCATCGACTACCTGATGGTCATCATCCTGGCCATCGGCCCCGGCGTGGCGGGGTTCAGCGGGAAGCAGGCGGTCTTCTGCTACGTCCTCGCGGCGGTGCACTTCCTGATGACGGTGCTGACGCGTTTTCCGCTCGGCGCGGTGAAGATCATCGGCTTCCCGCTGCACGGTGTGATCGAGGCGCTGGTGGCGATCCTCCTGATCCTGCTGCCGTGGCTGGCGAATTTCTTCCGCGGCGTGCATTCGCGGAACTTCTTCATCGCCATCGGATTGCTGATCGGAGTGATCGCGCTGCTGACCAACTACCGCGGCGTCATTTCTTCGAAGACTTCTTCGAAGATTTCTTAGTCGACTTCTTCGACGACTTCTTCGAGGAAGCCTTCTTCGTCGATTTCTTCGACGACTTCTTCGCCGGCACCTTGCCGCCGGCGCGACGCGCTTCGGAGAGCCCGATGGCGATGGCCTGCTTGCGGCTCTTCACTTTCTTGCCCGAGCTGCCGCTCTTCAGCGTGCCGTGCTTCCGCTCGTGCATCGCCTTCTCCACTTTGTCCTGGGCCTTCTTACCGTACTTCGCGGCCATGGTGATTCCTCCTGCACAACCGGTTGTGCAAGAGGCATGCGTGCTTGCGGCTAACATTGCGATTCGTGTCCATTCGCCGACTGATCGAAGCCGCGATGATTTTCGCGACGGCGCTTTCGCTCGTCGCGCAGGAGCCGCGTCCCGCGCGGCTGCAGGCGCCGAGCTTCGAGCAAAACGACGAGATCGCGATGACGTACGAGTGGCGATACGCGCCGGGCAATGAGGCGGGACGCGAAGCGCCGGCGTACGACGACTCGCGCTGGAGCCTCGTCAAACCGATGCTCGCGCCGCCCGGCGTCGGCTGGTTTCGCAGACACCTGCAGGTGAGCCCGACGGTCTCGTCGAAGGCTCTCGCCATGCGGATCACGGCGCCCGGCGCGGCGCGCGTCTACCTCGACGGCCGGCTCGTGATGAACATCGGCGAGCAGGCGGCGCCGCTCGAGATTCCGGGCACGCGCCGCGACGCGGTCCTCGTTCGTCTCGACGGCCGCGATCACCTGCTCGCGGTGCGTTACGTCTATCCGTTGAGCGCGCCGCGATTGAAGAACGGGATCGGCTTCACCCTTTCACTCGCGCAGCAGCCGGTGGTGAACGCGCCGCCGCGTCCGGACATCGTGCTCACGCTGCGCGGCGCGGTGCTCGCGCTTCCGATTTTTCTCGCCCTCCTGCACATCGTGCTCTTCTCGTTCGACCCCCGGGCGAAGGAAAACCTTTTCTACGCGGCGGAGATGTTCACGTTCGCCGGGATCCTCGTCCGCGAGTACCGGGAGGATCTCTTCGTGACCGAGGCGCAGCGCGCGCTCTTCGATCGCATCGGGCGCGGGCTGCCGGTGGTGGCCATCCTCTTCGGCGCGCTGACGTACTACGCGCTGCGCACGCGTCCCTGGCCGAAGTCGTGGCGGCTGTTCGGCGTCGCGGCGATCGTGCTCCTTCCGCTGCCGTACGTGACGAACGTCAACCTCGAATACGGCTGGATGTTTTTGTTCACCGCGTTCATCGTCGACGTCGTTCGCCTGGAGGCCGGCAGGCACGTGGTGGAACGGAAAGGTGCCGGTTTCTATCTGGCGAGCTTCGCCGTCTTCTGCCTGACCGTGGCGCTGCAGATCTTCGTCAACTTCGGCTATCTCGACGACATCGCCGGCGTGCACGAGGTCTACATCTTCGGCATCCTCGCCTCGGCCGTCGGCATGTCGCTCTATCTCGCCAGCACGCTCGGGCAGTCGCGCATTCACGAGGCGGAGAACGAGCGGAAGACGCGCGAGCTGACGCATGCGCGCGAGCTGCAGCTGTCGATGCTGCCGCGCGAGATGCCGAGCGTTCCGGACCTCGACGTCGCGGCGTCGACGCAGACCGCGGCCGAGGTGGGAGGCGATTACTACGACGTGAAGCGGGCGGGGGATGGGGCGCTGCTGTTCGCGTTCGGCGACGCGACGGGTCACGGCCTCTCCGCCGGCATCGTGGTCACGGCGGCGAAGGCGCTCTTCACCTCGCGCACGGCGGACGAGTCGCCGCGCGAGATGCTGGAGCATTGCCATCGGGCGATGGCGGAGATGAACCTGCCGACGCTGCGCATGTGTCTCACGCTCGCGCGCGTCTCGCCGCGCGCAATCACCGCCGCGTCCGCGGCCATGCCGCCGCTGCTGATCAGCCGCGCCGCCGGCGGGGACGTCGAAGAGCTCGGCGCCGGAGGCCTGCCGCTCGGCAGCCGGATCGCGGCGCGATACGAGGAGCGTTCGGCGGCGCTCGCCGCGGGCGACACGATCCTCTTCGCCAGCGACGGATTCGCCGAGCTGACCGATCCGTCGGGACGGCAGCTCGGTTACGACGGCGTGGCCGCGTCATTCCGCCGCGCGGTGACGGCGTCGACGGCGAGTGAAGTGATCGAGCGACTGACCGCGGATGTCACGGCGTTCCGCTCGGGCCGCCCGCAGGATGACGACATCACGTTCGTCGTCGTGCGCGTGAATCAATCGCCGCTTTCGATGTAGGTCGAGCGCGCCATCACGCCGGCGTTCCGGCGATTCACGTCCACTTCGATCGTGCGCGTGCCGAGGACTTTCTTTTCCGGCTTGCGGACCTCGAGCTCGTAGTGGCCCTGCAACGCGCGCTCGAGCAGGTTGAACGCCATCTGCGGAAAGCGGAACGTGCTGGCGTAGAAGCCGCCGGTGTCGTTGGCGGCGGTGGAGAGGCCGAAGGCGAGATCGTGATAGTCGGCCTGCGTGATGTCCATGGCGAAGACGCTGACGCGCGCGGCGTCGAGCACGTAGCGGACGATCGGATACTCGGGACGCATCAGCACCTGGTGCGCCACGCGCTCGCCGAGTCCCCAGCCGAAGAGGACGAGCGATTTCGGTCCGGGGATGGAGCGCAGGGCGTTGCCGAGGACGATGAGCCCTTTCTCCGGCGACCCGGCCTTCATCATGTCGTCGCGGTGGAGGTGCGTGCGGAGCGACGGATTAGGCACGACCGGCGGCTCGTTCGGTTCGTCGATGGCCAGCGCGTCGCGCACCGCCCCTTTGATGCGTCCCTGGTCGTTCGTGAAGTCGAGGCGGAACTTCAGGTGCGAGTCGTATTGGAAGACGGCGACCTTGTCCTCCGGCTCCAGAGATTCGACCAGGTGATCGGCGTTCTCCATGATGTGCATCTGCCCGCCGATGCGGACAGCGTTGCGCGCGAAATCGGTCTGGATGAAGAAGACGATGAGCCGTCCCGCCGGCGCCGGCTGCTTGTCGGGATCGGGACTCTCCTCCTGCGTGCCGATGCTGGCCAGTCCGCGCGCCGCCGCCGTCTCCGGGATCCACTCCACCGACTCGACCTTCACCGGCTTCCCATCGATGCGGACGCGGAAGTCTTTGACCGCCAGGTCGGTGATCGGCTCGCCGTGGTCGTCGGTGACGCGGGCGTCGATGATGACGCGTTCGACGGAGATTTTTTCGGTGACCTGGGCGGTCGCGGGGAAGGACACCAGTACGCCGGTCAGCAGCTGACAGGTGACAGTTGGCAGGAGCTTCCGGGCGACGCTGCCCACTGCGAACTGCCAACGGCGAACGCTGTCTGACATGCCCAAAGCTTACAATCCATCCATGCGTCCAATTCGCTTCGTTCTCGCAACACTTCTGTTGGCATCCTCTGTCTACGCGGCGCGTTTCGACGAGCTCTTCCTCGACAAGACGATGCGCGTCGATTACTTCCACACGGGGAATCGCGGCGAGGAGATCGTGGCGCTCGATCGCGTCGTCTCCGACGGCCCCTGGCCCGGCTCGCGCACGCATCTCGTCGACACGACGAACCTCGGCAACTACTACTTCGAAGTGGTCGACCGCGCCACGAACCAGGTCATCTACTCACGCGGCTTCGCCTCGGTGTTCGGCGAATGGCAGACGACGGACGAGGCGAAGGAGCGCGCCGGAACGTTCACCGAATCGGTGCGCTTTCCGTGGCCGCGCAAGGCGGTGCAGGTGGTGATCAAGAAGCGCGACAAGCAGAACGCGTTTCAGCAGCTCTGGTCGACGCTCGTCGATCCCGACTCGCACTTCGTCAACAAGGCCGACCTGAAGCCGATCGGCAAGGTGTGGACGGTGTTCGAGAACGGTCCGGCATCGGAGAAGGTCGACCTGCTGGTGATCGGCGAGGGCTACACCGAGGCCGATCAGGCGAAGTTCCACAAGGACGTGCAGCGATTGACGGCGCGACTCTTCGACACCGAGCCGTTCAAGTCGCACAAGAAGAGCTTCAACGTGCGGGCGATCGATCTCGCCGCGTCGCAGAGCGGCGTGCACCGGCCGCGCACGCGCGACGACCGCCGCACGACGATCAGCACCGAGTACAACATCTTCGACTCCGAGCGCTACGTCCTGACGCTCGACAACCGCGCGTTGCGCGACGTGGCCTCGGCCGCGCCGTACGACTTCCTCGAGGTGCTGGTCAACGACAAGCAGTACGGCGGCGGCGGAATCTTCAACGATCAGGCCACGGCGTCGGTCGACTCCGGCTTCTCCGAGTACGTCTTCGTGCACGAGTTCGGACATCACTTCGCCGGCCTGGCCGACGAGTACTACACGTCGGACGTGGCGTACGAGACCGGCGGCGAGCGTCCGGAGCCGTGGGAGCCGAACATCACGGCCGACGGCGCGCATCCCAAGTGGATGGAGACGGTGGACAAGGACGTGCCGCTGCCGACGCCGTGGGACAAGGAAGAGTTCGAGAAGCACAGCCGCGAGATCCAGGCCCGGCGCCGCAAGCTGCGCGCGGAGAATCGTCCGGAGACGGAGATGGACGCGCTCTTCCGCGAGGAGCAGGTGTGGGAGACGAAGTTCCTCGATCACGACCAGACGTACGCCGGCAAGGTCGGCGCGTTCGAAGGGGCGGGCTACGAGGCGAAGGGGCTGTATCGTCCGCAGACCGACTGCATCATGTTCACGCGCGACGACGTCGGCTTCTGCAAGGTGTGTCAGAAGGCGATCGCGCGCATCATCGACTGGTACTCGGAGTGATCATGAAAAAGCTCATCGTTCCGATTCTTCTCCTCGCCACCGCCTGCACGCACGTCACCCGCGACATCCAGGCGGGCGACGCCGGGCCGGCGATCCGGCGGATGTCGCGCGAGTTCGCCGAGGCGGCGAACGCCGGCAACGTCGACGGCATGATGACCATGTACGCATACGACGCGGTGCTGATGCCGCCGAACGCGCCGGAGTTCCGCGGACCGGCGTCGATCAAACAGTTCTGGACGGGACTGATCGGCGCGAAACCGAAGGTCACGCTGACGCCGGTGACGATCCTCGAGTCGTGCGAGATGGCGACGGAGATCGGCCGCTACGAGCTGACCATCGGACCGATGAAGGATGAAGGGAAGTACGTCGTGACGTGGCGCCGCACCAACGGCGACTGGCGTGCCGTGGCGGACATCTTCAACTCGAACAAGGCTCAATGACGAGTGTCATCCTGAGGCGTGAAGACGCCGAAGGATCCTTCGCAGTCTGCGCTCCTCAGGATGACACCGGCGAACATGTTCAAACAAACCTACGATTTCTGGCGCGGTGAGACGAGTCTCATCGATCCGCGGCCCTCGCCGGCGGATGAAGAACTGCGCGGCGTGACGCGCGCGTTCGCCGCCGCCGGCAGCTCCCGTCGCGCGGAGATGCGTGACGACATGAGCATGAACGACTTCTATTCGCTGCTCACGTTCGCGCGGCGGGCGTCGGTGTTCGCCATGCGCTCGCGGGACGGGCAGTGGATCGTCGACGCGCTGAACGGGATCGCCATCATCGACGCGCATCGCATCGACGAGCGCGACATCCCGCTGACGCTGAGCGTGGTGCAGCACGCGGCGGAGCGCATCGGCGTGGAGACGAAACGGAAGTTCGAGGCGGCGGCGACGCTGGCCGAGAAGAAGCCGGCGGAGCTGATCCGCTCGTTCGTGCGCGGCGACGAAAAGTACAAAGACCTCCGCCGCTCCTGGGGCCACGACGAGATCGTGACCTCGGCCGGCGTCGGCATCATCAGCCGCGAGTTCAGCCCCTACAACCCGAGCGGCGACATGGCTACGCTGGCGGTGGCCATCGCCCATGTCGTCCGCGACGATCACTACGAGCCGAGCTCCGTGGCCATCGCCTCGAAACTGCCGTCAGCCTGGTTCCGCACCGACGACGAGACCGGGCTGCTGGCGCTGCTGCGCCACGTCCGGGCCGGATTGACGGTGCAGGGCCGGCTGCGGCCCGATCAGCGTCCGCTGCAGGAGATGCAGACGCTGACGATCTTCGCCATCGAGCTCGAGGACGCGTCGACGGCGGAACAGTTGATGCGGATCGCGGCGACGCATCCGCCGCGCGAGGAGGGACGGCTCGCCATGCGGGAGAAGGAGCTCTTCTGCATGGTGATCGGCGAGGCGGTGGCCGAGGCGGAGCCGTTCGAGACGAGCGAGAGTCTGAAGCGGTTTCGGGCGGAGTTGATGAAGGTGTTGAGCGGCTATCACGCGCGCTGAAGCCGCATCACGTGCGCAACCTGCGCCGCTGCGATCATCGCCATCGCGATCGACGCATACACCGCCGTCACCATCGGCGTGGCGCTTCCGGTGAAGCCGGCGAAATCGAGCGCGGGCGTCGCTCCCTTGTCGTTGATGGCGACGTACCAGAACGTCAGGAAGAGCACGGTGAACGTCTTGGCGTTGCCGCTGACGAAACCGAGGAACGTCGCGGCGGATGCGATGAAGAGCACGCCGACCACGAACGGGATGAGCGTTGCCGGGCTGGCGAGCAGGCGCACTGCAGGCACGATGGCGAACGGCAGCAGCACGAAGAGCGTGGAGAGCGTCTTAAACGCGACGAAGCGCGGCTGAAGGAACGGCGCGGCGAACGTCAGCGCGCTCGTGCCGGCCTGCGTTTCGCGCGATGCGATGGCGGCGACGGCGATGCCCATGGCCACGATGGCGATCGGTGCCGACGTTTTGAACGGCGTCGCGAGCGAGACGATGCAGATCCCGATCGCGGCGATGGCCAGCAAAGGCGTGGAGCTCGTGGTGAGAATCGCGTCGGCCAGCGCGGAGCGGACCAGCGACGGGCCGCGGCCGCCGGTCACGAGCAGCATCGACGCGCGCGTCAGCGGCTTGAAGAGGCGGTTGACGCGCGCGAAGAGCGAGTCGCGATGCCGCGCCGCCGACTGCTTCACGCGCACCGGATCGAAGCGGTGGAAGAAGAGCCGCGCCAGCAGCAGGATCGGCACCGGCATCAGCATCGACAGCACGCGCGGAAGGATCCATTCGCGGCCGAGCACGAGGCCGTGGAAGACGAAGACGCCTTTGTGCGGATCGAAGCTCGACGCGCCGACCGACACCGACGTCGTGTGCAACTGATGACGAAGCGAGTCGATCATGAAGCTGAGGCCGGAGATGTCGAGCGCGCCGAGAATCCCCGGTCCGTGGCCCGCCTCGGTGCTCGTCACCGTGACGGCGAGCAGCACGGTCCAGACGAAGAAGAAGGCGACGTCGCCGAAGCGGCCGGAGAGGAACGGGATCGACTCGAACAGCAGCGCGAG
>Ga0105245_10000647_pt1 | contig 31613 bp, 36 predicted proteins | sample KBSM54metaG_FD_81523 | JGI IMG/M metagenome (GOLD analysis project Ga0105245, IMG submission 81523) | Miscanthus rhizosphere microbial communities from Kellogg Biological Station, Michigan, USA - KBS M5-4 metaG | ecosystem: Host-associated > Plants > Roots > Rhizosphere > Soil | place...
CCTGAGCACTGAGTGGGAACGAAGCGAACACACGGGGCTGGCGACGCTATGCAAGGGACTATTCGGGACATTCCGCAATCCGACGGCCCACGCTCCGCGCGTTCGGTGGGCGGTCGAGCAAATCGAAGCGATGGACATGCTGACGCTTGCGTCGATGCTCCATCGACGCCTCGACGGAGCACAGGTCAGACCGTCGCCTTGATCGCCACAGCCGTGGCTCCCACGACGAGCTGTCCGTTTTGCCGGTCCTCGCACCGGTCGCTTGGAGTCATCCTCGACGAGGGGCTCCAACGCGCCCACATTGCCGGATGTGCGGCCAGTGCTCGGTGCCGACGTCGCCCTAAAATCCGCCGGGGTGTCGTTGTCGTGTTCTCGGCAACCAGCACGGTGCTCCCCGCAGCGGACGGTCTGGCCGTGTGTTCTGCGACACCGTTCGAGCTCCGGCCCCGCTCCAACAGCTCGCCGACGGCGGGGTCGGTGCACCGGCGTGTGCGATCTGTCGCGTCAGAACAGCAACCATCACCGTCGATTTGGCGCTCTCGCGGCAGGCAGCAGGGTGGCAGTCGCGAGAGCGGAGGCGTGCCACTCCGCCGGCGTTTGAGGGCAAACTCGGCGACTGAGAGCGACCCGCGATGTTCTTCAAACAAGCGATAGGGGTGCGGCGTAGTGTGGTCTATTCGTGTGCGGCCATCCACGGGGTGAACAGCTTCGGTTCGCCGTCGCCAAGCTGTGCTCGCATCGTCTCGTTCGGGGTGCCGAGGACCTCGCCGGTGACGGTGGCGGTGGCCATGAGCGGTTCCATGAGGTGGCCGATGTTGGCGAAATGCTCCAACGCGGCGTCGGCGTCTTGGTATCGCTCGAAGACGATCGCCTCGCTCTCGTCGTCGTTGAAGAACACCTCGTATTGCAGGGTGCCTGGGTCTCGGGTTCGCACGATCTCCATGGCTTGCTCAGTCAGGCGCTTCCACTCCTCGAGCCTGCCGGGGTGGAACTTGACCCGTGCGATGCCCTTGATCTCGTCCATCGAACAACCTCCCGTCGACTCAGCCAGGAAGGGCAGAGTTCTCTACGACTCGATCATCGCGGATCGCCGGCAGCATGATCGCCGTGATCGTTCGCGCCGCCATCGACGAACCGGGTCAGGACCTCCATGTGCCGGTAGAAGGCGGGCAAACTCCGCGAGCGCGGAGCCTCATGAAGCTTGACCGGGCGGACGAAATCGGCCGTCTGTTGGAGCGCGGGAACACCGAACGGGTGTCCCAGAACACGCGACCCGACCGTCCGGCGTTGGGAGCACCATATCCTGGTCAAGGGACATGGTGTTCGTTGCCCCGCTGCGGGAGTCGTTCCTCCTCGGGCCGGTGGCGGGCGGCCCGCGGGCCTGCGAATGCCCCGCGACGCCCGCTGTGGCCGCAGGCCGCAGTTGGTGACGCCCGCTCAGCCTTCAGGAGTCTGGGCTGATGATGCCCGCGTTCAGAATGTCAACACCTCGAATTCCTGGAGTCGAACGACGTAGGGGGCGAAGAAGGTGGGGGCGGTGACCTCGAGCTGGACGTATCGGGCTGGCGACCTTCCACCCGTCACAGGGCTAACGAGGCCGTGATTGGTCACGTCGGCGGCGTAGGGGTTGGTGAAATTCCATGTGTTCCAGGGACCGTCAGGATACATGCTGGTCTTGATTGTGTACCTGTAGGTGTTGTAGGCGTCGGGCTCTCTTTGGGTCTTGAGCCGATTGAGCCCCAGCAGAGGATTCAGAGGGCCGTCGCCGGCGTGGTGGAGCACGACACCCGTGATCACCCTGACAGTACCGAGGTCGACCTTGAGCGTCGGCGGGTAGTGCAGCGGGTCCAGCGGAGCGATCATGGCTTGAGCACACCACTTGTTGGTGTAGATGCTTGCCACGCTGCTGTCCACGGCCTTCTCCGGCCCTTGGTCGGCCGTGCACGAGACAGCATTCTTCGTGGTCACGGGCCGACCGGCCGCCGCACTGATCAGCGTCGTCGCACCGATGATGGGCGAGACCCTCACCGCGTCGACCACATTGTCGAAGTCGGCGAGATTCGGAGTGTCGTCGAAGAAGGTGCGAATGTGGTATCCGGGACCGGGGGTGTAGCCCCACATCTCGAGTTCCAGCCCCGGGCGCACTTGTACCGAACTGACCTTCTTCCTCCAATCCATATCGCCGCCGAGCAGCGAGGCGTTGCTCACGTCGAGGGGGGTCTGTGGGCTGGTGATCGATGTCGTCAAGGGTCCGCACAGCTTCTTGCCTTGGTAGTTGATGTTCTCGAACAGCACAATGCCGCAATTGGCCCACGGCTGGTTGATGGTTCCCTGCACTCCGGGGTCGTAGTTCGGAAGGGTGTCCCCGTAACCGGCTGCGAGCGCGGGTCGGACACCGGTGAAGGCCGGCAACGCTATGGCTCCGATGCCGACGATTGCGGCGGCACGTCGGACGAAGCGTCGCCTCGAATTCTGCCCGATCATGGTGAGCACCCCCTGTTCCGGGAACCGTGACTGCGACCACCAGGGCCGGGCTCGAGTCCCCAGGCGGTGGTAGAAGAGTCGTGCGCAGCGACGATCATCTTGTCAACCGTGAACTGACCGGGGTTCCGGATCAAGTCGCTGACAATCCCTAGCACGAATCGTGGCCGTTGTGAAGCACCTCTTTCCGTTGCAATGGCTGGGTTTTGGGCGTGCGGGATCGGCCGGCGTGTCGTCTGCGACACGCCGAAGAGACTGCCTCGAGGCAGCGGCGGTCGGGCGGCGTGGCTGCGGCGATGGCCGGGCTCGGATCGGCGGCAGGCATGGTCTGGGCTCGTTCGGTCTCGAGCGTCTCCGCGCTCATGTAGCACCGGGCGATGGCCCACTCGTCAGTCTCCGCTCGGCCAGCAGGGCGCCCACGACACGGGCCACCGCCGCTCGGTTGGGGAAGATGCCGACCACGTCCACTCATCCGGCGGACCGGGTATCGGGCGGGTTCCGGTCACCTCTGTCGTTGATGAGCAGAGCGACCGAATACTCGTTCGAATTCGCGGACGCACAGGTGGCCGACGGGCGCGGGGCGCCTCAGATCGCGGCGATCGATCGCAGTGGCATCCGCGGCCCGCGCCGTGGCGGAACGCCCACCGGCGAGCCGGCGAGCAGGAGGCGGATCACCCGGCCCCGTTGGCCGCGGTAGGGCTCGAGCAACTCGAGCATGCGGGCGTCGTCGGCCCGGGGCTCGCCCGCGAGGGCCCAGGCCACTTGGTGGGGCAGGTGGTAGTCGCCGACGCTCACGGCGTCGACGTCGCCAAGGGCCACCATCGCCACCTCGGCCGCGGTCCACGGGCCGATGCCGGGGAGAGCCGTGAGCCGAGCGTGGGCGCCGGCCGCCGCCATCGCAACCGTCTCCTCGAGCCGGGCCGCGTAGGTGCAGGCCAGGCGGATGGTGTCGGCCCGCTTGCGTTCGATGCCGAAGCGGTGGAAGACGTACGACGGGGTGGCGGCCAGGGTGGCCGGCGACGGCGGGACCCGCATGCCGGCGCCACCGGCCGGGCCGGGGGCGGGCTCCCCCAGCGACCGGACCAGGTGGGCGTACGACCGCCGGGCCTCGATGCCGACCACCTTCTGCTCCAGGATGGTCGGCACCAGCGCCTCCACCACCGCCTGCGACCGGCCGATGCGCAGGCCGGGCAGCCGGCGCCGGCAGTCGGCCACGACGGGGTGGAGGTCCATCGCGTCGAGCGGACAGTCGGAGTCGTCCGCCCCCACGAGGGCGGGGAACGCTTCGAGGGCCCACGCCGAACCGTCCCCCCACGCTCGCATGGTGAGGTCCCCGCGGCCGTCGGACGTGATGTGGGTGGTGACGGTGCCCTGCGGCGTGCGGGTGGCCCGCCACACGCCGCCCGGGCCCATCCGCACCGACGGGTCGCCCCCGCCCCGGCGCAGCGGGCCCAGGGTGAGGCGCAGGCTGATCGGGCGGGCGGTGTGGATCGTGCGCTCGGCCGGCGTCAGCGCTGGACCGCCTTGACCTCGAGGAACTCCTCCAGGCCGAACCGTCCCTGCTCCCGGCCCAGCCCCGAGCGCTTGTAGCCACCCCACGGGGCGAGGGCGTCGAAGCCGCCGCCGTTGACGCCGACCATCCCCGTGCGCAGGCGCCGGGCGACGGCCAGGGCCCGCTCCCGGTCGCGCGAGAACACCGCCCCGTGCAGGCCGTAGGGGCTGTCGTTGGCGATGGCCACCGCGTCGTCGTCGCCGTCGTGGGGGATGAGGGTGACGACCGGCCCGAAGACCTCCTCCCGGGCGATCGCCATCTGGTTGGTGGCGCCGGCGAACACCGTGGGGCGGACGAAGAACCCTCGGTCGAGGCCCCCCGGGGCGTCCGGGCCGCCGGCCACGAGGGTGGCCCCCTCACCGACTCCCGCGACGATGGCGGCCCGCACCCGGGTCCGCTGGGCGTCGGAGATCATCGGCCCCATGGTGGTGGCGGCGTCGAGGGGGTCGCCGAGGACGTACGACGCGGCCACCGCCGCGGCCAGGTGGGCGGCCTCGTCGTGCAGGTGACGGGGAACGACCATCCGGCTCCACGCCACGCAGGTCTGGCCCGCGTTCATGAAGCACTGGCGCACACCCGCCTGCACCGCCTCCTCCAGGTCGGCGTCGTCGAGGACGACGTTGGCCGACTTCCCGCCGAGCTCGAGCACCACCCGCTTGAGGCCGCCCGCGGCCAGGGCCGCCACCCTGCCCCCGACGGCGGAGGAGCCGGTGAACGACACCAGGTCGATGTCGGGATGGGAGACCAGGGCTTCGCCCGCCCCGCCCCGGCCGGTGACCACATTGAGCACACCCGCCGGCAGCCCCACCTCCTCCGCCGCCTCGGCCAGCACGAATGCGGTGAGGGGCGCCAGCTCCGACGGCTTGAGGACGACCGTGCACCCGGCGGCCAGGGCCGCGGCCACCTTCTGCACCACCTGGAGCAGGGGGTAGTTCCACGGGGTGATGGCGGCCACCACCCCGACCGGCTCCCGCACGACGAGCGACAGCCCGACCTCCTCCTCGAACGGGAAGGTCCGCACCATCTCGGCGAACGCGCCCATCACCATGAGAGGCCCTCCCACCTGCACCAACGTGGCGAACGGGAGGGGGCAGCCGATCTCCTCCGCCACCAGCAGCCCGATCTCGGGCAAGCGGCCGACCAGCACGTCGTGCAGGCGCTGGACGAACTTGGCCCGGTCGTCGACCGCGGTGGCGGCCCACCCCTCGAACCCGGCCCGGGCCGCGGCGACGGCCCGGTCGACGTCGTCGGCCGAGGCGTCGGGCACGTGGCCCATCACCTCCTCGGTGGCGGGGTTGACCAGCTCGATGACCTCCGCCGGGGCCGGCGTCACCCAGTCTCCGCCGACGAAGAGGCGGTCGCGCGCTCGCACGCAGGCGATGGTACCGACCACTTGCGACGCCCGGCCCGATTGCTCCGCGCAATTGCACCGGTGAGGGGGCAACCGCGCGAACCGTTCGACCGGCGAGGGGCGTCGCCGTCTACCGCTGGTGCCTGGGACAGGAGTACGTGGTGCGACCGCCGACCGTCCGGCGGACGAGAGGGACGCCGTCCCTGGGGCACACCCCGCCCACCCGGCGCTCGGCCATGAGGTCGCCCTGGTGGGAGCCGCCCCGTTCCATGAGGTCGGACATCGTCGCCACCAGGTGGCGGTGGAGGCGGCGGAGCTCGGCCGGCGACAGGCCCCCGGCGGGGCGGGCAGGATCGAGTCCGGCCCGCCACAACAGCTCGTCGGCGGCGAGGTTGCCCACGCCCGCGATGCGGGACTGGTCCATGAGCCGGGCCTTGAGCGGCGCCGTGCTGCGGCCGTGCCCGATGGCGCGGGCGAGGGCGGCGGGACGGACGGTGAGGGCGTCGGGGCCGAGGCGGGCCTCCGGCGGATCGAGCTCGACGCCGCCCAGCCGCCGGGGGTCCTGCATGCGCAGGTCGCCGCCGTCGTCGAAGCGCAGGCCGAAGCGGTCCCACCGGTCGAGCGTCAGCCGGGGGGCGTAGACCAGGTCGTCCACACCCACCTTGCCGTCGACCACCAGCCGCCCGCTCATGCCGAAGCGCAACCCGAGCACGGGACGATCCTCGTCGAGGTCGAGCAGGAGCACCTTGCCGATGCGCCGGGCGCCGGTGACGGTCGCGCCGGTGAGCGCCGACGCCGCGGTCGCCGGGTCGAGGCCCCGCTTGAGGTACCACCCGTCGGGAGCCGACACCTCCGCCACCGTCCGCCCGACCACGCCCTCGGCCAGGCGCCGGTAGGCCTCCACCTCCACCAGCTCGGGCATCGCCCGCCGACCCTACGTGAGCTCGCCGGTCATCTCGGCCAGGGTGGTGACCGTCTTCCAGTTGCGGGTCGTCGCCGGCTGGCCCAGCTTCCTCTCGAAGAAGGCGTTGCTCAGCTTGGTCCGGCCGTAGCCCTGGGGGCAGTGCACGTGGACGTCGCGACCGATTACGGCGAACTCGTCGGGGGAGAACTTCGCCGGGTCGACACCCGCCACCCGCTCCGCCCCTGGCCTGTCCACCAGGAACGTCACGTGCACCGTGGAGAGGTCCGCGCCCTTGGTGGCGAAGGGGCTGCCGGCCACCGCCTCGGCCAGCTCGGTCGGCGTCCGCAGGAGGACGGTGATGGCGAGCCCGAGGTCGTCGGAGATCCGGCCCTCGATGGCGGCCGCCAGCCTCGCCTGCGACCGCTCACCGTGGCGGAAGACGACGTTGCCGCTCTGGACGTGCGTCCGGACGTCCTTCGCCCCCAGGCCCTCCTCGAACAGGGTGCGCAAGTCGGGCATTGAGATCTTGTTGCGGCCACCCAGGTTGATCGCCCGCAGCAGGGCGGCGTAAGCGGGCATGGTCCTGTTCTACCCCGGTGGGTGCCGGGTGTCGCCACGTGCGTGTAGAGGAGGCGGGCGCCGTCGCCGGTTACGACGACGTCGCCCACCTCCTCCTCGAGGTCGACTGCTCCCCGGCGCCCGGCTTCTTCAGGCGGCCAGCAAGTCGACGACGAGGTCGTGACCCTCCCCTCGCGAGTGACTACCGGCGCCGGGTGAACCTCCAGCCCCAACCGGCCACCGCGAAGATGGCGAAGATGATCAGCAACGTGATCAGGAAGCTCATGTGTTCGTCCCCTTGTCGGTCATCCTGCTCGGAGGCGGCGGTCTGCGAGCCACGCTCGGCGCAGCCGTCGCCGCTCCTCCTCGGTCGTGCCGCCCCAGATCCCGTCCACCTGCTTGGTCACGAAGGCGTACTGGAGGCATTCGTCCCGCACCTTGCACATCCGACACAGGGCCCGGGCCGCTCGGGTGGCCTCGAGGGCGGCGTCGGAATCGCCCGACGGGAAGAACAGCTCGGAGTCGGAGAAGCGGCACCTGGCCGACTCCCGCCAGGCGTTGCCGGACTCGGGGGGGCCGAGGAACTCGAGATGCGCGCTGCCGGTCACACGCCTGCCCTCCCCCAACGTCGTTCGACGATGACGCTGCCGGGGTCTCGGGCAGGCATGACGCATCCTGCGCCATGACGGACGAGCGCCCCTCAGGGACACTCACCCACGATCTCAAGGTAAGTCCGAGGCGATCGGCTGTCAATCGGGCGGGCGGCCGTCGTCGTCCGTCCCGATGCCGCGGCCGTACAGTGGACCTCGTGGCGCGCGAGGTCCTGCACTGGAAGCACCTGTACTCCGAGGTCGTCACCTCGGGGCTGTGCACCGGCTGCGCCGGCTGCGTGGTGGCCTGCCCCCACGACGTCCTCGGCTACGACGACGGCGAGGGCGTCTACAAGCCCTTCCACCTGGAGGACGAGGGCGGGCCGGGCGATTGCGGCCACGGCGAGCGGGGTTGCACGTCGTGCACCCGGGCGTGCCCCCGCTTCCGGGACTGGGAGCCGGAGATCGACACCGCCCTCTTCGGCCACCCGCGGGCCAAGGAGCAGGTGTCCGGGATCTCCAAGGACATCATCCTGGCCCGGGCCGCCGATCCCAAGATCTGCGAGATCGGCCAGGACGGGGGCCTGGTGTCGGCCATGCTCATCTGGGCCCTCGAGCACGACGTCATCGACGCCGCCCTGGTCTCCTACCTGGAGGGCGACGGCACCACGTGGAAGGCGATCCCGGGGGTGGCCCGCACCCGGGAGGAGGTCCTGGCCGCGGCCGGCAGCCGCTACACCTACTCGGCCAACACCATGGCCTACGAGGAGGCGGTCAACGGGGGCGCGGAGAAGCTGGCCCTGGTCGGGATGAGCTGCCAGTCGTCGGTGCCGCCGGTGATGACCGTGCGCAAGGCGGGGAAACCGGCTCGCCGCTTCGTCCTCAACATCGGCCTGCTCTGCTCCAAGACGTTCGACGACGCCATCTTCGAGGAGCTGCTGGAGGCCAAGTACGGCCTCCACCGCAAGGACATGGTGAAGATGAACATCAAGGGCGTCCTCCAGATCTGGATGCGCGACGGCGCCTACCACGAGGTCCCCCTCAAGGAGTGCCACGCCTGGACCCGCGAGGGCTGCAAGATGTGCCCCGACTTCGCCGCCGAGCACGCCGACATCTCCACCGGCGGCATCGGGGCCTTCGGGGACTGGACCCTCACCATCGTCCGCACCGACCTCGGGCGCGACCTCATCGTGCGTATGCTGGCCGACGGCACCATCGAGGGCCGCCCGGGCGACGACGACCCGGGCGCCATCGAGCTGCTGCGCAAGCTGTCCCACAACCAGCGCAAGCGGTGGCCGGAGGTGGCGGTCGACGCCCCCCGGCTGCGCCCGCCCGACCCGCCCAAGAAGAAGAAGGCGGCCCCGCCCGCGGCGCCGGCCGCGGCGCCGGCGGACGCCGGGAGCCCGGCCTCGTGAGCCTCGACTTCGCCGTCACGTGGGACTACCGGTGCCCGTTCGCCCGCAACTTCTCGGAGCACGTGCTGGTGGCGATGCAGAAGGAGCCGGGGTGGACGGTGCGGTGGATCCCGTTCTCCCTCAACCAGACCAAGGTCGAGGACGGCAGCCCCGACGTTTGGGACGACCCCGAGATGGCGGGCGCCCGGCTCGCGGTCGAGGTGGGGTTGGCGGTTCGGGATCACTTCCCCGACGCCTTCCTCCAGCTCCACGGGGCCCTGTTCGGGGCCCGCCACGACGACGCCCTCGACATCCGGGAGGAGGACGTCGTGCGCCGGGTGCTGGCGACCAACGGCCTCGACCCGGACGAGGTGTTCGCCCTCGTGGCCACCGGCCAGCCCCGGGAGACCTTCCGCCGGGAGCACCTCCGGGCGGTCGCCGAGCACGCCGTCTTCGGCGTGCCGACGGTGATCGTCGGTGACGAGGCGGTATTCGTGCGGGTGATGAACCGCCCCGGGGGCGACGCCGACGGGGCCCGGGCGACGGTGGAGCGGGCGGTGGGCCTGATCCACGACTGGCCCGAGCTGAACGAGTTCAAGCACACCACCCTCCGCCGGTAGCCGGCCCCTGCTCGGCGACCTGGCCGCGGCCGTCCTGGGGCTGGTCACGGGCATGCTGTCGGGCGCGCTCGGGGTGGGCGGAGCGGTGATCTCGACCCCGGGCATCCGGTTGCTGGGGGCGCCCGCGTTCGTGGCCGTCGGCACCACCCTGCCCTCGATCCTGCCGGGGGCCGTCTCGGGCACCATCCGCTACGCCCGCGACCACTTGGTCGACTGGCGGGTGGTGGCGGGAGCGGCGCCGGCCGGGGTGGTCGCCGCCGTCGTCGGCTCCCTGCTGTCACACCGCGTCCCGGGCGACGGCCACTGGCTGATGGTGCTGACCGCCGTCGTCATCGGCGTGACCGCGGTGCGCATGGTCCGCACGCCCGCCGACCGCCGGGGGGACGTGCCCGTCCGCCACCGGCTACCGGTGGTGGCGGCCGTCGGCGCCGCCGGCGGGCTGCTCTCGGGGCTGCTGGGCGTGGGCGGCGGGCTGGCCCTCGTCCCCGGCTTCAACCAGGTCCTGCGCCTGCCGCTGAAGGCCACGGTGGCGACGTCGCTGGCCTGCGTCGGGATCCTGGCCGTCCCCAGCACCGTCACCCATGCCGTCCTGGGCGACATCGACTGGCGCCTGGCCTTCCTCCTCGCGCTGGGCGTGGTTCCCGGGGCCCGGCTGGGTGCCTCGTTGGCGCTGCGGGCGTCCGATCGCCGCCTGCGGTCGGCGGTGGCCGGCTTCCTAGGGCTGCTGGCCGTCGTCGACGGGGTCAGCGAGCTGGTGGCGGCGCTGCGGTGGCGCCGGTGATCTCCCGGGCCCGGGCGAAGACGGCGTCGAAGTCGGGCTCGGTGAGGACGCCGGTGAAGGTGTTCTGCTGGCTCGGGTGGTACGAGCACAGCAGCGTCCGCCCGTCGGGCAGGAGGTGCTCGGCCAGGTGGCCGAACCGGGGCCGGGGCCGGAGGCGGTACAGGCGGCTCACCCCGTCGAGGGCGAACTGGCCGAGGACGACGATCACCCGCACCCGGTGGAGCAGGTCGAGCTCGCGGCGGAGGTAGTCGAGGCATTCGTCTCGCTCCGACGGCGTGGGCTTGTTGGCGGGCGGGGCGCAGCGGACGACGGCGGCCACGTAGGCGCCGGTGAGCTCCAGCCCGTCGCCCGCGTCGACGCTCGTCGGCTGGTTGGCGAAGCCCGCCTTCCAGAGGGCCCGGAACACCCAGTCGCCCGAGCGGTCGCCGGTGAAGACCCGTCCCGTGCGGTTGCCGCCGTGGGCGGCGGGGGCGAGTCCGACGACGAGGAGCGTGGCCTCCGGGTCGCCGAAGCCGGGCACCGGTCGGCCCCAGTAGGTGTCGTCGCGGAACGAGGCTCGCTTCTCCGCCGCCACCTGCTCCCGCCACGTCACCAGCCGGGGACAGGCCCGGCACGCCACCACCTCTGCCGTGACCTGCTCGAGCGAGTCCACCGCCACACTCTGGCCGCGACGGCACCGGGCGAGCGATCGCCACCCGTGGTCCGCCTGCGGGGCCGATCGCGCCATTCGCCCGGGTCGCAGGACGGGCGAGGAGCGCGCGGGGGCACGGTACGGTGGCCGGCAGTCATGGCCCCCCGGAAGCAGCCGGCCCCGCAGGGCACCCTCGTCCTCCTCGTCCGCCACGGGGAGACGCCGACCACGGGCCGGATCCTCCCCGGCCGGGCCAAGGGCCTCCACCTCTCCGAGGCCGGGCAGGCCCAGGCCGAGGGCGTGGCCGAGCGGCTGGCGGTGCTCCCCAAGATCGACGCCGTCTACGCGTCCCCCCTCGAGCGAACCCGGGAGACGGCCAAGCCGATCGCCGCCGCCCGCCGGCTGCCGGTGACGGTCGACCGGGGCCTGCTGGAGGCCGACATCGGCGAGTGGACCGGGATGGAGCTGAAGGCGGCGGCCAGGACGCCGGAGTGGTAGGCGGTGCACTCCTATCCCAGTGGCTTCCGCTTCCCCGGCGGGGAGTCCTTCCCCGAGATGCAACAGCGCATGGTGGGCGCCGTCGAGCGGCTGCGCCGGGCCCACCCGGGCGGCGTCATCGTCCTCGTGTCCCACGCCGACCCCATCAAGGCGGCCGTGGCCCACGCCCTCGGCACCCACCTCGACCTCTTCCAGCGCATCGTCATCTCCCCCTGCTCGGTGACCGCCATCACCTACGGCGACGCCGGCCCCACCGTGCTCTCGGTGAACTCGGTCGGCGACCTGCGGGCGGTGAAGCCGTCGTGAGCGGCTCGTCGTTCGACCTGGGCGAGGTCGACCGCATCACGGTGGGCACGGTGGGCCCGCCCGGGCGGCGGGTCTTCTACCTGCAGGCCGCCTCCGGCGCCCAGGTGGTGTCGCTCAAGCTGGAGAAGCAGCAGGTGGCCGCCCTCGTCACCTACCTGGCGACCCTCCTCTCCGACCTACCCTCGCCCGGCCCCCTCCCCACCGACCTCGACCTGGTCGAGCCGGTGATCCCGGAGTGGGTGGTCGGCGCCCTCGGCGTGTCCTACGACGAGGGCGCCGACCGCGTCCTCGTCCAGGCCGAGGAGGCGCGGGAGGAGGAGGGAGACGAGACGGCCGTCGCCCGCTTCCTCACCACCCGGGAGCAGGTGGCCGGCCTGGCCGCCAGGGGCGCCGACGTCGTCGCCGCCGGACGCCCCCCGTGCCCGTTGTGCGGACAGCCCCTCGACCCCGAAGGACACGTGTGCGTGCGCCTGAACGGCCACCGGAGCCAGAACCGCTAAGCCTGCTCCGCACCGGCGACATCGCGGTCAAGGGCCGGCTGCCGTGGAGCTCGAACGGCACGTTCCTGGTCGACCTGTGCCTCGACGGGCAGGCGGTCGGCGACCGGGCCGTCTACAAGCCCGCGGCCGGCGAGCGCGCCCTCTGGGACTACCCCACCGGCCTGTTCCGCCGGGAGCGGGCGGTGTACGTGCTGAGCGAGGCCATGGGGTGGGGCCTGGTGCCCGAGACCGTGCTCCGGGAGGGGCCGCTGGGCCCGGGTTCGTTGCAGCGGTTCGTCGGCGCCGACTTCAAAGAGCACTACTTCACCCTCCTCGAGCGTCCGGAGCACCACGACGCCCTGCGCACGATCGGCCTGTTCGACCTGCTGGTGAACAACGGCGACCGCAAGGCCGGGCACTGCCTCCTGGGCGACGACGGCCGGCTGTGGGCCATCGACCACGGCCTGTGCCTGCACGAGGAGCCCAAGCTCCGCACGGTCATCTGGGACTTCGCCGGCCAGCCGTTGCCGCCGCCCCTGGTGGACGACGTCCGCCGGGTGGCGATGGCCCCGCCCGACGAGCTGCGCCGCCTGATCACCGCCGACGAGCTCGACGCCCTCGTCGACCGGGCCATCGGGCTGGTGCGACGGCCGTTCTTCCCCCGGGCCCGGTCGCACTGGGCCTACCCGTGGCCCCTGATCTGAACGTGCCCGGTCCCCTCACCACCGCCGACCTGGTCGACATGGGCGATCTCGACGCGCTCGTCGTCCGCATCGACCACCTGTGCGCCGACCGCGACTGGCGGGGCGTCCTCGACCTGCGCGACCGCTGCCGAAGGGCCATCGAGCGGGGCCGGCAGCTGTGGCCGGCGGCCAGCCACGCCGAGTACCGCCTGGCCCTGGAGGCGCCGGGGCGGGAGGCGGCGGCGGTGCTGGTGCCCGGGACGGGTCGCTTCGCCCTCGGCCCCCTCGGCGAGGTTGCGGCGTCGACCCACACCTGGGCCGAGCTGGCCCCGTTCCTCGAACCCACTCCCGACGCCGGGATCATCGCCCACGAGCGGGTGGTCCGGGGCGAGGATCTGACCGGCGACGACCGGGTCGACCCCACCGCCCTCGAGCTCCCCCTCCGCCTGGAGCCGTGGGAGCCCCGCTACCCGCTGGCGACCTACCGGGCCCACACGCGGGAGGTGGCCGACGTCCCCCCGCCGGCGATGGCGCCGATCGACGGTGACGACGCCGCCCCCGCCGCCGGCCCGCCGCTCGACGACCCCGAGGCGGTGCGGGCCCTGGTCGAGCTGGCCACCGCCTGGCGGCAGGAGTCCAACGGCCGGGTCGACGCGAGCACGGTGGCGGGCGATGCCGCGGCCGCGGTGGCCGCGCTCGGCGGCGGGCCCGCGTCGGGCCTGCGGATGGGCGAGGTGTCGCCCGCCGACGCCCTCGCCGTCATGGCCTGGGCCGCGGCCGGCGGGGGGGCCCACGGCCGGCGCCGGGGCATGGCCTACGGACGGTTCTCGGCCTGGTGGGCGGTGGCGGCGGTGGCCGGGCGGCTCGACGACTGGCCGTTCCGACCGGACGACCTGGGCGCGGCCGCGGCCGACCTCCGTTGGTACCGCTGGGCCGACGACGAACCGGCCACCGGCTGGTCGTTACGGCTGGCGGTGGAGGACCCCCGCCGCGGCCGGGCGTGGGCGGTGCGAGCCACCGACCAGGCCTGAGCCGGGGCCAGGGTCAGGCGAGCTGGCCCCGGATGGCGCCGCCCGGGTACACGGCGTTGTGGACGTTGACGTAGTACTGCGACGGGTGGTTGATGATGTTCTGCACGACGGCCGGGGAGGCCGAGATGCACGCGGCCGACGATCCCGAGGTCGGCGGCGCGAGGAAGACCACGATCGGCCCGTTGGTGCCGGCCGGGGCGAAGTGGATGTGGGCGGCGGTGGCGGGGGCGATGTTGGCCACCTGGAGGGCGTAGCACACCTGGCCCCCGGCCGCGTTGAGGAAGAGCGCCACCTTGCCCGTGCCGTCGGGGTCGGCCGGCGGGACCTCCTGGCTGCCGGTCAGTTTGGTGTTGAAACCGCCACTGGTCGGCCCATCGGCGAGGGCGGGGACTGTGGACAGCGCCGCCAGCGCGATCCCTCCGCCGAGCACGAGCGAGATGAAACGTCGACGCATGATGAACTCTCCGTTTCCGCAATCGTCCTGGTGCCCGCTTAGGCTGGCATCCGCGACCCGTCAGCCGTCACCGCCGACGTCGCGTCACCAACGTAACTGGAGGGGAACCGCTTGGCTACTGGAGAGGTGCGTCTGGAAGTCCCGGCGACGCCGGAGTTCCTCCGCATCACCCGGATCATGGCGGCCGGCGTGGCCAGCCGCCTCGGGTTCACCCTCGACGACGTGGAAGACCTCCGCATCGCCATCGACGAGCTGTGCTTCGCCCTGGTCGGCAAGGCCGGAAGGGAGGGCACCGTCTCCCTCCGCTACGAGATGCTCGACGAGGGGCTCGCGGTCGAGGGCACCAGCCACTTCACCGACGACGGGACCCGCGAGGCGATCCTGTCGCCCATGTCGGGCCAGATCCTCGGGGCCATGGTCGACGAGGTCCACCTCGGCAGCGGACCCGGGGGCCCGACATTCCGCATGCTCAAGCGCCTGCGACCGGCCTGAGACGATGGCATTCGACGCCAAGGAGCGGGACGAGCTCCGGCACAAGTTCCACGAGTACGCCCGCACCCGCGACCGTGACCTGCGGGACGAGCTGGTCACCGCCCACATGGGCCTGGCCGAGTACCTCGCCCGCCGCTTCACCAACCGGGGCGAGCCCCTCGACGACCTGATCCAGGTGGCCGCCCTCGGGCTGCTGAAGGCGGTCGACCGCTTCGACCCGGAGCGGGGCCTGGAGTTCTCCACCTACGCCACCCCCACCATCGTGGGCGAGCTCAAGCGCCACTTCCGCGACAAGGGCTGGGCCGTGCGGGTCCCCCGGCGGGTCCAGGAGCTGCACCTGCGCCTCGGGTCGGTGGTGAGCACCCTGTCCCAGGAGAAGGGCCGCTCGCCCACCATCGGCGAGATCGCCCAGGCCGCGGCCGTCTCCGAGGAGGAGGTGCTGGAGGCGATCGAGGCCGGCCACGCCTACCGCTTCACGTCCCTCGACGCACCCACCGGCGGCGACGACGACGGGTCCCTGTCGTCCCAGCTCGGCTCCGAGGACCAGAACCTGATCGACAGCGAGCACCGGGTGGCGCTGTCGCCCCTCATCGCCCAGTTCCCGCCCCGGGAGCGCATGATCCTGCACCTGCGCTTCTTCGAGGGCCTCACCCAGTCCGAGATCGCGGGCCGGCTGGGCATCAGCCAGATGCACGTGTCCCGCCTGCTCGCCCGCAGCCTGGCCCAGCTCCGGTCGCAGGCCGAGGAAACAGGGGACGACTGAGCGTGCGCAGGTGAGGGTGGCCCTGGTGGTCAACCCGTACGCGTCCTCGATGACGGCCAAGAAGCAATGCTTGGTGGAGGAGGCGCTGGCCGCGGACCACGACCTCACCGTCTACCAGACGACGTGCCGAGACCACGCCACGACCCTGGCCGCGGCGGCGGCCGACGCCGGGGCCGAGGTGCTCGCCGTCCTCGGGGGCGACGGCACCCTCAACGAGGCGGCCAACGGGCTGGCCGGCACCATGACCGCGCTGGCGCCCCTGCCCGGCGGCTCCACCAACGTCTTCGCCCGCACCATTGGCGTGTCCAACACGCTGCGCAAGGCGGTCGCCCAGCTGGTCGAATCCCTCGCCGCCGGCTCCTTCCGGCGCATGCCGATGGGGAAGGTGAACGACCGCCGGTTCCTGTTCCACGCCGGGCTCGGCTTCGACGCGGCGGTGGTGGCCCAGGTCGAACGGCGCCCCGCCCTCAAGCGCAAGATCGGCCAGTCCGCCTTCGTCTACGCCACCGTCACCACGCTGGCCCGCCACTTCGACCTGCGCCGGTCGCACTTCACCATGCACTTCGGCGACGACACCGTCGACGGCGCCTACGCGGTGGTCATGAACTCGAACCCGTACACCTACCTGGGCCGCATCCCGCTCAACCTCACGACCGACGCCGTCCCCGGCCGGGGTTTGGTGGCCGTCACCGTCCGCACCATGCACCTGCCCGCCGTCGTCGGCCTGCTGACCTCGGCCATGGGCCGCGGGGAGCGGCTGCGGACGAACCCCCAGGTCGACCACCGGCCCGGACTCACCGCCTTCACCGTCACCGGCCGGGGCGGGCCCTTCCCCTACCAGGTCGACGGCGACTATCTGGGCGTGGCCGAGGAGCTGTCGTTCTCCTACGAGCCCGACGCCCTGGCCATCGTGGCGCCTCCCTCGGGAGAGTGAGCGGGAAAAGGGCTGTCTCACCCCTTGTTCACCCCGGGGTCAAGAAGTACGCTCCTCCGGGCGACAAATTGCAGTTCTGTGCGTCTTTTGACGTGGCCCGGTTTGTGAACAACTTCACAAAGAGGAGTGTTCGTGGCACTGACGTGGAACCGGCCCTACGAATGGGACGTGGATGACTGGCGCCAGAAAGCGTCATGTCGCGACACCGATCCCGACCTTTTCTTCCCGGTGGGAACCACCGGCCTGGCCCTCGACCAGATCGAAGCGGCCAAGATCGTGTGCCGGGCGTGCGAGGCCCGGCACGAGTGCCTCGAGTTCGCCCTGGCCACCAACCAGGAGGCGGGCGTCTGGGGGGCCACGTCGGAGGAGGAGCGGCGCAAGCTGCGCAAGGCATGGCTGGCCAAGCGCCGTCGCGCCAGCTGACACCCTGACACCCTGACGCCCTGAGGCTCGTCGCCTGGTTCCCGGCGGCCGGTCAGTCCCCCGGTGCGGTCGCCTCCTCCATGGCGGTGCCGGCGCTCACCGGCACCCGCAGCTCCACCACCGTCCCGCTGTCGCTCCACATGTCGATCGTCCCCCCGAGATCGGTCGTCACCAAGGTGCGCACGATGAGCAGGCCGAGCCGGGGGCCGTGCATGGTGAACCCGTCGGGCAGGCCCACGCCGTCGTCGCGGACCCGCACCAGCAGCTGGCTGCCGTCGTTGGCGAACGACACCACCACCCGGCCCACGGGCCGGGCCGGCGCCGGCTCGGCGTCGAGATCGGCGACGGTGCTGTGGTGCCCGCCCGTCTCGTCGGTGGGAAAGCCGTGCTGGACCGCGTTCTGGAGGAGCTCGGTGAGCACGACCGCCAGCGGCGTGGCGATCTCCGCCCGCAGCTCGCCGGCGTCGCCCTGCACCTCGAGGCGCACCGGCCGCTCCTCCGACCCCAGCCCCTCCTCGACCATCCGCACCAGGGGCCGGACGATCTGGTCGAACTCCACCTCCTGGCTGGCCCCGATCGAAAGCGTCTCGTGGACGAGGGCGATCGACCGCACCCGCCGCACCGACTCCTCCAGCGCGGCCCGGGCCTCGGGATTGTCGAGCCGGCGGGCGTGGAGGCGCAGCAGCGACGAGATCGTCTGCAGGTTGTTCTTCACCCGGTGGTGGATCTCGCGGATGGTGGCGTCCTTGGAGATGAGCATCCGGTCCCGGCGGCGCAGGTCGGACACGTCCCGCATGAGCACCACCGCCCCCGTCACCCGCCCGTGCTCGAGGAAGGGGATGCAGCGCACGAGCACCACCACGTCGCGGCGCTCGAGCTCCTCGGTGATGGGCAGGCCGATGGCGAAGGCGGCCCGCACCGTCGACTCGTCGAAGCCGATCTCGCCCAGGCGGGCGCCGTGGGTGTTGCGGTGGATGCCCATGCGGTGCAGGACGGACACGAAGTTGGGCGAGGCGAAGTCGACCCTCGCCTGGGCGTCGAGGCGGGCCACGCCGTCGCCCACCCGGGGGGCCTCGTCGGGCTCGGTCTCCTCCGCCCCGAACGGGAACTCGCCGGCGATGATCATGCGGGCGAAGCGGTCGAAGATCTCCACGTAGACCCGCTCGAGGTCGCCCGGGCGGCGGCCGACCGAGGGCGCCGACTCCCGGGTGAGCACGCCCAACAGGGAGTCCTTCCACCGCACGGGAATGCACTGCACCCCCGCCATCTCCCCCGCCGGGGTGAGGTCGACCTCCCCGTCGATGATGTCGCCCAGCCGCCACGCCCGGGCCACCAGGGGCCGGTCGAAGGAGTCGAACACCTTGCCGATCTGGTCCTCGCGGTACAACGTCTGGCTGGTGGTGGGCCGGATCTGGCCCAGGATCACGAACCGGCCGGCCGACTCGTCCTCGACCGGGACGAACAGGAGCAGGTCGGCGAAGCACAGGTCGGACAGCAGGCCCCAGGTGCCCACCAGCCGCTGCAGGTGGGCCAGGCCGGGCCCCTCGAGGGCCGTCTGGCTGGCGATCTCGGCGAGGGTGGCCATCCGGGGGCCAAGTGTACGGAGGCCGCCGCCCCTACGAACCGGTGACGGTTCCCGAAGTCAGGACGCCGAAAACGTCACCGGTTCGGCCTTTCAGACGGCGGAGAAGCCGACCCGGCGTTGCTCCCCGGTGGGGCCGACCTCGACGTAGGCCATGCGGGAGGTCACCACCCCGACCCGGCGCCCACGGCGGTCGGTGAACCACAGCATGTTGGCGTCGGAGTCGTTGCCCATGGCGTCCTGGATGTCCTCGATCAGCTTCTCGCCGTCGACCTCGTCACCCATGTCGATCTCGATCTCCCTCGGGGACTGAATGACCCCGATCCGGATCTCCACTGCTGTCTCCTTCCTCGGGGCGGTCCTCGCCACCGATGTCCTCGTCATCCACGATCCACGGCTCGTCGTCGGCCAGGGTAGGCGGCGGCGGTCGGGTCGGTGACGGTGGCGGTGGCGGCTCGGCGTCCCACCGGCCCCATTTCGGCGCGCGGCGCAGGACGAACAGCCCGTACAGGCTGAGGCAGAGCATGGTGATGGCCCACCACTGGCTGCCGGTGAGGCCGAAGTGGCGCAGGTCCTCCCGCAGGAAGTCCTCCAGGATGCGGTTGCAGGCGTACCAGGCCACGAACACCATGGCCAGGAACCCGTCGTAGTGGGGTCGTTTGCGCAGGCGCAGGAGCACCATGAGCAGGACGAAGGCCAGGATCTGGTCGTAGAGGGCCGTCTGGTGGACGATCGTGCCCGGGACGCAGGGCGAGCCCACGAGGACGTCGGCCGGCGGGCAGCGGTAGCCGAGGAAGAAGGTCGTGGTCTTGCCCAGGTGGTCGCCGATGATGAGGTCGCCGATGCGGCCCACGGTGATGCCGAGGGCCAGGCCGGGGGCGGCCGCGTCCATGATCTTCCAGAACGACAGCTTCCGGGCCCGCATGCGGGGGACGGCCAGCAGGACCGCCCCGGTGATGCCGCCCAGCAGCGAGATCCCGCCCTTCCACACCCGCAGGACGTCGAGCACGGAGTGGTAGTCGCCGAGATGGTTGGCCACGTAGGCCACCCGGGCGCCGATGATGCTGCCGATGGCGGCCCGGGTGAAGAGGGGGTACACCTCCTCGTCGGGGATCCCCCGCGTGCGGGACTCGGGGAGCATGAACCGGGCCCCGATGAGGAAGCCGACGGCGATGCCGATGCCGTGGGGTGAGATCGACAGCGGCCCGAGGTGGATCCGCACCAGGGGGTCGTAGGAGATGACGGACAACACCGTCAGGAAGCCGAGCACCGTCACCTGTCTAGCGCAGCACCGGGGCCGGGCCGCGGCGGGCCCGCGCCGTCAGCCGATCTTGAGCTCGGACCGGTAGATGCGGCTCGGGCCCATGGCCTCCACCGCCTTGGCCAGCGCCTCGAAGGCGAGGGCCGCCTCCGAGCCGGGGTCGGTGAGGGTGATGGGCGTGCCCTCGTCGCCCCCCTGGCGCAGGGCCGTCACCAGCGGGATCCGGGCCAGGAGGGGCACGCCCAGGTCGTCGGCCAGCAACTGGCCGCCGCCGGAGCCGAAGATCTCGTAGCGCTTCCCGTCGTCGCCCGTGAACCAGCTCATGTTCTCGACCACGCCCCGCACCGGCAGCTTGACCTTGCGGGCCATCAGGGCCGAGCGCTGCGCCACCCGCTGGGCCGCCGGCTGGGGCGTGGTGACCACCAGCACCTCCGCCCGGGGCAGGAACTGGGCCATCGACAGGGCCACGTCGCCGGTGCCGGGGGGCATGTCGACCAGCAGGTAGTCGGGCTCGCCCCACAGCACGTCGGTGAGGAACTGCTCGAGCGCCTTGTGCAGCATCGGGCCCCGCCAGATCACGGCCTGGTCGTCGGGGACGAAGAACCCGGTGGAGATCACCTTCAGCCCCGCGGCCACGGGCGGCACGATCATCCCGTCGATCACCACCGGCTCCTGGGTGATGCCGAGCATGCGGGGGATGGAGAAGCCGTAGACGTCGGCGTCGAGCACCGCCACCTCGTGGCCCAGGCGGCTGAGGGCCACGGCCAGGTTGACGGTGGTGGACGACTTGCCCACGCCCCCCTTGCCCGACGACAGGCCGAGGACCCGGGTGCGGGACCCCTCCCCGAACGGTATGGCCGCTGCCGCGTGGCCGTGGTCGCCCGCGGACGGCCCGGCGGTGGTGGAGGTGGCCTGGAGCTGGCCCCGGACCGCGGCCCGCTCCTCGTCGGTCATCACCGTCAGCTCGACGTCGACGTGGTCGACGCCGGCGAGGGCGGTGACGGCGGTGGTGACCCGTTGGGTGATCTCGGCCCGCAAGGGGCAGCCGGCCACGGTGAGGGCGACGGTGACGCCGACCCGTCCCCCGTCGATGCGGATGCCCTTCACCATGCCGAGGTCGACGATGCTGCGGTACAGCTCGGGGTCCTGGACCGGTCGGAGCGCCTCCAGGACGGCGGACTCGGTGGGGGCTTCGATGGGCATCGCAGAGGACCGCTTTCGGGGCTCGGATTTCTCCTATGGCTATAGGTAGAATACCGGGGTGGCTGAACCTGCTCTGACGGCGGACGAGTTCAGCGCCGCGGTCTCGGCCGTCACCAGCGCCTTCGGCGACCCCACCCGCCGGGAGATCTACCTCTTCGCCCACGACTCCGAGAACGGCGTCACCGCGGCCGAGGTGGCGGAGAAGTTCGAGCTGCACCCCAACGTCGCCCGTCACCACCTCGACAAGCTGGCCGGGGGCGGGTACCTGGTCGTGGCCGTCGAGCGGTCGGAGCACCCGGGGGCGGGGCGGCCCTCGAAGCACTACCGCACGGTGGCCAAGGACATGCGCCTGGAGTTCCCCGCCCGCCGCGACGACCTGCTCGTCACCCTGCTGGCCCGCACCCTGGCCCTCGTCCCCCTGGAGGCGGCGGAGGCCATGGCCGAGGATGTCGGCCAGGCCTACGGACGGTCGCTGGTGGCCACCATGGCCCCGTCCGAGGGGCACCGCTCCCTCCAGGTCGCCCTGCACACGGTGGCCGACGCCCTGACCGCCCACGGCTTCGCCGCCCACACCCAGTCCCGCGAGGGAGCACTGGCGATCATCTCCGAGCAGTGCCCCTTCGGCGAGGCCGCCGTGCAGCACCCGGTGATCTGCGCCGTCGACCGGGGCATCGTCAAGGGGATGTTGGCCACGCTCTACGGCGACACGGTGCCGGAGACCTCGGCGTCGCGGCCGCAGGGCGACTCGGTCTGCGTCACGTTCGTCTGAGCCCCGCCCGGCGAACAGTTCGCGCGCTACCCCCCCCTGAGAGGGAATGGCGCGGTTTGGTCGGGACGAGGTGAGCCGCCACTACCTCGACCACGCCTCCACGTCGCCGGCCCGGCCGGGGGTGGTGGAGGCGATGCTGCCCTGGCTGTCGGCGGCCGCCGACCCGGGCCGGGTCCACACCGAGGGGCGGGTCGCCCGGGCCGTGATCGAGGACGCCCGCGACCAGGTCGCGGCCCTGCTCGGCGCCCGCTCCCGGGAGGTCGTCTTCACCAGCGGCGCCACCGAGTCGATCGCCACCGCGGTGTGGGGGGCGGCCGAGCGGGGCGACCAGTTCGTGGTCCCGGCGGTCGAGCACTCGGCGGTGCGGGACGCCTCCGCTCGCTACCGGGTCACGACCGTCGGCGTCGACCGCCAGGGACGGGTCGACCCCGACGAGGTGGTGGCCGCCATCCGGCCCGGCCACACCGCCCTGGTGCACGTCCAGTGGGCCAACCACGAGGTGGGGACGCTCCAACCGGTGGCGGAGGTGGTGGCCGCCTGCCGGGAACGGGGCGTGCTGGTCCACGTCGACGCGGCCGCCGCCGCCGGCCACGTCCCGATCGACTTCGTGGCCCTGGGCGCCGACCTGCTGTCGGTGAGCGCCCACAAGCTGGGGGGGCCGCCAGGAATCGGGGCGCTGCTGGTGCGGCGGGGCCTCCGGCTGCGGCCCCTCCTGGTCGGCGGCGAGCAGGAGCGGGCCCGGCGGGCGGGGATGGAGAACGTGCCCGCCATCGTCGGCTTCGGGGCCGCGGCCGCGGCCTTGGCCGCGGCGGGTGTGCTCGAGGGGGAGGCGGCCCGCAACCGGGCCCAGACGGAGGCCGTCGTCGACGCCGCCACCGCGGTGGCGGGCGTTTCCCCGTTCGGCGACCTCGTGGCCCGGGTGCCCCACCTGGTGTGCTTCGGCGTGGAGGGGGTGGAGGCCGAGCCCGTCCTCCTCGGCCTCGACCAGGCCGGCGTGGCCGCCCACTCGGGCAGCTCGTGCTCGTCGGAATCGCTGGAGCCGTCGCCGGTGCTGGAGGCGATGGGGGTCCCCGCCGAACGTTCCCTGCGGGTGTCGGTGGGGTGGTCGACCACCCCCGACGACATCGACGCCTTCGCCCGGGCTTTCCCGATGGTGGTCGACCGGCTGCGGTCGCTGCGGTCGTAGCGCTTGGGGGACGTCAGGTACGCCGGCGGCTGATCAGCCACACGATCAGCGCCGCGCCCAGCACCTGGAGGACGAAGAAGACCCACACGTTGTGCTCGGGCCGGGCGCCCAGCACGAGACCGACGACCGATCCGATGAACGATCCGCCGATGCCCGCCAGGATGGTGGTCCCGACGCTCATCGGGTTCGGACCGGGGATGGCCAGCCGCCCGAGGTAACCGAACACGACGCCCGCGATCACGAACCCGAGGATGATTCCGAGAAGTCCCATTCCCTCAGCATGCCCCAGCGGGGACGCGGGTCACCCGGCCGCCGGCTCCGGGGCGACGGTGGTGGTGGGCGAGGGCGCGCCGGAGGCCTTGGCCTCCGCCGCCGCCTCCGCCTTGGCCAGCACCTCCTGCACCGCGCCCACGAAGTCGGCCGGCGGGTTGTCGGCCAGGAAGGCCTTGAACTCGACCACCGCCCCGGCCGGGTCGTCGCGGTCCTGGTAGAGCACCATGCCTCGGAAGAAGTGGGCGTCGGCGTAGGTGGGGTCGAGGGCCACCGCCCGGTCGAGGGACTCCATCGCCTTGTCGGGGAGCCCGGCCCGCTTCAGCAGCCAGCCCCGGTAGGCGAGGGCCTCCACGTTGTTCGGCTCGTCCTTGAGGATCTCGTCGTAGAGCTTGAGGGCGTCGACGGCCTGGCCCGCGTTCTCGAGGGCGAGGGCCTCCGCCACCCGGTCGGTGCCGCCCGCGGTCGAGGTGCTCGGCCCCGACCCGGTGACGGGCTGGCCCGGACCCCGCCCGCCGGAGAAGAGCACCACCGAGAGCCCGGCCACCGCGGCGATGGCGAAGGCGACGCCGAGGGTGATGGCGAGCGTCCGCTGGCCACGACCCACGGGCTGGTTGGCGGACCGGGCCCGACCCGATCGAGGACCGCCGGAAGGAGCGGTCCGGGGGCGGCCGGTTGAGGAGGGCGGGCGGGACCCGGGGCGGCGCGGCCTCGTTCCCCGCATGGCGGCCTTTCCCGCCTCGATCGCCCGCAGGACGGCGGCGGTCCGCACCGTGTAGTCGTCCTTCAGGGCCTGGTAGTCGTCGTCGCCGACGTCGCCGCCGGCCCGCTCCACCTCCAGGTCGCGCAGCGACTGGAGGAGCACGTCGCGCTGCTCTTCCAGGGCCGCCAGCTCCTCGGGTGTCATGGCGACCGCAGCGCCTGCTCGACCAGCAGCCGGTCGTCGTCGGACAGGGCGGCCGCCGCTCTCGGCCGCCGCCGCCGTCGGACGACCACCGCCAGGCCCCCCACCACGACCGCCACGGCCAGCACCGGGAGGGCCCAGACGACCAGTCCCAGGCCGCGGGTCTCGGGCCGCAGGCCGATGTTCGGGTAGAGGCTGAGGATGTAGGCCTTGATCTGGCCGTCGGTCTCCCGCCCGTCGGCCACCCGGCGGGCGATCTCCTCCCGGATGCCGACCGCGGCGGGCGCCTCCGAGGCGGCCACCGACATCCCCTGGCAGGTCGGGCACCGGAGGTCGGCGCCGATTCGGCGGACCCGGGCCTCGTCGGTGACGGGCCCGTCCCGTGGCGACCCGATCACCAGGGCGCCGACCAACACCACGCCCATGACGGCCCACACCGCCCGCCGGTTCATCCCGGGACCTCGGCCGGCTCGGGTCTGGTCTCCGGGGCCGCGGCCGGCGGCGCCGGGGCGACGGCCACGGGCTGGCGGCGGCGTTCGCGGGGCCAGGCCGCGAGCAGGGTGCCGAAGCCCATCAGCGCCCCGCCCAGCCACAGCCAGGCGACCAGGGGCTGGATGTTGACGCCGATGACGGCCGACGCGTCGCCGCCGGCCGAGAGATCGGGGACCGCCACCAGGGTGAGGTAGACGTCGTCGATCGGCCCACTGCGCACCGAGGGCGACCCGATGGCCTGGCTGGCGCCGGTGAACTGGTGGAGGGCGGGGGCGTAGACCCGGCCGCCGTCGATGCGCACCCGGGCCCGGAACGTCCGCTTGTTGGGCAGGTCGACCACCTCCGAGCCGAGGTAGGTGACGGTGTGCCCGGCCAGGCTGGCGGACTGCCCCGGCGCCAGTCGGAACTGGTGGCTGTGGCCGAACGACGAGCTGGCGGCGAAGCCGGTGGCGATGAGCACCACGCCCAGGTGGACGATCATCCCCCCGTTGGCCCGCCCCAGGAGCCCCCGCCGCCAGGGCAGCCCCTGGGCTCGGGCCCCACGAACCGACAGGGCCAGCTGGCGGAGGGCGGCGGCGCCGGCGAAGGCGGCCAGCCCGAACGCCACCAGCGGGCCGAAGCCGCGGACCCCGGCCACCACACAGGCGACGACCGTGAGCGTCCCCGCCCACGCCGGCACCAGCAGGCGGTTGTGGAGCACGTCGGTCGACGCCCGCCGCCACGGCAGGGCGGGGGCCACGGCCATCAGGAAGAGCAGGGTGAAGCCGATCGGCATCGTCATCCGCTCGAAGTAGGGCCCACCCACCGAGAGCCGGTCACCCCGGAGGGCCTCCGCGATCAGGGGGAAGACGGTGCCCAGGAGCACGACGAAGGCGAAGGCGCCGAAGGCCACGTTGTTGGCCAGGAACGCCCCTTCCCGGGACACGGGCGAGTCGATCGACCCCGGCGACCGCAGCCGCTCCGCCCGCCAGGCGACCAGCCCCACCGACACGGCCACGGTGAGGGCGAAGAAGGCCAGGATCATGGGCCCGATGGCGCTCTCGGAGAAGGCGTGCACCGAGTCGAGCACGCCCGAGCGGGTGAGGAACGTGCCCAGGATGGTGAGGGAGAAGGTGGCGACCAGCAGGGAGAGGTTCCAGACGCGCAGCATCCCCCGCCGCTCCTGGGCCATCACCGAGTGGATGTAGGCGGTGGCGGTGAGCCAGGGCAGGAAGGACGCGTTCTCCACCGGGTCCCACGCCCAGTAGCCGCCCCACCCGAGGACCTCGTACGACCACCACGCGCCGAGGACGATCCCGACGGTGAGGAAGCCCCACGCGAACAGCGTCCAACGCCGTGTCTCCACCAGCCATCCCTCCCCCAGCCGGCCGGTGACGAGGGCGGCGATGGCGAAGGCGAAGGGGATGGTGAAGCCCACGTAGCCCAGGTAGAGCATGGGCGGGTGGAACGCCACCAGGGGGTGGTTCTGGAGGAGGGGGTTGGGCCCGGTCCCGTCGGTGGGGACGGCGCCCGCGATGATCTTGAACGGGTTGGCCGGGCCGGCCAGGAGGAGGAAGAAGAAGGCGGCCACCACCAGGCCGGTGAGCGTGGCCCACGCCACCAGCGGGTCGTTCGCCCGGCTGCGGAAGTGGCGGGCCATCACCGCCAGGTAGCCGGCCAGCACCAGCCCCCACAGCAGGATCGAGCCCTCCAGGGCCGACCACATGCCGGTGACGGTGTAGAGCAGCGGCGTGCTCCGGCTGCCGTTGTGGGCCACGTAGGCGACCGAGAAGTCGTGGCCGATGAGCGCCGACTGCATGGCGACGGTGGCCACCACCGCCCCGCCCAGCACCACCCACACGTAGCGCGACCCCACCCGCAGCAGGCGGACGTCACCCCGCTTCAAACCCATGGCCAGGGTGACGACGCCGAGGACCGAGCCGGCCAGGGCGAGGGCGACCGCGGCCGTGCCCAGAACTGCGTTCACGGTCGCATCGTGGTGGACACCCGGTCCGGGTTCTCGGCCACGTAGGTCTCGGAGTGCTTCACCAGGATGCGGTCGCTGGAGAAGCCGTCCCCCTGGAACCGGCCCTCCAGCACCACCGGGATGCCCGGCTGGAACAGCTCGGGCGGGTCACCCTTGTGGGTCACCGGCACCTGGACGCCCTTGGACTCGATGCGGAACAGGACGACGCCGCCCTCCTCGTCGACCGGGCTGAGGACGTTGCCCTCGATGCGGAAGCGGCGGTCGCCGAGCTTGTCCCGCTGGGCCACCGCCTCGTCGGCGGTGCGGAAGTACAGGGTGGCGTTGCCCAGGCCCTGGTAGAGCAGGAAGCCGAGGGCGCCCAGCACCACCACCGCCGCCAGCCAGAGTCGCCGGGTCACTCCGGGCGCTTCGAGGGACCGTCGAGCCCGAGAGTTCGGGCGAGGGCCCGGCGGCGGGTGATGACCCACGTCGTGTAGGCGCCGAGGACGGCCGCGGTGAGCCCGTAGCCGGCCGCGATGTAGGCCACGTCGGTCATGACGTCGGCTCCAGGGTGGCCCGGGTGGCGGGCGCGGGCGCGGGCGGCGGTTCGTCGGCCAGGACCGCCTCCGCGTGGCGCTCGGCCAGGGCCACCTCCATGCGCCGGTCGGCGGCCTGGTCCTCCAACCAGGCGAGGCGGAAGCGGTGGACCAGCAGCCAGGCGTACAGGAGGGTGAAGGACACGACCGCCAGCAGCAGCGTCCCCAGCATCACCCCCGTGATCCGGGGGTCGAGGAGGCGGCGCTCGTCGAACAGGCTGGCCGGCTGGTGCAGCGTTCGCCACCACTCCACCGACTTGTGGACGATGGGGACGTCGAGAAAGGCGGCGATGGCCACGATGGCGGCCCGCTTGGCGGCCACGTCGGGGTCGGCCACCACCCGCCGGACGGCGAGGTAGCCGAGGTAGAGCACGAACAGGACGGCGGTGGTGGTCAGGCGGGCGTCCCAGGTCCACCACACGCCCCACGTGGTGCGGCCCCAGATGGAGCCGACGAGGAGGGTGAGCCCGAGGAACACCACGCCGATCTCGGCCGAGGCCCCGGCGACGAGGTCCCAGGTGCGGGAACGGGTGCGGGGCCAGAGGTAGAGGGCGCTGGCCAGGCTGGTGACCCCGAACGACACGTACATCGCCAGCCAGGCCGTGGGGACGTGCAGGTACAGCAGCCGCACCGCGTCCTTCTGGTTCACGTCCGCGGGCGACACGAACAGGGCCAGGAAGGCGGTGAGCCCCAGGGTCAGGCCGGTCGCCCACCCCAGGAGGGCGGTGGATCGGGTCTTCACGAGCACATCATCAGCTTTCTTCCAGCAGGGCGCCGAAGGCGACGACGCCGAAGGTGACGTAGACGGTGGCGAAGACGGCCAGCAGGCGGACCCATGGCCAGCCGTCGGACGGGGCGCCGGCGAGCGCGGCGTCGCACGCCCGGGCCGCGGCCAGCAGCACCGGGGCCAGGACGGGCAGGACGAGCAGGGGGAGGAGGGTGTCTCGCACCCGGAGACCTGCGGCGATGATGCCGTAGACCGTACCGGCGGCGGCCAGGCCGACGGTGGCGGCCACGCAGGTGAGCAGGAGGAGGACCGGGCTGCGCAGGTGGATGTCGTAGAGGACGACCACCCCCACCGCCAGCACGACCTCCAGCACGACCAGCTGCACCGCCACCGCCCCCGCCTTGCCCAGGAAGATGCCCGCCCCGTCGAGCCCGGAGAGCCGGAGCGCGTCGCGGGCGTCGTCGTCGGCCTCGATCACGAACGACCGCTGGATGCCGAGGAGGGCGGCGAACAGCACGGCCACCCAGAACAGGCCCGGGCCGACCTTGGCCAGAACCTCCCGGTCGGAGTCGAGGGCGAAGGCGAACAGCACCAGCACGAGCAGGGCGAAGGGCACCACCTGGTTGACGCCGACCCGCGATCGAGCCTCCACCCGCAGGTCCTTGCCCGCCACCAGGGCCGCGTCACGCCACATGGGCGGGCTCCTTGCCGGGGTCGGGCGTCGCGGGCGTGGTGGGCGTCGCGGGCGGGGGCGCCGCGCCCAGCAGGCCGTCGCGGATCCGGCCGCCGGCGATGACCACCGAGCGGGTGGCGAGGGCGGCCGCCCGCTCCAGCTCGTGGGACGCCAGCAGGACGGTGGCGCCGGCCGCCACCGCCTCCCGCACCAGCTCGTCGAGCAGGTCGCGCCCGGCGGCGTCGAGCCCGGCGTGGGGCTCGTCGAGGAGCCAGAGCTCCGGCTGGCGGGCGAGCACCGCGGCCAGGGCCACCCGCCGCCGTTGCCCGGCCGACAGCTTGGCCGCGGTGAGGTGGCGCAGGCGGCCGTCGAGGCCGAGGCGGGCGCTGGCGGCGTCGGCGGCCGCCTTCGACGACCCGGACGCCCGGGCCGCGAAGCGCAGGTTGTCGGCCACGGTGAGGTCGTCGTAGAGGAAGGCGGCGTGGCCCAGGAGCCCGACCCGGCGGCGGACGGCCCGGCGGTCGGCCCTGAGGTCGTGGCCGAGGACGTCGGCCTCGCCCGAGGAGATGCCGACCAGGCCGGCGCAGGCCCGCAGCAGGGTGGTCTTGCCGGCCCCGTTCGGCCCCCGGACGAGCAGGACCTCCCCCCTGGCCACGTCCAGATCGACCCCGGCGAGGGCCGGGAACCGGCCGAGGAGGGACACCGCGGAGCGGAAGCGGATGGCGAGGTTCGGGGAGCTGACGACGTCGCCTCGTGGGGTGTTCGGGGTCATCGGGACCATGACCACGGTACCGGCGACCAGGAACGATGGTCCAAGCGGCGGTATGTTCACGGCCGTGATCAGGCGAGTGGTGCGAGGGACGGGCAAGACGCTCATCGCGTCAGGGGTCCTGATCCTCCTCTTCGTGGCCTACCAGCTGTGGGGGACGGGCCTGCACGAAGCCCGTTCCCAGGACGCGCTGAAGGACAAGTTCAACCGGATCTCGACGCCGACGACGGTGCCCACGGCCGAGACGCCCGTCACCGCGCCACCGACCACCGAACCCCCCCTCGTGGGCGACGCCATCGCCCACCTCGTCATCCCCAAGGCCAACGTCGACAAGATCGTGGTCGAGGGCGTCGGCGTGGAGGACCTGAAGAAGGGCCCCGGCCACTACCCGGGGACGCCCATGCCGGGGGAACCGGGCAACGCCGCCATCGCCGGCCACCGCACGACCTACGGGGCCCCGTTCTACGACCTCAGCGATCTCGTGATCGGCGACCCGATCACGGTCACCACCAGCGTGGGCGAGTTCCACTACGAGGTGATCGACTCCCAAGTCGTCTCGCCGGACGCGGTGGAGGTGCTCAACCCCACCACCGACAACCGGCTCACCCTCACCACCTGCAACCCGCGGTACAGCGCCGCCGAGCGCCTCGTCGTCAGCGCCAAGCTGGTGACCCCGCCGGTGGCCCCGGCCCCGCTGCCGGAAGGCACCGTCCGCCCTCCCACGACGAAACTGGCCGCCGACGGCCTGGCCGGCCTCTCCGGCCAACGGGCGGCCCGAGGACCGGCCGTGGGCTGGGGCATCCTCTGCGCCGCCGTCTGGCTGGCCACCTGGTGGCTGTCCCGCCTCTGGCACCGGGGCTGGATGGCCTACCTCATCGGCACGCCGATCTTCCTGGGCACCCTGTTCGTCTTCTTCGAGAACTTCGCCCGCCTCCTACCGTCCAACATCTAAGGAAGCGGAACCGTATCCGACGCATCGTTCGCCTGGGTGGTCGTCCATGCCCAGCCATTGTTCAAGGTCAGCCCCCTGCGCCTCGATGACCTCGACATCACCGCGGACGGGGTCTTCGTCCGCCTGGGGGGCTTCGCCGTCGAATGGAGGCATGCGGCTACCGCGTACGACGCGGCCTCGGCGACAAGCACGACCCCGCACGGGCCCGGCTGCAGGCTGCTCCTTCAGCCCTGGCACGACCCGCCGGTCGCCCGGGACAGGCGTAGTGGACGGGCCGAGGCCGGGGCGCGACACTGACCACTTCGGGGAGGGGGAGACCCATGGCACGGGCGGGGGGCGGTGGGTGCAGGCCGCGCCGGTGGACGACGACGACCGGTGCGGCCTTGGGTTCGGCGATGATGCTGGCGGCAGTCCTGGCGGGGTGTGCTCCGGCACCGCCCGACAGCGCGGCCCTGCCGGTTCCGCCCCAGACCACGGCTCCGCCCGCGGCCAGCGCCGCCGCCGCCGATTCGGTGCGGGCCCGGCTCGGGCGCGTGCCGATGTCGTTCGTGGCCAACCAGGGCCGCTGGGACGCCCGGGCCGCGTGGGTGGCCTCGGGCGCCGAGGCCACCGCCTACTTCCTCGACGGCGCCGTGCGCTGGGCCCTGGCCGGCGAGGAGGGGGGCTGGGCCCTCGACCAGGTCCTCCTCGGCGCCCGCACGGCCCCGCCCACCGCCTCGGTGGCCGCCCCCGGCGTGGTGAGCTACTTCGTGGGCGAGTCCCACCACACCGGCCTGCCCACCGCCACCGAGCTCACCCTCGACGAGGCCTGGCCGGGGGTCGACGTGGTGTGGTCGGGCACCGGGGGCCACATCGAGGCCACCTACCGCCTGGCCCCGGGAGCCGACCCAGGCCTGGTCCGGGTGGCGTGGCGGGGTGCGGAGTTGGTGGCGGTCACGGGCGAGGGCCGGCTGGCGGTGACCACACCCGTGCGCAGGTTCGAGGAGGACGCGCCCCAGGCCTTCCAGGTCGTCGATGGCGAGCGCGTCCCGGTGGAGGTGGCCTACGCCCTGGACGGCGACACGTACGGCTTCCGTCTCGGTGCCTACGACCCCACCCGAGCCCTGTTCATCGACCCCACCGTGCTGGTCTACGCCGGCTTCCTGGGGGGCAGCGGCACCGACGTCGGCTACGGCATCGCGGTGGACGGGGCCGGCAACACCTACCTGAGCGGCGCAACCACCTCCGCCGCGGCCACCTTCCCGGAAACCATTGGGGTGGTCCAGTCGGCCAACGCCGGGGGCTACGACGCCTTCGTGGCCAAGGTGAACGCCACCGGCTCGGCCCTGGTCTACGCCGGCTTCCTGGGGGGCAGTAACG